>Ga0187893_10003603_pt1 | contig 30986 bp, 34 predicted proteins | sample MA1701074metaG_FD_139574 | JGI IMG/M metagenome (GOLD analysis project Ga0187893, IMG submission 139574) | White microbial mat communities from a basaltic lava cave in the Kipuka Kanohina Cave System on the Island of Hawaii, USA - MA170107-4 metaG ...
GGGCCCGACGGGCTCTGGCGCCGCTGGTGGCGGAGGCTCGCCGCCCGCCGGGCTCCCTTCGGTCAGGCCCTCCCCGGCAGGGAGCCGCTCGGCCGCCGGCGCCTCCCCGGCCACCAGGCCCGCTTCGCCGACGGGACCCGCCTCGGCCGGCGGGGGCTCCTCCGTCCCGGGGCCCTCGGCCCCGGGGCCATCCGGACCCTTCTCCACCGGCCTCTCGTCGGCCACCAGGCCCGCCTCGCCGACGGGACCCGCCTCGGCCGGCGGGGGCTCCTCCGTCCCGGGGCCCTCGGCCCCGGGGGCCTCGGGGGTGGGACCTGCGCCACTCGGGGTCTGCCCCGCCCCCTGGGCTCCGGCTGCCTCGGTCTCGGGTGGGGGGCCGCCGGGGGCCGGGTCGCTCGCCGGCGGCGCGGGTGCCGGCGTCGCCGCGGTGGCCCCGGGCGGCCCGGCGTCGGGGACCGGGTCGGGCTCGGCGGTCTCGGCGTCCGCAGGGCGCTCGCCATCCGCGGGCTCGCCAGGCTCGGGGGTCGGGGTCTCGAGGCTGCCCGGCTGAGGGTCTTCGTGCTCGGGGCGGTCGTGCTCGTTCGGCGCCATGGGTCCCCTTCAGGGTGGCATCTCGGCCCGGCCCAGCGGCGGGCGGCCCGGGGCGGCTGGGGTGCGGGGCCTGCTCTCGGAGGGAGGCCCTCATCGCATGCGTTGACCTCCCGGGCGGAGCGAGTCTAGTGTGACCCGGGTTCTAGGGAAGGGGATCGCATGGATGAATCAGTGGTGCTGACTGGCTGGTACGTCGGCTACGTCATCGGCGCCGTGGTCATTGCCATCGTCGTGGTGCTCGTGTCGGTCATCCTGGGGTTGGCCCGCCGCATCGCCGTGCAGGCCGACCTCATCACCGAGTCGCTCGACCAGGCCCGCATCAACACGCTCCCCCTGTGGGAGGTCGATAAGGTCAACGTCGGCCTGCGCAACATCACCCGCAACGCGCAGGAGGCACGGGTGCTCCTCGGAGGTGGCCAGTCATGATGACCGCAGCGGTGAACGTGGCGTCCGACCATGTGCAGTTCTGGTGGCTGACCCTCGGCCTGGGAGCCGTCGTGGTCTCGGCCGTCATCCTCCTGCTCTTCCTGCTCCACACCTTCGTGGCCGACATCGACCGCAACCTCAAGGAGCTGTGGGACACGGCCACCCGGCTGGCACAGAACACGTCGACCACGTGGATGCTCAACCAGTCGGGGATGCTCACCGCCGAGCTGCGTGACGAGGTCCGCCAGCACGCCCAGCTCCTCAGCTACGCCGCAGGAGGCCGTCGATGACCATCCAGCTCGTCCTCTCGCTCCTCGAGATCGCCACCCTGGTCCTCGTGCTGGCCATCTACCTGTCGGTGATCGGCAACCAGCTCCGCAGCATCTGCGCCACGCTGGCCAAGGTGGCCTTCGGCGTGCGGGCCGTCGAGCAGATGTGCTCGGTGATCGGCCCCGCCGCCGACCGCCTCAACGGCAACCTCCAGGAGGTGGCGGCCGGCCTCCAGCAGGCAGCCAACGAGGCCGAGCGCCTCGCTCGCTAGCCCTCGATCCTCCGTGCACGAGACCCGGCCCGCTGGCGGCCGGGTCGTGCGCGTCCGGGCCGGTGTCTGACTGGCCCCTCCCGCCCTACGTGGCTCCCCACGGACCCGAGGGCGCCGACGAGGAGGTCATCGGCGCCTTCCTCGACGCCGACGTCCCACCCCACTCGGCCCGGCTGCACGTCGAGGGGGCCACGCTCCTCGTCGACCGCGACGTGCCGGCGGCGCTGCGGATCGAGGCGGCCTTCCTCGTCCGGGCCGACCTCCCCGACGGCGCCCTCGACGTGAAGGCGGCCATCGAGGCCGTGCTCACGGACCGGGGGATGCGCCAGCTCGACACCGACACCATGCTCGCCGTGGCCGTGGCCATGCAGCGGGTGGGCTTGCGCCTCTCGGCCTGGGACCTGTGGGGCACGGACATCGACGACGCCTTCGCCGCCCTCCGGCGAGCTGCGGCCGGGGGTGCCGACGACGTGCTCTTCGGCGGCGGCGAGCCCCCGCTGGGCGGCAGCGGGGGGTGAGCGGGGCCGCACCTCACCCCCGAGGCGCCCCGGGCCGTGCGCCGGTGGCGGTGCACCCCGGCCTCGCCGCCGTCGTCTTCGACGTCGACGGCACCCTGGTGGACAGCGAGCGCCAGGGCCACCGGGTGGCCTTCAACCTCGCCTTCGAGGAGGCGGGCCTGCCCTACCGGTGGGACGAGGAGGCCTACGGCGAGCTCCTGCGGATCACCGGGGGTCAGCAGCGCATCGCCGACTACCTCGACGACCAGGGTGTCGACGAGGACCGGAGGCAGGCCCTCGTGCCCGCCCTCCACGCCCGCAAGACGGCCATCATGCGCGAGCTCGTGGCCGGCGGGCGCATCGCCGTACGCCCCGGCGCCCGCCGCCTCGTCGACGAGCTGGCCAGGGCCGGGGTGCGCCTGGCGGTGGCGACGACGGGCAGCCGGGGGTGGGTGGACGAGCTCCTCGAGCACCTCCTCCCGGGCGTGGCCTTCGAGGTGGTGGTGTGCGGTGACGACGTGGCGGCCCGCAAGCCCGACCCCGAGGCCTACCTCGACGTCCTGAGGGGCCTCGACGCCGACCCCGCCGGGGTCGTGGTGGTGGAGGACTCCGAGGAGGGCCTGGCGGCCGCCCGGGCCGCCCGATTGGCGGTGGTGGTGGTGGTGAACGGCTACACCGCCGGCCACGACCTCACCGGGGCCGACCTCGTGCTCGACGGCTTCGGGGAGCCGTCCCGGCCGGCTCGGGTCGTGGCCGACCCCCACGGCACCGGCTGCGCCGGCGTCCTCGACGCCGCCACGGTGGCGGCGATCGCCCGAACTAGGCTCGGTGGCGGTGAGCACCCCTCCGGCTGAGCCGCGCTCGAGCACTCCCGACGGGCAGCCGACCCCGAGCCCTCCCGACGGGCAGCGGCGCTCGAGCAACGACGACGTCTTCGCCGTCACCACCCGCTCCCGGCTGCGGGGTCCCTGGCTCTTCGGCCACATGATGATCGCCTCGCTGCGGGTGCGCCGCCAGCTGGCCAAGGACGACCGGGTGGTGCGGTGGGCGTCGATCGTGGCCAGCCCCAGCGAGTTCTGGACCATCACGGTGTGGCGATCCCGCCACGACATGCAGGAGTTCATGCGCTCGGGCGCCCACGACGACATCATGTGGCTCTTCTCCAAGTGGCTGACCTCGTTCTGGCTCATGCGCTGGCGTCCGGGCCCCACCGAGCTCGGCATCTGGAAGGGCATCACCATGGCCCAGGAAGAGCTGCCCCTCCCCGACGACCAACCCGAGGCCCGCCGGGAGGCGCTGCTCGAGCAGGCCCTCGAGCACCTGCCCGGCCTCAAGCGCTCCATGGCCGCCGACGGCTCGGTGAACTACGACACGACCACCTACGCCAAGCGGCGCCGGGCCGAGGTAGGCAGCGCCGGTGGGGTCGTCGTCCACATCCACGACGCCCCCCTGAAGACCCCCCGGGCGCTGCGGGAGCTCCGGGACCTCGAGCGCTCGCTGGCCGGCTCCAGCGGGCTCCTGCGGGCCGTCGTCGGGGTGAGCGTGCCCGGCGACGTCTACCTCCTCTCGGTATGGGAGGACCGCGAGGGCCCCCGCCGGCTCCTGGCCTCCCCGGAGCTCACCGAGCTGCGGCGCCGGTGGCCTGGTCTGTGGGCGAACGAGTGGGTGCCCGAGAACGAGTTCGGCCACTGGGACGGCTTGCGCCTGCGCCGGGCCAAGAGCCGCTACGCCATCGACATGCCCCAGGAGGCGCTCGAGCTCGCCTGACGTCCAGTGGCCGGCGCCATTCCTCGCTGGCGCCACGGGGTTGGTCGGGGGGGAGGGCCCTCCCGGGCGGTACCGGCATGCGCTGGCTCCTCCGACGAATCCGGCCGACCGGCCGGCGGCGAGGTCACGCTCAGCGAATGCCGGTGCGGGCATCCGAACCCGCTGGACGGGCCTCGATCAGTCGGACGAGGGCCTCGGCAGGGATGCACAGCGGGTCGATCGTTCGGGTGACGAGCAGGTCGGTGGCTAGGACCCCGTCGGTCACGGTGGGGCCGAAGGGACTCCAAAAGGCGCCGTCGATCGTGACGGTGAGCTCGGGGGGGAGCTCGGACGTGCCGGCGCGGATGCCACGACCCCTCGCGCCAGCGCGACCCCGGGCGACGACTGGTCGGACGACGTGGTCCTCGTCACCGACCCCGAGCGAGCGGTGGAGCTCGCAGAGGCGAGCCTGGTCGTCCGGGTCGTCCTCGCCGTCGAGGGTCGTAGCCACCCGCACCCCGATGCCAAGCGCGACGAGCCGGGGGATGGCGTCCACCACCTTGCGGAAGTTGCCGGGTCCCCGGGCGTGGTCGTTGCGGTCGGGGAAGGAGCTGTCGAGGCTCACCTGCACCTTTACCGGCAGGTCGGCCAGCGGGCGGAGGGCTGCCACGCGGCCCGGGGTGAAGAGCGTGGCGTTCGTGAGGACGAGCGTGGGCAGGACCTCGCCCAGGCGGGCCAGCACCTGGGGCAGCGACGGGTCCAGGAAGGGCTCGCCGCCGGTCACGCCGAGCTCGGTGAAGCCGAGCCCTGCTGCCTGGTGGGCCAGGTCGACCATGCGATCGGCGCCGAGTGCCCGCCGGGGCACCCCGGGAGCCGACTCTGTGAGGCAGTAGGTACAGGCGAGGTTGCAGGCGTAGGTCGAGTAGAGCCACAGGCGGCCCTCCAGGCGGCCCTCCCGGATGGCTGCAGCCACCGAAACGGTGGTCACGACGAGAAGCCCTGCTGGGCCAGCGCCGCCCGGGTCTCCGCCGAGGTGGGCAGTGCAAGCGAGGTGCAGAACCGGTTGAGGAGCACGGTCGTGCCCACCACGACGGTGAGCTCGACGATCTGGTGAGCGGCCAGTACCGCCGCCACCGCTGCGAACGTTCGGTCGGGAACCGGTCCGGTTCCGACGGCCACGGCGTCGATCCAGGCGACGACGGCCGCCATGGCATCGTCGAGGCCCGGGAGTCGCTCTCCGGCGGGGGTGGCGAGCGCGGCTTGCACGAGGGCCCGATCGAGGCCCATCTCGGTGGCCGCCACAGTGCGGCTGTCGATGCAGTACCGGCAGTCGAGCAGGGCCGAGGTGCGCAGGACGGCGACCTCCTTGGGGACTGCGGGCAGGGACCCCGGGCCGAGGACGGTGCCGATGAAGGGTATCGCCACCTCCGCCAGCTCCGGCACCGAGGCGAGCGCTCGCACGATCACGCCGGGGTCGCCGCCCTCGAAGTGCCTCGCCAGGAGGGGGGGCACCTGGCCGTCATCGATCAGGGGGACGCGCGCCTCCACGTGCCAACCATGCCATGGGGGCCCACGCTTCACCCGTGGCGCGGGCTTGTTGAGCGTTTGTTCACCGACGTCCAGCGCACGTCACCCGGAGACTTGCTAGAGAGAGGGCATGGCACCTGGCGATGCACCCGATGCACCCGGTGCACCCGAGCTCCCTGCTCCCCGCCGGCTGGCCCAGGGTCTGGCCGTGCTGCGCGTGTTCTTCGGCGCCATCTTCCTGGCCAACGGCCTGGCCAAGCTGTTCGGGGTGACGACGGTGACCGTCGGCCCCTACACGGCCAACCTCATCAACCGGGACGCGGTGCGCTTCATCCTGCGCTACGAGGGCCTCGAGAACCCGGCCAACACTGGTGCCGGGAGCCAGGTCCCCGGTGTCCAGCCCGTCGTTCGCTTCCTGCTCGACAACATCGAGGTCGTCCAGTGGCTGGTGACCGCGGTCGAGATCGGCATCGGCACGCTGCTCGTGGTCGGGCTGGCGAGCCGCGGGGCAGCGCTCATCGGACTGCTCCAGGAGGTCTCGCTGGCGTTCCTCTATGCGTCCTCGAACCGGTGGCTCTTCGAGCAGCCCCACGAGTACCTCCCACTGGCGATCCTCGTCGCCGTCCCGGCTGGACGCCTGTGGGGCCTCGATGGCCGGCTCCCCTGGAGGCGGGCGAGAGCCGGGCAGTTCCCGTTCTGAGCGAGGCCCGGGCTCAGCCGACCTTCACGTCGACACGGTGGTACCCCGTGGCCCCCGACGGTCGGGGGGAGCGGTCGGCGGCGGTCTGGGGCACGCCGTCGCCGTCGGTGGCCCGTACGGCCAGCCGGTGGGTGCCCGGGGGGGCGTCCCAGGCGTAGCGCCAGTGGCGCCAGGTGTGGGGGCTGAGCTCGGCGCCGAGCTCGGCCGGCTGCCACGGGCCGTCGTCGACGGCGACCTCGACGGCGGTGATCCCCCGGGGCGGGGCCCAGGCCACGCCGGCCACGGTGATGGCACCTGGGGCCAGTCGGGCCCGGGCCGCCGGGGTGTCGATGCGGCTCTGGGTCCGGACCGGGGCCACCTTGGACCAACCCCTGGGCACCCAGTAGGCGTCGAAGGCCTCGAGGGTGGTGAGCTCGATCTCGGCCAGCCACTTCGTGGCCGAGACGTAGCCGTAGAGGCCGGACACCACGAGGCGGGCCGGGAAGCCGTGGAGCCGGGGGAGGGGCTCGCCGTTCATGCCCAGGGCCACGAGGGCAGGCCGCCCGTCACCGAGGACCTCGGTGGGGAACCCCGCCGTCCACCCGTCGACCGACCGTCCCACCACCTGGGTGGCCGCAGGGTCGGCGCCGGCCGCCTCGAGCAGGCTGGCGAGGGCCACCCCCTGCCAGCGGGCCGTGCCCACGAGCGGTCCGCCCACCTCGTTCGACACGCACGACAGCGTTACCGGGAGCTCCACCTGGGGCAGGGCGGCGAGGTCGGCGTAGGTGAGGGTGAGGGGCCGTGACACCATGCCCGTCACCCGCAGCTCCCAGCGCGCCACGTCGACCCGGGGGACGGCCAGGGCGGTGTCGACCCGGTAGAACTCACCGTTGGGGGTGAGCAGGGGGGCGAGGCCCTCGACGTCGGCGAAGCTGGCGCCGGGGGGCACGGTGGCCGGCCGTACCGGGGGCAGGGTGAGGCCGGGGGGCAGGGAGGCCGGCGGTGAGAGGTTGCGGGCCAGGCGCAGTGCCCCGCCGACGACCACCACGGCCCCGGCGGCCGAGCCCGCCAGGGTGAGGAACTGGCGCCGCCCGCCGCGGGACCGGCCCCGGGGGTCCTCCCCCTCGGGGGGGGCCGGCGCCGGGCGGGCTGGGTCGTCGGGCACCGAGGCCTGGCCGGCTGGAGCTGGGCCGCCGCCACCTGGGCCGCCGGGGTCTGGGCCGGCGGGGTCTGGGCCGCCGGCACCCGGGCCGGCGGGGGCTGGGCCGGCGGGGGCTGGGCCGCCGGCACCCGGGCCGGCGGGGGCTGGGCCGGCGGGGGCTGGGCTAGCCGGGGCTGGGCCGGCGGGGCCGGCGGGGGCTGGGCCGGCGGGGCCTGGGCCGCCGGGACCTGGGCCGGCGGGGCCTGGGCCGCCGGAGCCTGGGCCGCCGGAGCCTGAGCCGCCGGAGCCTGAGCCGCCGGAGCCTGGGCTGGCGGGGCCTGAGCGGGCGGGGCCTGAGCGGGCGAGGCCTGAGCGGGCGGGGCCTGAGCGGGCGGGGGCAGGGCGCGGGGTCCGTCCGGTGCCGGTCCGGCCAGCCCCTTGGCCCCTCGGGTCCGCCTCGGCCGCCGGTGTGGTTGCGGGCGGCGGACCCAAGAGGCCGAGGAGGGCGAGGGTCCCGGCGCCGACGCCGGACAGGCCGGCCAGGGCCACGCTGCCGGCCCGGTCCGGCACCCGGGCCAGGCCCACGGTGGTGACGGCCAGGCCCCCGGCGGCGAGCACCAGCGGGCCAACCCATCGCCGGCGCCGGGTGGGCGGGCCGACGAGGCCCCCCACGACGAGCACGAGGAGGACGAGGATGACCACGAGGAGGGGCTTGTCGGCCGTGCCCACGGCGTCGATCGCCGTGTCGGTGGCGGCCGGAGGCGAGCGGTCGATGATCTCCTGGCCGAGGAGCAGCAGCAGCGACGGCCGGCCCGGCATCGCCGCCCCCACGAGCTCGGCGGCGGCGAGGCCTACGGCGGCGGCCGCGGCCCCGGCCGCCGTCGGCGAACGGAGCCGGCGGGTGGTCGAGAGCCCCGGGGGCGGGGTCGGTCCCGTCACCGGTGGGGCCGGGCGGCGGCCACCGGAGGGACGGAGGGCGTCACCCGCCCGGTCGCGGGGGGCGCCGGCTCAGTTGGCGCTGGGTGGGACGAGGTGGTTGGCCAGGGCCACGAGGGCCCGCACCGCGGGGGCGTCGGGGTCGTGATCGACCGGGGCCACGCCCTCGCGGTCGGCGGCGACGATGGCCGGATCGTCGGGCACGGCCACCACCTCGGCCTGCGGGAAGGCCCGGCGGATGACGGCGAGGTCCTCGTCGTTGCGGACCCGGTTGGCCACGATGACGACGCGCTCGAGCTTGCGCTCGGCGGCCAGCTCCATCGCCCGGGTGCCGACCTCGATGGACTTGGGGGTCGCCTCCACCACCACGAGGACGGTGTCGACCCGCTGGTCGCCGAGCCGGGTGAGGGTGCCCACCCCGGCCTCGAAGTCGGCGATGACGGTCTCGTCAGCCTGGAAGTCCACGGACCCGAGCAACTGCTCGGGAGACAGCCCGCATCAGAGTCAGCCGGGCTCGGGGTTCTCGATGCGGGACACCACGGCCAGGCGCACCCCGTCGGGGGCGTCGGCCCCGTACCGGGTGAGCAGGGTGTCCCAGGTGGGGGCGTGCTCCTCGTTGCCCTCGTCGAGCTCCTCGCGCATGGAGGTGAGCCGCTCGGTCTCGAGGTCGCCGATGCCCAAGGAGATGCCGAGGTTGGGGTTGGAGTCGCAGTCGAGGGCCACCACCGACTGGCCGCGGCGGGCCAGGGTGCGGGCGATGACCGAGGAGGTGGTCGTCTTGCCCGAACCACCCTTGCCGACGACGGCGAGCTTCATGGGGCCTCCGATGCGGTCGCGGATGCGGTCGTGGGTGCGTCGAGGCCGCCCAGGCCGGCGGCCAGCACCTCGTCCAGCAACGATGCTACCGCTCGCACCCCGGCTCCCCGGGGCGCGAGGTCGAGGGGGGCCTGCTGGCGGCGCTCGGCCTCGGCGAGGTCCTCGTCCCAGGGCACGGCCCCGAGCACGGCGAGGCCGGTGCGCTCGGCGATCATGGCCACGTCGGCGTCGCTGCGGACCTTGCTGGCCACCGCCGCCACCGCCGAGGGGCCACCCTCGATCTCCACCATGCGGGCCAGGCGGCGCCCGGAGAGCAGCGACTTGGCCGTGGGCTCCACCACGACGAGCACGGCCTCGGCCCAGCTGCCCCAGCCGGTGAAGGCCTGGCGGGTGCCGCCCGGCAGGTCGCCGATCACGTCCCAGCGCCCCCGGGGGAGCCCGGCCACGATGTGGCGGAAGGCCACCTGGGGCCGGAAGAGGTCCTGGTCGGCAGCCCCGGAGAGCTTGCCGAACTGGAGGAAGCGGACGCCGTCGGGGGCGGCCACGGAGTAGGCCTCCACGGCCTCGCCGGGGTCGAGGTCGGGGCGCAGCCGGAAGCGGGGGCCGGTCTCGCCCTCGGCCCGCTCCACGACGGCCTCGGGGGGGATGGGGGGGGAGTACTCGATGGCCAGGCCCAGCGAGTAGGCGAGGCCGGGCAGGGGATCGGAGTCGACGGCCACCACCCGGCGCCCCCGGCGGGCCAGGAGGCGGCAGAAGGTGCCACAGATGGCCGACTTGCCCGCCCCGCCCTTGCCCACGAACGCCAGACGCATGGGCCCATGGTACCGGCCCCCCGGCTGGAGCTGGCGGGACGGGCCCGGCGCTACTCGTGGGCGATGGCGGCGAGCACGTCGAGGCGGGCGGCCCGCCGGGCCGGTCCCACCGCCGCCACCACCCCGGCGAGGGCGGCGAGCACCACGTAGGTGAGGAGCTGGCCCACCGGCACCCGCAGCTCGGTGACCCCGTCGTCGCCCAGGGCCGAGACGAGGGCCCACCCGAAGAACGTGCCCACGGCCAGGCCGAGCACGGCTCCGAAGACGGCGATGATGATGGACTCCACCCGCACCATCGACCGGACCTGGCGGCGGCTCATCCCCACGGCCCGCAGCAGCCCCAGCTCCCGGGTGCGCTCGAGCACCGAGAGGGCGAGGGTGTTCACGATCCCCAGGAGGGCGATCACGATGGCCAGCCCGAGCAGGGCGGTGACGAGGCCGAGGACCTGGTCCACCTGCTCGGCCTGGCTCGCCCGGATCTCGGCCTGGTTCTCGACGTCGACGTTGGGGAAGGCCTCGAGAGCCCCGGCGATGGCGGCCCGGGCGGCGGCCGGCTCCACCCCGGGCGCGGTGCGGGCCAGCACGAGCAGGTCGAGGCGCTCGGTGAAGTTGGCCTCGTAGGTCTCGGTGGCCACGAGGAAGCTGCTGAGCAGCTCGTTGTCGGCGTAGGTGCCCACGATGCGCAGGGGCTGGGCGCCGGTGCGGGCGAAGGCGACGTCGAGGGTGTCGCCCACGGCCAGCCCGTTGGCCTCGGCGAAGTCCGTGGCCACGAGCACGGTGCCGGCGGTGAGGTCCTCGAGCCTCCCGGCGTCGAGGTCGACGGAGAGCACCTGGCCCACGGCGGCCGGCTCGGCGGCCGAGACCGGCCGGCGCTGACCTCGCCAGCGCAGCTCCCCCACCTGGACGCCGGTGACGGCCGACAGCTCCTCGAGGCCCGCGAGCCGCTCGGCCACCACCGGGCTGAGGTTGGGGAAGAACGCGTCGGTGGTGACGACGAAGTCGGCGGTGAGGGAGCGGTCGAAGATGGCCGTGGCCGAGGCCTTGAGGGAGGCGGCGAGCACGCTCACCGCCGCCACCAGCCCGAGGCCGATCATGAGGGCGGCGGCGGTGGCGGCCGTGCGCCGGGGGTTGCGGTGGGCGTTCTCCCGGCCCAGCCGCCCGGGGAGGCCGCGGAACCGGGCGAAGGGTGCTCCGATGACCCGGGCCTGGGGGCCGGCCACGAGGGGGCTGAGCACGGCCACGCCGATGAAGGTGAGCCCGACGCCCACGCCGGTGAGCCCGAGGCCCCCGTCGCCCAGGAGGCCGGTGAGGAGGGCGGCGACGCCGCCGGCGAGCACCACGAGGGCGCCGATGACGGTGGGGGCGCGCAGCAGGGCCCCGTCGTCGCCCTCGGGGGCCCGCAGGGCGGCCATGGGTGAGATGCGGGCCGCCCGGCGGGCCGGGGCCAGGGCGGCCACGAGGGTCACCACCGTGCCCACGAGGAAGGCGGCCGCCACCGTCCGGCCCCCCACGACGAGGCCGGTGGCCGGCAGGGAGAGCCCGAAGGCCCCGAGGAGGGCCTTGAGGCCGGCGGCGACGCCGATGCCCAGCCCCAAACCCAGGGCCGAGGCGACGAGGCCAACGACCACGGCCTCGGCCACGACCGCCCCCCGTACCTGGCCCTGGCTGGCGCCCAGGGCCCGGAGGAGGGCCAGCTCCCGGGTCCGCTGGGCCACGAGGATGGTGAAGGTGTTGAAGATGAGGAAGGCGCCGACGAAGAGCGACACCCCGGCGAAGACGAGCAGGGCGGTCCCGAGGAAGCCGAGCTCGTCCTTCACCGCCTGGGCGCTCTCGGCCGCCACCTCGTCGCCGAGCACGGCCTCCACGCCGGGGGGAAGGACCTCGGCCAGGCGGTTCCGCAGCTCCACCGGGGTCACGCCCGGGGCGGCGGCCACGTCGATCTGGTCGACCACCCCCTCCTTGTCGAAGAGGCGCTGGGCGGTGGCGAGGTCGAAGACGGCGAGGCGGGCGCCGGCGAGGTTGTCGGCCTCGCCGAAGCGAGCCACCCCCACGACCCGGAACCGCTCGGGCGCCGACACGGTGAGCACGCCCACCTCGTCACCGAGGTCCAGCCCGGCGTCGGCGGCGGTACCGGCGTCGACGAGGACCTCGCCGGGGGCCTCGGGGGCCCGCCCCTCGACGAGGCGCAGCGGCGACAGCTCGGGCGTCTCGGTCCAGGAGAACCCCAGGCTGGGGGCGCCGGTGGTGGTGACGAGGTCGCCTTGGGGGTCCACGAGCTGGGCCGTGCTCCCCACCCCGCCCTCGGCGACGGCCACGCCGTCCACGGTCCCCACGGTGGTCACGAGCGCCTCGGGCAACGGCTCCCGGGCGTCGCCCGCTCGGGCGTCGGCACCGAAGCCGCTGGCGGCGCGCACGGTGACGTCGACCCCGGCCTGGACCTCGTCGAAGAGGGTGTCGAAGGTGCGGTCGATGGTGTCGGTGAGCACGTAGGTGCCGGCCACGAAGGCCACTCCCGAGACCACGGCGAGGATGGTGAGGGCGAGGCGGAGCTTGTGGGCCAGGAGGCCCTTGAGGGTGGCCTTGCGCACTAGGCCGAACCTGCTTGGGACCCCAGCGACTTCATGCGGTCGAGCACGCCCTCGGCCGTGGGACCGCTCATCTCGTCGAGGACCTTGCCGTCGGCGAGGAACACCACCCGCTGGGCGTGGGAGGCGGCTACCGGGTCGTGGGTGACCATGACGATGGTCTGGCCGTGGTCGGCCACCGAGGCGGCGAGGAACTCGAGGAGCTGGGCGCCGGCCGCCGAGTCGAGGTTCCCGGTGGGCTCGTCGGCGAAGACGATCTCGGGCCGGGCCACGAGGGCCCGGGCCGCAGCCACCCGTTGCTGCTGGCCCCCGGACAGCTCGGCCGGCTTGTGGGACAGCCGGTCGGCGAGGCCCATGGTGGCCACGACCTCGTCGAGCCAGGCGGCGTCGGGCCGGCGCCCGGCGATCGCCGACGGCAGGGTGACGTTCTCCAGGGCGGTGAGGGTGGGCACGAGGTTGTAGGACTGGAAGATGAAGCCCACCCGGTCGCGCCGGAGGCGGGTGAGGTCCGTGTCGCCCATGGCGCTCACCTCGGTCTCGCCCACGAAGACCCGACCCGACGTGACCGTGTCGAGCCCGGCCAGGCAGTGCATGAGGGTGGACTTGCCCGAGCCCGAGGGCCCCATGATGGCGGTGAAGGCCCCGGTGGCGAAGGTCACGGTGAGGCCGTCGAGGGCCCGGACGGCGGCCGAGCCCCGGCCGTAGACCTTCACGACGTCGACGGCCCGCGCGGCCGTGCGGACGGCGGCAGGGGTGGGGGCAGCCGTGGTCATGGTCCCGATCGTACGCCGTACGAGGGGGAGGGACGCAAGGGTTTCGCGGGGTCGCCGGTAGCCTGGGGTCGGTGACCAGGCCGGAGGGATCCAGCGACGTGGAGGCCCGCCCCGGACCGACGCCTGCCGATCTCCGGCAGCGGGCGCTGTGGGTGGCCCTGGTGGCCAACGCCGCCTTCGCCGCCGTCGAGGTCGTGGGCGGCGTGGCCTTCGGCTCGCTGGCCCTCGTGGCCGACGCCACCCACATGGTGACCGACGTGGCCGCCCTCGCCATCGCCCTGGCTGCCCTGCGCCTCTCGAGCCGGCCCGCCACCGCCCGCCACAGCTTCGGGCTCCAGCGGGCCGAGGTCCTCGGGGCCCAGGCCAACGGCCTCTTCCTGCTCGCGGCCTCCGGCTGGATCGTCTACGCCGCCCTCGGGCGCCTCGGTGACCCGCCCGAGGTGGGGGGGGCGGGGGTGGCCCTCGTGGCCGCCGCCGGCCTCGTGGTGAACGTGGGCAGCGCCCTGGGCCTGGCCCGGGCCCGGGGGGCCAGCCTCAACATGCGGGGTGCCTTCGCCCACATGGTGGCCGACGCCGCCGGCTCGGTCGCGGCCCTGGCCGCCGGCCTGGCCGTGCTCGCCTGGGGGGCGACCTGGGTCGACCCCGTGGCCTCCCTGGCCATCGGTGCTCTCGTCGTGGCCTCCGCCGCCCGCCTCCTGCGGGACACGACCCACGTGCTGCTCGAGGGGGCGCCGCCGGGCACCGACCCGGCGGCGGTGGAGACGGCCCTCAGCACGGCCGCCGGGGTGGACGAGGTGCACCACCTCCACCTCTGGAACCTCGCCTCCGACGTCCCGTCGCTCTCGGCCCACGTGGTCCTCGCCGGTGAGCTCAGCCTCCACGAGGCCCAGGAGCGGGTGGCCGGCCTCAAGGCCCTCCTCGACGAGCGGTTCGGCATCGGCCACGCCACCATCGAGCTCGAGTGCCACGGCTGCGAGGTGCCCGAGGGCATGGAGCGGTGCGGCTGAGCCTCGACCGCCCTGGTCTCAGCGGACCTCGAACACGACGGTGGCGGTGACGGGAGCGCCGGGTGCCCCCGGGGGGATGGCGGCGGTGACGACGTGGCGGCCCGGGGCCCAGCCCCCCGGGGGGACGTAGGCGACGACCGGGCTCCCAGGCTCGGTCGACCTGACCCGCACGACGCCGGCGTCGCCGTCGATGACGAAGACGACCTCGCTCGCCAGCCCGCCGGCGTCGACGGTCACCGGGGCATCCCGGCCGTGGGCGGGGGGCGTGGCCGCCGGCACGGGGTCGAGGACCCGCAGGCCGGCCGAGGCGGGCGAGAACGGCTCCACCAGGAGCCCGCCGCCGGGGCCCTCCACGACGACGAGGGCTACCGCCGAGTCCTCGGTCGTCCCCTCCACCTGGCGCACGCCGGTGACGGTGACGACGTAGGAGGAGGAGGTGCCGTCAGCCGCGCCCACGGTGGCGACGCCGGCCTGGCGCCCCTCGGCGGTGGCCCAGGTGCCGAAGCCCTCGGCGAAGGAGGTGCGGGCGGCGGCGAAGTCCTCGTAGGAGCCCCAGGCGCCGCGGGCCACCGGGCCCATGGCCTCCCACGCCCCCCGGAGGTCCCCGGCCGCCAGGTCCTCGAGCCAGCCGAGGGCCGCGGCCCGGGCCTCGTCGACGCGGGAGGACGGCCCTGGCACCGTGGTCGCCGGCACCGTGGTGACGGGAGCGGTGGAGCCCACCGGGGGCAGGGTGGCCCGGGGCCCGGGCGCGTCCCGCCCCCGGGCCACCGCCAGGGCGAGCCCGGTCACGGCGGTGACGAGGAGCAGGGCGGCGGCGGCGGTGAGCCACCGAGGGGGGATCGCCGGCCACCGCCGGCCGGACCCGAGCCGGCGCCGCGGGGTCGTGGCGAGGCGGTCGTCGAGCTCGTCCCAGAAGCCGGGGCGATGCTCGGGGGTGGGGAGCCGGCGGAGGGCGGCGGCCAGGCGGGGGTCTCGGTCGGTCATCGTCCGACCTCCTCGATGGATCGGCGCAGGGCGGCCCGGGCCCGGGACAGCCGGGAGGCGACGGTCCCGGGGGCCACCCCGAGGATGCGGGCGGCGGTGGCGTGGTCGTAGCCCTCCCCGTCGACGAGCACGACCGTGGCCCGCTGGTCGTGGGGGAGCCGGCCCAGGGCGACCTGGAGGGTGCCGGCCGCCGTGATCACCCGCTCGGGCCCGGGGGCGGCCGAGGCCACGTCCGGTGGCTGGACGGCGGCAAGGGGGCGCCGGCGGCCCCGGCGGAGCTCGTCCATGCACGCGTTGTGGACGATGCGGTGCAGCCAGCTGGAGAACCGGGCCTCGGACCGGAAGCGCCCGAGGGCGGTGTAGGCCTTCACGTAGGCCTCCTGGAGGGCGTCGTCCATGGCGTGGCGGTCGCCCAGGAGGCGCCAGGCCAGCCGGCGCATGGCCGGGTCGTGGCGGCGCAGGAGGGTGGTGAAGGCCTCGCCGTCGCCGGCCCTGGCCGCCTCCACGAGCTCGGCGTCCCCGAGCTGGGCCCCGGGCCCGCCGCCGCTGGGGGCCGGCCCGGCACCGAGGGGCTGTCGCTGCCCGCCCCCGAGCATCAGTACACCCATACCGGGGTGCCGACGGGGGCGGCGCCCGTCGACCACAGGAGGTCGGCGGCGGCGTCGCTCACCCGGGTGCAGCCGTGCGACGCCGGCGACGCCGGGACCTCGGGGTAGCCGTGGACGGCGATGCCGGCGTTGAAGTACTTCGGCCGGTAGAGGTCCCCGAGGGGCCCGTGGTCGACGCCGTCGACCTGGCGCTGGATGGCGAAGCGGCCCGGGGGCGTGGGGGTGGTCGCCTTCCCGGTGGAGGTGTTGAGGGCCCAGCGCACGGTGCCGCCGTCGACGACGAGCAGGAGCTGGCGGTCGAGGTCGATCTCGAGGAGCCGCCCGCTGGAGCTCCGGGCCCGGGGTCGGTCGGCCCCGGCGAGCCGGGCCCGGGTTGCCGACCCGGCGATGCCGTCGCGGGCCAGCCCCTCGGCCTTCTGGAAGGCCAGGACGGCCTGGCGGGTGAGGTCGCCGTAGTCGCCGTCCGGGGAGCCGAGCCAGTAGCCGAGGCTGGCGAGGCGATCCTGGAGCTGGCGCACGGCCGGGCCCCGGTCGCCGGGACCGAGCGACTCGGCGGCCGGGGGTCCTGCCGGCGGGCTGGTCACCGGGCCCGAGGTCGCCGGCGGGCTGGCGGGAGGGGGGGCCGATGGCGACGAGCCCGCCGGGGGGCTCGTGACCGGCCCCGTCTCCGGCGCCGTCGTGACCGGCGCTGTCGTCACCGGCGCGGTGGGGCCCGGGGTCGTGGTAGCGACGGCCTCGGCCGGCGGCGGGACGGCGGTGGGCGCCGGTGCCGGGCCCCCGCTCGCCACGTCGACGGCGGGGCCGGGGCGGCGGGCCAGGGTCACGGTGGCGGCCGCGGCCCCGCCAGCCACGAGCACGATGGCGGCCAGGGCGCCGGCGAGGCGACCCCCGAGCGGGTGGGAGCGGGGACGGCGGGAAGGAGCTGTGGGCATGCGGCGGTCCTCTGGAGGTTGCGGTCGCGTGGCGGGCCGGGGCCTGGGGACCCTTGCCCCGCCTCCCTCTGTAGGACGACGAGGCGGGCGAGATCCTTCCCGGGCCCACCGTCGCCCGGCGACCGGCGCCGACCACCTTCCCCGGCTCACCGCCGCCCGGCGCCGCCCGGCAAGGCCGTGCCGAGCCGCCGGACCAGCCCCGGGCGCCTCCTGGGACCGCCTTCCCCGCTCCCGGGATCAGCCGACCCCCGCGGGCCGCCCGGTCAGCGCCGGGCCTGGGCCAGGGCGGGGACGGCGAGGAGGACGACGCCGAGCTCGGCGATGCCGGCGGCCACCGCCGCCTGGACGTTCTCGTCCCAGGCCTCGTGCATGCCGGCGAGGCCCACGGTGCGGCTCGCCAGGTAGGCGAGGCCCATGGCCAAGGCGATGACCATGCCCGCACCCCACACCGCCGGTCCCGGACGCCGGGCCACGACGAGGGCCCACCCGAGAGCGAGGACGCCGCCGGCGAGGAAGGCCAGGCCCAGGCCCGGCGCCTCCTCGAGGTGCTCGGGGGCCAGCAGGAGGTGGACGATCCCGGCGAGGGCGAGCAGGCCGCCGGCGAGCTGGCCCCTCACCGCTCGCTCCCGGGCTCGCCGGGGAGGCGGCCGGCCAGGCCCGCCGGTGCACCACGGCACCATCGGTCGGGCGCGGCGCGAGCCACGGGCTGGATGCTGAGCAGGTGGGTGGCGAGCGCCACCAGGGTGAAGGGGACCATGGGCACCTCCCGTCTCGGGCCTTGCGTCCTCCCTGCCCACTACGAGCGAACCCGGCCGAGGGTTCAGCCGGTGGCTCACGCTCCCGGGGCCAGCAGGCGCAGGACGACCTCGTCGCCAGCGAGCACCTCGTAGCCGTCGAGGGCGTCGGCGGGGATGGCGCACGCCCCCTGGAGCCGGACGACGCCGGCGTCGGTGGGCGCCCAGGTGGCCGCCGCCTGGCGGCGTCCGTCGGTGGCGACGGCCCACAGCGTGTACGCCGGTCGCCGGGGCAGGCCCCGGAGGTCGAGCTCCACCGCCGTGCCCCAGGGCCGTCCGTAGGCCTCGGCCCGGCCCGCCACGGCGCCGGCGTCGATCGCGGCGGGGACCACCCGGAGGTCGTAGCCGCCGGTCTCGCCGTCCCCGCCCGGGGCCACGAGGACCACGGTGGTGACGATCGCCGCCGTCAGGGCGGCCAGCCGCCAGGCGCGCTCGTGCCAGCGTTGGCGGCGGCGGAGCTGCCGGCAGCGGTCCCAGGCGCCGTCGAGGAACCGCCGGGCATCCGGGGGGGCGTCGAGGTTGGCGACCTCCCGGGGCGAGAGGCGGCCGAGGAGGCCGGCCACGGGCACGAGCTGGGCCAGCTCGGCCTGGCACCGCCGGCACCCCTCGGCGTGGCCCTCGATCGCAGCCCGCTCCGGGGGATCGAGCTTGCCGAGGGCATAGGCCCCGAGCGACTCCCGGGCCTGGCGGTGGTTCACCCCACGACCCCCATCTCCTCGAGGACGAGGCGCAGCGACCGCAACCCGTAGTGCAACCGCGACTTCACCGTCCCGCCGGGGATCCCCAGGCGGTCGGCGGCCTCGGCAATGGAGAGGCCCTGGTAGTAGCAGGCGACGAGGACCTGGCGGTGATGGGGGGCAAGGCGACCCAGGGCCTCGGCCACCTGCCAGGCCTCCACCGCCCGCTCCAGGGCCCCGCTCGATCCCACGTCGGCGACGGGCTCGATCGGGCCTCCCGCTCCGGCGTCGAGCAGGGGATCGAGGGCCACGACCCGGGGCCGGGCCCGGGTGGCGCGCCAGCGGTCGACGAGGAGGTTCCGGGCGATGGCGAAGAGCCAGGCCCGGGGCGAGCCCCGGGCCGGGTCGAAGCGGTCGGCCTTGGCCCAGGCCCGGGCCAGGGCCTCCTGGACGAGGTCCTCGGCCTGGTGGCGATCGGGCAGGGCGCGACGGGCCCAGCCCAGCAGCGCCTGGCCATGGTCCTCGTAGAGCGACTCCAGCGCCGCCGCCTCGTCGGCCTGCTCGTCGGCCATCCCGCCTCCCACTACGAACCGGGCCGCCCCGAGGTTCACCCGCTGCCCGTCGGTCCCGGGGCGGCCCCGGGCCGAAGGCCTAGGCGAGGACGACCTCGACCCAGGGCTCGCCGGCCTCCAAGACGGTGAGCTCGGCCACCCGGCCCGCCTCCCGGAGGTCCTCGGCGGCGCCGTCGAGGGCGGCGAGGCGCTCGGGGGTGTCCCGGGCGGTGACGGCGGCCACCTCGGCCCGCATCGACACCTGGGCCGCCGTCTTGGCCTTGCGGATCTCGGCGAGGACGGCGGCGGCCACCTCGAAGGCCAGCGGGTCGCCGGCGGGGTCGGTGGCCAGCTCGGCCGGCTCGGGCCACGGAGCCCGGTGCACCGAGCCTGCCGCCCACCGGGTGCCGGCTCCCCAGGACCACACCTCCTCGCACACGAAGGGGAGGAAGGGGGCGAAGAGGCGCAGCACGGTGGCCAGCGAGAGGGTGAGGGCGGCACGGGCCGAGGCGGCGGCGTCCGGGCCCCGGCTGCCGTAGGCCCGGCCCTTCACGAGCTCGAGGTGGTCGTCGCAGAACGACCAGAAGAAGGCCTCGGTGCGCTCCAGGGCCCGGGCGTAGTCGTAGGCCTCGAAGGCGGTGGTGGCGGCGGCCACCACCCCGGCCAGGCGTGCGAGCAGGGCGCGGTCGAGGGCGGCGGTGACGGCCGAGCCCGGCGCCGGCCCCGAAGGGCCGTCGAGGCCGAGGACGAACCGGGAGGCGTTGAGGACCTTGATGGCCAGCCGCCGGCCGACCTTGATCTGGCCCTCGTCGAAGGCGGTGTCCACGCCGGGGCGGCCGGAGGCGGCCCAGTAGCGCACGGCGTCGGACCCGTAGCGGTCGAGGAGGCCGGCGGGGGTGAGCACGTTGCCCTTGGACTTCGACATCTTCTTGCGGTCGGGGTCGAGCACCCACCCGGAGATGGCGGCCTCGGCCCAGGGCAGGCGGTCGTGGGCGTAGTGGGAGCGCACCACGGTGGAGAAGAGCCAGGTCCGGATGATCTCGTGGGCCTGGGGCCGGAGGTCCATGGGGAAGGTGCGGGCGAAGAGGTCGGGGTCGTCGACCCAACCGGTGGCGATCTGGGGGGTGAGCGACGAGGTGGCCCAGGTGTCCATGACATCGGGGTCGGCGGCGAACCCCCCGGGCCGGCCCCGCTCGCCGGGCTCGAACCCGGGGGGGGCGTCGGTCGAGGGGTCGACGGGGAGCTGGCCGGGGTCGGGGAGGATGGGGTGGTCGTAATCGAGGGCCCCGTCCTCCCCCACCGGGTACCAGAGGGGGAAGGGGACGCCGAAGAACCGCTGGCGGCTCACGAGCCAGTCGGTGTTGAGCCCCTCGACCCAGGTCTCGTAGCGGGCGGCCATGGCCGGGGGGTGCCAGGCCAGCTCCCGGCCCCGGGCCAGGAACTCCTCGCGGTGGTCGAGGGTGCGGACGAACCACTGGCGGCTGGTGACGATCTCCAGGGGTCGGCTGCCCTTCTCGAAGAACTTCACCGGGTGGGTGATGGGCCGGGGCTCGCCCACGAGGGCCCCGGCCTCGCCCAGCAGCTCGACCACCCTCCGGCGGGCGGCCTCCACCCGCAGCCCCCGCAGCTCCTCGAAGGCTCCGCCCTCGAGACCGGGCGGCGCCTGGTCGATGCGGCCGGCCCGGCCCACGACGGGGTGGGTGGCCAGGCCCAGCTCCCGCCACCACACCACGTCGGTGACGTCGCCGAAGGTGCACACCATGGCCATGCCCGTGCCCTTGCCCGGATCGGCCAGGGGGTGGGCGTGGACCGGCACCTGCTTGGCGAAGAGAGGCACGGTGGCGGTGGACCCCACGAGGGACCCGTAGCGGTCGTCGTCGGGGTGGACGACGAGGGCGACGCAGGCGGGGAGGAGCTCGGGCCGGGTGGTGTCGATGTCGAGGGCCCCGCCGCCGGGGCCGGTGAACCGCAGGCGGTGATAGGCGCCGGGGAGCTCGCGGTCCTCGAGCTCGGCCTGGGCCACCGCCGTCTGGAAGTCCACGTCCCAGAGCGTGGGCGCCTCGGCCTGGTAGACCAGCCCGGCGTCCAGCAGGTCGAGGAAGGCCCGCTGGGAGGTGCGCTGGGCCCGCTCGCCGATGGTCGTGTAGGTCATGGACCAATCGACCGAGAGCCCGAGCTGGCGCCACAGATCCTCGAAGACCCGCTCGTCGGAGGCGGTGAGCCGCTCGCAGAGGGCCACGAAGTCGGGCCGGCTCACAGCCACCGGGGGCGACGGGGGCTCGGCCGGGGCCCGGAAGTGGGGGTCGCGGGGCAGGGAGGGGTCGCAGCGCACCCCGTAGTAGTTCTGCACCCGGCGCTCGGTGGGCAGGCCGTTGTCGTCCCAGCCCATGGGGTAGAAGACCTCCCGGCCCCGCATCCGCCAGAAGCGGGCCAGGGCGTCGGTGTGGGTGTAGGAGAACACGTGGCCCACGTGCAGCGACCCGCTCACCGTGGGCGGCGGGGTGTCGATGGCGTAGACCCGCTCCCGGGGGGCGGTGCGGTCGAAGCGGTAGGTTCCCCGCTCCTCCCACCACGCTCCCCAGCGGGCCTCGAGCCCCTCCAACGACGGCTTCTCCGGGATCGGCCTCCCCACGCCCCTCACCGTAACCGTGCCTTGCCGCCGGCCCCCACCTGGGCCGGGGGGCGAGGCCCCCCGGGGTTAGCGTGCGGGCGTGGTGCGCCTCCACGACACCGCCCGGGGCCGGGTGGCCGAGCTCGCCCGCCGCCAGCCGGGGCGGGTGTCGATGTACGTGTGCGGCCCCACCGTCTACGACGAGCCCCACGTCGGCCACGGGCGCTTCGCCCTCGTCTTCGACGTCCTCCGCCGCTACCTCTCGTGGTCGGGCAACGAGGTCACCTACGTGTCGAACATCACCGACGTTGACGACAAGATCATCGACCGGGCCCGGCGGGAGGGCCGCTCGCCCGCCGACGTGGCCGCCCAGTACGAGCGGTCCTGGTACGACGCCACCGACCGCCTCGGCATCCTCAGGCCCGACCACGACCCCCACGCCACCGCCTACGTGGGGGCCATGGTCGACTGGGTCGACGGGCTGGTGGCGGCGGGCGCCGCCTACGAGACGGGCGACGGGGTCTACCTGGCCACCGACGCCGTGGAGGGCTACGGCCTGCTAGCCCGCCAGCCCCTCGACACCCTGCGGGCCGGGGCCCGGGTGGCGGTGGGGGAGCAGAAGCGCTCGCCCCTCGACTTCGCCCTGTGGAAGAAGGTGGCCCCGGGGGAGGCGTCGTGGCCCTCGCCGTGGGGCCAGGGCCGGCCCGGCTGGCACACCGAGTGCGTGGTCATGGCCCTCGACCTGCTCGGCGACGGGTTCGACCTCCACGGCGGGGGGATGGACCTCGCCTTCCCCCACCACGAGAACGAGCGGGCCCAGGCGGTGGCCGCCGGCCGGCGCTTCGCCTCCGCCTGGGCCCACAACGGCTTCGTGGAGGTGGGGGGCGAGAAGATGTCGAAGTCGCTCGGCAACTTCACCACGCTTCCCGAGCTGCTCGGCGCCACCGACGCCCGGGCCTACCGGCTCGTGGTCCTCCAGTCCCACTATCGGGCCCCGGTGGAGGTCACCCCCGCCAGCCTCGAGGCCGCCTCGGCCGCATTGGCCGGGCTCGACGACTTCGCCCGGCGCCGGCCGGAGCTGCCCGGCGGCCCCGCGGATCCCGACGCCCTCGCCCGGTTCACGGCGGCCATGGACGACGATCTCGACACCCCGGCGGCCATGGCCGTCCTCTTCGACGCCGTGCGGGCGGCCAACCGGGCTGTCGACGCCGGGGACCCGGCGGCGGCCGGCTCCCTGGGAGCGGCGGTCGTGGCCATGGGCGAGGCCGTGGGGCTGGCCCTGGCCGCCGGGGAGGAGGTGCCGGAGGCCGTGGCCGCGGCCCTGGCCCAGCGGGAGGCGGCCCGGGCCGGCCGGGACTGGGCCGCGGCCGACGCCATCAGGGACGAGCTGGCGGGCCAGGGGTGGGTGGTCGAGGACGCTCCCTCGGGCCCCCGGGCCCACCGCCGCCGCCCGTAGGCCACTCGGGCCGGTGAGCCGCCGCCCGTGGCGCCGGGTGCGGCCGAGCCGGTCAGCCGTCGCCGGTCAGCCGTCGCCGGTCAGCCGTCGATGAGCCAGGTGCCGTCGACCTTGAGGAGGGTGAAGGTGAAGTCGTCGGCCACGGCGGTGGCCTCGTCGCCGTCGATGGCGATGTCGGAGACGGTGACGTCCTTGGGCGCCTGGTCGGCGATGTCGGCGGCGCAGGCCTGATCCTCGACGGGATGGCCGAAGGCGCTCCGGCCGGCGTCGGTGAGGTCGTCGCAGGAGGGGGAGGCGTAGTGGCGCACGAGGAGGTCCTCGACCGCCTGGCGGTCGGCCGCCGAGCCGCCCCCGCCCCCGCCGCAGGCCACGAGGGTGATCACCCCGGCCACCCCCGTGGCGATCGCTCGCCAACCCCGGCTCGTGCCCACGTGGCCCTCCTCGCTCGACCCCCGCCGGCTGCCCGCGCCCTGGCGGTCGCCGGCTGGCCGGTCCGGTCCCGGCCGTGGCCGCCACCGTATCGGGAGGGGCCGGTCCCCGAACGTCGCCCGCCCGATCGTCCCGGTCAGGTCCGGGGGCGGGCGAGGAACTCCACCTCGCTGAGGGCCACGTCGTCGAAGGGGCCGGTGCCGCCCACCGCCTCGCCCGGGTGGACCGACACCACCTCGAGGCGCAGCGACGTGGTGAGGCCGAAGTCGCCGTCGACGCGCTGGAGCCCCCGCTCGTCGGCCAGCGCCACCCTCGCCGTGCCGGCGTCGGTGGTGATGTCGGCCTCGGCGACGCGGGCGTTGAAGCGGAACACGGCGTCGCTGAGCTGGTAGCCGTTCGCCACCCGGAGGAAGGCGAGGTCCACGGGCTCGGCGAAGGTGAAGGTGATGGCCTGGCCCGGGCCGGGGCCGACCCGGTCGCCGTCGCTGTTCCAGGCCGTGCTCGGGTCACCGTCGAGGGTGTTTGCCGCCCCGTAGGTGAAGACCTGGTCACCGACCCGCTCGTCGTCCTGGGTGCTCGTGGCCGTGGCGGTGACGAGGCGGGGGTCGAGGACCACGGGCTCGGGACCGCCAGGCGTGGCGGCGGGACCCCCGGCCGGCGTGGCCCGGGTGCCGGCGCCGTCGGAGCCCCGGAGGGCGAGGAAGGCCACGAGGGCGGCGACGGCCACTGCCGCCAGGCCGAGCCCGAGCCAGCGCGGGCGCCGGCGGCGGGGCCCGGCGGTGCCGGCGGGGGCGGTGGCGGCCGCCGGTGGGCCGGCGTCGAGGCGGGCCCCGCACCGCCGACACAGGGTGCGGTCGGGCGGGTTGGGCATGGCGCACGAGGGGCACGGGCGCTCGGGCGCCGGGGGCGGCGGGGGTGCCTCGTGGACCCCGGGCGAGGGGGGCCCCGGCACGGGGCCCGCCCCCCCGGGCTGGCGGACGGCCGGGGGAGGGTCGCCGCCGGGGGCAGGCCCGGCACCGGCCGGCGGACCGTCGCCCGCGGGGGGAGGCTCGGCCGGGGGAGCGCCACCGCCGGGGGCCGGCCCGGTCCCGGGGGGCACGTAGGTGCCGCAGCCGGGGCAGAAGTCCCCCTCGGCGCGCACGAGGGCCTCGCCGCAGGAGGGGCAGCGCTCGGGGCTCATGGCTCGCCGACCTCGATCGTGTGGCCGAGGTGGGCGGGCTTGGCCGCCCGGACGACGGCGTCGAGGCGGGCCAGGTCGAGCTCGCCCCCCTCGGGGGCGGGGATCCGGACGACGACATGGGGGACCGCCTGCCCGGGGGGCTCGGCGCCGGGCTCGGTCGACCAACCGGCGGCGCCGTGCTCCACGATCTCGGGCTCCACGCCGGTGTGAAGGGCGACGGCCTCCCGCAGCCCTCGCACCGTCCCCCGCCAGCGGTAGAGCTCGACCGTGCGGGCCACGAGGGCCCGGCGACGCTCGAGGGGCCACTCCCCGTCGACGGCCAGGCCGACCCACCCGGCGAGCCAGTCGACGAAGTCGGCGGGGGCCAGGGCCGGGTCGAGGTAGGCGGTGAGGTTGTCGAGGGTGGCGAACACGGGTGCGAGGAGGTCGTCGAAGGCGGCCACGAGGCTGGCGGCGACCCCGTCGGACCGGTAGATGGCAGGCAGGGCCTCGAGGACCGGGGCCGGGCTGGGCAGCCCGGCCACGACACCCCTCAACCCGGGCCCCCTCACCCCGGCCCCCTCAATCCGGGCCCCCTCAACCCGGGCCCCCTCACTCCGGCTCCTCGGCCCGCACCTGGTGGCGGTAGGAGAAGGGCAGGGCGTGGGGGGGCAGGTCGATGCGGGACGAGGCCTCGCCTCGCCGGCCCGACACCGGGTCGGCGGGGAAGAGGCGCACGTCCTCCACGAGGTCGAGGCCCGGGACCCGCTGGAGCACGGCGTAGACGTCCCCGGCGTGCACGGCCCGCCCGAAGGGCCACCCCGTGCCGTCCGGGCCCCCGACCACGGGGTGGAGGTGGGCGTAGAGGGCGTCGAGAGCGTCCTCGGACAGCTGGACCCGGCTCACCCGGCCCCGGGCCCGGAGGCGGGCCACCACCGTCACCCCCTGGAAGTAGGGCGGCTCCACGATCAGGCGGGCCCCGATGACCCGGCGCTCGTCGAGGTGCTCGGCCACCGCCTGGAGCAGCGACGGGGGCGGGACGAGCTCGTCGAAGTTGAGGTCCCGGGGCCGCACCGTCACCGTGGGCACCACGGCGATGCGCACGGCGCCGGGGTCGGTCCCGTCGCCGGCGGGCAGGCATCGCACCCGGGCGATGTCGGGGGCGGCGGCCACGGCCAGGTGCTCGTAGTCCTCGGCGGTCACCGCCCGGTTGCCGGCCCGCAGGGCGAGGGGGCCCCGGACCTTGGCCCCCTCGACGTCCTCGGCGTCGACGCCCCGGACCGCCGGCCGCCGGTTCTCCACCCGGGCGACGTAGGGGATGGAGGACTTCAGCTGGGTGAGCGTGCCCCGGGCCACGTTGCCCCGCCGGCCCCCACCGCTGAGGTAGCGATCGAGGCGCAGCACGGCCCCGGGGGGCGGGACGGCGCCGTGGTGGCGGACGCGGCCGTCGGGCTCGCGGGTCATGGGTCCCAGCACCACCTCGCCAGCCACCTCGTCGAGCACGAAGTGGCGGTCGCCGGGGCCGCTGGCGCCGAAGTCGTCGACCCGGGACCAGTCCTGCCACCCTCCCTCGCCCGCCACCTGGAGCACCGGGGGGTCGCCGCCTCGGGCCACCGGCCGGCGCCGCAGGGCGAAGCGCTGACCGGCCAGCCCCGTGGAGGTGCCGAGCACCTCCTCGGTGGTGAGCACGGCGTGGCGGGCGTCGGTCGTGGCCCCGATGATGTGGGCCTCGAGGCGCTCGATGCGGGGTGAGGTGCGGTAGGGGGGCTGGCCGGGCTCCGCCTCGACGACCCGGCACCGCAGCCACCCGCCCCGCTCACCGGCCATGAGCGCCTCGGCGTGGCTCCCGGGCACGTGGAGGATCACGTCGCCGGGCTGGTTGAAGCCGCCCGTGCCGTCGTGCTCGAGCTCGCAGGCCTGCCAGGCGTCCCCGTCCCAGGCCTCCCACACCACGGGAGGGCGCCGGGGGTCGACCCCGTGGCCCTCGATCGAGCACCCCAGGCGCAGGACCACCGCACACCTCGGCACGGCCCGGTCGAGCCCCACGAGCAGCACGTTGCCCGGCCGGGGCTCGGCCTCGAAGCACTCGAAGGGCCGGCGGGCCTCGAGGTCGGCGGTGCGGTCGGTCCCGCTGGCGCCGTCGGTGGCGGTGGACACCCGGGCCAGCGCGCACGGGGGGATGGGAGCGTCGGCCACGACCGTGAAGGTGACGGCCTCCTCCCGCTCGGTGCGGGGGGTGGCCACGAGGGTGCCGGTGGGCACGGTCACCGTCGCCGGCTGGGGCGCCGAGAGCCAGAACGTCACGTCGGCCTCGGCGCTCGTGGGGGGGAGGAGGCGCACGCCGATGAGGTCGAGGAAGCGGAGGTAGTGGCGCTCGGGCACCCGGTTGAGCCGGTAGAGGAGCTGGTCGACCATCGAGGCCACGGTCTCGATGAGCGTCACCCCCGGATCGGACACATTGTGATCGGTCCACGCCGGGCAGCGCTGCTGCACGAGCCGCTTGGCGTCGTCGACGAGGTCCTGGAACCGCCGGTCGTCGAGGTTCGGGGCCGGGAGGGTCACCGCTCCCCCCCGGCGGGGATGACGTAGAACGGGAACACGAGGTTCCGGCGGTCGTTGGCGCCCCGGATGGCGTAGGTGATGTCGACGTAGAGGGCGGCGGCGTCGCCCGGGTCGGGGGTGACCTCCACGTCGAGGACGTCGATGCGGGGCTCCCAGCGCTCCAGCGCGGTGCGCACCTCGTAGATGATCCGGCCCGCGGTGGTGGCGTCGGCGGGGGCGAAGACGAGGTCGGCCAGCCCCGATCCGAACTCCGGCCGCATGGGTCGCTCACCGTGGGAGGTGCCGAGGACGAGGTGGATGGCTTGCTCGATCTCGGCCGTGCGCTCGACGAGGGCGATGCCGCCGGTGTGGTCCACGGCCAGGGGGAAGGCCCAGCCCGCCCCCACGAAGTGCTCGCTCACCGCCTCAGCCCCCGACGAGCACGGAGGCGGCGCTGCCGACGAGGCGGCCCGGGGCGCCGGCGCACAGGGTCACCGACGAGCCGGTGGAAGCCGCCGCCCTGCCCTCCACGAGCACCGAGGAGCTCCCGGCCACCACCCGCCCCTCCTGGGCGGTGGGCACGGCGAAGGGGTCGCTGACGTGGAGCCCGATGTGGGGCGGGAGGTTGAGCCCGCTCGAGCCGACGACGGCGGCCGGCCGCCCGGCCACGAGCACCGTGGTGGCCAGGCCGGTGGTGAGCGGGGCCCGGAAGGGCATGGGGGGCGCGGGCTGGGGGGCTCCGGTGGCCGGGTTGGGCACCTGGTGCACGGCGCACGCGCCGGTGACGGCGTCGCCCATGATCGCTGCTGGCTGTCCCACGCGGCCTCCTGGTCCCTAGTTGAGCTTGACGACCGAGCCCTTGACCTCGACGAGCGGGCCACCGTCGATGCTGAGGCCGGCCCGGGCGCGCAGCTCCAGCCGCCCCCCGGCGGTGATGGTGACGTTGCCGTCGGCCGCCACCTCGACCTGGCCCCGGCTGCTCACCCCGATGGTGGCCCCGGTCTCCTTCAGCGCCACCCGCAGGGCCCCGTCGCCGGTGCCGAGCATGACCCCCGACGCCCCGTCGTCGTCGAGGAAGACGAGCTTGTGGCCCCGCTTCGACACGAACCCCCGCCGCCGCACGGCCCCGGTGGCGCCGTCGACGAGGCGCTCGCCCACCTCGGGCCGGTCGACGCCGTTGTAGAGGCTGCCGATGACCACCGGCCGGTCGGGGTCGCCGTGGAGGAAGGCCACGAGCACCTCGTCGTTCACCTCGGGCAGGATCACCGCCCCCCGGCTCGGCCCGGCCCCCGGCTGGCACATCCGCACCCAGGTGGTGGCGTGGCGATCGGCGAGCCACGGGAAGGAGACCTTCACCCGGCCGAGGTCCTCGGGGTCGGCGACGTCGGTGACGAGGGCGGGGACGACGCCGGGGAGCTCCCGGCGGGGCCCGGTGGCGCCGGGGCCACCGGCGAGGTCGAGGAGGGACCGCCGCTGGCGGCCGCTGGCCGAGAAGTCCACGGTGTAGCCGTCCCGGGCGTCGTAGCGGTGACGGGTGCTCGTGAGCGTGTAGGTGCCGTCGAAGGGCTCGCCGGCCAGTCCCAGGCTCACCACCGTCCCCGCCCGCAGCCGGGGGTTGCCTCGGGCCACCCCCTCGATCTCGGCGAAGGCGCTGGCGATGCGGGCGGCCTGGGCCCGGGCGGCGTCGTCGACCTCGGCCTGGGTGCCGTAGAGGACCCCGGTGCCCACGTGGGTGGGGCTGCCGAAGACCCCGGCCAGGCCGGCGGGCGTCACCCCCACCTCGGCGCCGTCGGCGGCCGCCGGGGCCGAGCCCACGAGGGCCCGCTTGCGGGCGACGTCCCAGCCCCGCACCACCACGTCGCCGACCTGCTCGGCCGCGGTGACCAGGGCCCGGCAGCGGAGGAGGTCGAGGCCCAGGGTGAGGGCCAGGGGATCCTCGGTGGCCAGGTCGCCCGGGGCCGGCCCGCCGGCCGCCCCGGTGGGAGGTCGGAACTCGAAGCGCCCGTCGAGGCAGCCGACCTCGAAGCCGATCTCCCCGGCCAGCCGGTTGAGGAAGTCCCAGTCCGTCTGGTTGTGCTGGACGACCTGGGTGTGGACGGTGCCCGACTCCTCGAGGTGCCCGAGCTCGAGCCCGGCCCGCGTCGCCACCGCCCGGGCCACGTCGGTGAAGGTGACGTCGTCGTAGGTCTCCGTGACCCGGCCCCGGTGGAGCCGGTGGGAGTGGTCCAGGCCCCGCACCACGGTCATGGTGCCGGCGGCGTCGTGGGTCATCTCCAGGGCGGTGACCTCCCCGGCCACGAGCGGCAGCTCCCCGGCGGCCGACCCGGTGGCCACCGCCACCTCGACGGTGCTGCCGACGGCCAGCCCCAGGTCAGCGAGCAGGCTCCGGTGGGGGTCGCGGAACCCGAGCCAGAAGAGGTCGGGGAGGTTGAGGTCGTCGTCGACGAAGGCGGAGGCGAGCGAGGCGTCGGCTCCGGGGGGCAGCGGGGCCCCATCCACGGTGACCACGAACTTGGCCGTCTGCTCCTGGACGGGCACGGATGCTCAGTCCCCGGCCCCGGGGGTGGCCGGGACCAGCAGGGTGGTGCCGGCCGCCACCCGGAAGGGGTCGTCGATGCCGTTGGCCTCGGCCAGGACCCGCCAGCGGGTGGGGTCGCCGTACTCCCGGTGGGCGACGGAGGCGAGCGACTCGCCGTCGAGGAGCTGGTGGCTGCGACGGGAGCTCGGGCTCCCCGAGGTGGGGTTCTGGTTCCCGGGCTCCCTGGGGATCTCCTGGAGGGTGAGCGAGGCCGTGGCCCGGATGGGCGATCCGTCCGGTCGGAAGAGGGTGTACTTCACGCTCACCTGCTTCACGAAGGCCGTGAAGCTCGTGGTCTTGCCCCACACGAACTGGACGAAGGGGGGCGAGGGCTTGTTCTTGCCCACCGTCTGCTCCTCGGGCACGCAGCAGGAGAAGAGCGTGTCGATGTCGGCGGCGACGTCGCCGTCCTCGCGGTCGGTGCGGTCGAGGAAGACCTCCACGGTCATCGACCGGGGCTCAGAGCCCTTGAACTCGGGCATGGCCGCCTTCTTCGCCCCCTTGGCCGGCTTGCTCTCCCAGCTCGCGCTCTTGGAGATCGAGTACTCCCGCGGGTTGAACTGGAACTCGACCGTGGTCATCTCGTCGGCCCGGCCCGCCGTCGACGGCCGAAGCACGCTGAGGTAGGCCCGCTCGAGCTTCGACCCGTTGGCGGCCATCAGTCGCCCGTCCCGGCGGGCTCGATGAAGCCGTGGTGGGCGATCTCGACCGTCTCGGTGGCGACCTTGGGGCTGTCCACGCCGAGCTGGGGGCCGGTCCAGCGCACGGGGATGACGCCGAGGAGGCCCCAGCTGGCCACCGGCGTCCCGTCCTGGGTGCGAGCCACGATCCTCGCCTCGGTGCGCTGGACCCCGCCCCGGGCCATGCTGGCGAACCACCGGGCCACCTTCTCGGTGTCGGCGTTCACCGCCCGGGTGAGCTTCACGTTCGGGTACTTGAGCCGGCCCGGGAGCTGGTGGACGAAGAGCTGGTTCCCCCCCTCCTCCCGCTGCTCGATGACCACCTCGCAGCCGAGGCCATCGCAGGCCGTGAACGTGCCCAGGTCGTCTCGGTCCACGGTGACCGAGAAGCACACCGAGACCGCCGGGTCGGCGTCGCGCTCAGCCACGGGGCCAGCCCCGGTCGCGGTGCTCGTCCGGGCCAGGGTGTCGGCCGGGGCCGGTGGGGCGGGGCCTCATCGGGCCAGCCCGGTGAGGCAACCGGCCCGGTCCCGGTCGAGGCGCAGCTCGGCCCGGAGCCGGTCGCGGAGCTTGCCGTAGAGGTCGTCGGCGAGGGCGTCGAGCTGGTCACCCGGGGGGGCCCCGGCGCCGGGCCCGAGGACCGCCGCCGGGGCCGCCGCTCCCGGCGCCGTCCCGCCGCCCTCGGCGCTGGCCACCTCGGCCGGCTCGGGCTCGACGGGCGCCGTCGCTTGGCGCTGGAGGGCGTGCGGAGTCCCGGCAGGCCGCGGGGGCGATGCCGGGCCCGGACCATGAGGGGTGGGGAAGCGCACCGACACGGTCCCCGGCCCTGGCGGTTGCTCGACCACGGCCAGGCCGGCGGCCACGGCCACCGTCCCCGGGTGGGCGGCCCCGGCCCGGACCGGGTCACCC
>Ga0187893_10003604_pt1 | contig 30981 bp, 22 predicted proteins | sample MA1701074metaG_FD_139574 | JGI IMG/M metagenome (GOLD analysis project Ga0187893, IMG submission 139574) | White microbial mat communities from a basaltic lava cave in the Kipuka Kanohina Cave System on the Island of Hawaii, USA - MA170107-4 metaG ...
CATCGCTCAGGGCTTCCGCTTCTTCCAGGCGTCGAGCGATCTGGGGCTGATGGCGGCGGGCGCGCGCGACGTGCTCTCTAAAGTCCAAAGAGACCAGAGCGGAGCGCCGAAGCCGAGCACTGATAAGTAGCAGTATCACAAAGGAGACAACCGTGAACAGAACAAAAACTTTCGTGACGCGCACTCTCATCCTCTTTCTCATTCTCTCGCTAGCGGGCGCCAGCTTCGGCCAATCAGCCGCGCAAAACGGCGCCAGCAGGTCGCGCCCATCGGCCAACGGCTTGGCGCGCGCGACGCCCGAAGACGTGGGGATGTCAACCGAGCGGTTGAAACGCATCCGCGTCGTCGCGCAAAGCGCCGTTGACGAAGGCAAGATCGCAGGCGCGGTCACGCTGGTGGCGCGCAAAGGCAGGATCGCGCATCTAGAAGCCGTCGGGATGAGCGACAAGGAAGCGGGCCAGCCGATGCGCGTGGACACCATCTTCCGCATCGCTTCGATGACCAAGGCCGTCACCAGCGTCGCCGTGATGATGCTGTGTGAAGACGGCAAGCTGCTGTTGAACGACCCGGTCGCGAAATACATTCCCGAATTCAAAGGCGCGCAGGTCGCCGCGCTGGGTGAGGACAAGAAGTCTTTCACGCTCGTCCCGGCCAAAAGCGAGATCACGATCCGCCATCTGCTGACGCACACTTCGGGCATCACCTACCGCTTCATCGGCGCCGAGCCGTGGGCGCGCTTGTACAAAGAGGCCGGCGTCGTGGACGGTTTGAGCGAGGCCCAGGGCGTGATCGGCGACAACGTCGCGAAGCTGGCCAAGCTGCCGCTGATGCATCATCCGGGCGAGCGTTATTCTTACGGCCTCAACACCGACGTGCTTGGCCGCGTGGTCGAGGTCGTGTCGGGGATGACGCTCGACGAATTCTTCCGCAAACGCATCTTCGAACCTCTGAAGATGACCGACACGTATTTTGCGCTCCCCGCAGAGAAGCAATCGCGGCTGGCGGCGGTCTACAATCAACTGCCCGGCGGCGGCATCAGGAAGATGGGCGACCCGCCGGATGAAAGAGGTTACCTGGTCTATTCTGCGACTTATCCGAATCAAAAACCGCACGCCTTTTATTCCGGCGGCGCGGGTCTGGTTTCGACGATCACAGATTACGCGCGCTTCCTGCAAATGCTGCTCAACGGCGGCCAGCTTGACGGCGCGCGGCTGCTCAGCCGCAAGACCGTCGAGTTGATGACGGTCAATCACGTCGGCGATATGTTCGGCGCGCAAGGCTTCGGCTTGGGCTTCAGCGTGGTCAGAGACATCGGCAAAGGAAGCGAGCCAGGCTCGGTCGGGCAGTATGGCTGGGGCGGATTCTTCTACACCAACTTCTTCGTTGACCCGAAGGAGCAGATGATCGGGGTGATCATGACGCAGTTGTATCCGTCCGGCGGCGTGTCGCTGCACGAGCGATTTCGTTCGCTGGCTTTTCAGGCAATCATGGATTGAAGGGAGAATTCGATGAACCGCCGGGAATTCAATCTGAATCTGTTGTGCGCAGCAGGAGCCTTCGCCCTGCCGCAGTCTCAATCTTCATCGAAACTGCGAGTCAACGGCCAGCGTGTCAACTCGCATTTAGCCGAATTGGCGCAGTTCGGCAAAACGCCCGAAGGCGGAACGCACCGCCTGGCCTACTCCGAAGCCGATTTGAAAGGCCGCGAATACGCGATGAAGTTGATGCGCGAGGCGAAGCTGGAGGTCGGCGTTGATGCCGCCGGCAATCTCGTCGGTCGCCGCGCAGGCGGCGATCCGAGCCTGAAGCCATTGATCATTGGCTCGCACATTGACTCGGTTCCCGAAGGCGGCAGTTACGACGGGCAGGTCGGTTCGATGGGCGCGATCGAGGTCGCGCAGACGTTGGCCGAGAACAACGTCGCGCTGCGACACCCACTGGAAGTGATCCTCTTTCAAAATGAAGAGGGCGGAACCATCGGCAGTCACGCCATTGCCAAAGGTCTGACCGAGAAAGAACTCAATCTGGTCACGAACAGCAAAAAGACCATCCGCGACGGCATCAAATTCATCGGCGGCGATGTGGACAAACTCGCCAGCGTGGTGCGCAAGCCCGGCGACATCGCGGCCTACCTGGAACTTCACATCGAACAGGGCGGCATTCTGCATTCCGAGAAGATCAACATCGGCGTGGTCGAAGGCATCGTCGGGATCAACTGGTGGGACGTGACGATCGAAGGCTTCGCCAACCACGCTGGCACGACGCCGATGAACCAGCGGCGCGACGCGCTGCTCGCGGCGGCGAAATACGTCGAAGCCGTCAACCGCGTGGTCACCAGCGTGCCGGGCCGCCAAGTCGGTACTGTCGGTAAGATTCAAGCTTTCCCCGGCGCGTACAACGTCATCCCCGGCAAAGTCGCAACCAGCCTAGGTCTGCGCGATCTGGACGCGGCAAAGACGAAAATGCTGTTTGAGAAAATCCAGCTTGAGGTTCAACAGATCGAGAAGGCGACCGGGACGAAGTTTGAATTCAAGCAGACCAACTCGACTCCGCCTGCGCCGACCGACGTTCGCATCCGCCGCGTGATTGACGAGGCGGCGAAAGGGCTTGGGCTGACGACAAAATTCATGCCGAGCGGCGCCGGGCACGACGCGCAGGAGATGGCGAATCTCGGCCCCGTCGGGATGATCTTCGTTCCGAGCGTCGACGGCATCAGCCACTCGCCGCGCGAGTTCTCGCGCCCCGAAGACATCACGAACGGAACAAACGCGCTGCTGCACACGCTGCTCAAGCTTGATGCGATGAAGCTTGATTGAATCGAACGAACGCGCCAGTAAATCCCGAAGGAGAAACTATGCTACGTCACTATCTGTTGGCCTTCGCCATCACGACCCTGTCGTTCGCGTCCGCCGCCGCGCAACCCGCAGCTACGCCATCCGCGAAAAGCAACGCCGCAGTGGCTGAAGAGAAACTCGACAGCCCGCGCCTCGCCGCCCTGGCGAAAGAACTCAAAGCTGGAAACCGCGCCACGCTCGACGCTTTCTGGCAGGAGTTGAAAGACAAGGCGCCGCTCGTCGAGCCTGTCGCAGGTAACGAGAAGTATCTTTGGGTGAGCTACGTCTGGCGCGGCGACAGCCAGACCCAACGGGTTGATATGACCGGCGGATTGCCGGCAGGCGATGAGTTCACGAAGCCGCTCGCGCGGTTGCTGGACACGGACTTGTGGTATCGCACCGAACGCCTGCCCAACGACGCGCGGTTCACCTATACGTTCGCCGTCAACTTCGTTAAGCCGACGCCGGGCGACAAAGAAGCGGCGCAGAAGTTCATGGCGCAGTTGCGGCGCGACCCGTTCAACCCGCGGCCCTTTCCCTTCCCGCCGAATTCAACCATCGTCGAATTGCCCGCCGCCCCGCCGCAGCCCTGGATCAAACGCTTGCCAGAGGCTCCTCAAGGCGAGATCAAACCTCATAAGATCAAAAGCGAGATTTTGAAAGAAGAGCGAATGATCAGAATTTACACGCCGCCTGGTTACGACCCGAAAGGCAAGCCCTGTGGGTTGCTGATCTTTTTTGATGGCGAGGCTTTTCCTTTTGCGATCCCGCTGCCCACGATCCTCGACAATCTGATCGGCGCAGGCAAGATTCCGCCGATGGTGGCCGTGATGGTCAACAGCCAGACGACGCGCGACCGTGACCTGGCCTGCTCCGCGCCGTTCGCCGATTTTCTGGCGAAGGAACTGGTCGCGTGGGTGCGCGGCAATTTCAGCGTCAGTTCTGATCCAGCTCAGACCGTCGTGAGCGGCTTCAGTTTGGGCGGCCTCGCGGCGGCTTACTGTGGGCTGCGCCATCCGGAGGTCTTCGGCAATGTGTTGTCGCAATCCGGCTCGTTCTGGTTTTTCGACGGCTGGAAGCAGGACGCCGACCTCTTCGCGAAAAACTTCTTTTTTGACAGTGGCTGGCTGACGCGGCAGTTCGCCAAATCGTCGCGATTGCCGCTCCGGTTTTTTCTGGAGGTAGGAACGTTGGAGCAAAGTGTCTCGATCAATATGGTGTTGGAGAATCGCCGGTTGAACGATGTGCTGACGGCTAAGGGTTATCAGGTCACTTACTCCGAATACAACGGCGGCCACGACATGCTCTGCTGGCGCGGCTCTCTGGCCGACGGGCTGATCGCGTTAGTCGGAAAGCAGAAGGAGAAGTAGCGCCAAACGGAGACACGATTTTATGCCGAGCCTCTTTTCCCGACATCACCCGAAGCCCGTCTTCATTCGCGCTCTTCTGTGCGCGCTTCTCTTGTCGTTGCCAGCGTGGGTCAGCGCGAGCGCGCAAGTTAAACAGCCGGCGGCGAAAGAAACCGATCCGCAAGCGGAAAAGCTCGCTCGCTCAGTGACGATCTACCGCGACAGCTTCGGCGTGCCGCACATTTTCGGCAAGACCGACGCGAGCGTCGTCTTCGGATTGATGTATGCGCAAGGCGAAGACAATTTCTGGCAGCTCGAAACCGACCTCATCCGTTCCATTGGCCGCTCCGCCGAGATTGACGGAGAGCGAGGTCTGGCGGGCGACCTCGCCTTCCGGGCGTTCGAGATCGAAAAGCTTTCCAAAGCCGAATACCAACGCCTGCCCCCGCGCGCGAAGGCTTTGTGCGACGCGTTTGCGGCGGGGTTGAATTACTTCATCGCGCGCAACCCGCAGATCGCGCCGCGACTCATCACTCGGTTCGAACCGTGGCACATTCTTGCCGTCAACCGGATGGGGCGCATCGGCAACCTCAACCGGATGGGGCTCAGACAAAATGAAATCCGCTTCGGCTCGCTCGAACCGGCAGTCGCGCCTCAAACGGATCACCCCAACGACAATCTCGATCTGACTTCTTTGCAATCGTGGTTTGATGAATCCGGCGTTGAACCGATGGAAGGGTCGAATATGTGGGCTGTCGCTCCGTCGAAGAGCGCCTCCGGCAAGGCGATGTTGTTTATCAATCCGCACGTGGGATTTTTCGGCGGCGGCCAGCGTTACGAAGCTCACCTGCGCAGTGACGAAGGATTGAACGTATACGGCTTCGCCATTCTGGGCACGCCTTACATTCGCGCCGGCTTCAACCAAAATCTGGGCTGGAGCCACACGAACAATTACGCCGACACCGCCGACGCTTACCTCGAAACGTTCGACGATCCGAAAAATCCGCTCGCCTATCACTACGGCGCCGCTTATCGCACCGCCGTCGAATGGACGGATGAAGTGAAGGTCAAGGTCGGCTATAAGGTGGAAGTTCGCCGTTACCGTTTTCGCAAAACGCACCACGGGCCGATCATCGGCTCGCGCGATGGCCAACCGGTCGCTGCGCGTGTGGCGAAGCTCGAAGAAGGCGGGGAACTCGAACAGCGTTTTGCGATGAACCGCGCGCGCAACTTCGCCGAGTTCAAAGCCGCGCTGTCACGGCTGGCGCTCACGGGATCGAACACTCTTTACGCCGACCGCAAAGGTGCCATCTTCTACGTCCACGGCAACGCCGTCCCGCGCCGCAATCCGAAGTTCGATTGGACGAAACCGGTTGACGGCGGCGACGTCGAAACCGAATGGCAGGGCTATCACGCGCTGGATGAATTGCCGCTCCTGCTCAATCCGAAATCTGGCTTCCTGCAAAACTGCAACTCTACGCCGTTTCTGACGACCCTCGATGGCAATCCGCGCAAGGAAGATTTCCCAGCTTATCTCGCGCCCGAACCCGATACGGCGCGGGCGAAAGGCTCCCGGCGAATCCTGATCGAAAAAGAGAAGTTCACGTTCGACGAATGGACTCGCGCGGCGACCGACACGACCGTGGGCGAAGCCGCCGCGACCATCACACAGATGATCGCCGCCTGGTTTCGATTGCAGGATGAAGATCAGGCGCTGTTCGACAAATTGCGCCCGGCGATCAGGGAGTTGGCTAATTGGGATTGTGTAGCCAAGATTGATTCGGTCCCGGCGACCTTGTTCCTGCTGACGAACGAGCGCCCGACCGGCAATTCGCAGAATCAGGATCAATTCGTCCGATTACGCAATCTGGAAACGGTGATGGGCGAGCTGGAAAAGACTTTCGGAACGTGGCGCGTGGCGTGGGGAGAGATCAACCACTTGCAGCGCGTTCACACCAGCGGCAATGAACCATTCGGCGATGAGAAGCAGAGTTGGCCGGTCGCAGGCGGCCCCGGGGCGGCGGGCGTGGTTTTCACTTACAACGCCCGCGCGGAGAAAGGGCAGAAACGGCGCTACGGCGCGTCAGGCAACACGTTCGTCAGCGTCGTCGAATTCGGCAAACAGCCGCGCGCGCGATCCATCCTGGTCTTCGGTCAAAGCGCCGACCCGCAATCGAAACATCATCTCGATCAGGCCGAACTGTATGCTCAAGGCAAATTCAAAGACGTGCGATTCACGCTGAAAGAGATCAAAGCCAATCTCGAACGAGCTTACCATCCAGGACAATGACAGCGCCAAATCTCCAACAAATGTGAAACCCACTGAGCAGTTTCAGCGAGGGCGCGCCAGTTGCCCCTCGGCTTCCTTCAAACCTGACTGCGCGCGTTGCGAATCCGGACGCAGCTTGATCGCTTCGGTGAAATATCGCCGCGCCGCTTCGTAATCCTGCTGTTTGATCTCCAACTCGGCCACCGCCAACAGCCCCTGCAACTTTTTGATCTCTTCGACTCGCGCGTTGATGGCCACCTTGTCAGCCGCTTGCGGATTGGCTTGCAAGTAAGCATCGAAGAGCTTGATCGCTTCGTTGTAACGCTCCTGCTGTTCGGCGTCGCGCGCTTGCTGCAACCGCGCGTCTGGCAGAGCGGCGGTCGGAGTTGGAGAGACCGTCGAAAGCGCGGAGCCGCCGGTTGACGAACCGCTGCTGCGCAGTAGTAAGAAGTAAGCGGCGGTTGCGACGGCGCCGATGACCAACACGAAGACGACGCCGGCGATCAGCAGTCCGGCGCCGCGTGACGACTTTTGCGCAGGCGCCGAGCCGCTCCTTTTCACGGAGGGTTGAGTCTCGGTTAGTTTGGTGAAGGGGCGCGGTTGAGCCGTTCTGCCGGCAGGAGGAGCGGTTTGCGCCGCAGGATTGATCACATTGGTCGCCAGATTGTCGGGCTGAGCCGGATTATCCAGCAACTCTGTCATCGAGTATGTGACCTTCGGAGCCTGGGAGGCGACGGCTCGCGGTTCGACCATCGCTGGCCGCGCTGGAGCAGCGGCGCCGTTCCGCTCGTAATTGAGCAGCGCTGATAAAAATTCCTCCGCCGATTGGAATCGCCTGTCGGGATTCTTTTCGAGCAAGCGCATCACGATGGCCGCCAGCGCCGCTGGCACGTTCGGCTGAGCCGCGCTGATTGGCGGCGGCGTCAACTCGATGTGCCCTTTGAACACCTCGTATTCGGAACCGGTCTCCGAGCCTGGGAACGGCAAACGTCCGGCCAGCATCTCGTAGAAGACGACGCCCAGGCTGTAGAGGTCGGAGCGCGCATCCACCTCTTCTCCGCGAATCTGTTCGGGCGACATGTATTCGGCGGTGCCGGGGTTGAAGCCAGTCCGAGTCAGGTCTTTATCTCCCACCACTTTGACGATGCCGAAGTCAGAGAGCTTCAACCGCGCCATCCCGTCGAGCAGAAAATTGGCGGGCTTGATGTCGCGGTGAATGACGCCCGTGTGCCGTGATCCCGTTTCGTCCACGTAGCTGAAGTTGTGAGCGTAAGCGAGCGCCGCCAGCGCCTGTTTGAAGAGCGGCGCCGCCTGTTCGGGCGCGAGCGCCCCCTGGCGCTTCACGAGATCGCGCAGGCTCATTCCCTGCACATACTCCATCACCAGATAGTAGTTCTCGTCGGTGGTGAAAAATTCGTAGACGCGGACGATGTTCGGATGATCGAACTGCGATTGGATGTAAGCCTCGCGCCGGAAGCGCGCTTTGAGCATCTCCTGCGCCTGTGGTGGAAACGATGAGAGCAGAATGGATTTGACCACCACTTCGCGCGGCAAACTGACGTGGCGTCCGCGATAAACCGCGCCCATCCCGCCTTGCGCCAGTTCGTCGGTGATTTCGTAATTGCCTATGATTCTTCCGATCATAAAAACCATGTTTGTAGTCCCGCCTTCAGGCGGAAGCGGCCTTCTCATCCAGCCGCTTCCGCCTGAAGGCGGGACTACAAACGTTTCCAAACGTCAGACGGCTTTCAAGCCTTTGATAGCGCTGATCACCGTCTCCGATGCGCCCGCGTTGCGCAGGCAATTGAGGGACTGTTCGTGCGTCTCGAACTTGACGCCGTATTTTCGCAGCGAACTCACGATGTGGTCATCCGCCGCGTGGCTCTGCACCAGCGTCATCACGTCCAAGAGATCAAGGCGGCGTTTAGCCGGCGGTTTGGCGACTGGCTTTGGCGCAGCAGGCGCCGGTGTCGTCTGATTTGTTTGACGCGGCGCTGGCTTGGCTTCGTCAATCAATTGCTGAACGAACTTGCCGTCGAACAGGTCTTCGGCCACCAATTCGGCGACGGCGATCAGGCGGTCTTCGCCGACGCGATCGGCTTGCACTCCCCAATCGCCCGGCTTCGATCGCTGGACGCTGGTTGAAACAACCTTGCCATCGGCCAGCAACCGCACTGACGCGGAGGCTTCCGCGTTGACTCCGCCTTCTCGTTTGACATCGTCGGTGACCGGAGTCAAGCGCGAATTGATCGCGCCCTCGATGATCAACGCTGCATCGCGACGTTTGGTGGTCACGCGGAAGCTGTCGGTGGTGAGCCGCTCGGCGATTGTGTTGGCGGCGACCGTAGACGGCTTGTCGAGGTTGGTCTCTTTCAAGTCCAGAAAGATGAGAGTCTGACGGCGCGGCGTTTGAGCTTTATTCTGAGCTTCGACCGCCGTCGCCAGAAACACGGCGAGCGACGAAATGCACAGAGCGGAAATCAGCTTGCTTAACTTGATCATTTCTTTTACGGCTATGGTTTGATCCAGCGCACGGCGTCGCCCTTCTGAGCCGCGCCCTGGCCGGTGATCTTCGCTTTGGCCGCGTTCTCGCGCACCTCCAGCACTTCAATCGTGGCTTTGGCGTCGAGGTCGAATTCGGCCAGACCTTCTTCTTCAGCGTTGTCGCCAGCGGCCTGCGATCCCTCGCGCTCGGTCTTGTGCACAGTGAAGCGGTCACCGGCCTTGACGTTGTGGCGCGAGCCGAGGCTGATGTAGACAGTCTGGTCTTCGGCCACGCGCAACACACGCCCGCGCTTGAGGAAGAACGCCGCGAGTCTGACCGCTAGGCGATCAACAGCTTTCGCGACCAAATCTTCGTAAACGTTCTTCGCGCCGCCGCGTGTGTCGGTCTTGTTGCGCTTCTCACTGATCGTCACTTTATCGCTGAAGAGGATTGCGCGCGTCGTTGGGTTCACCGCCGCCGCGCCCATCTCGACCGTGTAAGTTACCTCGATGCGGGAAAACAGATCGCGTTCGACCGCTCCGACACGCAGCAACTCCGGAAAGACGTAAGCGTCAGGCGGCTCGGCCAGATTGCCGGGCAGTTGTTTGTTGTAAACCCCTTTTTTCGAGTCGGCGATCAGCTTGGTCAATTGTTCGATCTGCTCGTCGTCGAGCGTGACGATTTGTTTAAAGCCCTTGCTGTTGTCGAGCGAGATGCGCAGGCTGGAAGCGAGCGCCTTGGCGTCGCCACGATACTCGGCGTCAGTCGCTGATGTGACGCGGAAGTAACGCACACCGAGTGTGGGCGATTCGGGCAGGCTTTGAGCCTGTGCGCTCGCGGCGACCAATAAAATCAGGCTGGCGGCGAGCAGGATGGAAAAGGATTGGTAGTGTCTGTGCATATTTTTGTGGCGGATTTCATTTTCCATTTGTCATTTTAGATTTGTCATTTGTCATTGCTTTTAGCGGCGCCAGGGGCAATGACAAATGACAAATCTAAAATGACAAATGGAAAATGAAATAAACGATTACATCTTTACCAGTCGGTCGGAATCTCATCCTCGTCGGTGACGACCTTCGGCTGGAACTTGGGATCGGTCAGGTCAACGCCGCCGATCTTGGCCAGGTGGTTGGCGACGGCGCTCAGCGTGGCCAGATGCTGCGGTCCTTCGGCCAGAATTTCGCTCACGCCTTTCAACCCCTGATCGAGCTTCTTCGGCTGCGTCGAGGCCAGGCTGCCGGGGCTGTTGCGAGTGTTGGAGGCGGCAGACTCGGCGCGCGGTTTCACATCGCGGGCAGTTTCGATCGCGTTCTGCTCCTGTTTGGCCGCGCCGTAGAGCAGCCGCGCCAGCTTGCCGTAATTCTCGCGGTCCTTCTCGCTCAGCTCTTTTTCGCGCTTCTGCTGGTCGGCGATCTCTTGCTCGACCAGGGCGCGCTTTTCGGCCTGCTGTTTCTCGTCAGCTTCGATTTGCTTCTCGACTTCCTGCGAAGTCTTGTCTTCGTATTTGCCGCCGTTGGTTTGTTTGCCCAGCTCGGCCAGGAGCTTGCGTTTTTCGGCGATGGATTTGTCGAGCGCCTTGATCTCTTCCTGATCTTTTTCGATCTGGCCCTGGGCGCTCTTCTTGGCGGTGTTGCGCAGCGCCTGGCGGCGGATCACGTCGTCGGCCAGGCTGAGCGTGATGCGGGCATAAGCCGATTTGACGCGGGCGCTGTCCATCTGTTTGATCACAGCTTCGACCTCGCTGTTGCCGCCCATGCCGGGAATCTTCTTACGCAGTTTGTCGAATTGAGCCTGCGCGGTTGTCACGGATGCAAGCAGCAGGGCGAGCAGGGCGAGGCATTGAAAGGTTCGGAGAAACGAACGGGACGACATGTTTGATCTCCTCTGTTGAAAATGAGAATAGTGAAATTGTGAGACGGTGGTTAAAGAACTTGTTGGGGGAGCGGTATCAATTAACTGATGGCAGAGTGTAGAATCTCGCCCTCAGAGTTTCAAGCCACAGATTGCGGAAATTTCAACGGCGCGCTCCGGCTTCCTTGCTGCGGAGGCCTGGCGCATCGCGCCCATTGCCACAAGGAGGTTGCATGAAAACTCAATTGCTGTTGCTGATTCTCGCGTCGGCTCTACTCACGGCGCAACAAGGAGCCAAAGTCGACCAGGTCGAGTTACAGCCGCTGACGGCTCAGGTGAAGCGCCTGGTCGAAGCGCTGGATTACCTGGGCGCACCAATCAACCAGTCGGACAAAGAGGCGCTGGACCGCGCCAGCCACGACACGGACGCGACGCGGGCCAGCCGCGCGATCCAGGACACGCTCGACAAATATTGTCTGGCCGACATTCACATCAACCCCGAAAGTCGCGTGAAGGTCACGCAAGGCGCGGCCAAGCCGGAACTGGTCGAAAAAGGCTGGCGCGCTTTCCTGGTCAAAGTGCGCAACGAAGCTGGCGTGACTGCGCCGCTCAAAGCCGAAAGCCCGAACGCGCTGGCCGTCTACGCCACCAGCCGAGGCAATCCACGCCCGCCCCAAAGAGTCACGCAGCGCGACGTGACCGACCGCTGGCTCGACTTGGCGATGTTCAACAAACCGCCGCTCAAACCCACGCTATCCGGATTGGAGCTTGAGTATCGCATCATTCAGCTTTACAGCCGCGACACAGGCAAGCGCGAGGCGAAGATCAGTTTCAACGTCGGCCAGGGCACGCAGGACATCGGTTTCCGCAACGACGTTGACATCCTCTTCAACTGCCAGCCGGCGGTTGACGTGACCTTGCGCGTGATGGACGAACGCGGCAAGCCGACGACCGCCTCATTCATCATCCGCGACGCGCAGGGTTTTGTTTATCCACCACGCACCAAACGCCTCGCGCCGGATTTCGACTTCCATCCGCAGGTCTATCGCGCAGACGGCGAGAAAATCAAACTTCCGGCGGGCGAGTACACGGTCGAATACACGCGCGGCCCGGAGTACTTGGTCAAACATCTACCGATCAAAATCTCGAACCGGCCGCAGACATTCACGTTCAAGCTCGAACGCTGGATTGATCTGGCGAGGCTCGGCTGGTATTCGGGCGACCATCACGTTCACGCCGCCGGCTGCATGCATTACGAAAGCCCGACTGAAGGCGTCTTTCCGCAGGATATGATCCGGCACATCCTGGGCGAATCGCTCAACGTCGGCAGCGTGTTGACCTGGGGGCCGTGCTATTACTATCAAAAACAATTCTTCGAAGCGAAAGACAACCAGCTTTCGACCGCGGAAAATTTGATGCGATACGACCTGGAAGTCTCCGGCTTCCCATCGTCGCATTGCGGCCATCTGGTTCTGCTCCGATTGAAAGAGCAGGATTATCCGGGCGCAAAGGTTCTGGAAGATTGGCCGACGTGGGATTTGCCGATCCTGCAATGGGCCAAGCGGCAGGGCGCGATCACCGGCTTCGCGCATTCGGGCTGGGGATTGGAAATCAAGGACGGTTTCGACCTGCCGAGTTACGAGTTGCCGAAGTTCGACGGCATCGGCGCGAATGAATATATCGTGGATGTGACGCACGACGCGGTTGATTTCATCTCCACCGTGGACACGCCCGCGCCCTGGGAGTTGAACATCTGGTACCACACGCTCAACACCGGCTTCCGCACGCGCATCAGCGGCGAGACCGATTTCCCCTGCATTTACGGTGAGCGCGTGGGCCTGGGCCGCAGCTACGTCAAGCTCGACAAGCTGAGTTACGACGGATGGGCCGAAGGCGTGCGCGACGGGCGGACTTATGTTTCTGACGGCAAGAGCCATCTGATTGATTTTCGCGTGAACGACGTGATGGTCGGAACGCAGAAGAGCGAGGTCAAGCTGGACAAGCCACAGGCGGTGCGCGTGACGGCGCGTGTGGCGGCGCGGCTTGATGAACAGCCGAACGAAGCGGTCAGCAAGCTGCGTTACAACCAGAAGCCGTATTGGGATTTGGAACGGGCGCGCATCGGCTCGTCGCGCGAAGTTCCAGTCGAACTGATCGTCAATGGGCAATCGGTGGCGAAGAAGAATATTCCAGCCGACGGTCAGATCCGCGATCTGGCGTTCGACGCCAAAATCGAGCGTAGCAGTTGGGTGGCGTTGCGCATCCCGGTATCGTCACACACCAACCCGATCTTCGTCATCGTCGGCGACAAACCGGTTCGCGCTTCGCGGCGCAGCGCCGAATGGTGTCTGAAAGCGGTGGATCAATGCTGGAGCCAGAAGGCGCCGAGGATCGCGGCGAAAGAGCGCGACGAAGCGGCGAAGGCTTATGAGCACGCGCGGCAAGCGTATCGGCGGATTCTGGCTGAGAGCGAGATCGATTGATGAATTTAAGCGCGAGATCAAGCCAGAGCATTTTCAACTCTCAATTTTCAATTCTCAATTTTTGTCAGGGGAAAGGCTTCCTATCAAGCTGTTCTCCCTGAAAGAAATTGAGAATGGAGAATTGAGAATTGAAAATCTCTGCGCCACTCTCACTCGCTCGGAAAGAAGCGATAGATGAAACCAACGGCAATCATACCTCTGTTTCTGCTGGCGTTCGTTTTCTGGCCTGGAATCGGCGCGCCAGTTCATTCGCAAACAAACGATGAACAAGCTATCGTCCAACTCGAAGATCAATTCGCCGAGGCGTGGACGAAGCGCGATATGAAATTGGTTGAGCGTTACTTTTCGCGCGATCCCGAACTGGTTTGGTTCTTCGAGCGGCGGCAGTTGAAAGGCTTTGAAGACGTGCGCAAGCTTTACCAGCGGATGTTCAGCGGGGCGAGCAACGTCAAACGCACGCTCACCAACCGCGTCATCCGGGTTTACGGCGACGCCGCGTTCTCGTCAGCCAACTTTCGCATCGAAGGTGTTGAATCGGGAAAGAAAGTGGTTGATGAAGGCCGCATCTCGACCTTCTACGCGAAGCAGGACGGGCAATGGGTGGCCGTGCATCGTCACACGTCGTTCCAGGCGCCGTTGGGACCGCAGCGGCGTGTACCATTGTTGACCGGAGCCGATCCCCAGCCCGCGCCTTCGCCGAAAAGCCGAACGATACCCAAAAAGTAGATTCCCCCTCAGCCTGCCAGAGCATTTCAATCCAAAACCGCATCTCGTTGCGTATCCGATTGATGATGATGTCTAATAATCGCAGCTTACAGAGGAAGTTTCCCGCCGCTCAAAAAACTGGAATTTTTGAGCGGCAATCCGTGATTTCAACTTTAAATTCAGACAACCTAAATCAAGGAGAAACGCTAATGCTGAAAAGAATTCTCTGTCTGGGTGTGTTGCTTGCGTTCAGCGTAAGTGGGCTGGCGCAACAATCATCCCAGCAGGCAAAACCTCCGGCTGCGCCGAAGACTCATTTAAAGGTCGGCGACGCCGCTCCCGATTTCACTCTGCGTGGCACTGATGACAAAACCTATAAGCTGAGCGATTTCAAAGGCCAGAAGAACGTCGTGCTGGCGTTTTACGTACTGGCCTTCACCGGTGGCTGAACGAAGGAGATGAAGGCGTATCAGGCTGATATCGCCAAATTCACCGACACAGACACTCAAGTTTTCGGCATCAGCGTAGACAGTGTGTTCGCGCTCAAACGCTGGTCGCAAGACCTGGCGCCCGACACCAAAGGCCTTTCCTTCCCGCTGCTGAGTGATTTCAAACGCACAGTGGTCAAGGACTACGGCATCTTCAACGAAGCCAGTGGCGCCGGCGCGCGCGCAACCTTCGTGGTGGACAAGGAAGGCATCATCCGCCACATCGAAGAAGGAAACACGGCGATTGACACGACCGGCGCTTATCAGGCGTGCAGCATGCTCAAAAAGAAATAAGCACGGATTACGGCGAATGCGACGGATCGGGACGGAACACACATCCGTTTCAATCCGTCGCATCCGTTTGACCAGTAGCCTCTTCCAGTTTCGGGATCAACTTTATGATCGGACAGACAATTTCCCACTATCGCATTCTCAGCAAGATCGGCGCCGGCGGCATGGGCGAAGTTTACCTGGCCGAAGACGAACGGTTGGGCCGCAAACTCGCTCTCAAAATCCTGCCCGAACAGTTCACGCAGGACGTTGACCGCGTGCGCCGCTTCGAGCAGGAGGCCCGCGCCGCCTCCGCGCTCAACCATCCGAACATCATCACGATTTATGAGATAGGACACGTCAACACCGGCGCGGGCGACCTGCATTTCATCGCCACCGAATTCATCGAAGGCGAAACCCTGCGGAAGCGGATGCTGGCTCGCAATCTCGAACCTGACGAATCGTTGGAGATTGCGATCCAGTGCTGCAACGCGCTGCAAGCGGCTCACAACGCCGGCATCGCCCACCGCGACATCAAGCCCGAAAACATCATGCTGCGGCCCGACGGCTACATCAAAATCCTGGATTTCGGCTTGGCCAAATTGACCGAGCAAATCTCGCCGGACACGGACGGATATGAAACTCCGGCCAAATCGGTCTTCGAGACGCAGCCGGGGATAGTGATGGGCACGGTCGATTACATGTCGCCCGAACAAGCGCGCGGACAGCGCGTGGATGGGCGCACAGACATTTTCAGCCTCGGCGTCGTAGTTTACGAAATGGTCTCCGGCCGCCGCCCGTTTGGCGGCGCCACCGTCAGCGACGTGATCGCCGCAGTGCTCGTCAGCGAGCCGAAGCGATTGTCGCAGCATTTGCCAAATGTCCCGGCCGGGTTGGAACAAATCGTCACCCGAATGCTGGCGAAAGACCGCGAAGCGCGTTACCAATCGGCGCAGGAAGTCCTGAACGATCTGAAGCGCATCAAATCGCGCGTCGAATCGATGAATGAAAGCCGCGAAACGGCGCCGCTCGAAACTCCGTCCGTCGGCCCGGATATTTCGTCTTCGATCAAGGCAGAAAACGCGCCGACCGCGAATCTCTACGAAACCAATATCGGGCCGCAACCTGCCCCCAGAACTCCGTCGCAAATCAGTTACGAGACGAACGTCATTTCATCGGCGCCGCCAGCGCAGGCGCCGCCACTCTCAGGCGCGCAAACAGCGCCGCTGGCGCAGAGTCAAACTTCGAGGTCGAAACTCAGACGCTTCCTTCTGCCCGCGCTGGCCGTCATCGCAATTCTCCTGGCCGCCGGTTTGATCGCGCTGCGCTTCGCCACGCGGGACGCAAAGATTGATTCGATCGCGGTGCTGCCATTCACCGTCGCCGGCGCCGATATGGACGCCGAATACCTGAGCGAAGGCATCGCCGAAGGGATCATCAATACGCTCTCTGGGTGGCCAGAACTGAGCGTCAGCTCGCGCAACTCCGTGATCCAGTACAAAGGCCGCGAAGCTAATGCGCAGGCCGTCGGGCGCGAGCTGGAGGTCGAAGCGGCGCTGCTCGGCAGCATTCGCCGGCTCGGCGGCAATCTGGTCGTCAACACCGAACTGGTTGACACCAGCAACGGCCGTCAAATCTGGGGCGAAAGCTTCAACCTCAAGACTTCAGACCTGCTGGCGATCCAGGACAAGATCACGCGCAGCATCAGCAACAAACTTCAACTGCGCCTGGGCGACTCATCGCAATCGATGACTGCCAGCGCGGGCACAAAAGATTCCGAAGCTTACGATCTGTATTTGAAGGGACGTTACTTCTGGAACCAGGGCACGCCGGAAGCGATGGCGAAAGCCGACGAGCTTTTTGAAGCAGCCGTAGCGAAAGACCCAACCTACGCGTTGGCCGCCGCTGGTTGCGCCGCCTGCCACGCCGCAGGCTCCGATGGCGATCGCCCGCAGGAAAGTATGGTGAAGGCCAAGAAAGTGGCGATGATCGCGTTGAAAGTGGACGACACGCTGGTTGACGCGCATCTGACGCTGGCCCAGGTCAATCTCCGTTACGATTGGAACTTCGCGGACGCGGAGCGCGAATTCAAACGCGCCATCGAGCTGAACCAGAAACACGCGACCGCGCGCCATCGCTACGCCGAATTTTTAGCTTTGATGGGACGGCGCAAGGAAGCGCTGGATGAATTGAACCAGGCGCGACGCCTTGATCCGCGCTCGCTGCCGATCAACACGGCGTTCGGAACGCTGGCGTATTATTCGCGCGATTACAAAGACGCCATCGGGCACCTACGGCAGACACTGGAGATCAATAAAGACTTCGCTCCGGCTCACTCGAGTCTCGGACTGGCTTACGAGCAACAGGGCAATACGCAGGATGCGGTCCTGGAATTCATGCGCGCGAAGATTGCGATGCGCGAAGACCCCGAAAAGACTTCGGCGTTGAAGAAAGCCTATGCCGAAGGCGGACGCGAAGCCTTCTGGCGCGAATACCTGTCGCAACTGACCAAAGAAGCCGAGGATCATTACGTTCCGCAAACCGCTATCGCCGCGGTGCAACTCCGGCTGGGCGAAAACCACAAGGCGCTCGCCGCGCTGGAAAAAGCGTTTGAAGAAAAAGACGGAGGGTTGGTGGAGTTGAAGGTCGAGCCGTTGTTTGAGCCGTTGCGTCCGAACACTAAGTTCAGCGAATTGTTGCGGCGCGTCGGACTGGCGCAGTGATTGCGGAGCCTCCTTGTCTGAGACTTCGACGGAGCCTAAGATTGAGGCCATTAGGAGACTGCTTATGGAAACAACTCTGCGCTGGACATCCGCTGACCTCGAACTGCTGCCGGACAACGGCAAGCGTTATGAAATCATTGATGGAGAACTCTACGTGTCGAAATCCCCCCGCTATGAGCATCAACGCGCCTGCAATCGCACCTGGAGAAAGCTGGAAGACTGGTCTGAGAAAACCAAATTGGGAGAACCTTTCACCGGTTCAGGGATTATCTTTGCTGACGATGATGATGTGATTCCTGATGTCGTTTGGATCAGCCGCGAGCGGCGCGATGAGATTATAGGTCCTGATGGACACTTCCACGGCGCGCCCGAACTGGTCGTCGAAGTTCTCTCCTTCACCGGCTCCAACGAGCAACGTGACCGCAAACCCAAACTCAAGCTCTACTCTCGTCGCGGGGTCAAAGAATACTGGATCGTCAACTGGCTGATGCGCCAAGTGGAGATTTATCGTCGCCGGGGCAAAAGTTTGAAATTGGTCGCCACCTTGCACGCCCCAGACGCAATCACTTCACCGCTATTACCTGGGTTCAGTTGTGAAGTGAGGGAAATCTTTGAAGATTACTTGGCCGACAATCGCGGGCGCGCCGCCAAAAACGGAGAGCGAAAGGAAAAAGGGCGGAAGAGACCGTAAACCTCGCAGACAAAAAGAACCGCCAGGACAGCGAGATCACCAAGAATGTTGTAAAGAGGAAACCTGACGCCTCTATTTCTGCTTTTTCTTGGCAATCTCGCCATCCTGGCGGTTTCGCTATTTGGCCAAAGCGATCATCTCCGGCAATCCAGCGTTTCTATTCCGGCGCGCGAACGCTGGCGATGATCTTGTCGGCAATACCAGCCGTGTTCGCCGGCGCGTCTTTCGAGTAAAAGGCGACGACCAGCAGGATGCCTTTGGTGGCGCGGACGATCACGGCCTTGCCCAGAAAATCGAGCGGCGCCGGCTGTCCCTGAGCCTGAAAGTTGGCTTTCAGATCAATATAGGTCTTGATCAATCCATTCTCAGTCTGCACTTTGCGCGCGGTCTCCTGCAACTGGGTGCCTTCGCCCGACTGCATGCTCTTCAGAATCACTTCGACGATCAGGTCGTTGTCGTTCGACGGATTGTTGGCTTTATCCAGCTCGTTCCAAATGGCGTTGAGGAAGGCCGCGTCCTCCGACGATTGGAAGAGCGCGCCTCCATTCATTCGTTGATCGGAAGCCTCTTTCGCGTTCAACGGCTGCCCCTTCCAGTAACTGGGATATTCGAACGAGTATCCGACCTTCGGGTCCTGAAACCGCGCAAAACCGCCGGACGGAGATGGCGCAGGCGCGGTCGTCACTGGACCGCTGCTTGGCGTCGCTTTCGGTTCGGGATTTGGCGCCGGGTTGGTCGCAGGATTGCCCGGAGATGCGGAAGCGTTGTTGGCGCTGACCTGGGAATTGGCGGGAGTTTCTTTCACTGGCGGCGTGACCGGAGCCAACTGTCTAGCAGGAGGCTCTGTCGGAGGGGGCGCTGGCGCCGGTTTCACGGGCGCGGGTTTGGCCGCCACTTCTTCAGTAGGTTTTTCGTAAGGCGCGATGAAAAACTCCGGAACGACGCCGCGCCGCTGCAAATCAGCGCCGAACTTGCGCGCCTCGTTCTGATTAGGGAAAAGCCCGACACGGACACGGTAGAAGGTCCCTTTGCCGGGAACGAAGCTTTTGACGATGTACGCCTCAATATCTTTCGTTTTAAGTTGCCTGATCTTTTCCTCAGCGGCTTCCTTAGTTGGCGCAGCTTCAAGTTGCACGGTGTATTTGACGCCTTGCGCGCCGGACCATCCGGCCAACGACAGAACAAAGATCAGTGAAAAGATCGCTCGGTGAGTAAATTTCATATCTCGTAAAACCTTGTCTTGAGCTTGAGGTGTGGGATGCTCTGATCTCCGGGGCCGAGTAATTATGCACGATTGGGGGATGGATGAAAACCGGGAATTGAGGGTCGAGGATCGATCCTCGATCCTCGACCCTCAATCCTCAGACTTTGTCAACGCCATTGATCTCCGGGACGACGAATGGCGCGCGGTACTTGCGCCGCAGCATGGCGTTGGCTGGCGCATCTTTGACGATCTGCTCCTTCACGGGATCGAATTCAATCGAACGCCCGACGAGGTAGGAGATGTTCGCTAGGTGCATCAGCGCCGACGACAGATGGCCTTCTTCGATGTCTGAGTTCAGATCTGCGCGCTTGCGGCTGCGGACGGCCTGGATGAAGTTGACCCAGTTGCTTCCGCCTTCGCGGCGCGAGGGGCCTGGCTCCTGCTTGCGTCCGAGGAAAACCTTATAGGAGTTGTATCCCTCGATAGCCATATAGCCTTCCGAACCGTAGAAGATGTTGCCGATGCAGTTGCTGTCTGTAACCAGCCCCTTCTCATCACGGCGCTGCCCGATGCCCGCCTCGTTATTCGACATCCAGTGGCGGACTTCAAAAACGATCATCGCTTTCTTGCCGTTCTTGTTGAATTCGAGGTTGGCGACCTGCGTGTTCGGCGTCACCTGATCATCGTTGAACATGAAATGGTCGCCCATCGAGAAGACTTTGGTCGGCAGCGTCACTCCCAATCCCCAGCGACAGATGTCCATCTCGTGAATGCCCTGGTTGCCGATGTCGCCGTTGCCGTAATCCCAGTTCCAGTGCCAGTTGTAATGGAACCGGTTCGGATTGAACGGGCGCTTCGGCGCAGGTCCCAGCCACAGGTCGTAATTCAAGCCCGCCGGCGCAGCCTCATCAGCCTTCTTGCCAATCGTGTCGCGCCATTTGAAACACAGCCCACGCGCCATATAAACGTCGCCGATCACGCCCTCCTGTAACTTCTGCATGGCTTCGCGCAACGCGACGGTCGAGCGACTGTTGGTGCCGTGCTGGACGATGCGGTTGTACTTGCGCGCGGCGGCGACCAGTTGTTTGCCCTCCCAGTAAGTGTGGGAGCAGGGCTTCTCGACATAAACATCTTTGCCCGCCTGACAAGCCCAGATGCCCATCAAGCTATGCCAGTGATTCGGCGTGGCGATGGAAACCGCGTCAATTGATTTGTCCTCGAGCAGCTTACGAATGTCCTCGAACTCTTTGGGCTTCTTGCCCGTGAGCTTTTCGACATCCTGTAATCCTTTGCTGCGGACGGTAGCGTCAACGTCGCATAAGGCGGCGATCTCGACGTTCTGCATCCTGGCATATTCGCGGATGTGCGAGCCTCCCTGGCCGCGAAAGCCGACGACAGCGACGCGGACGGTGTCGTTTGGGCTGCCGGCGTGGGTTTTTATGTTAAAGCCGAGCGAGCCAACGGCGGTCGAGGCCGCCGCAGCGCCCGCGGAAGATTTGACAAAGTCTCGGCGTTTCATCTTTTCGCTCTCCTTTGGTTGAATGTGTTTCGATGAAGCGTGAACGGTTGTGCGGCGGAAGTCTACGCCAGATCGAGTCAAAGTGCTATACTCGCGGCCACAACCATCAATTATGGAGGCTCGAACTTTATGGCCGCTATCAATCTGCAAACGCAACCAGACCAGACGATACTGAAACCGGTCACGGCTCCCGAAATCCCTCCGCTGGAACACGGCGATCATTTGACGCGGGATGAGTTCGAGCGGCGTTATGAAGCGATGCCTGAAGTCAAAAAAGCGGAACTGATAGAGGGAAGGGTTTATCTGCCGTTGCAAGTCTGCTTGAAAAGCCGCGGCGATCTTCCTCCGCTTGAACAGGGAGACTACCTGAGCGGCGAGGAGTTCGAGCGTCGCTATGAAGCAATGCCCGAACTCAAAAAGGCGGAACTGATTAACGGGAGAGTCTATATGTCATCACCTGTACGGTTCGACAGGCATAGCGAGCAACATGGCTGGTTCGCTATCTGGCTGGGAATTTACAGCGTTTCGACGCCCGGCGTTCGGATGGGCGACAACGCCACTGTTCGTATGGATGAGAACGAATATCCACAACCGGATGTTACGTTGATGATTGACACACCGCCGGGCAGCGAGTCGCTACTCGGTTCCTCTTACATTGGGGCCGACGGTTACCTCAGAGGCGCGCCTGAGTTGGTCGCGGAAGTTGCTGCGAGCAGCGCTTCCTATGACCTGAGCGAAAAGAAAGAAGCCTACCGCCGCAACGGGGTTCAGGAGTACATCGTCTGGCAAATTTACGACTGGCGAGTGGATTGGTTCGGGCTGGAGGCGAATCAGTATGCGCCCTTGTCGCCGGACGAGAACGGGATCATTCGCAGCCGCGTCGTTCCCGGCCTCTGGCTCGACGTCACAGCGTTGCTGGAAAACGATATGGCAAAAGTTCTCTCTGTCCTGCAGCAAGGTTTGGCCTCGCCCGAACACGGCGAGTTCATCAAACGATTGGGGACGGCCAAAAGGTGGCAGAGTCTATGAGAAAAATTCTGGTTGCAGGTTCAACCGGGCAGTTGGGCAAATGTGTTTTGAGAGAATTGAATGGGCGCCGCTACGCCGTTCGGGCGCTGGCGCGTGATGCGGGCAGGATGGCTGGGTTGGAAGTTGATGGGGTTGTGATAGCTGATCTGACCAAGCCGGAGACTTTGCGGGGCGCGTGCGATGGCGTTGACGCGGTGATTTCTTGCGCGGGCGCTGCGATGAGCTTCAACCGCTTCGGCGACCGCAGGTCGTTTTACGAAGTTGATTACCGGGGCAACTTGAATCTGCTGGGCGAAGCGAAGAAGGCTGGGGTCAAAAAGTTCGTCTATGTTTCGCTGTCCTCTGCCGACAAGCTGCGGCAGACCGAATACGCCGATGCGCACGAGAAGTTTGTTGATGAACTGCGTTCGTCGAGCTTGGATCACACGGTCGTTCGCCCGACGGGGTTTTTCGGCATCCATCTGGAGATTTTGAAATTCGCCAGCAAAGGTCGTGGGCTGGTGATTGGCTCGGGCGATTGCAGGACAAATCCGATTCACGAAGCCGATGTCGCCGCCGCCTGCGTCGAAGCTCTGGAAAAAGTCGATGACGAATTGATTGTGGGCGGGCCCGATGTTTTCACCCGGCGAGAAACGGTCGAGCTGGCGTTTACCGTGTTGAATCGCCAGCCGAGTTTGGTGTCCGTCCCGCCGTGGGCGTTCAAGTTGATGATCAACCCGCTTAAGCTCATCAACCGTCGCATCCACGCGCTGATGGATTTCGGCGTTGCGGTGTCGCAAATCGATGTAATGGCGCCGAAGTTCGGCTCTCAGCGGTTGAGCGATTACTTCGGAGTCGCGGCGAAAGAGCTTTGAATTTTTCTGCGTAACTCCGCGCGTTGACAGATATCCGCCGGTCTTATATTTTCGTCACGCTCGCGCCGGATTGAACCGGCGCTGAGCGCAAAATCTTTACGATAGCTGAAGGAGATTTTTTCCGGTTTCCCGGATCGCGACAGGTCGTGGCTGAAACCGGAGTTGTTATGCGTAGCTAAGCTGATTCAACGAAGACGAGATGAGATGTCGCGTAAGACAAACTCTTGCGGCGGCGTTGTTGATTTGTTTTTGGACGAAAGGGCTTAGTTTATGCAAAACCACTTGAGCGCGGTTGACCTCGGCTATCGCCTGCCTGATGGCCGCTTCCTTTTCAATCATCTGACATTCAGTTTCAGCGCGGTCCGAACCGGTTTGGTCGGCGCAAACGGGATAGGCAAAACCACTTTGCTTGAAGTCCTGGTGGGCGCGCGCGGACACTCTGCCGGCAGCCTTAATCGCAGCGGGCGTTTCTCTTACCTTCCGCAGTCAGTCAGCTTCGATCCGTCAGCGACGGTCACGGATGCGATCAACGCGGCGAATCAGATTGCGGCGCTCGAACGCATCGAGCGTGGCGCAGGGACTCTGGAAGATTTCGATCTGATCGCCGACCACTGGGATTTACGCGAACGGGCCGAGCAGGTTTTTGCGAAGCTGGGCATTTCGCAAATAACTCTTGACCGGCGCCTGTCGAGCCTGAGCGGCGGGGAACTGACTCGCGTGCGGATCGCGGGGTTGATTCTCGAAGAGCCAGATTTTCTGGTTCTGGACGAGCCGACCAATCACCTCGATCTGTCGGCGCGGGAGTTCGTTTATGATTTGATCGCTTCGTGGAAGAAGGGGCTGATCGTCGTCAGCCACGACCGGCGGTTGCTTTCGCTCGTTGACCAGATCGCAGAGTTGAACGCGAATGGGTTGAAACTTTACGGCGGCGATTACGAGTTTTACCGCGAGCGCCGCGAGATCGAAAGAGACGCCGCCGAGCAGACATTGCAGAGCGCCGAGCAGCAGTTGAAAGAAGCGAAGGCGATTGCCCAGCGTGCGCGCGAACGCCAACAGCGCCGCCAATCAAACAGCAGCAGGAACTCTTTCAAGCGCAATCTGCCGCCGATTGTCGCGGGCAATTGGCGGCGCGCCGCAGAAAACACCGCCGCGCGCGTCAAAGATCGCCACAAACAGAAGGTTGATCACGCGAAGCAACAGGTCGAAGGCGCGCGGAAGAATTTGCCCATCGAGCTTCAGATCGCAGTTGATCTCGACCGCTCGAAAGTTCCTGCAAACAAACGAATGGTCGAATTGGTCGAGGTCAATTATCGCTATCCGGGCGCCGAACGGTCCATGTGGGATACGCCGTTGAGTCTTGAAATCATCGGGCCAGAGCGCGTGTGGCTGAAAGGGCCAAATGGGGCAGGGAAGTCAACGCTGATTGATTTGATCTCTGGCAGAAAGAGTCCGGCCAGCGGCATTGTCAGAATCGGAGCGGAAAGGATCGGATTGTTGGATCAGCAGGTCAGCGCGCTCGACGATTCGCTGACGATCCTGGAAAACCTCAAGCGCGCGGCGCCGTTGCAGCCCGAACGGGAGCTGCGCACGCTGTTGGGCCGTTTTCTCTTCATCCGAGACGACGCCTTCAAAAAGGCTTCGGTGTTGAGCGGAGGGGAGAGGATGCGCGCCGGACTGGCCTGTCTGCTCGGCGCTGACCGGTCGCCGGAGATGTTGATCGCGGACGAGCTGGCGAACAACCTCGATCTGTCGAGTATCGAAGGCGTCGTCTCGGCGTTAAAGCGGTTCAAGGGCGCTCTGATCGTCGTCAGCCACGACACGACTTTCATCGAGGAAATCGGAATCGAGAAGGCGATTGAGATAGATCATTGTGGGGCGGTTTCTTTGACATTAGCGAGCGCGCTGTAGTCAGTCAGCTTCGGTCTTTCTGCGACGATTGCGGATGCGATCAACTACTTTCCCCAAGCCGGACGTGACGACGGCTCACCCAAATCGAGCAGGCGCAAATGATACATGCCATTGACGCGGTGCACCGTGCGGTACTTGCTCTCGTTGTTGGGCGACGACGGGAGCCCGGTGAGCGTCAGGTAACGCACGCCCAGTTTGTTCCAGGTCTCCCACGAGCCGGCTGGATCATCCGAAGAGATGGTTTTATGGCCGGTGTAGAGATGCACGAGGGCCGGGTTCTGCGCGGCGATGATGGCATCTTTCGGCACGTTCTCGCCGATGTATTTCATCAGCGTTTCGCTCTCGTCGCAGGCCATGATCCACCGCAGCCGATACTCTGGCGTCGGGTCGTACTTGCGCTGGATAAATTGAAGGTTGGCATAAAGGCTGCTGACCACGATCAACCAGACCGCTACAGTCATTGCCCCCAACCCGGCTTGTGGCTTAGGCTCGCCGTAGAGCTTCCGATAGAGTTGCGCAATAGCGCGCAGGCCCATCAACATATAGAACACGAAGAAAGGCACAAGCGGAAGAATCAGGCGATCCTGCGCCCAACCCCAGAGCAAGGTCACGACGAGCGAGAGAGGCACGGCCAGTTCCGCCGCCGTTGTTCTTGCGCGCACGGTCGCGATGAAGCCGAGGAGCAACAATAAACTCAGCAGAATAGAAATGTTTCGTCCCCCCTCGCCTATGCGCACCAAATCCCTCGGCTCAATGCCGCGATAGAAGGAATAAAAAGCCACTGCCCCTATATCGTGCTTAGTAATCTCGGAGAAATTCTGCCAGACGCGCTCCGGTATCTCATTGGCGCTGATTGTGCCAGAGGATACTTGGCCGGCCTGCCGCTGCCAGAACTGTGTAGTGTAAGGGTAAACTATGTGGCCTCCCTGCTCGGCCTGCTGTTCTGAGGTGGGCGCGTGCAGTCGCGAGTAGATCATCCAGGGCCCGGCCAGCAACGCAATGGTCGCCGCGTAAATGATAGCCGCGCGGAAGAGACGCTCTTTCAGCAGGTAGAGGCCGACACCAGCCAGCAGCCCCAAGGCCATAGGGCGCGTAAGAAAGGCGACTGAGGCGATCACTCCACACAACAGGGCATAGCGCCAGACCGTGCGGGCGGCTTTGTGCTGCACGCATTTTTCCGCCGCGATCAACGTCAACATCTGCCACAAAGTAAAGACGCAATCCGACATCACGGTCGAGGTTGCCAGGAAGACCAGACCAGGGTCGAAGGCGGTGGTTGCCGCAATCCCCAGCGCGACGTAACGCGGCATAGCGCGGCGCCGCGAGAAATAATAGAAACATACCAACCCGCTGCCCAACATGGCAGCAATCGAGACCGACTTTAATAACCAGATGTTGTCAGGGAAGGTCGGATACACGCGGTAAAAGATGGAGAGCAGAGCCGGGAATCCGGGCGGGTAAAGCGGCAAAATCCCTGACGTTGGCGAGTTGACGATCGTATAGCCCTGGCCGGTAGCGAGCGTCTTCGCCAACAACGTGTACCAGGCGTCGTCTACGACCAAGCCGACTACGCGATCCAAGCGCAGCCAGTAAACGATCAGGAACAATGCGATCAATGCGGCGCTGAGACCGATCAGCAACCACGGGCGTGTTCGCGGCGGCGGAATTTCGGGTTGGGGTGGGGGCGCGGGTGGGGCAGCTTTTTCCGGTTTGCTTCTGGCATTAGCTCGCTTAGCCAAGGTGATTCCTCCAATTTAACTTTACCCGAGTCTTGGGTTGAAAAATGAATCTGTCGTCGTTCCTATCGGCTTAGGTGGAGTGTTGCTGCAAACGACATCCCGCTGCTCGCGGAGAACGACGATGAAGCAAAGCATAAACCATCAACTGACAATCATCTACTGTTTTGTGGGCAGCCATTGTGGGCGGTTTCTTTGACATCGGCGAGCGCGCTGTAGAGAATTCAGCCGGCTCAAAGTTCAGTCCCTACCAACTCAAGCACTTTAGATGATCAGTGGAGGAATTTATGCGTAAATCAGTGAGTTTGCCAATAGTCGCTCTCGTTATCACTTTTGTCGTTGTTGTAGGCGCGCCGAATATTGGTCTGGCGCAGCAGCAGTGGTTCAGCGGACCGGGTCGTTACCGCATAGAGATTGTCGCAACGGGCCGGGTGATTGACCTGAAGATGGAAGACAAGAAGACCGTGCAGCAATGGTCGAGCAGCGGCGCGCGCAATCAGCAGTGGGATATTGAAGACACGGGCGACGGATATTTCTACCTCAAATCGGTCGAGAATGGACTCTCGCTGGATTTCGCGGAGAGCCGGGTCAGAGATGGCGTCGGTCTGATCACCGCCCAACGCAGCGGTAGAGACAACCAGAAGTGGAAGATCGCGGACAATGGCAGGGGTGAGTTCACGATCATCTCGAAGTCCGGCAAATCGCTGGAATCGCCTGCGGGCAAGCGTGATGAGGGTGTGAAGCTGCAGGTCTGGGGGCCGCACGGTCTGGAAAATCAGCGGTTCAGGTTCGTGCGCATTGGTGATCTGGAAGTAAAGGTCAGGCCGCGCGATGGCGCGCCTGTTCCGAATCCGGGCGCGAACAACACCGGGTTTGTCGGGAAAGGGCGTTACCAGGTTCAGGTCGTCGCCAGCGGCGCCTATCTGGACTTGAGATTGGAAGACAGAGAGACGCTTCAGCAGTGGTCCCTCGGCGGGCGAAATCAGTTGTGGGATGTTGAAGACGCAGGTCAGGGGTATGTTTACATTCGTTCGGCAGAGAATGGGCGTGTGTTGGAGGCCGGAGGGGCGCGTGACGGCGCCGGGGTTTTCGCCAGAGACTTCAGCGGGCGCGATAATCAGAAATGGCGGATTGTTGATCTCGGCGGGGGCCAATCGCTGATCGTTTCGAGGCTGGGCAAGGCGCTCGATCTACCGAACGGCGCGCCGGATAATGGCACGAAGCTCCAACTTTGGAGCGAACATCGCCGCGACAATCAGCGGTTCCGTTTCAATCGCGTGGAGCAGGCTGAGACTTACACTGGGGGGAGGACGCGCGGTGGACGTGAGGCGGAACCGGCGCGGGGCAGCGCCAATCAGCCGGAGCCTTATTCGCCGGGGCGGATGCGCTGGCGTGGCCGGGTTGACGCTGAAATTCTGCTCGAAGTCCGGGGGGCCGCCGTGACGGAAAAGAATATTGCCGGGAAGTCATACAACAATGGCCGTTTCACGTTCTCTGCGCCGATGCCGGCGCGCGAACTCGAATTGCGAATTGAGAAGAAGAAGGCGCGCGGTTCGGTGGAGATCGTCGAGAAGCCCACGTATTCGAACAACTATACGGCAGTGCTTCGGATTCGCGATCCCCAGAAGGACGCGGCGGATTACGAGTTTGAGATGATTTGGTAGGCGCCTGATTGAGCAGTGGGGATGAAATCAGACCACGTGGTTGGGGGTCTCTTTCTGAGCGCAGATAAAAAAAACCCGATGCGATCAAACGCATCGGGTATTCTTCTTACTGGCTAGGAGATTTAAGGTGTCTCTTACCAGTTCAACTCACACGATGATCACGCTCACTACATTCGACAAATTAAGGAGTGCGGGATCAAATATGGAATTAAGAGCGACGATCACGTGTGCGATTTGATTGAATGTTTGGTCGGATTTAGAAGGCGGGCCGGTGATAACCGGCCCGCCAGGAATTACCGTCACAGTCTGTCGCGTCAAGCTGTGGTTAGCAGCTTGGCGGGAAGACCGGGACGACAAGGGTGTTGGTTGGCGACAAGGTCAACTTGTGCAGGTTGTGCCCGCCGTTGAATTCGGTCGGAGTCGCGCTCGAGTTGATCATCGAGCCTAACAGACCCGAAGCATTGTCAGCGTTCCAGATCTTCATCCAGCCGCTGCGGGTCGCCGGAATGATGGAGGCGACTCGCGGCGTCGTGCGCGGGATGTTGTTCGCCCCGATGACGGTTCTGAACTGGCAATTGCCGGTAGCGATGGTGAAGCTGAAGAGGTTCTCCGCATCGTCGTAGAGTACCCCGAACAGCCGGTTGATGGTGTTCGTGGAGGTCGCCAAGCTGCCGCCAACGCGGAGGACGACCAGCAACGTCGAGTTGGTAACCGGAGACGGAATGTTCGACGCCGCCAGGACCAACGGCGCCTGGTTGTAGTTGTTTGGTGTGCCGTTGAAGACTATGTTGGCAGTCGCCGACTGGTTGTTGCAACCTCCCATAATAGTGAAGGTATCAGCCAGCGCCGAGAAAGCCTCCGCCGCCAGGTTCGCAGCGAACGGAGCAAGCCCGCCCGGAGCGAACGCCGCCGGCGCCTTGATGTACAGGTCGCCAATCAGGAAATTGAACGACATCGGGCAGCCGAGGTCGGAATCCACCGCAATCGCGACGATGTAGCCAGTAATACCCGGATCGAGGTCCACAGTGGTGAACGAAGCCGTCTGGTTGGCCGTCAGGCAGATGAAAGCATCAGCCACGCCGCAGGTATCCTGCACGAAGTACACGTGCACGAAAGCCGCGTGGGTGCTGCTGGTGTTGGTGATGTTGATGCGCGTGTTCTGGTTGGCGGGGGCGGCCAGGTCCGAAGTGTAGATGTTGTAGAACAGCACTGAGCCGGCCTTCTGGTCGCTGACTTCCGAATTATACGGATAAGGCGAGCCAGGATCAGCGGCCAAAGCCGCCGCAGACATCAGGACCAGCGCGAAGAGCGAGAACAGCGCGTGTGATAGCTTGCGTGAGGTTCGCATTGTTGAATTTCTCCTTTGGATTGTTGATCTGAAAGAGAGTCAGATCGGTTTCTTTATGAAGATTGGCAGATCGCTCACCCGCTGCGCATACACAGCGACCCCGAATAAGCTTTTACCGGATGGTTTATTGTTAAGAACGATTTCCGCCAGACTTGACAGTTCGCAAAATTATCCAGTGGGCACAACCTACGGCGTCAAAGAAGAGTTACTGTCGGGCGACAGATGGAATAGCCCCTCATTCACGCTGTTATTTAGGTCGCTTCTCGATAATCAAACATTGAACCTTCATTGGGATGCTTGCCGGTAGTGAGGAAAGCTCAATGCGGGGTGACTTATACCACGCGCCCTGTGAGTTAAGCAACAAGAATTTTTGGTATTTTTGATTATGATAAAGTCAATTAGTTAATTGAGTTAGCCCCAGTCTGGCGTTGGAACTCAACCACGGGGAACACGGGGAAGATCTTGGTAATCTGCGCGAGCCGGATAATTGTTTCATGCTACGTTCTCCCCACGCTCCCCGTGGTTTTTCCTTTCAACTCCGGACTCGGGTTGAGTTAGGACCTCTTTGGGCGCTCAGCGATCTTTACTGACTGGGAAACCGGCAGACAAAAAAGACCCGATGCGATCAGATGCATCGGGTATTCATTTTGATTGAGTGTTTGGTTGGAATTAAAAGGCGGGCCGGTGATTACCGGCCCGCCAGGAATTACCGTCACAGTCTGTCGCGTCAAGCTGTGGTTAGCAGCTTGGCGGGAAGACCGGGACGACAAGGGTGTTGGTTGGTGACAAAGTCAACTTGTGCAGGTTGTGCCCGCCGTTGAATGCGTCGGCCGCCACCGTACCGTTCACGTTGATCACCGAGCCTAACAGACCCGAAGCATTGTCAGCGTTCCAGATCTTCATCCAGCCGCTGCGGGTCGACGGAATGATGAAGGGGACTCGCGGCGTCGTGCGCGGGATGTTGTTCGCTCCGATGATGGTCCTGAACTGGCAGGCGCCGGTCGCGATGGTGAAGCTGAAGGCATTCTCCGCATCGTCGTAGAGTATCCCGAACAGCCGGTTGATGGTGTTCGTGGAGGTCGCCAAGCTGCCGCCAACGCGGAGGACGATCAGCAACATGAAGTTCTGATCAGCGGGGGACGGAATGTTCGACACCGCCAGGACCTGCGGCGCCTGGTTGTATCCGCCAGGTTGTCCGTTGAAGATTATGTTTGCGGTCGCCGATTGGTTGTTGCAACCTCCCATAATGGTGAAGGTATCGGCGAGCGCCGAGAAAGCCTCCGCGGCCAGGTTAGCCGCTAAAGAGCCTGTCGAGCCAGGCGGCGGCCCCGCCTTGATGTACAGGTCGCCAATCAGGAAATTGAACGACATCGGGCAGCCGAGGTCGGAATCCACCGCCACCGCGACGATGTAGCCCTGGATCCCAGGATCAAGCTCCGAGGTCAGGAACGAAGCCGTCTGGTTGGCTGTCAGGCAGATGAAAGCATCAGCCACGCCGCAGGTATCCTGCACGAAGTACACGTGCACGAAAGCCGCGTGGGTGCTGCTGGTGTTGGTGATGTTGATGCGCG
>Ga0187893_10003605_pt1 | contig 30975 bp, 31 predicted proteins | sample MA1701074metaG_FD_139574 | JGI IMG/M metagenome (GOLD analysis project Ga0187893, IMG submission 139574) | White microbial mat communities from a basaltic lava cave in the Kipuka Kanohina Cave System on the Island of Hawaii, USA - MA170107-4 metaG ...
ACCGTCCAGTGGTGGACGCATGTAGTAAAGGGCTTGCACAAGAACGATTTCATCATGGCGGCGAAAACAGACGCATTGGTTTCGTAAGGGCTATTTCACTTCTGCCGCGATGCCCAAAATGCGGGCAACACCTGATGCCAAATTACTTTGGATACGCCAATGATTCTCGCAAGCCAGACTGGGATTCGGGCGTTTGAAGTTTGAAGCGGAATCGCTGGACTGAAATCCACGTCCCGCCCATCCACCACGAATTCATATCGCTTCTTTTTGCGGACTGTCGGGCTCGCCACTAAAAATCTACGAACCATCTCCCTCTCCGGCGTGTTCCACCATACCGGCAGATCGGAGGTGGCTTTGAAGTCTGTAATTTTTCCCAAGCCCTGCAACAATTGATTTTCATGTTCCGTGAGCGCGTTGAACCTCGCACGGAAATACATCACATCCGGGTCTATGTTAATTAACGGTTTGAGCCACAGGCGGTGAACTGATGTGCGTATGGCATTTGCCGTGGATGTTTCATTTGGGTTGTTGAGCCAGGTTGTAAGCGCCTGATTGATCCAGAAGTTTGTAACGTCGGGCCCGATCCGTACGCCATCACATAAACCCAGCGAGGGAATGACCGGCGCGCCGCAGGCAAGGATGTAAGCATTACCCGCCGCTTCGCGCATTACGCGCAAAGCATTGCGGTAAGCTTCTTCGCGGGCAATAGACTGATGCCTCTTTCCGATCAATGCCCCCTGATATAGAAAATCAAGTTTGAGATAATCGTATCCCCATCCGACCACTTTGCGGATCAACGCTTCCAACCAATCCAATACCTCAGGGTGACTTGAGTCAAGTGCGAGTGGCTTTCCGCCCCAGGTAATGCCTGCAGGGACTGGTTTTTCTTGCTCGTCGCGCAGAATCCAATTGGGATGATCCTTCGCGAGCTGCGAGCCCGGCGTGACCATGAACGGCGCCAGCCAGATACCCGCCTTGCGCCCTGTGGATTTGACCCTGTCAGCAAACGATTTCAAGCCACTTGGGAAGTTGTGGTTGGCTTCCCAATCTCCGTGTGCGATTTGCCAGCCGTCGTCGATTTGAAAGACATCGAACGGGAGGTCGCCAAGTCCGTGCAAGACTTTGGCGAGGTTGGATTCATCAATCCACTTGTAGAGGGAATACCACGAGCACCAAACGCGAGGTGGCGTAGAAAAGCGGGTCTTGCCGAATTTAGATTCGAGCCGTTCCGCATATTGCTCGAAGACTTGATCTTCTTTTCCACGGGCAATCAGCCAATCGCCTTCGAGGTTATCTTCGTAAAACCCGTTAAGCGTGGAGCCACTTAGTTCTACTCGTCCGCTTAACCGCAGAGCACCAAGAAGCAAAATATCGTCATCATTCACTTCCACTGCACAAACCCATGCGCTGACGTGATTCTTGTGATAGGCATAAGCTGGGTCTTCGTCTTTGGCGCGGAACTCCGGGGCGCGGATCGGAAGCGGCGGCTCGGACGGATCGAGCCATGTAGTAAGAGTCCATGACTGCCAGCCGTGGCGATAAAACTTTCTCGGAGGCTGAGGCAGACTCAACGTCAGAGAAGAGCCGGCGATGATCTGAGATGTATCTGACGATGGCAGAGAATCTATCTTGAGTGGGGAGGAGTGCACGAAAGCGATTATCCCGCTGAACTCGTTGACGGTCAAATTGACTTGTGGCATAATCTGCCGTCGAAAGGCAGTGAAGAGAACGAGTAGGTTTGTGAGTCTGTCAGCGAGTGTGGGCGTGGTCTCCGACCACAAGGTGTGAGCCACATCAGACAGCAGATCGAAGATCATCTCGGAGCCATTCCGCTGAAATCACAGCAAGCGAATCGGAGTTGTCCTCCGTTATCAAAACAGGATGATAACCATCATCCACCGAGCGTCTGTTTGTCGGTCCGTGTTGGGCGGCACGCAGAAACCAGAGTGGTACCGCGAGAGTTCTCTCGTCTCTGTTGGAGATGGGAGTTTTGTTTTTAACAGGCAATTGGCGATCAGCGACCAGGAGATGCGAATGTTCAAACCCGTAAACCCCAAGCTCAACGTGACTTCGATGGAAGAAGACATGATGAAGTTTTGGAAACAGAACGATATCTTCAAGAAGACCGTCGAGCAAAGAAAAGACGCGCCTGAATATGTCTTTTATGAAGGACCACCGACCGCGAACGGCAAGCCTGGGGTGCATCACGTGCTGGCGCGCGCCTTCAAGGATATGTTCCCGCGCTACAAGATCATGCGCGGCTATCACGTCTCGCGGCGCGGCGGCTGGGACACGCACGGTCTGCCAGTCGAGATCGAGGTCGAGAAGCAACTCGGCTTCAACAACAAGCAACAGATCGAAGAATACGGCATTGACAAGTTCAACGAGCTCTGCAAGAAATCGGTTTTCACCTACATTCAGGACTGGGAGAAACTGACCGACCGCATCGCCTTTTGGGTTGACCTCGAAGACGCGTACGTGACATACACCAACGATTACATCGAATCGGTCTGGTGGATCTTGAAGAATTTCTGGGACAAAGACCTGCTCTTCAAGGGATACAAGGTCGTGCCCTATTGTCCGCGTTGCGGCACGCCTCTTTCGGACCATGAGGTGCATTACCCTGATGCGATTCATGATACCGATGACCCATCCGTGTTTGTGCGGTTGCCGCTTGTAGATAAACCTGATACTTCTCTCTTGATCTGGACGACGACACCATGGACCTTGCCCGGAAATGTTGCGGTCGCCGCTCATCCAGAGGTGGAATATGTGACCGTTGAACGTCCACACAACGGGAGCAAGGAAAAGTTGATCCTTGCCAAACCGTTGCTGGAAAAAGTTTTCAGAGGTGAAGAGGTCAAAATCCTTGAAACGTTCAAAGGCAAGAAACTCAAAGGCACAAAGTATCAGCCGCTTTTCACTTTCCTGCCTCCCGGAAAGGCGTCGCATTATGTCGCGCTTGGAGGGTTTGTAACCACAGAAGATGGAACAGGTTTAGTACATATCGCCCCTGCCTTCGGCGCGGAAGATATGGATGTAGCGAAGGAATTCGATCTGCCTGTATTGATGACTGTCTTGCCCGACGGAACCTTCATTCCTGAAGTAACGCCGTGGCGCGGGCAATTCATCAAGGATGCCGATCCGCTTATTATTCAGGATTTGCAAGCGCGCGGTTTGTTATTCCGCTCTGAAGTTTATACACATGCCTACCCGTTTTGTTGGCGTTGTAAAACTCCGCTCATGTACTACGCACGGGATTCATGGTACATCCGCACGAGTGCCCATCGCGATCAGTTGGTGAATTTGAACGATACCATCAACTGGGTTCCCGAGCATGTCAAGGAAGGCCGTTTCGGAAACTGGCTTGCGAATAATATTGACTGGTCGCTATCTCGCGAGCGCTATTGGGGTACGCCGCTTCCAATCTGGGAATGTGAATCCTGCAGACATCGTGAGGGAATCGGCTCGGTGAAAGAACTTTCTGAAATGGCCGGGCGCGACCTGAGCGAACTCGATCTGCACCGCCCGTACGTTGATCAGGTCCATTGGGATTGTGCTGAGTGCGGCGGTAGGATGTCGCGCGTCCCTGATTTGATCGATGTGTGGTTCGACTCAGGCTCGATGCCTGTGGCGCAATTACATTATCCATTCGAGAACAAGGAAAAATTTGAGTCGCAATTTCCCGCCGATTACATCTGCGAGGCTGTTGATCAGACGCGCGGCTGGTTCTATTCTCTCCATGCGATTAGTACACTTCTATTTGGCGAAGTATCGTTCAAGAATGTGATCTGCCTTGGTCTCATCCTGGATGGAGAGGGACAGAAGATGTCCAAGAGCTTGGGAAATATCATTGCGCCGTGGGATGTATTGAACGTGCATGGCGCGGACGCGTTTCGTTGGTACCTCTATACCGCGACACCGCCGGGGCAGGAACGGCGGTTTTCTGCCGATCTAGTCAGTGAGGTCATACGCAGTTTTACACTCACGTTGTGGAATGTCTACTCGTTTTTCGTGACCTATGCCAATCTCGACAAACCTGCGGTTACGACTGCACCGATAGCCACCAGCGATCTAGATCGCTGGCTGTTATCCGAACTCAATGTGCTTGTCCGTGATGTGACGGAGGCTTACGATAAGTATGACGTGACGAACGCGACGCGCCCCATTGAGGCATTTGTGGAGAAACTTTCCACGTGGTATCTGCGACGCTCCCGCCGACGCTTCTGGAAATCTGCATCGGATTCTGACAAGCAAGCCGCGTACTCGACGCTGTACACGGCTCTTGTCACCGTCGCGAAACTGCTTGCCCCAGGCATGCCTTTCCTCGCCGACGAGTTGTACCAGAATCTCGTCCGCTCAGTGGATGAGGCTGCGCCCGAGTCGGTGCACCTCGCTGAATGGCCCACGGTTTTGCCAGAAATGATAGACGAGTCCCTCAACCGCGATATGGCGCTGGTGATGAAACTCGTATCGCTTGGACACTCAGCACGGCAGAAGGCGAATCGCAAGGTTCGCCAGCCGCTGGCAGAAGCCGCCTTCTCAGTCGGCAATGCTAATGAGCGAAAGGCAGTCAAAGCCTACGCCGACCTGTTCATGGACGAGTTGAACGTGAAAAAAGTCCGCCTGTTGGACGCTTCTACCGAGGCGGTGTCGCATACGGTCAAACCACTGCCCAAGCAGTTGGGACAAAAATACGGCAATAAATTCCCCGCGCTTCAAAAGGCGATCCTTACGATGAATCCGGAGGAGGTTTCTAAGACCCTCCTGTCTGGCAATGAATTGAGGGTCTCAATGGATGGAACGGATTATGGCATCTTATCCGAGGAGGTTGAAGTAAAGGCGCAGGCGAAGGAAGGTTTTGCCGTGGCTGAAGACGGCGCGTATGTCGCTGCGTTGGTCACGGAGTTGACTCCCGAACTCGTGCAGGAAGGCTTGGCGCGCGAATTTGTGCGTCGCGTGCAAGACCTTCGCAAGAGTGCGGATCTGGATGTTGCCGACAGAATCGAGCTGTTCGTCGAAGCCTCAGCAGGCTTGAAGTCCGCGATCGAAGCGCACCGAGATTACATCACGACTGAAACACTGGCATCCAGTCTTGAGTTTACGAGCCCGCCGAAAGAAGCATCCGTCGTCGAAGACTCGTTCGATAATGAGACTGTCAAGGTCGGGCTGGTCAAAAAATAAATTGAAAGGCGCGTCGAAGGGCGCGCCTTTTCTTTTATAATTGTGGTCACTACTTTTCGTTGAGGTGATGCATGTTCGAGAGACTCCCGCTTTGGCTCCGTAAGGCACTGGCTTGGAGCGTTCACTTGTTTACAGCTACCGGCGCGGTGTGGGGATTCTTGACCCTCGTTGCCATCTGGGAAGGCGATTTCAAACTTGCCATTGTGTATATCATCATTGCAATGCTCGTGGACGGGTTCGACGGTATGCTTGCGCGCTGGTTGCATGTCCACAAGTATGCGCAAGGGGTGGACGGCGGATTGATGGATAACATCATTGATTACTTGAATTATGTCGTGGTGGCTGCCTTATTGCTGATTCGTGTTCCAAATATCATGCCTGAGGGCTTGGCAATGGCGGCAGCGATCTCGATCCTACTTACATCGGCTTATCAGTTTGCACAAACTGACGCGAAGACCGACAGCAATTCGTATTTCTTCAAAGGATTTCCGTCGGTATGGAATTTTCTTGTGGTCTACATGATGTTGCTTGGGCTAAACCCGTGGATCAATTTCGCCTTATTGCTTATATGCAACGTCCTCATTTTTGTGCCTGTGCGTTATCTGTACCCGACTCGCAACACACGCCTCAGAAAATTTACATTAGGCCTCACATACTTGTACGGCGCACTTGGTGTATGGGGCTTGCTTCAATACCCTGACGTACCTGACTGGGTTGCACCTGCTTCATTCATTTACGTTGCGTATTATGCCGTATTGAGTTTCTTTCCTAAAGTTGGAAGGCCAGAACCCGCATAGCGCGCATGTACATCGAAAAAGCTGCTGAAGCCACCGACGAAATTCTCCTCGCGCTGGAAAAACTAATTCCCCAATTGGGTGCAGACAAGTTTCCTCCCTCGACGAACGAACTCTCTGCACTACTCGATTCTGAAGCATCGACACTGATTCTCGCCCGTTATCCGGAGAAAGATAGTGATATCGTCGGGGTTTTGACTCTTGTCATCTATCGAACATCGACCGGCGTTCGATCCATTGTAGAAGACGTGATTGTGGATGAGCGATTTCGTGAGCTCGGAATTGCGAAGGCGTTACTGGGCTATGTAATTGATCTGGCGCGAAAAGCTGGGGCGGCAAATGTTTCCCTTTCTTCCGCTTCGCACAGACAAGCCGCGAACGCATTGTATCGACGCATGGGATTTCAATTGCGCGATTCGAACTTTTATATCTTGCACCTGTCATGAATCTTCATTGCTTTCTTGCAGCTTCATAATCCTCAGGGGTGTCAAAGTCCACAAGAATTCCGGGGTCATTGACCTCAACGTATCTGATTAGATCGGAGTTTTTGCTCAAGAAATCCCTCGGTGTGTGCGGCGCGCGGAGTCCGAGGATTTCTCCCCACAATAGCCTTTCAACTAACCACGGATGCCCTCTCCGCATTCGAAAGCTCGGAACCACAAGCGGACCTCCACACTGCCGGAAATATTCACACAGTGTTCGCACGCTTCCTTGGCGGACTTGAGGCTGGTCGCCTAGTGCGATCAGCGCCGCCGTGGAGCGACCTTTGCCGAGTTCACGTAACCCACAATGGATGGAGGAGAGCATTTCGCCTGTTGAAAATTCTTTGTTGAACACACTTCGTACACGGCATTTCGCTTTCACCGCTGAGACTATCTTTTCGATCTCGCCTCGATGTGAACCCGTGACCACAAGAATTTCATCCAAACCTGCGCTCGAAAAAGTAGAAATGACATGTTCGAGAACCTTCTTTTCTCCCCACGGCATCAATAATTTCTGTGTTCCCATACGCCGTGATTCCCCGGCCGCAAGAACGATCGCAGAGATCATAATGTCTCGTCAGCCAGCAGTCGTTGATAATGTTCTGGCGTGTCCACGTCTAGCAACAAACGATCATCATGCCAGGGGACGTATTCCACAGAATGTTTGTGGAAAATCGCGCGGCCGCCTACGTCTCCTTCGAGCGTCAATAAATCGGAAAATGTTCTTCGGTCGAACAGCACAGGATTCGCGCGGCGATCCATAACCATAGGCGCGACGACGGCGGGAAGTTTCTCGGCGTGCCTTTCGACCAGCGCTTGCAAGATGGAGGTTCTGACATGTGGCTGGTCAATGAGCAAAAAAATTGCCGCCCCAATCTTGCTTTTCTCTGCAAGTACAGAAGAGACACCGGTCTTAATGGATGTGCTTTGTCCGTCGCGCCATTTCGTATTTTCAATGACCTTTACATTGAGGTCATCTACAGTCTTCCCCACATCCTCCGCGTGCGCACCGACAACGAGGAATATCGGAGATAGCCCAGCTTCCAGCGCTTTTCTTGCCACGACCCGAGTGAAGGGCTCTCCATGCCAATCCAATAATTGTTTGGGTGAACCGAAGCGGGTGGAGTCGCCAGCCGCAAGGATGATTCCCGCAACGCGTTCATGCGCCGCGTGGATTCTTTTCTGTGTTAGATCAGAGATGATCGCGGAATCAAAGCCTGCGAGCAATGACCGGGCCATCCCGCGTGCGTTGGCTTGAAGTTCAGGCGTATCAGCTTGATTCAGGATTATTGTCCGCCGCGCGCCGTGCGGGAAGTTTTTCCGCGCCCCCTTGCTGTGAAGAAGAACTCTGGTAATCGCACGGATGCTTATTTCTTCACCCGGCTTAAGTCCGCTCAACTTTGAAAATTCCTCCGGGCGGTGAACAAACTCGTCTGAAAGAGATTTCCCCAATCCGCTCAACCCAGCCACCTGAACAATGTGGTCGGCAAAAGCAGGTATTGGCGGCTCATGACCCGCCCAGCCTTTGAGCGGTTTTTGTCGAGAGCCATCTGCCTCGATCAAGAGAAGAGCGACGCGATCCAAACAGAATTTGTGGATCGAATCGAGCACATCGTCATTGACTGGCTTTGTTCGGTCGCCATCAACTTCGCCTGTTATGAGAACAATGTTGGGTAGCTTTTTTTCATGATATTCCAGAACATTTGTTGAAGCGCCAACAATATGTTTATCTGCCAATGAAAGTTGCCATGTTCCCAGATGTGATGTCGCCGTGACGATCACCGGTGGAGCTAATTGCCTTGCCAGTTGAAATATTGCGGTTGTCTTTCCTCCTGATCCGACGAATGCAATGCGCTTGGATTCTTCAGCGCGCACGGCGCGTGCGAGTGTAAGACTCATGGTTGGATTATACATCTTCCGTTAAGGTACGGTATAATACTGCCCGGCGTCAGGCACGAACGCCGAAAAAATCCTCAAGGCATGGTATGGAAAGCAATTTACTCGAATCTCTCGATACATGGGCTGACATCCAGATAACTCAGCAAGACGTCGATTTCCTACACAATTATCTATTTGAACACGAGACCCCGCTTACGCCGCGCGAGCTCGCGCTCGTCCTGATTCACGAAAGGAATCGGGCGGAGCGCGCCGCGGCTCAAAAGCAGCAAGCAGGGAGCGGCAAGGTCTATTTCCCGAAGGACTCCTGCCAATCTGGTGATGAGTTGGTCTTTCCGGCACTCTCGTGGAAGCATGGCAGGGTAGCGGCTGTGCGTCCCGGGGTCAATCCTGAATTAGGCACGTTCAACGTGCTCACCGTGGATTTTGCTGACGGTTCGCAACGGATGTTTGCCTCCATGTTGCCGCGACATATGCTGAACGATAAACCGGTTACGGTAGAGAATGAAGGGTTCGACCCGGACGCGATCATGCAGGAATATGGATCGGAGATCGAACAGAAAGTCGAAGCAGCGCTGAAAGCCGATCCCCAATTGATCCGAATCGCTGGAAGATGGTTTCCCCGTGCATTGCTCGTGGACGTGAATCAGGGGAATCTGAACTTGGCGGAAGCAGTACTTGATGTATCCGGAGGCGACCCGTTGCCGACGTCTGCCCTGCTAAAAGACGTCGCCTTGCCGGATGGCGTGAACCCGAAATTAGCAGAGTTTTCATTGAATCTTGCGTTGCAGGAAGATGGACGATTCGACGAAGTTGGTCCAGCAGGAGAAGTGCTGTGGTATCTCCGGCGCCTCGAACCGGAGGAAGTACGCAACACGCCAAAGTTCCTGCAGTATGATCCAATTGCGCATGATCGCGCTTTCCTCGATGAGCAGATGCTTGATCTGGAAGCGCAGCTCGATGACGAACTCAGTGAGTTGGATACAAAACCCGACTCTCATCTAAAGGAAGTTTCAATCTCCTTGATTTATCCGCATCTGCGAGCCGGGACTTTGCCTGTTTCGGCGCGCGTTCGTTCTTTTTTCCCGACCGCGTATGAATCTCCCCGTGTTCGTTTCACTCTGGTGGACGGTAAAACACGTCAACGGATTCCTGCATGGGTGGTGCGCCAGCAAGGTTACGTATACGGATTAAGTGAATGGTATAAAACTAATGGGCTGATACCGGGTAGCCTTGTGCGAATCCGCCGCGGAGAAACCCCCGGGGAAGTGATTATTGAAGCACGGACGTACCGCGCAACCAAAGATTGGATGCGCACCGCCATTGTCGGCGCGGACGGTGGAGTGGTATTTGCCATGCTGAAACAGGCAGTATTGGCCGAATTCAATGACCGTATGGCATTTGCCGTTCCGTCATTCGATGCTGTAGATCAACTTTGGAATCAGGATCAGAAACGTCCATTTGACAAGTTGATCACGGACTTAATCCGTGAATTGTCCAAGTTAACCCCGCAGGGACATGTGCACGCGCAGGAATTGTATGCCGCGGTGAATATCGTGCGGAGAACTCCGCCTGCGCCCTTGTTTGCCACCCTCGCAAACCGGTCGGATTTTATTCATGTCGGCGACCTGCACTTTCGTTTGGGAGAAGCGGAATAGATGTCCGAGCCGCGCCGAAGGAGCCTGGTCAAGCCGACCTCAAACACGCCTTTTCACATTGATTTCGATTGGTGGAAAAAGAATGAACGTGATTGGCACGTTTATTTGCGATCACTCCTTTGTGCGGAACACAGGGAGGTGTTCGCGGATGCTGAAGAGGGACAGCTGATGGATTGGGTGGATCCTGCTACAGCCGAGGTGAAGCAAGTGGAGGGCGTTCAGAACGCGTTGATGACCCATTGTGTGCGTCAGCCGGACTTTCTTACTGAGCAGACTGCGCTTGTGGAGGCTGTATTTAGATTGTTCCTCACAAATGGGAACATTCCGATGTCATCACAAGACCTTGGAGCGCGGCTCAATCGCCCGCCGGAAACCATCCTGCGCACGCTGGCAGGTCCCCGCGTTTATAAAGGGATACGGCCGTACAGCGTCTCGTGAAAATTTCTGTAAGGGGGAACGGAGGCAGATGTTGATTTGCCTACTTTACAATGACGTAATACAATAGCCATGAACTGCCCCCGTAGCTCAATGGACAGAGCGACAGCCTTCTAAGCTGCAGGTTGTGGGTTCGAGTCCCGCCGGGGGCGCCAGTTCCCTGCTTGCCCGCCCTATCTCACGGTGGCTAGGAGAAAGACGATGCCCACGATTATTCGCAAAAACGTTTCCACAATATTCGATTCAAGAAGGGATTCTCTGCATGCCATCCGCTGGCAGGTAAGATCCAATATTTGGAGTCCGCCGACCGACGTGTACGAGACTGAAGAAAATTTTGTAATCCGTGTAGAAATCGCAGGAATGCGCGACGAGGACTTTGAAGTGACCTTGGAAAATCAAGCCCTATACATTTCAGGGAACCGTCCGGATTCCGGCGGGCGCCGCGCCTTTCATCAGATGGAAATTCTCTCGGGCCGGTTCGAGGTCGATGTGGAAGTCACTGTGCCGGTGGACATGGACTCGTCCACTGCGGAATATAAGGATGGGTTTTTGACTATCAGTCTTTCGAAGGTGAAACCGAAAAATGTCGAGGTCGAAGAGTAACATGCCCGCCTCCCGCTGGCAATCCAGTTTCAACGATCTCTTTCAGTGGCTCGGCGAATCGGACGACGGTCTGCTTTCGATGATCATGCCGTCGTTCTTTGCGCGTGCGCCGGTAAAAGAATCCGGTGACCCCGAAGGAAATCCTCCACAGGCGCCGGCGGAAAACAAGTACCCACGGGTGCTTCCGATTTTGCCGCTTCGAGGTGTTGTCGTCTACCCCCATACTGCTGTCCCGTTGACAGTAGGTCAGCCGCGTTCAATCAAACTTGTGGATGATGTAGTTGGCGGGGACAAACTTGTCGGTTTGGTCGCCGCGATGAACCCCGAATTGGAAACGCCGGGTCCGGCTGACCTTTATCCTGTTGGCACCATTGCTACTGTACATCGTCTTCTCCGAGCGCCTGATGGAACCATTCGTCTGCTTGTGCAGGGCATGGATCGTTTTCGCGTGGGCGGGTTTGTCGAACAGGAACCGTATCTAAAAGCGCGTATCGAGCTTGCGCCTGAAGCTGTCGAAGAAGGACTGGAGATTGATGCGCTCGCCCGAAACGCCCGCGACCAGTTCCAGCAGATCACGCAGATGATTCCGTCCTTCCCGGAGGAGTTGGCGGGTTCCATCACCTCTGTCGAAGACCCGTTGCAGACCGCGTATACGATTGCAAATTTCCAACGCATGGACTTGAAAGATGCACAGGAGCTTCTCTCGATCGATTCGGTTGCGGAAAAATTGAAAAAACTCATCGGCTTGTTGGTGCGCGAAGCAGAAGTCCTTTCGTTGGGACAAAAGATACAAAACGAAGCGCGCGGTGAGATCGAGAAAGTTCAGCGCGAATATTTCCTGCGCGAGCAGATGAAAGCCATTCAAAAGGAACTGGGCGAAAAAGACGAACAAGCCGCGGAGGTGGAAGAGTTCCGCAAGAAGATCGAAGAGGCGAAGATGCCTGAGGAGGCGGCGAAACAGGCAAACCGTGAATTGGAACGGCTGTCCCGTCTGCCCGCGGCTGCGGCCGAGTATGGGGTTATTCGTACCTATCTCGATTGGTTGGTGACCATTCCGTGGTCGAAATCAACAGACGACAATCTTGAGATCGCACACGCCCGCGAAATATTGGATAAAGATCATTACGGACTTGAGGACGTCAAAGAGCGTATTCTCGAGTTTCTTGCGATTCGGAAATTGCGGATTGACCGTAAAGATGAAATCAAAGCCCCATCGGAGGATAAGATTCGCCGTGAGCGCGAAGGTGTGATTCTGTGTTTTGTCGGTCCGCCGGGCGTTGGTAAAACATCTCTGGGGCAATCCATTGCGCGGGCGATGGGGCGCAAATTCGTTCGCGCCTCGCTTGGCGGCGTGCGTGATGAAGCCGAGATTCGCGGTCACCGTCGTACGTATATTGGCGCGATGCCCGGACGCATTCTGCAGTCCTTGCGCAGGGTCGAGTCGCGCAACCCCGTCTTTATGCTCGACGAAATTGACAAGCTGACATTCGATTTTCACGGCGACCCGGCATCGGCATTGCTCGAAGTTCTCGACCCGGAGCAAAACAGTGAGTTTCGAGATAATTATCTTGAAGTTGCCTACGATCTTTCGCAGGTTTTCTTTATCACCACTGCAAACACGCTGGAAACGATTCCCGGTCCGTTGCGCGACCGGATGGAAATCATCTCGCTATCCGGCTATACCGAAAAGGAGAAGATCGCTATTGCAAAGGGCTATTTGATTCCGCGCCAGATACGAGAGAATGGTCTGCGTGAATCGGAGGTCTCGTTTAGCGATGAAGCGCTTCAGAAGATCGTCCGCGAATATACGCGTGAGGCGGGTGTACGTAACCTGGAGCGCAAGATCGGCGCGGTCTGCCGCAAAGTGGGTACTCGCATTGCCGAAGGCAAATTGACCGAAGTCAAAATTGCCTCCGAGGTCATTGAGGAATACCTCGACCATCCAATATTTCATGGGACCGAAGAACTTAATCGCAGGATTTCGATTCCCGGCGTTGTGCCGGGGTTAGCGTGGACTCCGTACGGCGGAGATGTATTGTTTGTCGAAGCGACCAGCATGCCCGGCGGAAAAGGTTTCCAGATCACCGGATCCATAGGAAATGTGATGAACGAATCGGCGCGCGCCGCGTTATCTTTCGTGCGGTCGCGGGCGCCTCAACTGGGACTCGAGAGTCAGTTCTTCGAAAAATTCGACATACACTTGCATATCCCCACTGGCGCCCAACCGAAAGACGGTCCATCCGCGGGAGTGACAATGGCGACTGCGCTGGTTTCGCTTGTATCGGGGCGAAAAGTAAAACCGCATGTCGGGATGACCGGTGAGATCACATTGCGTGGGCAGGTGCTTCCAATCGGCGGTGTGAAGGAAAAAGTGCTGGCCGCACATCGCAATGGATTGAAGACCGTCATCCTTCCAAAGCGTAACGAACAGGACGTGGACGACGTGCCGGATGAGATCAAAGAGACGATGAAGTTCATTTTTGTGGATACAGTGGATGACGTGCTCGCTTCCGCGTTGGAAGCCGGACGAGCTGCGGGTGCGGGAAAAAATCACAAGAATGGAAAAGCAAAGCGAAATGGCAAAAATTCTACTCGCCGAAGATGACCATACAATGATCGCCCTGCTTCAAACCCTGCTAAAAATGGAGGGCTTTGAAGTCTCCGTTGCGGATGTGGACGCCGATGTGCCCGCGCTTATTCTGCGTGAAAAGCCTGATGTGCTGTTTGTAGATGTGCATCTCGGTCAGCACAGCGGAATGGAAGTGGTCAAATCGATTCGCAAAGATGAACAGTTCGCGAATCTTCGCATCATCATGACCTCCGGGTTGGATGTGCGCGAGGAATGCCTTAAGCACGGCGCGAATGATTTTGTTCTAAAGCCCTTTATGCCGGATGACCTGCTTGCCTTGATTCGGAATAATGCCTCATGAGGATACGTGTTGGGATTCTAACCCTCTCCGATCGGTCGGCCCGCGGCGAACGGGAGGATCGATCGGGGCCTGCGCTTGCGAGTCGAGTCGAAGAGGAAGGTTGGTCCGTCGTAAGGAAGTTGATCCTCCCCGACGATGAAGCCGCCATTCGCGAAACACTTTCCGCTTGGGCAGATGCCGGCGATTTCGATATCATCCTCACCACCGGTGGGAGTGGATTCGCCCCGCGCGATGTAACGCCCGAGGCTACGCGCGCAGTCATAGACCGTGAAGCGCCCGGTCTTGCTGAAGCTATGCGCGCCGTCTCGCTCAAAATCACACCTCACGCCATGCTCTCGCGCATCGTCGCCGGCATTCGCAAGCAAACGATCATCATCAACCTGCCGGGGAGCCCCAAAGGTGCGGTTGAAAACTTGGAGGTTGTTATCCCCGTTTTGCCTCACGCAATCCAGCTTCTACGCGATGATCCTGAATCTGAGCAGTCTCACTGAGCTCGGGCTCTTGGTTTCCTTGTAGTATAATCTCGCCGCTTCGACAGAATTTCAAACAAAAAGGATGGCGTACGCATGATTGACGTCAACGAATTACGAAAAGGGGTGACCTTTGAATTGGATGGCAGCCTCTACAAGGTATTGGACTATAGTCACAATAAGACCGGCCGCGGCAACGCCAACATCCGCATCAAAGCCCGTAATTTGCAAACTGGGTCGAATATCGAGCGCACATTCAACTCAGGGCAATCGGTGCAGGATGTGAGCCTTGATTTTCACAACGTTTCGTATCTGTACAACGACGGCGAGTTCTATCACTTCATGGATAACACAACATTCGAACAACCTGCTGTGAGCGCAAAGATCTTGGGAGAGACCGCGTTATACCTCAAAGAAGGCACGGAAGTAAAACTCACGTTCTACAACGGCGCACCGCTGGATGTGGAGTTTCCGTCAACGGTCGACCTCAAGGTCGTCGAGGCTGAAACTGCCATCCGAGGCGATACGGCTACCGGCGTGACCAAGAAGGTTGTTACTGAAACCGGTTTAGAGGTGCAGGTTCCCCAGTTCGTCAAAGTAGGGGATGTGATCCGAATCAACACCGAGACCGGCGAATATACGACGCGCGTGTAGTTCGCAGCTCGCATTCGCTCTAAGTTACGTGGACGGCTGGGGTAATGAATCCGCTCGCCTGCTCATCGCTTATTTAGGTAGAAAGCCTATAATTTGCTGATGAAAACCCCTTACGGCGCCGAATGCCCTCATTTCTACGGCGATTATTTCCGCGGACGAAATGTGGAAGAGTGTCGCCTTCTCAAAGCTGCCGGGCAGGAATGGTCTCGCGATCTGTGTAAATTTTGCCCGGTGCCCGAAATCTCGCGTGCCAACGCATGTGAAAATATGCGCCTGAACGCGAAAGTGGCGCGTCCTTTCTCAGCCGCGTTCATGCGCCGCGTGCAGGTTTCTGCATATTGTGAAAAATCGAAGAAAAAAGTTTCAGAACCGCAGGTGGGTTGCGGTGAATGCCACGCACTGCCATTCAAATTTGAGATCAAAACCTGACGGATTCCCGGGGCATTTCAATCTAAATAATGACACTCACTTTATTGCTCGACCTCGACGACACCCTCCTGAATACCAACCTTCCCGCGTTCATGCCGGCCTATTTTCAATCACTGGCAGATCATGTGTGCGGGCATGTCCCTTCCGAAAAGTTCTTACGCGCGCTCATCGGTGGGGTAAATCAAATGAACGAAAACGAAGACCCTCGCAAGACTTTGCGACATGTTTTTGATTCGTATTTTTATCCCGAACTGGGAATAAGTTCGGGCGAATTGGTTGATGTCCTCGAAGACTTTTATGACAACGTGTTTCCATCGCTTCGCTCGTATACGACGCCGGTTTCCGGTGCACCTGAGTTTGTGGAATGGGCACTCGCTTCGGGTTTTCAGGTTGCCATCGCAACCGACCCGTTGTTTCCGCGAAAAGCCACGTACCATCGTCTTCGCTGGGCAGACTTTCAACCCGATCAATTCGGATTGATCTCTACCTTCGAGAACTTTCATTTCACCAAAGCTCATCCTGCATACTATGCCGAGGCACTCGGGACAATGGGCTGGGATGATGGTCCTGTCGTGATGGCAGGAAACGATCCCCATCGCGATATATTGCCCGCGCGAAAACTTGGGCTGAAAACGTTTCATGTAGGCGGTGAGACCGCTTCGAATTCGGACAGGGAGGCGGGCTCCGGTTCGTTGGCGGATTTACGCCAATGGCTCGAATCAGCCAATCCGTCTGTATTTGAACCGGCGTTCAAATCCCGCGATGCCACGGCGGCAATTCTATCTTCCACGCTGGCGATCCTGCCCAAGTTTTTTTCTTCGTTAAATCAGGACGACTGTCGGCAGGAGCCTGCGCGCGGCGATTGGGCAATGAATGAAATCGTCTGCCATCTGCGCGATACAGAACGTGAAGTGCACGCGGTGCAAGTGGATTTGATGCTGGAGAAAGACGACGCCTTTATTCCGCGCCCAGAAACGAGTGTATGGGCAAGCGAGCGTGAATATTTGAATGAAGATGTTATGATGGCGGCTGAGAATTTCATTTCTGCACGTATGGATGTTTTGAACAAGATCAAAAATCAGCCCGAGGAAATCTGGAATCGGCGCGTGCGCCATGCCATTTTTGGTCCATCCAACTTTTCAGAAGTCCTGAGTTTTGCCGCAGACCACGACCGTTTGCACCTGCAACAAGCGTGGAAAACCATGCAATCGCTCACGCGCGGGCGCGTCCAATCTGCTTAAGGCGTGTTATAACCCCAAATATCAGTCCCTGCGCCGGTGTGGCGCATGATATTCAAGGAGCCCGATTCGATGAGGAAAAGAGTTGTCGTCACAGGGATGGGATGTATCTGCCCTGTGGGAAATACCGTGAAGGAAACGTGGGAATCTCTTCTAACAGGAAAATCCGGCGCAGGTCCAATCACGCACTTTGATGCAAGCAAGCACAAGACGCGCTTCGCGGCGGAGGTGAAGGGGTTCGACCCCGTCGCGCACTTCGGGCCGCGTGAGGCGCGCAAGATGGATCGCTTTACTCAGTTTGCCACACTCGCCGCCATGGAAGCGCTGGAGCAAGCCGGCTTCACCATTGACGAATCGAATCGTGACCGGGTGGGAATCGTTATCGGCACAGGCATTGGCGGCATTGGCACGATCATGGAGCAGGCGGAAGTGATGCGCGAACGCGGCGCGGACCGTGTGAGCCCTTTCCTCATTCCGATGATGATCTCGGACGGGGCGGCAGGTATGCTTGCCATCCGATTCGGTGCGCGCGGACCTAATATGTCCATAGCCACTGCTTGCGCGACGGGAAACAATGCCATCGGCGAAGCCGTCGAGATGATTCGGCGCGGCGCGGCGGATGTGATGATCGCCGGCGCGGCAGAAGGGGCGCTTGTCCCTATCACGATGGCGGGCATGAACGTTATCGGCGCGCTGTCCACTCGCAACGACGATCCGCAAGGTGCTTCACGACCGTTCGACAAAACGCGTGACGGTTTCTTGATGGGGGAAGGCGCCGGTGTAGTGATTCTTGAGTCGCTCGAAAACGCGCAATCGCGCGGCGCAACAATTCTTGCCGAGGTCAATGGTTACGGCACATCCGATGATGCGCATCACGTTTCTGCCCCGGCAGAAAACGGAGCAGGTGCGGCGATCTCTATGCAACTCGCGCTCAAAGATTCGGGGCTCAGCATCAACGATGTTCAATACATCAATGCGCACGGTACATCCACATTGTTGAACGATAAGAGTGAAACAGCCGCCATCAAAACTGTCTTTGGCGAAACCGCCTATTCGATCCCCGTTTCTTCTACAAAATCCATGACAGGGCATCTGCTCGGTGCGTCTGGCGCGGTGGAGGCGATCTTCTGCATTCTTGCGGTGCGCGATGGTGTTGTTCCGCCGACCATTAATTATCACACGCCGGACTCGGAGTGCGATCTTGATTACGTGCCCAACCAACCCCGCAAGGTTGAAATCAAGCACGCGATGTCAAACTCGTTCGGTTTCGGCGGGCATAACGCTACGCTGGTGGTGGGAAGTTTTCCAGGTAGGAAATGACAACGCGGCCGCGCTTGTATTGCCGGCGCGTTTTGTCATTGTCCAGGAGTTGAAATGCCAAATGCACATATAACGGGCTGGGGGATGGCTGTGCCCGAAACGATCATGACCAACGACGATCTGGCTGAGTTCGTCGAGACGAACGATGCTTGGATACGCGAGCGAACCGGCATTCGCGAACGACGCATTGCCCGCGACACCGATTTCCCTTCCACGCTGGCTGTTGATGCCTCGATTCAAGCTTTGAAAGTGGCGAATGTTCGTCCCACCGATATTGACCTCATTATTTGTTCAACCTCAACGCCGGAGTATCTCTTTCCTGCGACGGCATGTTTGATTCAAGACCAACTGGGCGCGACAAAGGCTGGCGCGTTCGACCTGCTTGCGGCGTGTTCGGGATTTATCTATGCATTGAATATGGGCGCGCAGGCAATTCGTAGCGGCTCGATCAAGACTGCGTTGATCATCGGTTCTGAAACCCTCTCGCGATTCGTGAACTGGAAAGACCGAAACACCTGCATTTTGTTCGGAGACGGCGCAGGCGCGTTCATTTTGCAGGCAAGTGAAAGACCTGGCGGTGTCCTTTCTGCGGTGATGCACTCCGACGGTTCAGGCGGGGATCTGCTTACCCTGCCCGCCGGAGGGAGCCGAAACCCAATCAGTGAAAATACCTTTTTGGATGGAAAGCATTACATTCAAATGGATGGGAAGGAAGTCTTTCGATTCGCCACACGTGTGATGGCTTCTGCCACACAGGAGGCGCTCGACGCGGCGGGGCTGAAAGTGGAGGAACTCCGCTGGGTGGTGCCTCATCAGGCAAACATTCGAATCATCGAAGCGGCGGCGCGTGGGCTCAAACTCCCGATGGATCGGTTCATCATCAATTTGGATCGCTACGGTAACACGTCCACCGCATCCATCCCGATCGCATTGGTGGAAGCCGTGGAAAAAGGACAGATCAAGTCCGGCGACAAACTCGTAATGGTAGGTTTTGGTGCCGGGCTGACGTGGGGAGCGCTTGCCGCGGAGTGGACGGGCCCGATGCCAAGCAAGGGACACGTCCGACCGGAGCAGTATCGCGCGCTGGGCAGAGTCCGTTCTGCTGTGAGGCGTCTGATTCGATTCATCGAAGGGTTGCTCTATCGCCGTGAACTATAATGGTGCATTAAGCACGAGTGTGGTAGGATAAGGATGAAACCGAAAAAAGGAGTAACACATGCTTGGGCTACCGCGCGGCGCTGAATGGATCATCATCCTGATCATCGTCATTTTGCTCTTTGGTCCGGGTCGCATCGGCAAGATCGCCGGCGAACTCGGTAAAGGAATACGGTCATTTCGAGACGGGTTGACCGAGGGGAAACAGGATGAAAGTTCAAACGACTCGTCGGGTAACACCGAAACAAAATAGAAAAGAAGGCTCTCATCTGAGAGCCTTCTTGATTCACAATAGTTGCTTCAGTTCAGGAACCGTGTTGACCGGGTTATTGCAGACGAATCCTTCGCAGACGTAGACCGTCGCGACACCATTTTTCGCTGGACGATCCCTCAACAACTCCGGCGCGTTGTCCGCTGGTGGATACAGCGATGCCGCCGTGATGACATCTGGCCTAAATGCGGAATTGACGACTCGGATTAACGCGGACGCATCTTCGCTTCCCGCTCCATACACCACGGCCACTTGCTTCACCTTTCCAGCCGCAAAATCCGCCGCAGACAACCAGCGCGCGAACGCAGTGGGGTAGCGGACAGCCATCTTCATCACAAGTCCTAGCGACTCTTCTGCGAGGTCTCGATACTTCCCTTCATCGGTGAACGCCGCGAGTTTGAGTAGTGCTTCACATGCCAGCGCGTTTCCGGATGGTGTTGCGTTGTCCTGCAAGTCTTTTGGTCGAAGCAAGAGCGTTTCACCATCATTCGATGTGTCGAAGAACCCGCCGGCAGGATCGTTGAAGGACTCGATCATTGCCTTGGCAAGTTCATTTGCCGTAGTGAACCATCTGTTGTCGAAATCCGTTTGATAGAGTTCGAGTAGCCCAAGGATGAGTGCCGCATGATCTTCGAGAAATACTTCATCTGTTGTTTTGCCATCACGCCAGCTGTGCTTGAGTCTTCCGTTGGGTCGCAAGTGCGTAAGGAGGAATTCGGCGCTACGCACAGCCATGGTTGAATAATTTTCTTTCAATTGTGGCTCGTCACTGAAAACCCGGCTTGCCTCAGCCGCAGTTGCAAGCATGAGCCCATTCCATGATGTTAGAATTTTGTTATCTGTGCCCGGTCGGACGCGCGCGGCGCGCGCGGACAGTAGCTTGGAATGATTCTCGGCTATTCTCGCCAGAACGGACTCTTCGGCGAGTTTGAAGCGAGCGGCGAGGGAGGAGGAGTCCAGTGCTCGTTGCAAAACGATCTTCCCTTCCCAGTTTCCCTGCTCGGTTACATTGTATGCGGCGCAGAACAAATCGAAATCCGCATCATTTGCAATTGCCTCTCGAATTTCTGCTTTTGTCCAAACATAGAATTTTCCCTCCTCACCTTCCGAATCAGCGTCGAGTGACGAGTAGAAACCGCCATCAGGGTGCGTCATTTCGCGGGCGATGAAATCCAGCGATTCGATAACAATGCGTTTGAAAAACAGATCGCCGGTTACTTGCCAGGCATGGAGGTAGGCGCGGACAAGCAGCGCATTGTCGTAAAGCATTTTCTCAAAATGAGGCACGCGCCAGAAGTTGTCTACGCTGTAGCGGGAAAATCCACCGCCTACCACGTCGTACATGCCACCGCGTGCCATTGCCTTGAGGGCATGAAGAGACGCTTTGAGCGCTGGAGAATCATCCGCTTTTTTCTCGTCGTTCGAATCCCTCCTTGAACGCCTCAAAAGGAATTCGATAGTCATTGGCTGGGGAAATTTTGGCGCAGACCCCCAGCCGCCGTTGCCCCAGTCGTACGAATCGAGCAACGACTGTACCGCCGCATCCAGATGTTCCTGCGTAAACGACGAGCCCGAATCGGTTTGGATATTTACGCTGAGCGCTTGTTGCAGATGGCTGGAGACTTCATCTCCAACACGCGTTGCCTCCGCTTGTTGCTCCTTCCAGGTGCGCGCAATGCCAGTGAGCACATCCCTGAACGATGGCATGTTATGACGCGGCGTAGGCGGAAAGTAAGTCCCTGCGTAAAAGGGTTTTAGGTCAGGCGTGAGAAACACAGACATGGGCCACCCACCTGAACCCGTCATCGCGACCGTGGCTTGCATGTAGATTGCGTCCAGATCGGGGCGTTCTTCGCGGTCCACTTTGACGTTGACGAAGTGTTCATTCATAATAGCCGCCGTATCGGGATCTTCGAACGATTCGTGTGCCATGACGTGACACCAGTGACATGCCGCGTAGCCGATGCTGAGAAAAATCGGTTTGTTTTCGACCCGTGCTATTTCCAGCGCTTCTTTACCCCACGGATGCCAATCTACCGGATTGTGCGCATGTTGCAATAGATATGGGGAGGTCGTGGCGGAGAGTTTGTTCATATTCTTGTAATGGTCGGATTATAGCGCAAGGGAAAGAACCCATGGTGCGCCTGCGTCAAAGTATTTGAAATTATCCTTGGAGGCTGCTATGGAAAATTCAAGAGTTACTGTTTATGGTGCATATTGGTGTCCCGATTGCCGCCGGGCGAAAAAATTTTTGGGTGAGCAATTTGTTCCCTACAAATGGGTGGATATCGAACAAGACAAAGCCGCCGAGGAATATGTTCTAACACGAAACAATGGCAAACGGATTATTCCCACGATTGTCTTCGAAGATGACTCATTTCTCGTTGAGCCCTCCAATGCAGAACTTGCCAAGAAGTTGGGACTGAAGACGGAAGCCTCGAAAACCTACTATGACTTGATCATCGTCGGTGGCGGCCCGGCCGGTTTGACAGCCGCCATATATGCATCACGTGAGGGCGCGGATGTGCTCCTTGTGGAACGCTCCGGACTCGGTGGTCAAGCTGGCGTTGCGGTGGGACTCGATAACTTTCCCGGTTTTCCCGAAGGCATAAGCGGGCAGGAATTTTCTGATCGTGTAGCCCAACAAGCGCGTCGCTTCGGAGTGGAAATCCTGCAAGCTGTGGATGTGGAACGTCTCGAAATGGAAGAGGGCTATCACGAAGTTTACACCTCCAATGGTAAGCATTATCACTCGTTGGCGGTGTTGATCGCTACGGGCGCCTCATACCGCAGGCTGGAGGTTCCAGGCGAGGACGATTACATCGGCGCGGGGATTCACTTTTGCGCCACGTGCGATGGTCCATTCTACAAAGGCTCAAAGGAAATCGTTGTGGTTGGCGGCGGCAACTCGGCAGTGGAGGAGGGGCTGCATCTCACGAACTTCACCGAGAAAGTGATTCTCCTTGTGCGCGGCGACAAGCTCACCGCGAGTCAAATTGCAGTGGACAAGGTGAACGAACCGAATTCGCGCGTGGAAGTGAAATACAACACCGTAGTTGATGCCTTTGAGGGAAAAGACTCCAAGCTAAAGACTGTCAAGTACCGCCATCAGGACAGTGACAAAACCGAAGAAATTCATCCCGCAGCGGCGTTTATCTTCATTGGCCAAACCCCAAACACTAATTTTATGAAGGACTATGTTGAAATGGACAAGTTCGGATTTGTGCTCACAGGGCACGATCTCACGCATGACGAGCACGCCGAACATAAACCACTTCCCTTCGAGACGAGCGTTCCGGGAATCTTTGTTGCGGGCGATTCGCGGCATGGGAGCACTAAGCAGGTCGCTTCGGCGGTGGGCGAGGGCGCGGCGGCTTCGATCTCGATACGTGAGTTCTTACGCAGAAGTGAATGAATTTTCAATAGGGCGACTGACCAGTCGCCCTATTGAATCAGATGTACCTCGGTCATTTTCCTCACAGAGTTGACAAGAAATACTCTCGTAAATCTCGTCAAATCATTCACTAGGATAGTTTTCTCCTTAACCTGATTTGTTTCAAGTAAATATTCACGGAACGTCCCTGCAAGTAAGCCGGATGAAACAGGCGGAGTATATAACTTGCCATCTATTTCAGCAACGAGATTGCCAATGGTAAATTCGGTCAACTCACCGCGCTCGTTGTAAAGCAAGACATCGTCATAATCTGGAAAATCTATGCGGGCGGAATCGTACACTTCGCGGTGTGTGGTTTTGTGAAATAGAAACACATTACTTGAGTCGATGGGTTTTCTTGCAAGGTGAACGCTAAGACTATTGCCGAATACGTGAGGATTTGCTTCATGGCTCAAGTTACCATATCTATCAAGCAGCAATCGCACGCGTTGCAGAGACGCGAATTCCAATGAGAGTTTCTTCAGATATGTTTCGATGGCTTCCCGGCTGGCAATCGAAATGCCAAAGTAAGCTGCTGAATCCAACAAGCGCACGATGTGTTTTTCGAGGAGATAGAAGCCGTCCCCAGGTGTCCACAACATCGTTTCCAATAAAGAAAATTGGGGGTGCGATTCCGTCAGCACGCGGGCTTTGAGCAACGCCTCCTCGTATTCGTCTGTGCTTGTCGAGTCCCAGACGATGCCGCCTCCCACACCGTATTCTGCGACTTGGCTCTCGCGATCAATCAACGCAGTGCGGATTGCAACATTGAATTTTGCCTTGCGATTCGGCGCAATGTAGCCTATGCTCCCCGTGTATATCTTGCGCGGCGTCGTTTCGACTTCCGAAATAATCCGCATCGTGCTGACCTTCGGCGCGCCTGTGATGGACGCGCATGGGAATAGCGCGCGAAGAATTCCCGTAAGTGGCGCATCCGTTTTTGCCGTAATGGTGGACGTCATTTGCCATAATGTAGGATATTTTTCGATCGTAAACAATTCAGCAGTCTGGACGCTTCCAGTTTTTGCGATGCGACCGAGGTCGTTGCGGATCATGTCCGCGATCATTACGTTCTCCGCCCGATTCTTCTCCGATTCCTTCAACCATTTGGCTTGCTCAGCATCCTCGCGCGTGGTTCGTCCACGGCGCGTGGTACCCTTCATTGGGCGGCAGGTGATAGCCCGGTCATCGAGTTCAAAAAATAATTCAGGTGACGCGGAACAGATTACAAAACGACCAGTGTCAACATACGCGGCATGATTGTTTTGGGTCTGTGCAAGGTTGAGAAAGAAATCCAAAGGATCAAGATCAAACCTCGAGTGTAATCGCATCGTATAGTTGACCTGATATGTTCGTCCCTGTGTAATGTGGTCGCGTATCGAGTGAATTGCTGCGTCGTACGTTGTTCGATCCACGGTAGGGACCCAGCTTAGGACGGCTTTTGGCTTGCTAGGCTCCGGTAGTGCGATCAGGCGTGGCTTGGGGTAGAGTCCAAACCACACTAGGGGGAAATCAGCCGAAGCGTGAGTCCGATGCGCCGCGTCGAACGCAGAGGCTGATTCGTAACTGAGGAATCCCGCCGCGTGCCAGGCATTGTCCTTGACCAGGTCTTCGATGTCGCGCAAGGCAGGTAAAACGTCCTGTAGATGGTTTGCAACGATCACGCGGTGGGGGTTTATGAAGTGTAGCCACGACTTGCCGTCCCGTAGAAGGATTTCGTTTGTCTCGATCATCGCGAGTATTGTACACGGTTGGGGTGATAAAATTGTAGAAAAGGAGATTGTATGAGACGAAAATCGTTACGTTTTGCTGTAGTAGTTTTAGCGTTAGCTTCGATTGCTTGTGCGACACCATTTGGAGGCAGTGGCAACGACTCGAATCCGCCTTCTGCGACGTCCCAAGACGCGCTTCCCAGCGGCGGAAATGCCGATGCTTCTGCGTCAGGCTTTCCTGTCACTGCGGACGCGTACAATGTGATAGATGTAGGCGACGGGAGCGTGTTGTTTTATACTAACCTATCGCAGGATGACGTGTTGAAATTCTATCGCAATGAGTATGTTTCGCGCGGCTATACCGAGCGCGCTTTACTCACTGTCATAGAAGACGATGTTTTCAGCATCGTGTTCGACGGTGATCCGAGCGGCCAAGCCGTTGTTATCCAAAGTGTTGACCTTGGCGATGGAAGCCGTACGGTATCCATTAGTTATCAGGATGTTTGATGTACTGCGATAAATAGTAAGCCGCGTTTTGCGCCATTTATTGCCTTCCAAGCCAATCTTGGATGAAGAGGAGAACTCTTTCGAATGCGGTTAATTGCATCTCTATCAACCCTGTGCATAATGCTCATAATCTTCCTTGTGTCAACGGAGCCGAATTACTCCCCGCCAATCGCGGATGCCGGAAAAAGCATCTTAAACAATTCTGGTCATGTGGTTGGTCATGCTCTTCTGGCGGGCGCCGCATACCTCGCCGCAGGCGCAAAACGAGGCCGCCGCTTGCAAGTCTGGCTGTTTGTGCTAACTTACGCGACGATAGTGGAACTTTATCAGTTTCGGGTACCCGGGCGAACATCGACGATCTGGGACGTATTGATTTTTGATAATCTCGGTGCCGTGCTCGGAATCTGGCTGGTAAGTAAACTATTTGGTAGTGGTGAACGGACTCGTGCGTCAAGTCGCCAACGGTAACAAAATGTGGTAGTTCACTCGAACTCCAATTCCAACTCTTCATCGTCTTCCCAGTCGGCTGTTCGGTTGATCTCAATATCGCTGAACAGTTCTTCCTGGTGCACGTCAATCCGATAACGCTTGATTAGTTCAAGCATTGCCAAGAATGTGACAACGATCTCGAGTCGCGACGCGTTATCCGCGACCAAAGCCCGAAATGTGGAGCGTTGTACATCCCCTAGAATCTTGGCGATCAGATCAATTTTCTCGCGTATCGTTACGCGTGGCGGCGCGATGATTGTGCCGAGCGGTTCTTTCGCCTTCTCCTTAGCGAACGCTGCTTCTGCCGCTTGAAACAATTTTTCCAATGTGAGATTTGATAGATCAAGTTTGGGTTCCACTTTTGGTGGTGGGGCGAGCCGCAAATACGCCCGCAGGTTCGCCTCTTGTCGCGATTGTAGCCACCCGCCAATTTCCTTGAACCGCTTGTACAATTTCAGCTGGTCAACGAGCGACGAGCCAGCGTCCTCCTCGCCTGCTTCACGTGCGGGCGGTCTTGGTAACAACGCTTCCGATTTGATTTGCAACAACTTCGCCGCGATCACCAAAAACGCAGAGATTTCGTCCGCGTTCAATTCTTCCATGCTGTTGATGTACGCGAGATATTGATCCGTCACCAGCGCGAGCGAAACGGCGGTGATGTCCAGCTCGGCGCGCTCGATCAAGTCGAGCAACAGGTCGAGCGGTCCCTCATACACGGGCGTTTGGACGGTGTAATTCAGCTGTCGTCCGAGTAGGTTGTCCATGGGCGGAGATTATAGTAGACCTGGCAGGTTTTGAAAACCTGTCAGGTCTCAGATATAATCTTGTTATGCCAAATAAACTGACTCATCTCGATGAACACGGCAACGTCAAGATGGTGGATGTAAGTCACAAGCCCGACACCGAACGGATTGCCATCGCGCGCGGCGAAGTCCACATGAAAAAAGAGACGTTGGAGCTGATCCGCGCCGGGCAGGTTAAGAAAGGCGACGTGCTCACCGTCGCGCAGATCGCGGGCATCACTGCTTCAAAACGGACTTCGGATCTGATCCCCCTGTGTCATCCACTTCCGCTCTCGAAGGTTGACGTGGATCTCACGCTGGACGATTCCCTTCCGGGGATCGTGATCACTGCAACAGTCAAAGTCACTGGCAAAACTGGCGTGGAGATGGAGGCATTGACCGCCGTCTCGGTGGCTGCTCTAACCGTCTACGATATGGCGAAAGCGGTAGAACAAACGATGCAAATCCAAAATATCCGCCTGATCGAGAAACATGGTGGACAATCTGGCGATGTGGTTAACGAATGACTACGAATTTTCAGCCTGTAAATCTTCGAGAAAAACTCTCCAAGTTTTCCGAGCATTGGTCGCCGAAGATCGTCGGGCAGATGAATGACTACCACTTCAAGGTGGTCAAGGTTCAGGGAGAATTCGTCTGGCATGACCATCCTGAAACGGATGAAGTGTTTCTGGTTTTGCGCGGCCGACTTGATATCCATTTTCGTGATGGCGTAGTGTCTTTGAACGAAGGTGAAATGTACGTCGTTCCGCGGGGTGTGGAGCATAAGCCTGTTGCGGACAACGAGTGTCACATTTTGCTGGTCGAACCTGCCGATACAGTCAACACGGGCGATGTTGTCGGTGAAAAGACCGCGCCGCACGATGTTTGGATCTAAATGCTATGAACCGAATCAAATTGCTGTTCTTCGCCACCCTCCGCGAGCGGATGGGGATCAAGTCTCTTGAATTGGAAATACCCAGTGACCTGACGATACACGGGTTGAAACACAGACTCTCGTCGGAGTATCCGAAACTACGAGAATCGCTGAAAAGTGTACTAGTGACGATCAACCGCGAGTACGCGTTCGATGAGGCTGTGATTCCACTGAATGCCGAAATTGGTATGTTTCCTCCTGTGTCCGGCGGATAATCTAGAATATGCAATCTGCCAACCTGCCAACTGTTTTCTCCATCACCGAGGACGAAATTGACTTGAACGACTTGCTCGCGAGAATCACATTGCCATCCACGGGCGCGGCGGCAGTTTTCACAGGGATGGTGCGGGGTGTGACATCCCGCGACGATGCGCACGAGACCGATTATCTCGAATACGAAGCGTACGTTCCAATGGCCGAGGAAAAAATGAAACAGGTCGCCGACGAAATCCGCACCAAGTGGAAGTCGGTGGAAGGTGTCGCCATTGTTCAGCGCGTTGGCAAACTCTACCCCAAAACGCCAACCGTGCTGATTGCCTGCACTGCCGCACATCGCGACACGGGAGTCTTCGAAGCCGCGCGCTACGGAATTGACCGCCTGAAGGAAATCGTTCCGATCTGGAAGAAGGAGGTCAGCCCCGACGGACAATTCTGGGTGGAAGGGGAGTACATTCCCAAGGCGGGCGAGTGAAGGAGATAGTTATTCGTGATACATTCATCGCGTGACGATGTGCCGACCGCCGTGTTAAAGTTAGTGAGAATTATCAACCATTTTCGAGAGGTTTCATGGAGAAAGTCGTAATTACTGGGATGGGGACGGTCAATCCGCTAGGGCTGACCGTGAAAGAATCGTGGCAGAATGCGATCAACGGGGTATCGGGGGTGGGTCCGATCACGTTGTTTGATTCGACCCCGCACAATGTTCATTTTGCCGCGGAAGTCAAGAGCTTCAAGCCGGAGAATTACATGGACGCCAAAGAGGCGCGTCGCCGCGACCGATTCGAGCTGCTCGGAGCCGCGGCTGTAAAGGAAGCGTTGCAGGATTCCGGGTTGACGATCAATGAAGCAAACGCCGGGCGGATCGGCGTGCTGGTCTCTTCGGCAATCGGCGGAATCATTTCTCTCGAAGACGCCGTCATCACCAACCAGAAGGATGGACCTCGGCGCATAAGCCCGTTCTTGATTCCGATGCTGATGTCGAACGGCGCGTCCGGGCTTGCCGCGATCGATCACCGGATCAAAGGACCTTCGATGTCGGTCGCTTCTGCGTGCGCTTCAGGTTCCGATGGTATCGGCGTGGCTTTCTTGATGCTGAAAGCCGGGATGATCGACGCGGCGCTGGCGGGCGCGTCAGAGGCGACCATTTGCTCGGTCGGCGTGGGCGCGTTCGACCGCATCGGCGCCATGTCGCGCCGCGACGGCGATTATTCGATGACGCCCCAGCCTTTTGACAAGAACCGAGACGGATTGGTGATGGGTGAGGGTGCGGCAGTCCTGGTGCTCGAAACCGAATCGCATGCGAAGGGACGCGGTGCGCAAATCCATGCGGAACTCGCGGGATACGGCGCCACTGCGGACGCGTATCACATCACTGCGCCTCACGAACAAGGGGAGGGCGGAGCCGCCGCCATACGCATGGCACTCCAATCGGCGGGCGCGAACGATGACGAGGTCGGTTACATCAACGCGCACGGGACGGGCACGCCGCTCAACGATAAGTCTGAGACGCTGGTGATCAAGGGCGCGTTCGGCGAAACGGCGTATCAAATCCCCATTTCCTCCACCAAGTCTATGACCGGGCACATGCTCGGCTCGACCGGCGCGCTGGAGGCGATTTTCTGCGTGCAGGCAGTACGCGAGGGAATCCTGCCGCCGACGATTCACTATGAGACCCCCGATCCAGATTGCGATTTGGATTACATCCCCAACAAAGCGCGGGAGCAGAAGATCACGCTGGCTCTCAGCAATGCCTTTGGCTTTGGCGGGCATAACGCGGTGCTGGCGATACGGAAGTATTCGTAGCAGAAAATCACCCAACCGCAAAGAGCGCCAAGATCGCGAAGAAGAATTTAGGATTTCTAGGCGGTTCAAAGTCCTGGCTTGTCCAACCCGAAAAGCCATGCTATAATCCGCCGTCGCTGAAAAACCGAACACTACTTAACGCAAGGAAGAAAGTCGAAATGTCAAACGTATTGAAGGCTCTCGAAGCCGCTCGCAAAGACTCAGTCCCGCCCATGCAGGCGGGCGATACGGTCAACGTCCACGTAAAGATCAAGGAAGGCGACCGCGAACGCATTCAGGAATTCAAAGGCACTGTCATCCGCCTCCGCAAGGGTGGGTCGCAGGAATCCATCACAGTGAGACGCGTCGCCTCCAACGGCGTCGGCGTGGAACGCACGTTCCTGCTCCGCTCGCCCCGTCTGGACAAGGTGGTGGTCGAACGCCACAACAAGGTCCGCCGGGCGCAGTTGTACTTCATGCGCGGGCGCACCGGCAAATCCGCCCGCCTCAAGCAGAAGTTCGATAACTAAACCTAGAGACCTCACAGGATTTCAAATCCTGTGAGGTCTTTTTGTTTTACAATGGGGATATGAAACCTCTCATCGGTATCACCACCCATCTCGCGAACAACGAATACGGACAGACGCGCATCGTGCTGCAGAAGGCGTATGCCAACGCGGTGATGCAAGCCGGCGGCGTGCCGGTGCTCATCCCTTCGCTGGTCGCGAACGACGGATGGGATGCGCTGTACGCCCGCCTCGACGGGATTCTCCTCTCCGGCGGCGGTGACATTGCCCTTGACCATTTCCCGGGCGAAGCGCATCCACGCATCGCGGACGTGGAGCCTGAGCGCGACTCCGTCGAGCTTAAACTAGCCCGCGCCGCCGTGGACGACGGCAAGCCGTTCCTCGGAATCTGCCGCGGATGCCAGGTCGTGAACGTCGCTCTCGGTGGGACGTTGTATACGCATCTCCCAGACCAACTTCCTAATTCGCTGGATCACTCGTATCCAGGCAATATGCGGCATGTGCTGGTTCATCAAGTGAAGATCGAGGAAGGTTCGCGTTTCGCGGACGTGCTTGGCGAACCCATCGTGCAGGTCAACAGCCATCACCATCAGGGACTCAAAATTATCGCGCCCGCGCTGCGCGTGGCAGGTCACGCACCGGATGGGTTGGTGGAGGCAGTGGAATTACCCGATCATCCTTTTGGGTTAGCCGTGCAATGGCACCCCGAATGGCTGACGGATCAGGTGCCGACTAGGAATTTGTTCAGGAAGTTTGTGGAAGCGGCGGAGGGATGAATTCCGTTTCTGTGCCCCGGACATCTGTGAAAGCGATCTTATTCGGAAAGTTGATTCGCGATACGCGAAGTTGATTGACTCAACGGTTTGCGTTAGCGGCGGACGGGGGGAGGGGGTAGATAAAAGCCTGAGAGCAGGTTAAACCCGAAGCGAGAAAAAGGCTTATAAGTCGCGCAGAATCCCCGCCGTCCGCTGCACCTCCGCATGAGGGGGTCATGTTTCACGGGAGAAACAGAAGCACAAGGACAAGTATACTCGCGAAGGGCAGACAAGAAGCCGGACAATAGCACTGGCG
>Ga0187893_10003606_pt1 | contig 30972 bp, 18 predicted proteins | sample MA1701074metaG_FD_139574 | JGI IMG/M metagenome (GOLD analysis project Ga0187893, IMG submission 139574) | White microbial mat communities from a basaltic lava cave in the Kipuka Kanohina Cave System on the Island of Hawaii, USA - MA170107-4 metaG ...
CGGTATCCATGCCTACACATGGGATGCAACCGACAACACCGGCAACCGTGTTGCCAGTGGCGTGTACTTCTATCAGCTCCGCTCAGGCGAATTCTCTGCCATCAAGAAGATGAGCTTGATGAAGTGAGTTCTTCTCCTTCGGGAGACTCTCTCAGCCGCCTTCGCTCATTGAGCGAGGGCGGCTTTGTTTTTGTGAGGTTGGCGATGCAACATAAAACTCCTTACAATACTCTATTAACGAATGACGCCGCAATCCCGACAACCCAAAGCCAACGACCTGATCACGGAGAAGAGCCCATATCTTCTTCAGCACGCTTACAATCCAGTGAATTGGTACCCGTGGGGTGAACCGGCCTTTCGGAAGGCGCGTGAAGAGGGAAAACCGATTTTCCTTTCCATTGGTTACTCGACGTGTCACTGGTGTCACGTCATGGAGCGTGAATCGTTTGAATCGGAATCAACAGCCGCGATCCTGAACGAGTTCTTTGTGAGCATCAAGGTTGACAGGGAGGAACGCCCCGACGTTGACAGGGTGTACATGACTGCTCTGCAAGCCATGGGAGAAAGCGGAGGCTGGCCCCTCTCGATGTTTCTCACACCGGATCTGAAACCGTTCTATGGGGGGACATATTTCCCGCCTGAGACACGCTATGGGCGATATGGCTTCCCGCAGATTCTCCATCAAGTTCACGAGGCGTGGCAGAAAGAACACGAGAAGATTCTTGCGTCAGCGGAGGAGATGGTTTCGGCCCTTAACAACCGATCTTCGCCTGGAGCCACAACTGAAATGCTGGGGGAACAGGTTTTCGATGCTTGCTTCGATCACTTTGTAAAAACATACGATTCATCTTTTGGCGGTTTTGGAGGCGCACCGAAGTTTCCCAGACCCTCCGTGCTCCAATTCCTCCTCATGCACGGTTATGAGCGCAAAGCCGGAGAGCCGATCGACATGGTTCTTCATACACTTGAAAGAATGCGGTCCGGGGGTGTCTATGACCAACTTGGGGGAGGGTTTCATCGGTATTCAGTTGACGCAGAATGGCGCGTTCCTCACTTCGAAAAAATGCTCTACGATCAAGCACAAATAGTCATGGCGGCAGCGGATGCCTATCGTGCTACGAGGAGTCCGCTCTGTTTGAATACCATTGAGGAAACCCTTGAATATGTTCTCAGAGATATGAGAGGGTCTGAAGGCGGGTTCTTTTCAGCGGAAGATGCTGACAGTCCGGACCCTGATGGTAATGAACCCACCGAAGGGGCCTTTTACGTATGGAAGAAATCGGAAATCCAGGAGGCTCTCCCCGACGGTGAATCTGACCTTTTTGCGTTTGCGTATGGCGTTCGGGAGGAAGGCAATGCGATGTCGGACCCACACCACGAGTTCTTGGGGAAGAATATCCTCTATCATACAAAGTCCATTGAGGAGACGGCCGGTGCTTTCAACCAAACCCCTGCGGCAACTACGTTAATGCTGGCGAAAGCTCGGCGCGCATTGCTGAATGAACGGGTGAAGCGCAAGAGACCCTTCCTGGATGACAAGGTTCTGACATCGTGGAATGGATTGATGATAAGCGCTCTGGCAAGATCATACCAGGTTTTCAACAAGACGAACTACCTTGATGCCGCAGTTAGGGCTTCAGATTTTGTGATGACGAAGCTGTACAACCGATCTGAAGGAACACTCTGGAGGAGATATCGTGATGGCGAATCGAAATTCGATGCACATCTGGAGGACTACGCATTCTTTGTGCAGGGATTGATTGACCTCCATGAATCAACTGGGGAGGTTCAGTATCTCCGCGATGCTGTTGCGCTCACCGGAAAACAAATTGAGATGTTTTGGGACGAAAGGGATGGCGGGTTTTTCGATACCTTCGGGAGAGATTCTTCCATTCTTCTTCGAACGAAAGAGTTCTATGACGGCGCGGAACCATCGGGCAACGCTGTTGCCATCCTGAACCTTGTGAAGCTTTCGACAATTTCTGATCGGCAGGACTTTCTTGAAAAAGCCGGGAAGTCGTTCTCATATTTCAAGAAATATCTCAATGGTTATCCCCACGTCATGCCGTTCATGGTTTTTGCCCTGAGCGCATTTCACAGTCAGCCGAAGCAAGTTGTGATAATTGGTGCGAGGCAGGATCACCGAACCGCGCTGCTTCAAAGGGCTGCTTTCCAGTCTTCTACTCCTCATCGAGTGGTCCTGACAGCCGAGCCCGGTGACCAACAAAGAGAGCTTTCCTCTGTGGCGCCATTCGTGGGTACGCTGAAACAGCTTGATGAACAACCGACCGCGTTTGTATGCGAGAATTTTGTTTGTAATTTACCAACGACTGATCCGACGCGCCTTACGGAACTCTTGAATTCTCGAGGAGCAGGGCTTTCATGAGTGCTGTTATCCAGATTACTCCTCACATTGCAATTCTACGTTCCGAACTTCGGTTTGCATTTACTCGAAGTCAGGGACCGGGGGGACAAAATGTCAATAAGCTCTCCACCCGTGTAGAGATTTACTTCGATGTTCGCAGATCGTCGAGCTTGAATGACACCCAGAAGGAGCGGGTGCTTTCAGTGCTGAAATCCCGTGTTGATGTGGATGGCATCCTTCGCATTGCGGCTCAGGAATCGCGCAGCCAATGGCAGAACAGGGTTGTTGTTGTAGAGCGTTTTGTTGAGATGATGAGGCGCGCGCTCAAGCCAAAACGAAAAAGGATTCCAACATCGAAGAGTGCAGGCGCAAGACAGAAAGCTCATGTGAAGAAGAAACTTCATGGTGAAAAGAAAAAGGCGCGGCGCAAGATTGATCAAGACGAGGTGTAAAATCTCTTTGACATTCGGGCGGGATTTTGATATATTTTTTCCGATTCCGCGATAGCTCAATGGTAGAGCATGCGGCTGTTAACCGCAGGGTTGCAGGTTCGAGTCCTGCTCGCGGAGCAAGAGGGTTCTGGTAAGAAACCAGAACCCTTTTATGTAGTTGTCGGGAACACTTCCTTTTTTCCTCGGCGTTTCCTTGTGACCAGCCGGCACCCCCTTTGCCATGGATAGTCCTCATTTCCACGCTGGATTTGCCGTTCGGTCAATTGTGACAAGTGGCACGACATCATAGCACGGGAATTGCTTAGTTGGAGACCGCAGGGAAACCTACAATTAAGAAGTCTTGGAAATTGACAAGTTATTAATCTTTCTGCCATTTCATTGGCTCGCATCTAATTCATCAACCTCATATATTTAGGCCATATACAAAGGATTCAATGGACAAGAATACGGAACGGGTGGATACAGGGAGGGGGAAATGAAGTCATCCAACGGTGCATATAAACAAAAGCATCAGAAAAGCGAGCGTTCCTTCCAGGATTATATTGGCATTATCGCACGTGGAAAGGTTGTTGCCAGTGTAACGTTTGTCGCGTGCATGCTCGGAGCAGTTCTTTATTACTACGTTGCAGAACGAGTATACCAGGCCACTGCAACTGTTCTCATCGACCAGAAACAACCAAGTTTTCCAGTCACGGTTGAAGGCCCAAGCCGCCAGGTTCTTCAGAACATAAAGAACGAACTTGAGATATTAAAGTCCCGCCCCATTGCCGATACAGTCGCCGCGCACCTCATTGAAAAACGTACACTCGATTCCCTTGGTGTAATCCCTATTCCGATTATCCAGCAGTCCACGGAAGGTGGGCTCCCGGGGATGATCGCCGCGAAGGATGAAATCATTGGTAGGCTCTCTGAAGTTGTTGACTTCGATCCGTTGCGCGAGACGGACATTATTAAGATTACAGTCAAAGGGAGGAACCCGGAGGAAGCGGCTCTTATTGCAAACCAGTATGCGCAGGCATACTTCGAACGAAACATCTACACCAGCCGTTCTCGATCACGTGCGCTCCGTGAATTCCTCCAGGCGCAGGTCAGGGATAAACGCGAAGTTCTTGACCTGGCCGAGACCAACCTTCAGCAATACATGGAATCGCAGGGAATAGTATCGCTCGACGACGAATCAAAGAAGGTGATCGCCCAGCTTGCCGAACTTGAAGCAACCAGGGATGCGGCTGATATCTCTCTGAAATCTCTCTCACAGACCCTGGAATCCTACAAAGAGCAGTTCCCGCAGCAGGAAGCGGATGTTGCCAAACTTATAGGACAAGCTGATGATCAGTACATACAGGGTCTGCAAAGACAAATTGCCGATTTAGAGGTAGCGCGTGACGTTACGATTGCGCAGAATCCCACATATGCCGGTAAGGAATTGTACAACGACCGGCTTCGTGAGATTGACGGCCAGATCAACGGGTTAAAGGCAAAACTGCAGAAGCGGACAAATGAGTTTATCCAGACAGTGCCTGCGTCAAAGGTCTCAGGGTATTCAAATGATCCGACATCGTATCTGAAGCAGTTGAAGCAGAACATCCTTGAGACCGGGATTGAGATGCAGTCGATTCAGGCGCGAAAACGTGCGTTGGATGACGTCATTCGCCAGTACAATTCACAGTTTGACAAGATTCCGCGCAAGAGCATTCATTTTGCCAAGTTGCAGCGCTCGAAGATGAGCAGTGAGAAACTTTTCCTCCTTGTCGAAGCAAAGTACAACGAAGCCGCCATTGCTGAGCGATCTGAGTTCGGATATATCTCGATCATGGATCCGGCGGTTGTTCCCGGCGCACCGGCAAGTCCTCGCTTGCTGGTGAACCTGTTGTTCGGCGCGTTGCTCGGACTGACGCTTGGCCTTGGTGCGGTGTTCCTCCGTGAGGCGTTGGACGTGCGGCTTCAGACTCCGGAAGATCTCAAGAAGCGGGGCTACTCTCTGCTTGCGGCCATTATGAACATGAGCAGTGAGATCCGTGACATGAACAAGGGAGATGATGTTGGAAAATTCCGGGCGGATCTTGATCCCCATTTGATCACATTATTTGTTCCTTTCTCGCCGATAGCAGAATCGTACCGGTTGTTGCGAACGACGCTTCAGTTTTCGCGTACATCGGAGGGACCCCAGGTTCTTCTTGTAACGAGTCCCAACCCATCGGAGGGCAAGACAACCACCGCGTCGAATCTCGCGATTTCATTTGCCCAGACTGGTAAGAGTGTACTGCTTGTGGATTGTGATTTGCGTAAACCGAACATCCACAAAACTTTTAAGCTTGAAATGAAACCGGGTCTGGCGGAGCTCCTGTTCAAGGTTGGCGCGCATGAACTCGCAATTCAGGCGAGTGAAGGGATCAAGGATCTTGACATTGTATGTTCAGGGGCAATCTCTCCGAATCCATCGGAGGTGCTGGGCTCCAAGGAGATGAAGACTTTTGTTGACCAAGCGCGCAGGGAGTACGATGTTGTTGTTCTCGACGCCTCCCCGATTCTGGCAGCGACCGATGCATCTGTTCTTGCAACACTCGTGGACGGAGTGGTGCTTGTCGCCTCAGCCGGCTCAACGCGTGTTACTGATGTCGAACGTTCAGTTGAACTGCTGGAGAGCGTTGGGGGCAAGGTCATCGGGGTTGTGTTGAACAAACTGGATCTGCACCGCGCCTACGGCATTACCTACGGGCGGAGAGGTTACCACTACTACACATATTCGTATTCGCAGACCAAGAGCAACGGCAGATCAGGTGCCTCACACAAATCAAGTTCGAAGAAATGAGCCGGCCATGGTAAGGATGACGATATCAGTATTCCTTCTTGGATTTATTATTCCGACCGTCTTTGGCAATTCCGTTTGTTTGGGGCAGACTTCCGAAAGCGGGATCGGACCGACGCTACCAAGATCTACGACGGCTTCCTATTACTACATAGGGAAACCGGGGGAATTGACAATGCAGGTCAATCTCTGGGGGTATGTAAAGAATCCGGGACGCTACGAAGTTCCGAGTTCAACCGATCTTGTCCAACTTGTTTCTTATGCGGGTGGCCCAACGCAGGATGCACTGATGGATCAAGTGAAAGTTACACGAATTGTCAAGAAGGATACGTCGGTGACACGAGGGGAGTACATTGTCAATCTTCAAGACTTGTACGCGGTTGACCCGAACAAACTCGTTCTATACCCGGGTGATACGATCTACATTGAGCACTCGGGTTGGATCAACGTGCGCGATGCATTTCTCATCATTACCACGGCGGCAGTCGTGACATCGGCGGTTGCCCAGGTGATCAACGCAACGAAGTAACGGCGGTGATCGTCAGAATGTGCCAACGGTAGAGGATGAACGCGCGTGACTATTCGAATCCTTTTGTTTCTTGGTGTACTGGTATTCAATTCCTTCACTAAACTTTTTCACGGAGTACACTCGTATGACCAGCCCATCCGCCTCCTGACGGTTGGGGGAGATGGGATTGTTCTTCTACTTGCCGTTTCGGCTGCTATTCGCCACTGGCACTTTTACGGCGTACGTTACTTCGTGGCGTTTCTTGCCTGCTCACTCTTCACGCTTGCGTATAACCTTGATCGCATTGGCGCGATTGGCTACCTGAATGGATTACGAGAACCGGCATTCTTCTTCCTTTGTTTGATTGTCATTCACGATTTCTTTGAGTCTTCGCACGGTGAGAAGCTTGAACGCATCATGGCCTGGTTGCTGCTGGCCGTTGCGGTGATCCAGATTCCCGTGGCCTGGAGACAATTTCAGGAATATGGTATGAATGACTTCGTGGGGGGAACCTTCGGTTTTGCGGGCGCCGGCATTCTCAGTCTAGTCCTTTTTCTCATTTCCTTTTTCGCAATCGTGCGCTTCGGCTCCCTCGATGAAGGAACGCATTTCAGTCTGTTTACCATCGCGCTCTGTTCCATACTTCTTTTTCCGACTGCGATCAACGAGACAAAAATCTCATTCGTCTTGTTGGGGATTTACCTGACGCTCCTGTTGTTCTCCCGCAAGATCTTCAAAGCAATTCCGATCATGGCGCTTGGCGTTCTACTGTTCGTCCTTCTTAACACGTTTTATTCAGAGTTCGTCAAGGATACGTCGAAGCTAATGGATGTCCAGTTCCTCGAACGATATCTTCTCTTTGATGAGCGACAGTCAGTGGATATCCCGCGGTTTCAGAAGCTTGGAATTACATTCGATATGATGGCAGGTGATCCGGTCACATACCTGATTGGTTTTGGTTATGGACTCTTCATGGGTGGTAATATTCTGGAGATGTCCAGCTTTGGAAGGGCGATACAATTCTTGCACGGTGCGAGATCATACATTAACACGCTTGGCATCCAGGGAGGGTTGTTGGGGCTTCTCTGGACTGCGTTGGCGATGTTCCATTTCGTTTTTTCCCCGCATGTTCGCTCTCAGAACATGAAGAAATTGAGAATGTTTGTTGTGTTTGTCCTGGCTATCCTGTGGTTGTATGCTGATGCGATGCTCAACAGATTCTTCGCGGCCACTGTTGCATTTCTCGTACTCTGGATTGAACGGGGGGGGATAGACGAGGATGAACCAACTGATGATGGTGCTCAAGAGGGCCACGATTCCGAAGGAAAAGTCGTCGAGGATGAAGAGACTACTGTTCATCAATAACGCGCAGTTCGGGTATCACACAGACTCGTACATCTACTGCCTCTATCTGGGTGAGGATAGGGATGTGACGTACCTCTGTTGGGACTACGGGCTGGAAAGAGTCGAGGCTGAAAACATCAACGTCATCTATGTCTCCCGTTCCGGGAACAAGGTGAAGCGCCTTTGGAGATTCATCCATCGGGCTCTTGAAGAAATGAACGCCGATCGGTCAAGAATTGCCTTCATCGTGTATTTCCGACTCTGCTCTCTCTTGAAGTGGTTTGGCAAGTGCGAGCATATCATCCTTGATATCAGGACGGGATATGTTCTGAAAAGTCGTGTTAAGGGTATCCTTCACAACTTTGGCATTGGCTTTGAATCCATGTTTTTCGAGCGTGTTACAGTCATTACAGAAGAACTGAGGCAAATGCTCGGCATCCCTGCAAAGAAATCTCATATCCTGCCGCTGGGAGCGGAACCAATGCAGTTTGCAGAAAAGGACTTTGCGGAAATGCGGCTGATTTACGTCGGTACGTTCAATAACAGGGACATTACCAAGACGATTGAAGGATTTGACCGGTTTGTTGACGCTCACAATGGGTCAATCAAAAGTCACTATGACATCATCGGGTTCGGAACACCCGAGGAGGAGCATCGTATCCACGATGCCATCGGACGGAGCTCTCACAGGGATCGCATGACATTTCATGGGCGCATTCCGCACAAGCGTTTACATCCCTATCTTTCAGCGAGCAATGTTGGCGTCGCATTCGTGCCAATCGTCAGCTACCAACAGCCCCAGCCGTACACAAAAGTGTTTGAATATCTCCTTGCAGGAATGCCTGTGCTGGCCACAGCAAATGCCACGAACAAGAAAGTCATTAATGACTCCAATGGCATTCTTGTGAAGGATACAGCCGCTGATTTTGAGCGCGGTCTTGAAGTCATGAAAACGCGACTCCGAACATACAATTCCGCGACGATCAAGCATGATGCGCGCAAGTACTCATGGGCGGAGATTATTGACGAAAACCTTCGTCCATACCTCGCACGATTGGAAGGGGGGGGCCGAGCGTGTCTGACGCGGAGAACATGAGAGTGCTGTTTGTCTCGCCAAATTTCAACACACGCGGCGGGATTCAAAATTATTGCAAGACCATGTTCAGCCACATTGATGCCACCGTCGAAGTTTTTTCGGTCGGCCCGAAATCGGACAAAGAACCAGGCTGGCTGCTGGTCCCACGTATTGTTTGGTCTTCAATCAGGTTTGCGGTCCTGGTTGCTACAAGAGGGTTTAACGTCATTCATGTTCACACGTCGTTCGCGTCAAAATCGCTCTTGCGCGAAGGATTGCTGATGCTGGCGACGCGGCTGACATCCGCTCCGGTCTTGGTGACATTCCACGGTTGGTCATCCGGCCTTCAGCAGAATATTGATGGAGCGACCTTGCAGCTCTTCAGGATCGCGTTTTCACGCGCAGATATGTTTATCGTCCTGGCAAGGGATTTCAAATATGCATTGCGAAACATGGGCTTCCAACAGACGGTGATTGTCGAGTCCACCTTTGTTGACGATGCCTTGTTTTCTGATCTCACGGAAAAAGATATCCCGATGCCGAATGGACGGATGAAGCCGTTTTCAATCCTGTTTCTCAGCAGGATTCTTCGCGAAAAAGGCATCTTCGTATTGCTGGAGTGCTTTGCTAAGCTTAAGGCCAAACATAAGGATACAAGGCTTGTTATCGCTGGCGATGGCGAAGATATGGCCGACGCAAAGGAGTTTGTGCGGAAGAACAGTCTCGCAGAAGTCGAATTCGTGGGTTTTATTGAGGGTGATCGTAAAAGAAAAACCCTCCTTGAAGCTGACGCGTTTGTCCTGCCAACATCATACGGTGAAGGACTGCCGATTTCCCTGTTGGAGGCAATGATGTGCGGTCTGCCCGTGGTAAGCAGACCTGTTGGCGGAATCAAGGATTTTTTTGAGAACGACCGCATGGGAGTTCTGGTGGAAGAGTTGAATCCGGATTCCTATCTCCATGCTCTCGACCGGATTATTGCAGACAAGGAATACCGTCGTGAGGTGAAGCTGTATAACCACCGCTACGCCAGATCGCGTTTTCTTGCCTCCGCCGCAGCGGAGCGTTTGATGCAGGTGTACGGTGACATGATCATGAATCAAGGGAAGAAGGCGTGAATATTGGAATTGTAGGATGTGGTGCAATAGCGGCATCACACATCAGAATTCTCAGGAAGCTCAAACCGGAAGCATCAATTTCGTTATGCGATGTGGACAAGACCCGCGTCGAGGCGTTTGCCGCGCAATGGTCTATAAACAAAACTCATCTCAGTATTGATTCGCTGTTGACTCAGGAGCATCCGGAAGCCATCCACATTGTCACTCCGCCGGGCACGCACGCGACGCTCGCCGAAAAGGCCTTGAAGGCTTCGGTGCATGTGTTCGTCGAAAAGCCCGTGACCGAAACGCACGATCAATATCTGCGCCTCGCGTCGATTGCGCAGCAGCAAGGTCGTCTTTTGTGCGGCGATTATAGCACACTCGGGATGCCCGTTGTGAAAAGGGCATTGGAGGAAATTCACGGCGGTTCTCTCGGGCGTCTCGTTGCAGTTCACTGTACTTTTGCAGGATCGGAAGGTGGAGGAAAGATCCAGTACAAGGATCCGAACCATTGGGCCTACAAACTCCGCGGTGGGATTCTTCAGAACATGGTCGATCATCCATTGAGTCTTATTCTTTCGGTGATGGATCCGATCGAGGACCATAGTTTGCACGTAAACCGCCGCAACGTTCTGCCTTTCGACTGCCCCGACTTGCTTCACCTCGGTTTGCGCAACGACAACCAGGTCGGGTCGCTCACGCTTGCTCTCGGACATGGATGCAATGAGCGACGGGCGATCTTCATTCTTGAAGGTGGTTCTATCGTGATTGACATGGGTCGGCAACTCTTCAGCTTCACGCGGGGAAAAGGGCCACAGAGTTTTGTCAAAAAAGCAATGAGCGGTATTCTTGAAGGATATGCCTATGCCGGCGGCACCGTGCGCAATATGTATCTTGGCGTTCGGGGAAAACTCGCCCGCGATCCCGGCATCGCGAATGTCATGGAGAGTTTCTATTCCTCGATTGAAGGAGGATCACCAACGATCGTTCGGCACGAAATGGTTTCCGGTATGACGCGCTTGTTGGATCAAGTGTGGGAAGAAATCGGATACCAACCCGTTGAGCACAAAGCAGAGGTTGCCCAATGAATGTTTTGTTGACCGGATATGCGGGCCTTCTCGGGCGACATCTGGCGCGTGCATTGAAACGTAACGGAGATTCCGTGAAGGTCGTGTTACATCAACGAACAGTGACCCGTGAGGACTTTACCAATGAAGCAGACGAAGTTCTCTGGGGATCACTTGAAGACCATCGGATATTGAAAAGGGCTCTCGCAAATATTGATGTCGTCGTCCACAGTGCATGGAGGTTTAGCAACCAGCAGGCGGCGCGTCCCACATCAAACGAATCAGTCACTGAAATGTTGTTTCGGGAGAGCGTTCGCTGCGGTGTGCGACGGTTTGCGTTTATCAGCTCCGTGGCTGTCTATGGCATGAAGTCGGACGCTCCACAAGTTGAGGAGTCTGTGAAGCTCGATCCTCGTGGTGATGGGTACATATATCCTGCTGAAAAAGTCGCGGTCGAACAGCTGCTGGCGGGTTTTGATCGCGGTTCAATGGCGTACGGCGTTTTCCGTCCCGGTCCCATCTTTGATGATTTCAAAAGCCCCATTAAGAAGGTTCTCGGTTCGCGCGCAATTGGATTTGGTACAGGGCGTAATCCAATGCCTTACATCCACGCGGCCGATGTCGCTGACGGCGTCGTTCGCTGGCTTGTCAACGGCCCTGACGGCGGCATTTACAATCTTACTCCCGCAAAGTGTCTTCCCCATCGGGAGTGGTTTGTTCTCTGGGCACGTAAGAAAGGAAAGGAACTATCACCGTTTTTCATCCGGTCCTGGATGATGCGCCTTGCGGCATTTGGTGGAACCATGGCAAAGCGGATGCTTGGCAAGTCCGGAAAGGTTGATGTATCGTACGCGCTTGCCGCCGCGTCGCGGTCAATGCTGTACAGTAATGGTCGCGCTCAGCGCGAACTCGGATGGAAACCCCTTCACACAGACAGCTACTGTGAGTAACAAGACTGCTCATATCGCTCCTCGTGTTGGGATGGTAGTGTTTTCTTGCTACCCTGATGATCCACGTGTTCGCCGCGAAGCGGAGGCGCTGGTAGTAAGCGGGATGCATGTGGAAGTCATTTGCCTGCAGCAACCAGGTTCAACTAGGAAAGACTTGGTCAACGGCGTTTCAGTTTTTCGAATTCCCATCACCCGAAAACGCGGAAGTCCGGCGAGGTATCTGTGGGAATACGCCATGTTCTTGTTTCTTGCGGGATACAAACTCTTCCAACGAAATCTGGGATCAAAGTACGATGTTGTGCACGTGCACAACATGCCGGATGTTCTTGTGTTTTCCGCTCTTGTCCCGAGGATGAGTGGGGCAAAGGTGATTCTTGATTTACATGATCCGATGCCGGAAGTGTTTATGGCCAAGTATTCCATTCCTTCAGGTCACGCAATGATCAGGGCGTTGCTCTTTCTGGAACGAAAGAGCATATCGTTTGCCGATGTCATTCTTACGCCGAATGCGGCCTTTCAAACTCTGTTTATTGAGCGTGGCTGCCCCAAAGAAAAAATCCACGTTGTCATGAATGTTCCGGATCCGGCAATCTTTCATAGAACAAATGGAACGCCGTCGCGTGTGCATTCACGCTCATCAGGTGAGTTCATCTTGATGTATCATGGCACCGTGGTGGAACGGCACGGGCTGGATACAGCCGTGGAAGCCGTTGCGCAGGTCCGGGATACAATCAAAAACATTGCGTTCCACGTATTCGGTGATGGCGATTTCGTTGATGAGTTCAAACGTCGTGTGAAGGAGCTTGGAGTGCAAGACGTAGTCACGTATCACGGACAGGTAGGTATCGAAGCCATAGCAGCAACGATTGGCCATGTTGACGTGGGGATAATTCCGAACAAGAAATCGGTATTCACAGATATCAACTTCCCGACGAGGATATTCGAGTACCTTTCCAAGGGCAAGCCAGTCGTGGCCCCGAGAACTCGCGGGATCAAGGACTACTTCCGCGAGGATGAGATAGAGTTTTTTGAACCGGGCGACCCTTCGGATTTGGCGACTGCAATTCTCAGGATTCACCATGATCCCGAGCGGTCGAAGGCCGTGGTGGTGAAGGGGATGAGGGTATACGAACGCTGTTCCTGGCCTCTGGAGAAAGCACGGTTTGTGAACGTTGTGAATTCGCTGCTTGGACGGAAGTGCGCAAATGGCAATTCTCAAGGGTGTTGACTCTTGAGTGATGTTGCTCACAATACTTGCGGCATTCTTTCGTTACCATGTGCCTTACATGGAGGCTTTGTCGTCCCAGTCCTTGACTCTCGGTTACCCCAGTGGTATATTTTTCCACGTCTAGGGTTAACTGCTGGCTCCGAAGGGCCGTTCCTGCACGTTTCTCCGGGAAACAATGCAGCTTCCATTCGCCTGTTCCAAGGTTGTAACCAAGTTGTAAAGTTACCTCCAAGTCAGTCTTCACATCTGATCAAAGGCTTGAGTGGAAGTTCGCTTACGCACCATTATTCCAAGGGGAAATCATGAAAGTACCATTCTTAGATTTGAAGCTGCAATACGATAATCTCAAGGACGAACTGGTCCCAGCCATCATGGGGACCATCGAATCGACCCAGTTCATTCTCGGCAAGGCAGTTGAAGATTTTGAGAAGCAGTTTGCTGAAGCGCATGGAATGAAGCACTGTATAGCTCTTGGCACTGGCACGGATGCGCTTCATGTTGCTCTCTGGGCAAAGAACGTCGGCATAGGCGACGAGGTCATCACTGTCTCCCATACCTTCATTGCCACTTCTGAGGGAATCTCGTTGTGTGGAGCTACTCCGGTTTTTGTCGACGTCGATCCAGTGACCTACACAATGGATCCGAAGAAAATTGAAGCAACAATCACCAAGCGAACGAAGGCAATTATTCCGGTTCATCTGTATGGCCAGCCGGCCGCGATGGAAGAAATCATGGCTATTGCCCGGAAGCATAACCTTCTGGTGCTCGAAGATGCCTGTCAGGCACACCTTGCAACATACGACAAGAAGTTTGTGGGGCAATTTGGTTTTGCAACTGCGTTCAGTTTCTATCCTGGAAAGAACCTGGGAGCGTATGGAGAGGCAGGTGGTGTGACGACCAACGATGATGCCCTCGCGGTGAAAATGCGCAGACTTCGGGATCATGGGCAAATCAAGAAGTATCATCACCAACAGTGGGGTCACAATTACCGTATGGACGGAATTCAGGGTGCTGTCCTTGGCGTCAAATTGCGCTTCTTGAATGAATGGACAGAAGCGCGAAGGCGGCATGCGAAATGCTACATGGAAAAACTGAGTGGAGTGGGGGATCTTGTCCTTCCGAGGGAAGGTCCAAGGGCGAAGCACGTGTACCATTTGTTTGTTGTTCAAACAAAGTTCCGTGAAGCCCTTCAGGCCCATCTCACAGAGAAAGGAATCGGGACGGGGCTTCATTACCCGATCCCCTTGCACTTGCAAGAGGCCTACAAGGATCTTGGGTACGTCAAGGGTCAATTCCCTGTGACGGAACAGGTTGCTTCGCACGGCCTATCGCTGCCGATGTTTGCGGAGCTCACCGATGATCAGATTACGTACGTTGTGGATTCAATAAAGGAGTTCTTCGATTAAGCTTGGGTAACAAGGAGTTCAGCTTCTTCGAGGCTAATGGGGGGGTAACCTTGAGGTTGTTACGAAATAAGTATCCGGCATACAAGCATGTGTTCGCCATTGGCGATTTAGCGACAATGGTTGCATCGTACTTCATTGCAATCGAACTGGTGAACGCTTGGGAGAACGCAGCTATCTATGGCGAACCCGGAGCTGTTTCCATGGCGCTGTGGATAATGCTCGCTGGCGTGGGGACTGTTTCGGTATTCCACTACTTTAACCTTTACAAGCTGAACGTCATCGTTACGGTGACAAGCCAGATTCTCCGGTCGTTTCTTGCGATTCTTCTGACTGTGATCGGCGGCGCGTTAGTAGGAGTGGTTGCAGGTCATCCAATCATCAACGAGCGCCTGTTTATTGCAACGGTAACGGGCCTCGCCTTTGCAGGAATCGTTGTTGTGAGGATTCTCTTTCTCCGCAATGTGTACATGCTTCTTTCCCGCTACAACATCATCCGACGGAAGGTCCTGATCGCTGGAGCAGGGGAAACTGGGAAGAAACTTGCAGTAACGCTGTTCCTGAATAAGCATATCGGCATTGACGTTGCCGGCTTTCTCGACAATACATTGGACCGCGGAACACCGGTGTTTGGCGGGGCGAGGGTTGTCGGAAGGATAGAGGATGTTGAGGGTGTCGCCTCGGCAACGGGGGCAAGAGAAGTTGTTATCTGCGTGGATAACATCGAGCATTCTCGTTTTCTTGATCTTGTGGACGGATTTACGAATGTGAATCTCCTTGTGAAGATTTGCTCGCCGCTGTACGAGGTGATTCCGTCAAGGATGTTCATCGAGCACTATGGCGATATGCCGATTATTTCGGTTTCACAACGTGCGCCAAGTCCGATTAATGAGACGTACAAGCGCGTGTTCGATGTCGTACTTGCTTCGTTGGCCATTATTGTTTTGCTCCCATTCCTTCTCGTCATTGGTATCCTTATCAAGTTGACCTCGGAAGGGCCGATATTTTACCGCCAAACCCGGATCGGAAGGTACGGATCACCCTTTACCTTCTATAAGTTCCGTTCGATGCACATGGGTAGCGACACTGATGAACATCGGAAGAAACTCATCACAGAAATGATTCGTCAAGGTCACGCCGTGGAACTTGCAGAGAAGGGAACCACGAAGATTGTCAATATGACGCAGGTGACGAGAATAGGAAAATGGCTTCGCAGAACAAGTCTTGATGAGCTTCCCCAGTTGTTGAATGTGCTGAAGGGTGATATGAGCCTGGTGGGTCCCCGTCCATGTCTGCCTTATGAATGGGAGAATTACGAGGAGTGGCATAAGAAACGTCTCAGCATTTCACCGGGATGCACGGGCGTTTGGCAGGTGAGCGGGCGAAGCGAAGTGGGATTCCGCGATATGGTGATTCTCGATTTGTACTATATCCAAAACGCCTCGTTCCATATGGACATGCGTTTGATTCTCAAGACCATTCCCGTAATGCTCTTCGGGAAGGGCGGGGGGTAACTTTCTCATGAGGAAATGCATATGAAAATCGGCATTGTAGGATTGGGCTATTGGGGACCCAATTTGGTCAGAAACTTCCTTGCCGCGAATGGTGTCACAGGTGTTGTGTGTTGCGACATGGTTGTCCGGCGATTGGAGAACATCAAGCGGCTATTTCCCTCCGTGGAAGTGACCACGAGCTTCGATGAATTGCTCCAGCGTGATGACATAGCGGCGGTTGCGATTGTCACCCCGGTCTCCACCCATTACACCCTTGCATTGAAGGCGCTGAAAGCCGGCAAACATGTATTGATTGAAAAGCCGATGACCGCTCGAAGCGTCGAAGCTCAGGAACTCATCCAGGTAGCATACGAAAAAGGTTTGACCCTCATGGTGGACCACACCTTTGTGTACACCGGTGCTGTTCGTAAGATGAAGGAATTGATTATCAAAGGCGATATCGGCGATGTGCTCTACTTTGATTCCGTCCGCGTGAATCTCGGTTTGTTTCAACGTGACGCGAGCGTTATCTGGGACCTTGCTCCTCATGATATATCGATCATGGACTATTTGATTGACGCCAAGCCGATCTCTGTTTCTGCAGTGGGCGTAAGACACTTTAATGGCTTTGAGGACATTGCGTACCTTGCTGTTCACTTTGCCGGCAAATTGATTGCGCACTTCCATGTCAACTGGATATCTCCGGTGAAAGTGCGAAAGATCCTTCTCGGCGGTACGAAACTTATGGTTGTCTATGACGATATGGAGCCCAGCGAAAAGGTACGTGTGTACGATCGCGGCGTGGACATTAAGGAGGAAGAATCAGTTTACAAGACGCTTGTCCAATACCGAACCGGAGATATGTATGCTCCGCACATTGACGGAACAGAAGCGTTAAACCGCTTGACATCCGAATTCGTGGAATGTATTCAGACCGGCAGGCAACCCATTGCGGACGGACAATCGGGGCTTAATGTTGTGAGAATCCTTGAAGCTGCGGAAATCTCCATGCGTTCCGGCGGCCGACGCGTTGAACTCACGCCGTGGCAGGTTTACGACGGCAACCTTTCCAACAAACTCGCATAGTAATTTGACTCCATGAGCCTTCAGAGAATTGCCCCGAATGTAAAACTTGGAAAGGATGTGCGCATCTTTGATTTCGTCAACCTGTACGGTTGTGAGATTGATGATGGATCCAAAGTCGGAGCCTTCGTAGAGATTCAAAAGGGCGTCAAGATCGGCAAGAACTGCAAGATTTCCACGCACACATTCATCTGCGAAGGCGTTACCATCGAGGATGAGGTTTTTGTCGGACACAATGTATCATTCATCAATGACAAACACCCCCGCTCAACAAATGTCGATGGCTCCATGCAAACAGAGGCCGATTGGAAAGTGGTGTCGACCATTGTGAAACGAAGGGCTTCCATCGGCACAAGCTCAACGATTATGTGCGGCGTAACGATCGGCGAGAATGCAATCGTTGGTGCCGGAAGCGTCGTCACCAGGGATGTTCCACCAAATACGATTGTTGCCGGGGTCCCCGCGAAGGTCATCAAAAAGGTTGCTTAAGCGTCAGATCGATTCCTTTCCTGTTTCTCCACTTTTTCCTCCGCTGTCCCTGCTGTCCTATTGTGTGCGTTTCGGGCGTTGCGCTCCCGTTGAGAATTGGCTTGTGAATGTCTACCTTGACTGCGCGTGAAGCGTAAGAACTGAAGCTGTTAGGAACCCGACGAGGTAAATGTCACTCAAAGTAAAGACAGTCCGCAACAGCATGCTCGTCGGAATAACCACGCTGAGTTTGCGCGGCATCAGCATGGTGTCCACGGTTTTTCTGGCGCGCATGCTTGAACCGACGGATTTTGGTATTGTAGCGATGGCACTGGTTCTGCTTTCGACGAGCAACCTGTTTTCCGGCCTTGGGATGCGACAGGCACTTGTCCAAACGAGAATCGAGAAGGACACTGCGGCCTATCATGCAATCCTTGTTACGTTTTCTGCCGGGCTTGCGCTTAGTATAGTTGTTTTCACGAACGCCGACGTTTTAGCGCGGTTGCTGGGAAGCGAGCATTCAGCCCCGATCCTGAGTGTCATGTCGATCATCATCCTGTTCCAATCCATCTCCCTGGTCCCTGAAGCATTACTGCAGAAAGAACTCCAGTTTGCCCGCTTAAGCAGTTCAATGTTCTTCCCCGAACTGTTGTATCTCGGTACGTCGTTGTCTCTCGCGATCAATGGTTTTGGGGTGTGGAGTCTTGCATACGCAGCGATGGCAAGATCGTTTTCACGGATGGTATTACTCTTTGCCATCTCCGAGGATTTACACTGGTTGCGACCAAGACCTGTTGACAGCGGCGTGATACGTTCTCTGCTCCGGTTTGGAATTCAGAGCACCGGGAGCGGTTTCATTTCTTTTCTCAATGCAGTAATGGATAACCTCTTCGTTGGAAAAGCCTTCGGCGTTCTTGCTCTTGGCTACTACAGTAAAGCACATGACTTCTCCACGAATACGGTTGAAGGATTCAACCGGGTTCTGGGTTCAGTTCTTTTTCCTTCTTATTCCAAGATTCAGGAGGATCGCCAGCGACTATCGAGCGCCTACGCAAGAAGTCTTCGGCTGGTCTCGCTTGCGATTCTGCCGATCTCGACAGGCATGATGGTACTCGCACCGGAGTTCATTGGTATTTTGCTTGGCCAAAAATGGCTCCCCATGGTTCTGAGTCTTCAAATACTTTCCATGATGTGTATGATCCGGGCGATTTCTTCAACAACTTCCCCGCTGTTTCTTTCCATGGGTCATCCCGATTTTGATTTTCGCGCAGGTCTTCTCGTCACGTGCATCGCTGTTGCAGGAATGTTTGGATTCCAGTCGTGGGGAATCGAAGGGGTCGCATTTGCATTTCTTGTTGCCCAATCGGTCGGCTTTGTGTACAACGTGTATCAGGTACGGACCCTTCTCGGTGACACTGCATTAGCAATGCTGAAGGCAATTGCCCCGGCCGCCGTGGCGTCCGGAATAATGGCCGTGGTTGTGCTTGGTTCGAAGCTCCTGATGGAAATACTTCCGGGAGGACATGCTAATCTTGCTTCACTGATTGTTCTTACCGCGATCGGTGTTTGTGTATATGCAGCTCTTCTCTTGATCTACCAGCGTCCCCTTGTAAAGGAATCAATTGACCTTCTGCGCTCGGCTTCGAAGCTGAAATCCCCGCGCCTTGAAGCCAATGGTGCCGCCAAATAGTCATGCGTATCGCTTTGCTCCAATTCTACAAGAACCCCACGCCGGTGTATCAGGAACTATCTGCGGTTTTTCGGACACGGGGACACACGGTTTGGCTTGGATCGCTTGGTGAACCCGGAAGCATAATCTGGCATGACGGGGTAAAGGTCGTTGCCGAGCAGCGCGGTCCCGTAGAAGTGCCGCAATCAGTGAAATGGCTTCGACCGATTGCCATGATGTACAGAAGGATAGCGTATCTCTTTTTTCTTCTTCGCGTCAAGAGATTCCTTCGTTCATCAAAACTGGACGTTGTGCAGGTCAATCGACCTTTATTTGCATTCATCCTTCCTCTGTTCATGCCGTCCTCGATGAGGTTCTTTCTTGACGTCCGGCAAATCGGGGAATGGGATAGCGATACGTTGATGGGCCGATTCAAGAACTGGCGCGCCGTCAAGAGATCGTCGTTTAATGCGCGATGGTTCTATGATCGCGCGTTGTTTGCCTCGGTTTCTGCGGCCAAGCGTGTTCTCGGAGAAAAGTTTGAGCGCCATGGCTCTATTACGCCAATCGGAGTTCATGATCGCTTCCTCAGTTTTCCGCGTGCATCTACGGTCGCTGTTCCGACGGGATCGGTGGTGAAGTTCGTTTTCGTGGGTATGGTGACCCGTTTGAGAAAGCTAGAGATTCTCTTTGATGCGTGCGACTGCCTGGCTAAGAAAACCAGGGATTTCCACATTACCATCATCGGGCCGGACTCTTCAAACGGTTTTTACCATCGTTTACTCGATGAGAGAAAGCTGAGCGAGGTGATGTCCATACTGCCCCCGGTTTCTTATTCGGAGGTTCCCAAGGTAATCACATCACATGACGTTGCGCTTGCTTATGTTGCAGATGTTCGGGATTGGAAATACCAGCCGACGCTTAAAGTTCTGGAATACAGGGCTCTCGGCATGCCCATTATTGCGACGAACAATCAGCCTAACACCGAAGTTGTAAGGCACGAGGTGAACGGTTTGCTGGTGGAGAATGACCCGCGAGTTTTTGCGGAAGCAATGAACCGCTTTGTCGAGAATCGCAGGTTCATCGAGAGTACCTACCGAAACGCGCAGGAAATGCGGTCAGGGCTAACGTGGAGTGACGTTGCCCGTCTTCACATGGAGGGGGTATATCTTAGGTATCCTGTTCCAACCCAGTAGTATTACGGGGTGGATTTCCAGTACCATCCCCAGTTGATGATTTAGCGTGTTTTACTTAGTTTTTGGGGAGTAGTTGACTCCACCAAAATACTTCCTCTGTTGCAAACTCCAGGCAATCCCTGACGGGGACAGCGATTGCAATTGGTGAAAACATTTCCTTTAACAAGAAGCGAGCGACTTGAGTGGCATTCATGAGATCGGTGCTTATCCCTGTTTTCTTTGTTCTTATCCTTGGATTCTTTTCAGAAGTTCTCGGGCAGACTTCAGGAATTCAGCGGGTCTGGGCCATAGATGATGGGGAACGAGTTAAGAAGACCAACCTCAATCACCCCTTGATAAACAGTTCCAACAATCCTGTTTGGAATGGTTCATCAATCAGTTTGTTTGCCGGAAGAAATGAATTCGTTGCTTTCCAGTTGATTATTCAAGGAAAGAGTACCGGCGCAGTCGGCGTTAACGTAACCCTTGATAGTCTTTATAAATCAGTTGCGCCGCAGTTCACGATAAAAAACACAGGCGGTCAAGGCGATCCGTATAACTACAATGGCAAGCGCGTTGAGATGTTCGTTGAGCACTATATGAACATCACAGAGCGATCCAATTCAGATTTTATTTGGTGGGCAATTGTCAGGCCGCTTCCCGACGCGGATTTCATGGGACTGCAGCCTGAACAGCTCGTTCCATTCGAATCACCTGCGGGTGCAAGAACAAACGGACAAGGTGGTGCACCGTTTACCGTAACGGCGAATCAAAATCAAGGCGTTTGGGTTGATATCTACATTCCTAAGAATGCGCAACCCGGTGACTACACAGGCACGCTAAAGGTGACGGAAAGCTCCGTTCTACGATATAGCATTCCTGTAAACCTCAAGGTTTACAATTTCACGCTCCCGGATACGACGCACATCAAAAACGGATTCTTTGCTGAGACGAATTCAATTCTGGGAAGGCATGGACTCTCGTACGGTTCATCGGCTTACTGGAGCATGGTGAAGAAGTACTACTCCTTCATGTTTCGTCATCGCGCGAATGTGAATCATATTGCAACACCAACCGAGTTTTCCAGTCAATTGGCACCCGTTTACAAGGGACAGCAGTTTACCGCAGCAAACAATTATGATGGGCCCGGGGTCGGGCTCGCTCCAAATTATTACATGGTCGGCCCCTTCGATCAACCGAACCGATCAACTAGACCCGATAACGGTTCACGGTCGGGATTCAACTTTACGACGGACACAAATGCCTTCAAGCAGGTATGGCGCGACACATCCAATTGGTGGGTGAACTGGTTTTCCAGCAACAATCCTGAGATAACGTATTACAAATACGGTCCCGAAGAACCGGGGATCGAAAATGGCAATACCGATACGAGCGCATTCTCCGACATGCGACGGAAGTCGCGATGGTTGAAGACAAACCCGGGTCCAGGTAGGAATCTCAAGTATCGTTCTGCCACAAACATCCGCCCTGATCTGCGCGGCGTCGTTGATGTATGGTTCTCAGGGGGAACACAGTCCGGCTATGTTAATCCTACCGACCCGTGGAATCCATACCCCAAGGGATACATTATTGATAGTGCGAACGCTGCGCGTGCACGCGGTGAACGCGTTGGCCTGTATGGAGGAACCAGACCGGCATATGGTACCGAAGCAATTGATGCGCCGGCCACCGATCAGCGTGTGAATTGCTGGATCATGTGGAAGTATGGAATCGACGAGTATTGGTATTGGAATATGAACCTCTTTGGCGATAACCAAGCCAACGAGTACAATCCGTGGTACAAGGACAAGCGGTGGAATTCCTACGGTGATGGAACGATCGTGTACGCTGGTCAGAACCGGGGAAATGAAATGGGCGATGACCGGGGAGTGCCTGGTCCCGTCGCAGGTATTCGATTGAAGAATTGGCGACGTGGGGCGCAGGATTATGAGTACCTATGGCTTGCATCTCAACTCGGGTTGGATGTCACGGCTGCCGTGGATAGTGTTGTACCCGCTGCGTTCGATCGAATTCCGCAAACGACTCGACCTAAATGGGCGGAAAAAGGCTATCGCTTCGAGAAATTCCGTCGCCAGGTTGCAGAACTTATAGCGAACACGTCTTCTCCGCTTCCCTATGGTACCTTCAATATTTCACCGGGAGAACTCTCAAACGGGCCCGGGAATGTTACGCTGAGTTGGACCTCCGTTAACGCTGTCAGTGCAAGCATTGATCACGGGGTTGGAGCTGTTTCGACTTCAGGGTCGCGAGTTGTCTTCGTTGATTCCACGACTACGTTTACGCTCACACTCGCGAACGGGCAAGGGAATCGTACCTACGCAAGGTCTGTCACAGTGCGAAGGCTTCCGACGGGATTGTTTACCGCTACTCCCGACACATTGCCTCCTCAGGGAGGAAGCACCACACTTTCATGGAGTTCCAGTTTCGCGAATTCGGCATCGTTGAGTCAGGGTATCGGTACAGTCCCGGTCAATGGTTCGGTGAACGCCCCTGTCACAACGATCACAACGTTCTCCTTGACCCTTACGAATGGAGACGGAACCCGAACTTACGACGTAACTGTGTTCCCGCGAACACTTCCCACTGGTTCATTTAGCGCGACTCCGGACTCGATCCCCGCGGAAGGGGGAGAGGCAAAGCTCGTATGGACATCAACAAATGCACTGTCGGCAGCAATGAACCATGGCATTGGAACTGTCCAATTGGCGGATACACTTACCCTCTTCCTTGACCAGCCGGCATCGTTCACGATTACACTGGCTAATCCCTTTGGAGCCACGAATTATTCAGTGAACATTTACCAGCGCCCCTCGATCCCGAAGTTTGTCTCAGTGCCTCCTGAATCTCTAGTTGTGAAGGATCCCTTGACTGGACGGATTGCCAAACCAGTCAGGCGTGGGAGGAGTTTGTTCCCGAATTGGGCGAACCTTCTTTCTGAGGTGGTCACTCAAGGGGGTTTTCAACCCGGCGCAAGTGAGAGCGACAGCGCTGGTGGATTGCGTGTTGGTGTATCGGCGATTGAGCGGATCAGTGAGACGAGGTGGAGGCCCCGGCAAGACATCGCAGCCCTGCGAAGCTGGGTTCGGTTGTCGAAGTGGAATCGTCTCAGAAACACCGGAAGCAGTTACAACGCAATCCAATCGTCGCTTGAAGACCGGATGGGGAAACACGTTGGCACAGCACGAGGGTTTGATTCCACCGGGGCACCGGGTCAATCGGGGAGGCGCAAGCTTCATGGAGAGTACAAGACTCTCGGCCCGAGAAAGTTCAACAATCTGCTGTACGCAGAGCTTGTCGCGTTGAAGGTCAACATTGCAGCAAGCCAGCTACGAAAAACACCGGTAGGATTCGGGGAACTCGCTCTCGAAATGAACGGGCATCCTTACGACGAATGGTCAATCAATGAAATCGCTGCGTATGCAGATTCGATGATGACGTTCTGGGGTGATTACTCAAATCTGGAGTTTCAGACGATTTACCTCGCGATCTCAATGATTAACAGGGCATTTGTTTCCCGCATGGACACGGTGAACTTTGAGTCGACCGGACAACTGAAACTTAGAGGTGTTGTTACCCTTGAGTCTGTGCCGTTCCTCAAGCTTTCTCCGAACACAGAGCCGATGACCATCGAGCCGACAACGTATGATATCGGTGAGGATACCGAGGAGCTGGATGAGATTTTTGATGGAGACGGTAATTCTCCGGTTGTGGCCAAGCTGATGCAAAACTATCCCAATCCGTTTAACCCGTCGACGACAATCTCCTTTGCCCTGCGCCGAGCTGCTCTCGTGCGTCTGAAGGTGTACGACATTTTGGGACAGGAGGTCGAGACCCTCCTCAACGACGAATTGCTTGACAGTGGAATACACGACGTTGAGTTCGCACCGGGCAATGTTGCGACTGGCGTCTACCTCTACAGGTTATTCATCCTCGACGTCGAAACCGGGGAAGTTGGATCAGCCCAGACCCAGAAGATGTTGCTATTGAAGTAGCGCGCAAAACACCAATTTCACGCCATCAAAGCCCGGCCACTGGTCGGGCTTTTGTATTTCATTATGGTGTATAGAGTTAATGGGATCAGTCGTTTAGTCGGCTCCAGTATATACTAAATACTTGTTTTTCTTGTTTTCTGTGTTATATTTATTCGGTCGGCGAATGAGATTACACAGAAAATCACCGGGTTTGATGGGGGAAAAACAAGTATGACCCTGCGAATGATTTCGTGGGCGGGAATCGGAGTTCTCTTTCTCTACAGGTCAGCAGTTGCACAACCGTCGGGCATTCAAAGGGTGTGGGCGGTTGATGATGGCGAAAGGATCAAGAAGACAGCCACGAGCCACCCGCTTGCCACAAGCGGGAACAATCGCGTGTGGGATGGCGCAGGCATTTCACTATTTGGTGCACGCAACGAATTCGTTGCTTTTCAACTCATTATCCAGGGGAATGGCAACGGTACCAACAATGTAAATGTTCTCCTTGACAGTCTTTTCAATACTGTTACTCCATCTTCTGTCATTAAGAACTCTGCCGGTGCCTTAAATCCGTACAATTACCTGGGCCGCAACATAGAGATGTTCGTTGAGCACTATGTGAATGTCACCGAGCGTTCCAATTCGAATTTTATCTGGTGGTCATCGGCCCGTCCACTCCCCGATGACGACTACATCGGCCTGGTTCCGGAACAGCTTGTTCCATTCGAATCGCCTGCAGGTCCGCGCACAAACGGACAGGGAGGGGCGCCTTTCTCGGTTGCCGCAAATCAAAACCAGGCGGTGTGGGTGGATATCTATGTGCCGCGTGACGCTCTTGCAGGCAACTATACCGGAACGATCAAGGTGACTGAGAATTCAGTTCTTCGCTACAGTATTCCGATTACTCTGAAGGTTTTTGATTTTACTCTTCCGGATACGACGCACGTGAAGAACGGGTTTTATCCTGAGCGAAGTTCCATTGCAGGTCGGCACGGACTGTCCGTGGGGAGTGCCCAATATTGGACCATGGTAAGAACATACCAATCGTTTCTTCATCGTCATCGCGCATTTCTCAATCACGTTGCGACTCCATCGGAGTTTTCAAATCATCTGTCGAACGTTTATAACGGATCGTTCTTCTCTGCGTCGAACAACTACGCGGGCCCTGGTGTTGGCGTCGCCCCCAACTATTACATGATTGGTCCTTTTGATCAGCCGAACAGAAGTACAAGACCGGACAAGGGGTACCTTTCAGGATTTACTTATAATCCGGACACACTCGCATTTCGACAAGTCTGGAGAGACACTTCGAATTGGTGGGCTTCGTGGTTTCTCAACAACGCCCCGTCAACTACGATCTACAAATACGGGCCCGAGGAACCAGGTTTGGAGAATGCGAATACAGATACGAGTGCTTTTGCCGACATGAGGCGGAAATCAGGATGGTTGAAAACGAATCCTGGTCCGGGCAGCTATCTGAAGTACAGGACTGCAACGAACATCAGACCCGATCTTCGCGGAACGGTTGACGTGTGGTTTTCCGGGGCGACACAATCGGGGTATACTGACGCGAGCCACCCATGGAATCCATATCCGCGAGGATACATTCACGACAGCGCGGTTGTTGCCCGACAACGGGGCGAACGCGTGGGGTTGTACGGAGGAACCCGACCGGCCTACGGTACGGAGGCAATAGATGCGCCCGCAATCGATCAGCGAGCCAACTGTTGGATAATGTGGAAGTACGGCATCGACGAATACTGGTATTGGGCAATCAACCTCTTTGGCGACGGGCAGAGCAATGAATACAACCCCTGGTTCAAGGATAAGCGTTGGAACTCCTATGGGGATGGCACACTGGTGTACGCCGGTCAAAACCTGGGAAACGAGCTTGGAGATGATCGAGGATTACCCGGTCCTATTGCAGGCATTCGGTTAAAAAACTGGCGTCGGGGAACTCAGGACTATGAGTATCTCCACCTGGCGCGGCGGATGGGCATTGATGTTACCAGCGTGGTTGACAGCGTGGTTACGTTTGCATTTGAGGACACGCCCCAAAACCAGCAGGCTCGGTTTGCGCAACGCGGCTACCAGTACGAATCTGCACGCAGACGTCTGGCGGAACTTATCGCTGCTAACAGTGTGCCGTTTCCAACCGGATCAATGTCAGCTACACCCAACTCATTTCCCGCGGGAGGAGGAACAACGACTCTTACATGGTCCTCGTCCTTTGCGACAACGGCATCAATTGACAACGGCATCGGCGTGGTGCCGGTAAATGGAAACATTTCGATCCCTGTTGTCGCGTCAACGACGTTTCGATTGTCGCTTGGAAACTCTGCCGGTAATCAGGTGATCAGCGTTCCCGTTACCGTGGCGGGTGTGCTTCCTCCACCACAAGGTACGCTCATTGCGTCTCCCGACACGCTTCCCGTTGGGGGCGGTCAGACAACGTTGATTTGGGTTTCCTCCAACGCGGTTTCAGCATCATTTGATAACGGTATCGGATCGGTTCCTCTTTCAGGGACGCTGCCCGTTCAGGTGGATTCATCGAGAACCTTCCGTCTCACACTGACGGGGTCATCGGGAAGCATTACGCTCGAGAAGCGCATCACGGTTCGCACACCGCCGCCGCTGCCGAGTGGTTCATTCACGGCGACTCCTGACTCACTTCCCGCAGGGGGAGGAAATGTAACGCTCGTGTGGAATTCGGCGAACACCACGGCCGCGTCAATCAATCACGGCGTTGGCGATGTCCCCATTGCCGGGACTGTGACAGTGTTTGTTCCAAGTGCGCGGACGTTTTCACTCACTCTTACGAACCAAACGGGAAGCCAGATCATAAGCGTTCCCATTAGGGTTGCCGGAAATCCATTGCCACCAAGTGGAACATTCAGCGCAACACCCGATTCGCTTCCAGTTGGAGGGGGTAACGTAACGCTCACGTGGACTTCAGCCAATGCCACATCAGCGGTGCTTGACCATGGCATCGGGCCTGTGCTTCTCAATGGTTCGCTTACCTTGAATGTTACGACTTCAACCATCTATCGTCTGACACTCTCCAACCCCGTCGGAACTTTTGAACTGGCCGTTCCCATCACCGTGGCTGGCACAACACAACCACCGTCCGGGACCTTTGTCGTCACACCCGATTCATTGCCGGTTGGCGGAGGAAATGTGACTCTTGTCTGGGTTTCCTACAACGCCTCAAACGCTTTGATTGACAATGGTATCGGCAGCGTTCCTTTGAACGGATCCCATTCACTCTTTATATCCAACTCTACCTCATTTGCGTTAACGCTTTCCAACACGGCAGGGAGTCAAACGTTAAGTGCGTCTGTCCGCGTGGGAACTGCGCCCCCTGCGCCAACAGGAACGCTTAGCGCCACACCCGATACATTCCCTCCTGGAGGAGGAACGGTCACACTTGGGTGGACATCGCAAAATGCAACCAGTGCGACGTTCGATAACGGAATCGGGTCTGTTTCTCTGAATGGCTCTCTCGCGGTCATTGTTTCAGCGTCAACCGTATTCCGTTTGACCTTGTCGAGTCCTTCAGGAAGTTACGAGCTTGCGGTTCCGGTTTTGGTGAGTAACGCAACCGAGCCGCCCACGGGGACCTTCGTCGTTACGCCCGATACCTTGCCTGCAGAAGGTGGAGATGTCACGCTGGTTTGGGTGTCAAACAACGCGGCAACTGCGTCATTGAATCACGGAATAGGCGCGGTGCCGGTGAATGGTTCGCTCTCTGTCTATGTTGCAACCTCTCAAACATTCGTCCTTACACTGGACAACTCCGCGGGAAGTCAGGTGATAAGCGCAACGGTTCGCGTCGCGGGCACGGCGCCCCAGCCCTCCGGCACCTTCAGCGCATCCCCTGACACGTTACCTCCGGGAGGCGGAAATGTGATTCTCTCGTGGGCTTCACAGTTTGCAACATCTGCCTTCATCGATAACGGGATCGGTGCTGTGCCCCTCAACGGTTCAATATCGGTCCCTGTCACGGCATCAACAATCTTCAGACTTACATTGTCGAACGCAACAGGAAGCCATGAGTTCGTCGTTCCCGTGTTCGTGCACCACGCGACCCAACCCCCGACAGGAACATTCGTCGCAACTCCCGATTCACTACCACTTGGCGGCGGAAATGTTATCCTCGTCTGGCTTTCCTCCAATGCTCAAACAGCATCCATCGATAACGGAATCGGAGCAGTACCGGTGAACGGAGTGGAAACGGTTTTCGTTGCTGATACGCGCACGTACGCGTTGACACTTTCAAATGAAGCCGGCAGTAGGATTTTTACAACATCTATTAGAGTGGCGGATAATATTCCTTCCCCAACGGGCTCATTCAGCGCCTCGCCGGATACTTTTCCCCCGGGTGGCGGAAACGTCCGGCTGACGTGGACCTCATCTAACGCAACAAGCGCGGGGATTGACAATGGTATCGGCCCGGTGGCCTTGAATGGCTCGTTGATGGTTCCAATTTCACAGTCCACAGTCTTCCGCCTCACTCTCACAAACGGGACAACGTCCTATGAGATGTCGGTACCGGTCGTGGTTCGGTCGCCTTCACAGTTACCGTCCGGATCATTTGTTGTAAGTCCGGATACACTGCCATCGGCAGGAGGGAACGTCACACTGGTGTGGGCCTCAACCAATGCACTCTCGGCTGCAATCGACAACGGTATTGGAACCGTCACAACCAGCGGTTCAATGACCGTCAATGTCACTTCCTCGAAGACGTTCCGATTATCACTCTCAAACGATGCCGGCACAACATCGCTTTCTTCCTCGGTGATTGTAACGGGAACAGATGCTCCCCCAACAGGAACGCTCATTGCAACGCCGGATACTCTTCCAGCCGGTGGAGGACCTGTCACGCTCATTTGGGTCTCTTCCAATGGGACTTCGACGTCGCTTGATAATGGCATTGGTAATGTTGCCCTGAACGGATCGCTGACGGTAAATGTTGTCTCGACGAAAACCTTTCGCCTGACGGTAAGCAACGCCTCGGGATCATATGTTACCAGTGTGAGGATCCGCGTTGCGAACCCGGCTAACGTTCCGGGTGGAACTTTCGTGGCGATCCCCGATTCGCTTCCTCCAGGTGGAGGAACAGTCCGCCTTATGTGGGTGTCCACCAACTCAACCGGAGCATCTATCGATCATGGAATTGGTCCGGTGAACCTCACAGGTTACCGGCTCGTGTATGTCCCGTCATCCGATGTGTTCAGGCTGACCCTCTCCAACAACGTCTCCAGTCTGATACTCCCCGTCTCTGTGCGCGTCGGACAACTGCCTCCGCCACTGCCGACAGGAACCCTGACCGCCAACCCTTCAACACTACCACCAGGCGGTGGCGAGGTCACTTTGTCATGGACATCTTCCGGGGCGGATTCTGCATTCATCGATCAGAACATCGGTAATGTTCCCCTCACCGGTTCAAGAAACGTTACGGTTGGCGTAACAAGAACATTTGTGTTGCGATTGAAGAACCAGGGAGGAGATACCACGGTCTCGCGGACCGTAACAGTTGATTTGCCAAACGCCGGCCCGGAAGATATCACGATCCTCGGGACTCCGGATGTGCTGATTGCGACGCCGGGCGGAAATGGGAATCAAAACATTGAAGTCATCCGCGATGGTATTACACCGCCTGTGGGAAGCTCCAATCCGCTTGAACAATACGATACCTACACGGGCGAAACGCGCGATTTTGATTGGATGGGATATCAATTTCCAGCACCGCAAACGTTCAACAGTGTTTTGTTTCAGGAAGGCATGCATTTTCCAAGCGGAGGTTGGTTTGATACACTCGGAGTCCAGGTGCTTGTGGGGGAACACTGGGTGAATGCAAGGAACCTTGTCGCTTCACCTGCCTATCAGGGCAACACCAGCGCAAACTTTGAAACACATGATCTGACATTTACACCCATCGTAGGTACCGGGTTGAGAATTGCCGGAAAGCCGGGTGGAGCGGCAACATTTGTTTCCGTGGCGGAGTTGAGAGTAATGCGACTGAATGAGCCGGCGGGCGTTCCCAGGATTTCATTCATTGCCGTGCCGGACACCGTTCCGGTTGAAGGAGGGGATGTTACTCTGTACTGGGCCGTTGCCAATGCGCAATCTGCCCGGATCGCGGGAAATGCAGGTTCGATTGCAATGACGGACTCAATGATGATTCACGTTGACGGAACAACGCGTTTTGAGCTCATAGCGGAGAACGTTAATGGAGAGCGAACGGAGGCGGTTCAGGTAACGGCGGGACAACCGCTCGAGTATGCGTTGAGCCGGAATTATCCGAACCCGTTCAATCCAAGCACGAGGATTCAATTCAGCGTGAAGGGGACCAATGAGGATGTAACCTTGGTCATCTACGATATACTTGGCCAGCGCGTGCGGACATTGTTTGAGGGAAGGATGGAGGAAGGTTCGCGCGTTGTTGAGTGGGATGGATTGGATGAGATTGGCAGACAACAATCAACCGGAACGTATATCTATCAACTGCGTGCCGGCAGTTTTGTCGACTCGCACAAGATGTTACTGCTCAAGTAGAGTTATGAACGTGCAGTAATCCCGCAGTTGTTCTTGCGGGACTGTTGCTCGCAAAAAGCACAGCGCCCGCTGACCAAGCGGTTGACGGGCGTTTTCTGTTATGGTTTGTTCTTTCTGCTATGAAAATATCTATGCCGCTCTGGGTCGTTCTTCGATAGACACTTTGAGGCCAAGAGTTTCGAGCTTATGGATGAGACGTTTCTGTAGGATGCGTTGACTTCGTTCATCGACAA
>Ga0187893_10003607_pt1 | contig 30968 bp, 18 predicted proteins | sample MA1701074metaG_FD_139574 | JGI IMG/M metagenome (GOLD analysis project Ga0187893, IMG submission 139574) | White microbial mat communities from a basaltic lava cave in the Kipuka Kanohina Cave System on the Island of Hawaii, USA - MA170107-4 metaG ...
GGCAGCGCCGGTTCACCTGGACCGAGCAATATAAAGTAAACATCGCCAATCCTTTGACTGAGGTTTCCAGCAAACCAATGCAGGCTGCACCAGCGAGGCGGCGAACGACGCTTGGGGACCTGGTGCGCCAGTGGATCACCCTATCGAGCCGGTACATGCATGTGCTGACTCGAGACAAAATTAACCTGCTGATTCTTTTTGGGCAGGCCCCAATCATCGCACTCCTGACCTACCTGGTTGTGGGCGCCAGTGCTCAGCGAGACTTTCCTTATTTCATCCTGGCCCTGGTTGCCCTCTGGTTCGGAACCTCAATCGCAGCACGCGAGATCATTCGCGAACGTGCAGTCTATAACCGTGAGCGCATGGTCAATTTGCGCCTGATTCCCTACGTAGGCTCCAAGCTTCTTGTGCTCGCACTGATTGTCAGCTGGCAGTGCGTGCTGCTTTTCGGCACTTTGAAACTGCTGCAGCTCTTTACTTTGATGAAGGTTCCCGGCCAGTTTGGCGGTTTACCACAGCTCTTTGTAATGATTCTGACCGGCATGGTTGGTATTAGTTTGGGGCTGTTCGTCTCGGCCCTTGTGAAAACATCTGAGATGGCCACGAGTCTGGTGCCCCTTATCCTGATTCCGCAGATTCTCTTCTCCGGTCTGGTCGGCGTTCCTGTGGGAGTGTCAAAGATCGTTGGGGTTGTGATGCCGGCCACCTGGGCGTTTGACGAGATCAAACGACTCTCGGGCCTGGAAGTGCTCCGGGGAAAAGAGGAAAACGCGCAACCTGCAAGGCACAATCAGGGCCGGGGTTTGTATAAACAGATCGAGCACGAAAACGACGCAAACATCAAGTCAGCCCAGGAAAAGATAATTCAGTTCAAAGCGGATGCTGAGAGAGAGTCGAACAACTTTGAAAAAGAGATGGACGAATATCAAAAGCAGCTGCTGAGGGGTATAAGTTCAGCGAAACCTCAAGCCCCGAGGCTTGGAGCGGCCCCGGAAGTGTCGCCAGCCAGGAAGATCCCCGATGATCTGAGCTCCTTCATAGACTTTTTGCACCCCTGGGGCGGCCATCTCATAAACCTGGCAGTGCTTTCCACGATGCTCTTCCTGTTATTGCTCGCCACCGGTATCACCTTGCGCTCACCAGACGTGGGTTGAGGGTTGCGCTTCAAGAAATTGGCTTTGGCGATTTGGGACGAATAGGACTGACAGGACCTATGAAACGTCTGCTTGTCGAATACCTGCAGGATTTTCTGAACCGTGGCGACGAGATAGCCTACGCCCATCAACGCGGTCTACGCACCTATCGCTGGAGTTATCGAGAGGTCGCCACTCTTGCCTTGAGGTTTTCTCTCAAACTTGATTCGTTGCAAATCAACAAGGGTGATCGCTTGATCATTTGTGCCGAAAACAGTGCTGAATGGGTCGCGCTTTTCCTGGGGTGCCTGATGCGCGGGGTCATTGTTGTTCCGCTGGATGTCGAGTCGGAAAGGGGTTTCTTCCAGCGCGTCCAGACCCAAGTGGAAGCAAAGCTTGTGGTCCTGGATGAAACTACGCAACAGTCGCTGCAGCTTGGCTCGCCTTTCACCCTGCTCGCGGAACTGACGCTTAACGCGCCCCAGGTGCAAAAGGTGGATCTGGAGATTCCGCCAAACGTTGAGGAAGACGATCTTGTTGAAATCATCTTTACTTCCGGCACCACTGCAGAACCGAAGGGCGTCCAGATCACGAATCGAAACTTGATGTCGAATCTTGTGCCTCTGGAAAAGGAAATTCAACGGTATCTTAAATGGGAGAGACTGGTCCATCCTGTCAGATTTCTGAATCTTCTTCCGCTGAGCCACATCTTCGGACAATTCATGGGCGTATTTGTACCCCAGCTACTCGGTGGCGAAGTCTTTTTTCAGCCCAGTCTGAAGGCTTCGCAGATCATCAACACCATTAAGCGTGAGCGTATCTCGGTGCTTGTTTGTGTGCCGCGGATGCTGGAAATCCTACGCGAGCGCATCGAACGTGAGTATGCGAGCAGCCCTGACTGGCTGACAAAGGCAATCAGCCGAGCTAAGAACCTTAACGCCTTGCGGCGATGGTGGCTATTTCGGAAGGTCCACCGGCTGTTTGGATTAAAGTTCTGGGCCTTTATCTCGGGCGGGGCAACACTGCCAGCGGAGGTCGAAGAGTTTTGGCAGCGTCTGGGTTTTGTTGTCATCCAGGGATACGGAATGACCGAAAGTGCTTCGCTGATCAGTGTTAACCATCCCTTCCGGCAGGGTCGAGGCTCTATCGGCAAAATCATGACGGGACAAGAGGTGAAACTCGAGGACGGAGAAATTCTTGTTCGTGGACCAAACATTTCACCAGGGTATTGGAAGGAAAGCGATCGATCGGCAAATAGCGCTGGCTGGCTGCGCACGGGGGATCTGGGTGAGTTTGACGAAGAAGGCAATCTATATTTCAAAGGCCGCAAGAAAGACGTGATTGTGACGGCTGCAGGACTTAACATTTACCCTCAGGATATTGAAAAAGTACTTAATGACCAGCCCGACATCCGCGCCGGAGTGGTAATTCCCTTCGCGGGCCCAGTGGGGCCTGAGCCTTTCGCGGTGCTCATCCCAATTGGGCCTCAAGTGAATATTGATAAGGTTCTCGAGCGGGCTAATACTCAACTTGCCTCTTATCAAAGGGTGTTTCGCTGGTACATCTGGCCGGAACAGGATTTTCCCCGCACTTCGACCGGAAAGATAAAGAAACACCTGGTGGCCGGCGCTATAAAGGAGGCAATGGCCGACCAGCCCAAAGGCGCCCGGGTCGCCGGTGGACTTCAGGAAATCATTTCTCGCGTGGGAGGCGAAGCGGCGCCCGATCTTGGACGGACAGCAAACCTGGAGCAGGATCTCAAGCTTGATTCGCTCGGGCGCGTAGAGCTGCTAAGTGAAATTGAAGAGCGGTACCAGCTGGAACTCAGTGAAGCAGCCTTTAGTTCCGCCACCACTGTTGCAGACGTCCAGAAAATTATCAGCGAGCGTCAAGTGCAGCAGGTAGCAGAATATCCTTATCCACACTGGCCGCACCGGTTTCCCCTTAAATGGCTGCAGCTGCTTTTGCTGTACACAATCGTATTTCCGTTAACCCGAATCATGGGCCGGGCCAGGGTGCAAGGGGCTGAAAAGCTCGAGGGTAAGGAGGGTCCGATTCTTTTTGTGGCCAACCACCTGACGATGGTCGACCACGCGCTAGTCTTATGGGCTCTGCCGGGAAGAATTCGCCGCCGGATGGCGATTGCGATGGACGGTGAACTTCTTCGTGAATGGATAAACCCGCCGGCAGGTACCACATGGTTTATGCGCCAGCGATTTCGCATCCAATATTTTCTGGTAGCGCTTTTCTTCAATGTGTTTTCGATGCCCCATCAAGGCAGTTTCCGGCGCAGCTTTGAATTCGCTGGAGAGATGGTCGATCGTGGTTACAACATTATGGTATTTCCGGAGGGACGCCGTTCGCCGGATGGACAGCTACAGCCATTTAAAGCTGGCATTGGCTTGTTGGTAAGCGGCCTGAAGATACCTGTGATACCGGTTCGAATCAAAGGGCTTTATGAGGTAGCACGTCAGGGTAAATATTTTGCTCCTGCTGGCACAATCTCGGTAACCATTGGCGAGCCTATCAGGTTTGCGACGCAGGAAGCGGAGGTGATCGCAGCGGAACTGGAAAAGAAATTTAGGATTTAGGAATTAGGATTTAGGAATTAATTTCGGATTTGGGATTGCGGATTGCGAATTTCGTGTTGTTTCGTGCACCTTGTTCTCGCTAGAAGAGAAGCAATTTACAAATCAACACGAAATTCGCAATCCGCAATTCCCAATCCGAAATTAAATCCTAATTCCTAATTCCTAAATCCTAAATTTCTTCATTCCTAAACCCTAAATTTCTTTTCTTAAACCCTAATTACTAAATTTTAACTTCCAGTTCTTGACTTAATACTTCTCGCACCTTCCCGAGTATGCCATCAGCAGTGAAAGGCTTCTCAATGAAGAAAGCACCCTTTTCCAGCACGCCATGCAGCGATATGGCATCATCTGTATAACCGGACGTGAATAACACCTCGATTTCTGGACGAAGGAGCTTGATGTGATTAGCCACTTCGCGACCATTCATTTGCGGCATCACCACGTCGCTGAGTAAAAGGTGAATGGGGCCTGTATGCCGGCGACACAGCTCGATTGCTTCCAACCCATTTTCCGCCACCAATAGCTGATAGCCCTGAGATCTGAGAATATCTGAGGTCAAACTTCTTACCATTGCCTCATCTTCAACCAGGAGGATGGTCTCGGTGCAGGGAGAATCCAACCGCGCTGGCAGTTGACGCTTGACCGGCTGTTCCCCGGCGTCGACGACGGCGTGTGGCAGATAGATCTTAAAAGTTGTCCCTCTCCCAACCTCGCTGTAAACCCAGATAGTACCTCCAGACTGTTTCACGATGCCGTAAATCATTGACAATCCGAGACCGGTTCCTTTGCCAACCTCCTTGGTGGTAAAAAACGGTTCAAAAATCTGCCGGCGCGTCTCGGCATCCATCCCACAACCAGTGTCTGAGACGGCAAGCATTACGTAGCGGCCCGGCTTTACCGTGATGTGCATATCTGCGTAGGTAAGATCTAATTCAACATCGGCGGTTTCGATGGTTATCTTGCCGCCGTTGGGCATGGCGTCGCGCGCATTGACTACTAGATTGGTAAGCACCTGCTCAATCTGACCCGGATCGGCCATCACCTTGCCGCGGTGCTTAAGCGCGGTGACCAGCTCAATATCCTCGCCAATCAACCGCGCCAACATGTTGCTAATACCTTCAACCAGCAAATTAATGTCCAGTAGTTCGGGTTTCAGAACCTGCTTGCGGCTAAAGGCCAGCAGCTGCCGGGTGAGTGCTGAGGCACGCTTGGCCGCCCCATTTATTCCGTTGATTCTGTCCAACGTCTTCTCATCGAAACCGCTTTTTCGCACCAGCAGGTCGCAGTTTCCCAGGATGACGGTCAGCAAGTTGTTAAAGTCATGAGCAATACCGCCGGCCAGCCGGCCGATACCTTCGAGCTTCTGGGACTGACGTAACTGCTCTTCTGACGCCCGCAGCGCTGCTTCCGTCTGTTTGCGCTCAGCGATTTCCGCCTCCAGCAAAGACACCGCTCGGGTCAAATCGGCGGTGCGCGCGCGGACCTTTTCCTCAAGCTCGTCGTGGGCCCTTTGTAGCTCTTCTTTTGCCTGGCGACGTTCAGCAATGTCCCGGCTCGACCCTTTGATCAAGAGACTGGCGCCGCCGAGCAGAAAGCAGAGCGCCGTATTCAAAGCCATCGGGATCGACTGGCCGCCATACAACAGTGGGGCGCCGTAAACATAACCGAGTGAAAAAGCAGCGCCTACGAATGCCACAGTGAGTGCCAGTCCCTTCGAGACATTGTTGGCCCAGGGCCGATGCGCAAGTGTTGCAAAAAAGAGCGAAGTGCTGAGCAACAAAAATGTGGCCGCGGTGTAGAACGCCATCTTCCCAACCGGGGCGAGGCCCAGGCTTTCGGCCGGAAACCGAAAGAACCAGTGATCGACACTGAGTTGTAGGCCAGTAGAGAATTCAGCCAGACGTGTTCCAACCAACAGGAAGGTAAATGTCGCCGCCAGGCGCCCAAACAGCAAAACTCTCTTCTTCTCCTCCTTTAGGGTAGCGAGTATCGCTCCTAAAAGGAGAAAGACGAGGACCGTATTCGGCGCCATTGGAATGTATGAAGCGCGAAAGCCTTTAAGGAAAGTGGATCCAGTAAACCAACCCAGTAAGGCAGAGCCGGCGAGAGCTATGATCGTCAGCCCGCACAAACGGGAGATGCGCAGGTAGCGACTTAGCGGCCATGGACTTAATTTCATAAAGTTTAGCTAAAGGTGAAGAACGGTCTGTGAGCAAGTTTTAGCAACTATCAAGTTTGGGGTAGCCGAGGTTCAATGATCTTGATTGCAGTCTGTGCTTTCAGGGGCGATCAGGTCAAGAACAATTTTCATTCTAATCATCATATTTTCGTTGCACCTCTGGGGGAACCAAACGAGTGCCACAAATTGTCACTCTGCCAGGTAGGCACAAAAAGGTGAGAAGAGTTTCGGCAAAAGTTATTGACTTTAAGGACTCAAGACTTCGCGGCTTCACTGATCCGCAGGAACAACCAATAGTTTCTTAAAGGCGGGCCTTGAAGCAAGAATCTTAAGGTCGGACTCCTCTGCTAGATACTCGCGAAGCTCTGGATCCAACTCAACCGCTTTCTCCAGCGAGTACATTGCCTCTTTGGTGCGGCGCAGCCGCGCCAGAGCACAGGCCCTGTAGAAATAGGCAGTGCTTGAATCTTCCTGAAGAGCTATGGCGGTGTCGGCAGCCTTAATTGCTGCTCGCCAGTTCCGCAGGTTTCGGTAGCTCTGGGCCATTGCTTCATATGGCTCGGACCAGTCTTTTCTGGCCGCTGCAGCCTTCTTGAATAAGGGAATCGCCCGAAGACTTTTGCCATTTTCCGAAAGCACATATCCCAGATAAAGGTTGGCAACAGCGCTGCGCTCGGTCCGCTGCGGCTGACTGTAGGCCAGTTGCTCCAGGGCCTCTTTTTCGTCTGAGTAATAAAGATCTCTCAGAAGATCGCCAAACAAATCATTCCCTTCCTGATCCCCTCTCGGAGCTTCGTCCAGCACGGCCACCGCCTCGGAGAACCGTTTCCTCTTGCTCAGAAAGGCAGCGAATTCGACATATTGATCCTCATCCTCCGGATCGGCTTTTAGCGCCACCCGGTGCTGACTTTCAGCGGCCGCATCGTCTTTGAGCCCTTCATAAAGGCTGGCAAGCGCCGCGGGGGTTCGCGGGTCTTCGGGTTCGAGCCGGCCGTAGCGAATGTAATAATCGACCGCCTGCTTCATTTTCTCAGGCGCCTCTACATCCCAATGCATGTCCGCCAGTCGCAGAAGCGCCGGAGCAAAAGGTTTCTCATCACTTGCAAGTTCCTGCCACAGCTTGATGGCCTCGTCAGGCTTTTCGCTGGACGCGAGAGCCATCGCTTTCAGGTGCCTGAGGCCTTGATCTTTCGGACTATCCTTTAGGGCGCGATCGACAAGAGTGAGAGAGGCCGCAACGTCGGTGCGCATGATCTTTAAAATCCGAAAGACGATGCTGGTTCTTGGTAACCTGGCGGATTTGTTTGTGCGCCTTTCCACCAGGTTCTTGATCGTAGGCTGCAACGCTTCTGCGATCAGGTAAAGCCCACTATCAGTGCGTAGAATTTCTTGCAGATACCAGGCCCTATTTCTTCTGACAAAGTAAAACTTCAGCAGCTCCTGCGCAAAACCGGGTTGAAAAACAAAGGCCTCCGCTTTTTCACCATCTTCTTTCACTGCAAGTAAGCGCAGACGGCTCGCACCGGTTGCTGCTTTGCTGAACTCGGAGCTAATCGACTCAATCACTCTGCGAAAACTTGTGGTCATCAAATCGCGTTCGGTGTCGGAAAGCGTCTCCCAGGGACCAAGTTCTGAGTTTCCGTTTGCTAGAAAGGCGAAATCGACTGCGGCGGTCAGCGCGGTTGAGACGTTGCCTGGCAATTCCTCACAGAGTTTTTGCGCGAGCGAGCGAACGTCTTTCTGGAAGTCAGCTACACCTGTGGGCGCCTCTAACACCTCGAGCTCGACCAGGTTTAGGGCAGCGTAAGTCAACAGTTCCCCGTTGGCGAAGTTTCTAATGTGAGTTGCATCGACAAAATCTGTACCCCAGGTGGGATCGACTTCGATCCATTCGCCGACAAAAACTTCAACCCAGGCGTGCCCGCCAAAGAAATCACCCGAGTAGGCCATCCCCGACACTACGCGCGCCGGCAACCCCAGTGAGCGTGCCATGGCCACATACAACTGACTGAACTCCAGGCAATCCGCTTCGAGGGTGGCCAGAGTTTGCGGTGCAGTTGCGTAATCGACCACCTTCCACTTGATATTTTTATACGTCCAGTCGGCCAGCTTACGCGCCACTGTCCACGCGTCAGTCTCGTTACCCGCGATACTCTGCGCCTTTTCAATCACAGCCTTATCGTCAGAACGAATTTCTGCACTGGGCTGCAAAAAGGCGGCAAATTCTGGCCCTTTGACTGGCAACATCAAAGCATTCTTGACCTCAGTCCTCCTGGGAAAGACAGTCAGCTCCAGTTCCCGGTCAGAAAGCTTTTTTACTATTTGGGTTTTAGCATTAAGATCTTCTCCGATACGATCGATCCCACCTGCCGCTTTCACGCGCACTCTTAATTTCAGGTTGCTTAACTTCGCCTGCTCCTGGATTGGCACTCCCCGGGCTTCAATCTGGGCATACGTCAGCTGCGCTTCGTTTGAAATTGACGCCAACTCACCGACAGAAAATCGACCTTCTCGATCCAGCGACAGGGACAGGCGGCCGGTAACACTTTTGTTCGTGGCGGTGGCATAGAAATTAGGACTGTGAAATGCACTGGTCAACGAAGAGATGAATGCTGATTGGTGGGCTTTTACGGCATCGGTGCCTGGATCGCCGATGGCTGCGACCGCGGCTTCGAGGCTGTAGCCGCCGAATGCCACCATTCCCGCCGGTGCACGTTTCGCAGCACGGGAAAAATCACGCGACGAAGCAAGTTTCTCTGCCTGATTCAGTTCGGAAATTGCTTTGCGACTGTTGGCAAAGACCAGAAAGTTATTTTGCACGGCTACGAAATAGTCTTCCGAGCTGTGCTTGATGAGAGTCGGTTGGCTCCCGGTAGCTCCTTTCAAAAGCTTTCCCTCCGCCAGTGCGCGGGCAAGCTTTTCAGACTTCAGCCGGCAAAAGACTGCCCAGGGCGGTTCCCATTCGTCCTTGAGAATATCGGGTAATCCCAAGATCGCCATCCCACACTCGGGCCCCAGCTCTGGTAAAACTTCCTTCTCAAATTCCAGGGACCAGATTGAATCCAGCTGCTTAAGTTCGTCTTCCTTCAATCGCTTGGGCCACCAATCATTCCAGGCTTTTAGCAAATCAAAGTTCATCAAGTAATAAGCCACGGTATTCCGAGGCAGGAGGTCTCGCGGAGATTTGAGCTCCTCAGGTTGGAACTGGACGAAAGGTTTAAGCCAGTCGTTTTCGGCAAACTGGAGTTCGAAATGGTTTTCCCAGGCTGCGTTGGAAACCCTCAGCACGCCACTTTCCCTGACTATCTCGTTTTCGGGTAGGGGTTTGTCGCCTGGATCGGCGCTTAGGAGCATTATGTTGCTTATGTAAAAAGCCTCCGCGTTCTCTCCCTTGATCCGGTTAAAGCCCGGGTTAGAACCAAGATTAGGTTGTTCGCTCGAAGCCCTGGTGAGCACATCGCGAAGCGATTCCAGATCAGGTGTGAGTATCGCTGCATCATCGACGTAGGTAAGATAAGCAGCCTCGCGGAAAATCCGTCCATGCTCGTCGACTTTCCGTCTCTCCACTACTTTAACGGAATATCCACCCCACGCCGTTTCGCCTACCGTGCTGTATATCAGCAGTGGTTTTTCTTTTTCTGGCTTTAAGGCCCCATCAACCAGGGCTTTCGCGCTGAGTGGCAAGAAGGCTGGGAGAAATGGCAGGAAACGAACCGATCCGGAAAAGTAGTTGGTCAGGTCTTCAATATCTCCCGAGCCCTGGTGAAAGCGCATTAGGGTTCGCTCAAAGCGGGTGCGATCCGTAACCCGCAGCACGATGGCACTGCGTTCTGCACTCTTAGTGCCTGGAGGAGCACCTTCGGCCAACCATCTTGCCATGGCAATCGGTTTGTCGACGTTTATTCCCGTATATGGCAAGAGCGCGGCACCGAGCGGCGCAACCAGCTCCTCACCGAGCTTTTGCCGAAAGACGTTGAGAACCAGCACCAGGTTTGCCTGTGAACGTGCTGACTCTAATTGCAGATCATCGAGAGATCTGCCGAGTGCGAAGAGGGCGTTGGCCGGATGCGGCAATGCGCTGTAGTGGATAACGTCTGGTGGGAAAAGATTTTCACCCAGAGCTCGGATCTGGAGCGCCGCCATTTTTGACTCGCCTGCTGTCTGGCCTGACTCGGCTGCTGCCTGGCGAACGTATCTGGACCAAACCCAGTCAGCAAGTTTCGCATCGCTCAGGCCTGCTTTGATGACGTTTTGGCGCTCTAATGCGTTAGCTTTAACCAGTTGATCGCGAAAACGAATCATACTGAGGGCGAGCTTTAAGCTGTCATTAAACAGACGCCCTTCTTCATCCGCCTTCTCTTCTTTCCCGCTTACTTTTTCCGTGGTCGGATCCTTTAAAAAGCTCTCGATTTTTGGGAGCTCGGCAATCGTCGCAGACTCGCCCAGATTCAAGACCGCCAACTGACGTACCTTGTGGTTGGTAGAAGCAAGCAATTTGAGCAGCTCGACCGCAGGCAGAAATTCATTACGCTTCCAGGCAAGATCAAGCGCCAGTGTTGTTAGGGTGTCGTTTTTTGCCGCCAGTATCGTGTCGAACGGAAGCTTGAACTCCGAAGCTTGCAGGTCAGGGATCAGAGTAAGAGCATTAAGGTGAAGGCTGGGATCAGTAAATTGTATTAGTTCGGTCGTCGTGGAAACACCTGGGGGCAGTACTTTTACACTCACCGTTACTTCCTGTTTGTTGCGAGCACCGCCAGCGGGTCCAGACTTTGAGGCAACCGTACTCTTGGGCGAAATCGGCTTAGCGAAGATTTCTTCCAGGATCTTTATCTTTTTGTCTTTAGTGAGAAACGGCCAGACTCGAGCTAGCGGCTGGATCCCGAACCAGCCCACAGTGTCGCCGCGCAGAAGATCTATTACGTCCGGCTTTCCGGCAATGCTCCGGGCTGCCTGCTCGGCCACAAAGGCTTCACGATCACCCAACGCCCTTACCAGAAACTTGTGCAAGGAACTGTTTTGGCTGCGACCAATAGCCTCGATTACCGCCGCCCGAACCAGAGGCCGATGGTCCAAAACCAAATCGATTACGCTTTCAGGAGAAGTTGAAAATCTGGTCGTTAGATTCTCGATATTCGTTTGTCGAGAAGAGGAATCCAGCGCTGCTAAAGAGGTGGCCAATACTTGAATCTCATCCACGCGCTCGGGCTTTGATTCTTTAAAGAGGTTCGCGCGCAGACCTTCGAAGCCGCCGCCCTCAAACTCTCGGAAAAGAGTTACTGATTGGACAACTGCTTTAAAATAAGGCTCTATTTCGGCGATGTTGGCAACCGGCGTGACGAGGACCAGGCTTACAGCTCTCGAAGGGGTAATGGTGCACCAGATGATTCTTCTGGAAACCTCCAGACTGTCTTCGTCAGTCTCGAAAACAATCTCCCTCGCAGCCTGCCCGGACATCGTGGTGCCACGAATTACAATCGAGTCGGGCTCAAGAGTGCTGCTCAAAGAGTGCACGACCGCAGTCACATAATTTTGCAGCGTGATGCCTTCCGAAATCTCTTCCACTACTACCCGCAGGCTGGTGGAGTATGGACCAACAAAGTTCAGCTCAGTTGGCAGTTCCTGTTTCCACTCGCTGGGAACCCGGAGAAGAACCCACTTGGAAGCGTCTGTTTGTCGAGCGAAGGTTGATTGCGGGAGTACCCAGCGGTCCCATTCGGCTTGCCGATCCGCAACCCTTGATTGCTGAGATCGAACCTGCTGATTGATGGCCAGCAGCAGCAGAGAGGCCATGCCTACAGTGAGGAGGGATTTGCGCATTAATTGGATTGCCTTTCGTTGCCGAGCCGGGATTTCTCAGCAGGAACTAGTTAATATCAGGGTTTAGAAATCCGTGACCGGCCTAATTTAATCTACCGGGACGCTTTCTGTCAGCATTTTTTATTTGGCGCTTTTTATGTGAAGGGAAATTTGCGGCAATACCCCTAAAGTTTTGGCATCCACTCCGGTACGGTGCTTCCAATCAGTGCCTGTTATAAGATTGGCCTATACTTATCCACTGAAGGACCCCGATGACAGCTAGCGCACGTCGTGGGCTGTAACTGGACATTACAGAGGAGCGGGTCTTGAAAGGAAAAGATGCCACGGGCTTGCCCGTGGAGTCTCACGCTCGTCACTAAAAATTCCCGATTTGGAGGTTAATGATGAATAAGAAATTTCTTCTCGCTGCCGAGCTTTTTAACTACAGCTATGCTAACTACCAAAATCACCTCGGAATCAATCTCAGATTTGACAAGTTGATGCCAGAGACGTTCGATACCTTACAGCGTGCTCACCAGGAACAGTGGAGTGATGCACAAATAGCCGAAACTCTTGAGATGGACGAGGAACTTGTCCCTAATTGGAGAAGAAGCTACCAACGAGCAATAGACATAATCAACGCTCCACACGCGGCAGAATCATTTCGGCGGGGTGTGAAGTACTCCGTACAATTGGCGCTCAGCGAAGGTCTGGAAACGGAAGAGGATGTCGATAGACTTGTTACTCAGATATGCTATAGAGCAGCTGATCTAGCGGTCCTCCTCAACAATGAGGGAAAGAGGCTAAGCGACTACTCGCAAGAGTTAAGATACGAAAAAGTAAGTAGTTTTAAAAACGATGGACTCTGAAAGACGCGAACTGACAATATTTGGGTGGCGTGAATTCTTTGCGGCGAGTTTTCAACTTTACGATGGTAGTAAATATCTGCCCGCGCGTGTGGCCGTCGAACACAAGAATTTCTTCCGGCTTTACACGCAGCGAGGAGAGATTCTGGCGGAGCTTGCGGGGAAACTGCGGCACGAGGCACAGAATCGGGGAGATCTGCCAGCCGTCGGCGATTGGGTAGTCACCAGGCTTTCCCCTGAAGCTGACCGGGCAATCATCGAAGCCGTCTTGCCGCGACGGACTAAGTTCACCCGCAAGGTCGCCGGGGCGCGGTCAGACGAACAGGTGATTGCCGCCAATGTTGATACGGTCTTTCTCGTTACCTCGCTCAATCAGGACTTTAATCCGAGACGGATTGAGCGATATTTAATCCCGGCGTGGGAGAGCGGTGCGAACCCAGTAGTCATCCTCAGCAAATCCGATCTGTGTGATGACACTGGCAGTCGAGTTAATGAGATCAAGAAGTCGACCGGCGGCAGGGTACCAGTTCACGCAATCAGTGTGTTTGTAGAGGATGGCCTTAGCGAGTTGGACCAGTATTTTCAGCCGGGACAAACTGTTGCCTTCCTCGGTTCATCAGGGGTGGGAAAGTCAACCTTAATTAACCATTTAATCGGCAGCGAGCACCTTAGAGTCAGGGAAGTGCGCGAGTCAGATGGGCGCGGACGCCACACAACCACGCACCGTGAGCTAATACTGCTGCCTCGGGGAGGGCTGGTGCTTGATACTCCGGGAATGCGTGAGCTCCAGCTCTGGAAAAATGACGAGGGGTCGGGATTGCAATTGGGCTTCTCGGATGTCGAAGCCTTTGCCAGTCAGTGCTACTTCAGCAATTGCCGGCACGAGGACGAACCTCGGTGTGCCGTCCGGGAGGCCCTGGCAAATGGTTTACTCGACCGCAAAAGGTACGAGAACTATCTGAAATTAGGGAAAGAGTTGCAGTATCTGTCGCGCAAACAGGACCTGGGTCTCGCTCTGGCTGAGAAGAAGCGCTGGAAAAAGCTTACGCGGATGGCCAGTCAGCGGGCCCAGTCCAAGCGCAAGTAGGCGCGTTGAGTGTTTTTTCTTCAGATCAAACTTGAAAGTGCTGTAACGAAGGTCATATGATCTTACCCCCTATCTAAATTTCGAAACCGAAAGTCAGTGGTTTCGCCGGGACGCATCGAGCGTTCCCCCGGAACCTCCAAAACCAGAGGAGGTTAGTAATGCCAAAAACAAAAGAGTTTAGTGTGCGGCTAGACGACGAGCCAGGCACTCTTGCGGAACTTTGCAATGTGCTGGCCGACGGAAAAGTAAACATTGTGGCCTTCCAAGCGATACCAATGGAGGGGGATAGTTTGTTTCGCTTCATAGTTGATAACCCGACAAAGGCTAAGTCCATTTTGGACACGAACAAGTTCAAGCCCAAAGAGAAGGAAGTGGTCCAGGTAAAACTTCCAAACACTCCCGGTCAGTTGGCTCGGGTGGCATCGCAATTGGCTGAGGCAGATATCAACATCAACTATACTTATTGCGGCAACGAGGCGGGTACAAATGAGCCGTTTCTGATCTTCGGCGTTGATGATGTCCCGCGCTCCGTAAAGCTTCTCGACAAGTCGCTGGCCACCGCCGCCGGGGCTTAAATTACTGGAGCGTTGAGACTCGACTCCGAAACGTCATTTGCAAACTTCCCGAGAGGCCAGTGCCACAAATCACTGGCCTCTTCCCTTACTGGGACCGCGGGCGTCTCGCCCGCCGCGAGCGCTTTAGCGCGAGAGGCCTCACGCCAGAGTCAACTCTAAAGATCAGACAAGTTTCCCCAGGACGAGTTTTTCCACAATCAACACGACTTGATCTGTTCGAGCGGGTCTGCAGCGAGAGGCTTCTCGCGCTTCGCGCTCGCGGCGGGCGAGACGCCCGCGGTCCCAGGAAAGGAGGCCCGCTTGACTTCCGAAAGTAGCTACATACAACATAAAAACCAACAAGCTTAAGTTGGAGAGAGAGAGCCTCAATGAAGATCGAGATCCGTTACTGTCCCCTCTGACCAGTCAAGCATTTGATCGCCGCCCGGGTGGCGGCCCGAATCAGGCAGCAATATGATACGCCGGTAGAACTCGTGAGGGGCGGTCTGGGGGAACTTAGTGTTTTCATCGATGGTCGGAAGGCTGTGTCCACCAATCGGTTCTGGTACTCCACTCCCACCAGTGTGTTAAAGAGAGTGCACGCCCAGCTCAAGACCACTGATTGAGAATTCGTGAGTGCAGTTCACGTATTACACGCAGATGTTCAGCGTCGTGTTCAACGACTAATGAGATAAGCTTCCAGGCTGTGACAGGACCGACTCTTTCAAGATTGCCGGGCCGGTCAAAATCTTCTAAAGGCAGGAATCGGAGCAGAGCAATGTTACTAGTACGAGCCGAAATAAATGCCACAAAGGCAGAGTCGACGTCCTGTCGATTGTAGTCTCGTTCAAATGCCAGCCGATCGCCATCAATATTAGGAAGATTGGGATTATCCTCGTTCTGCAACCTTTTTAAGCGAGCAGCTAACCCTTCAATCTCGATGTCTCGAAGATGGCAAATATGTTCTAAGAGCGAAAATTCGTTCCGAGAAGGCTTCCAGCTTACTCTGTTGGCGGGAACATCTTTGAGCAGCTGACGGAGTACCTCGGGCGTTTCCCCCAAAGCAGTCAAAAACCGCTCGAGTTCGCCGGACCTCTTTGAAACCATCTCACTCATTTTTCCCACCGTTACTGATTTGCGTCTCGGAACCTGCAATGACAACGACTGGTGACAGACGACCATTGATAAATGTTCTTTCCTACTCGCCAGCTTCCAGCGCCACTACTTCCGAGGCACTTTGCGCTCAGCCATGGCAGCCCTGTAAAGCAGCGCGGCAACCACGATCACGTTATGCCTTAGATCCTCCATCGGAACTCGATCATAAAGGTCCTGATTTGAATGGTGTGTCACCGTCCAGTACTCAAGCGGGTCCTGAAGAAACTGAAAACTTGGCAAACCAACAATGTCGAAAGGAAGATTATCCGAGCCATCGGAATTTGCCAGGGAAACAGTGGAAACACCCATCTCCTTTAAAGGCCCAAGCCAATCCCGAATTAGTGGACGTGCCCGCTCGTTCCCCTGCAAGTAGAGACCACGAATCTTGCCTGCCCCTGTATCCAGATTGAAATATACAGAAAATTTCTGGTGGTTTGCGGTCACTCTAAGATTAGACGGTAGTCTGGCTTCGCGAATCGCGTCCATGATGGCCTGAATCGAACCGTCACCGACCTTAGCAAAGTGCCTCGCGACATACGAACGTGACCCTCTGAGCCCCTGCTCTTCTCCACTCCAAAGGGCTATTCGAATGGTTCTTCGCGGGCGTACTTTTAAAGCATTCAAGATCCGCACCGCTTCCATTATTGCGGCCACACTACAGGCATTATCAGTTGCCCCGGTTCCTGAGTGCCACGAATCAAGATGAGCCCCAATCATCACTATCTCATCCTTTAAATCTTCACCCGGTATCTCCGCCAGAGTGTTGTAGCTCATTAATTCCTCACCAGGAAATTGCACCTCCAGCTCAACTCTCATTCGCAGTTTCAAACCTGACTGAGCCATTCGCACCAGACGGTTGTATTGCTCGGCTGAAATAATGACCTGCGGAGGCACCCGTGGCGTCTGTTGTTGCCAGGGCCAGATGCGTCTCGAGTCAAAAGGGTATTCATAATAAGGCTGCGGTACGGTGGCGGATTGGATAAAGATTGTCCCTGTCTCCCCCAATCCATCGACTCCGGATCGAGTGGGTTCGATCACCAAAGCCACGCCCTCTGCAGAAAAAAACTGATACTTCTCGGCTGCTAGTTGGCCTGATTGACGTTGCTCTGGAGATGCTTGAAAGCGTGGAGTACCTGCGGGCCTTGGTGCATTTTCCAGGGCCAGAAGTTGAGAGTCCGACTGCCTGCGGGCGGTCGCTTGAAAGCCAAGTTTTATAGCTCGCGCAGGAGTCATTAAAACGATTGTGTCTTTCAACCTGCCCCGATACTTTTGTAACTCGGACGTGTCTTGGGCGTCGATGTAAACCACGGGCGCAACTAATGTCCCCGGGGTTCCGGGTGACCAGGCCTTCGGGTAGGCGATCAAGGGGATCGTCTGCGGTTCCACCAGCGCAGCCTGGAAGTGACTAAGGCTCCAGGTTCTTCCAAACGGCCCCCAGGGTTCCAGCCGAGCATTCTCTAGTCCCCATTCTTTCAGTTTGTCACGTGTCCACTCGTTTGCTTTCTTCAGGCCTTCACCGGCCGTGAGTCGAGGTCCAATCACTTCGGTCAGGTAACTAAGTGTATTTTCAACCTGGGAGTGGGCGTCTGCTTCTTTCTTTATCCGTTCAATTGTCTCTACAACTTCGGAGTTTGCTTGCTGAAACTTAGAAGGGCTGCAGCTGTATGAACTGGCTGTGGAAGGATTTTCCTGGAGACGGACAAAGATTGCCGTCTGAAACAAGACACCGGTGAGCACAATCACTATGAGACGGGCCATCGATCCTTCTTCTTCGCGTCGTTAACTAAGAACAAAAGTCGGCGGCTAAAGTGACCAGCGCCTCCTTGCAGGCGATGACTTCCGAAATCACTACATACTCTTCCAAACCGTGATAACCGAATCCTCCTGGTCCGAAGATGACGCAAGGAATTCCCGCCTCTCCCAGGACAGCGGCATCGGTCCAGTAGGTCATGCCTCCCCGGCTGGGCCGGCGGCCGGTCTTGGTGAGCGCCGCTTCAACTAAAGCGGGTAGAGGATGATTTCCAGGTGTTTCATAAGGGAGCCGCTCAAATTCGAGGCGGGCAGTCGCCTTGAATTCCGCATCCTCTGCGCTCAATTCAGAAAGAATCTGATTTATTTCCTCAAGCGCGATTCCTGGCGGCTCGCCCGTAATGGTACGCCGTTCAAAATGAAGTTTGCAGTGGTCTGGATAAGTACTGAGTTCCCGCCCGCCACTGATTAGAGAGGCGTGCAACGAACCCGTGCCGAGCTGCGGGTGGGATCGACCGGAGCGCAATCTTTGATTTAGTTTTTCAAGACGCGACAAAACTTTTCCCATTGCCAGGATCGCGTCTCGACCCTCATTGGGACGACTTCCGTGGGCCGCGCGCCCCTCGCTGGCGACTTCGACCCACGAAAATCCTTTGTGTGCGGTGGCCACCACCAGGTCGGTGGGCTCCGTTACGACTGCGGCGTCGGCCTTCCAGTCGTGCACCAGTTTTTCTGCCCCAATGCTCGCAAATTCCTCATCGGCCACGGCGGCAATAACCAGTTTGCCTGACTTTAACCCTCCCGAGCGCGCCAGCTCGGCCGCGGCAACCATCATGGCGGCGACACCGCCTTTCATGTCACCAGAACCCCGGCCATAAAGTTTGCCTTCGCGTTCAATCGGATCAAACGGCGACTTCATCCCTTCAACGCCCACTGTATCCAGATGACCGCAGTACATCATAGTTGGGCCAGACCTGGCCCCTTCGAGCACGCCAACCACATTCGGGCGTCCGGGCGAGACTTCCGTCAATTGGACATCCAAGCCAGCGGCTCTCATTTTTTCGCTGACAAAGTCGGCGATGACCCGTTCGCCGGCGCCGCCGGAGACGAGCGACGGATTAACCGAGTCGATGGCAATTAGGTCCCGTAGGAGATCGATTGTTGGTTCGCCCATAAATCTAAGTCCTCATCATAGCCACCCCTTAATGGTCGGCCTACTTTGTCCCAGTGCTTCTTAATTGGTATCAGTTGTTATTTATTCTCGTCTTGGAAAATGATGCGGCTTTAGGAAGTGAATTGCTTTTTAAACGCACTATCTTGAAAAATCAACTACCGTTCCGATACTGTTTCTAACAGCTTTCTCGTAAACTATTCCTGCGGCGGCTACGTCTTGTAAGGCTGTGCCCGTACTGTCGAAGATCAGGATCTCATTATCAGACTGGCGGCCAGGTTTGAGTCCGGCAATTACTTCCCCTAACTCAGCCAGCACATCTTTGCCTGTCATCAGACCCTGCTCCACAGCGTGGTGAAGATCACCAATTGTCAAACACTGTTGCAGATGATCTACCACGATCCTGGAGGCAGCCATTAAAGTCGGATCAATCTCCTGTTTCTCTTCATTATCGGCTCCGACGGCGGCAATAAAGGTACCCGGGGAAACATATTCGCGTTCGATGAAGAATCGCTTTGAGGGCGTGCACGTAATGCAGACGTCGCTTTGGCGAACTGCGGCCCGCAAATCCTTGACGGGCAAGACCTCGAACTGCAACTCGGCCGAAAGCCTTTGGGCAAAGTTTTCTGCTTTAGCAGGGTCCGTATCAAAGGCGAAGGCGCGTGCAAGCTTGCGCACTCGATTTACAGCCCGAAGCGAGATTTCGCCCTGATTTCCACAGCCGCAGATGGTAATTATCTTTGCGTCCGCGCGAGCGAGATACTTCGCCGCCACTGCTGTGGCCGCGCCGGTTCTGATAATGGTAATTTCCATGGAGTCCATCACGGCCAGGGGTCGTCCATTATCAGCATCAAAAACCACTATGACGCCCTGAATTGTTGGAAGCTGAAATCGATGAGGATTTTCGGGGAAGTTTGCGTTTATCTTGCTGACAAAATACCTTCGCGGCAATTCCATAATCGCGGCCTTAATATGGAAGCCGCCGCTCGTGGAATGAATTCCCAGAATGCCTGGGTTAGCTGTCTTGCCCTGGGCAAATGACTTGAAGGCGAGTTCGACCGCTTCGATACACTCGTCGATCGTCAACAACGTTGAAACCTGGTCGCGGCTCAATAACAGGGTACCTTCGCTCATTTGGTTATCATTAGGTAAAAGAGTTGGCTAGCACGCGGCAGATCCTTTCTAAAGCACGGCGGTACGCAACTGCCGGAATCCCACCCACGGCAGTGGGTGGATGTTTTCAGATCCTTTCTATGCGGTAGAAAGGATCTGAACAATCCACGGACTGCCGTCCGTGGGATTCCCAACTGGTTGGCAGTGGTTGTACTCGCTACAAATCATCTGAACGCGCCCCTAGTTAAAGAGTACACCGCGCATCACTCCAATTAGTCCCCCGATTAGTACTACCCATAGCACTTCAACTTTTAACCAGTAAAGAGCGACGAACGCGAGCCCACTCAAAAAGGCGGCAAACCAACTAATCTGCCCATCAATTCCACTCGGCCAGACCACTGCGAGGCCAAACACTAGTGCCAGATTCAGAACCACACCAACTACCGCCGCAGTAATTCCAGCCAGTGCCCCTGTCAGGCCCTGGTTGTTACGCAGCACCTCGATGTAAGGCGCGCCCACAAAAATGAAAATAAACGAGGGCAGAAATGTGGCATAAGTAGCCACCAGTGCCCCGAGCACCGCACTAGCGGTTTGGTTCATCGACCCAGCGTGATTCCAGCCGGCCATGAAACCGATGAACTGCAGGACCATAATCAGTGGACCGGGAGTGGTTTCTGCCAGCCCCAGTCCATCAACCGCCTGGGTTTGGGTAATCCATCCATACGAGCCCGCAGCCTGAGTGACGTAAGCCAACACCGCATAAGCTCCTCCGAAAGTTACAAAGGCTGCTTTGGTGAAGAAGCGATACGCAGTTGCGTGCAGGCTGTCCCAACTGCTCCAGAGAACAACGAGGGCAAATGGCAAAAGCCATAGGATGATTCCCACTACAAGAACCGAAAACGTGCGACCAAGGCTGGGCCGGTAAGTAACCGAATGCCAGTCCGTCTGATTTGGAAGCGGTTGCGATAGACCCTGGTGTTGTGCCGGGTTGTTAAAATTGTTCTTTAGTCGTGAGAGCACAAACCCTGTCAGGGCAGCTGCCAGCACAATCACTGGAAACGGAACCTTGAGGAAATAGATCGCGATAAAGGCCAGGGCAGCGATCAACAGATGGGCTTTTTTCTTTACCGCTCTCTTTCCGATTCGCAGCATAGCTTCAAAGACGATGGCAACGACAACTGGCTTCAAACCAGAAAGTGCCCCGGCAACGGCGGTGACATTTCCGTACGCTGCGTAGATGTAGGAGAGTACGAGCAACACAGCGATCGACGGAAGGACAAAGAGAGCGCCAGCCACTATACCTCCGCGGATACCATGCAGGAGCCATCCGATGTAGGTCGCCAGCTGTTGGGCCTCGGGGCCAGGAAGCATCATGCAATAATTGAGCGCGTACAGAAATCGCTCTTCACTTAGCCAGCGGCGGCGCTCGACCAACTCGCGATGCATGATCGCGATCTGTCCGGCAGGTCCCCCAAACGAGATAAACCCCAACTTGGCCCAAAAGCGGAAGGCTTCGGTGAAGTTCACCTCTGGCGGCTGCTGAACCATTTCGGGAGATGCGTGGCTTACTAGTTTCATTGCGTCCCGCCCTGAAATTCTGCCCGAACCATCCGCGTTTCACAGCACCCAACTGTGTTGCTCATAGCATACTCTCCCTTCGGAATTATTGGAGAACTCGATCCAAATTGGAAGATTTGCAATCAACAGTCGGTGCCGTTTTACCAGCAACTTTAGAGGCGATGTAAAAAAAGCTGTAGGGGCGGCCCTCCGTGTGGCCGCCCCTTGGTCACATCACGCTCAATAACTGGAAGATCGAGGTGGTGAGCCGGGAGGGCGGCCACGGAGTTCACCACCAGGCAGCCGCCTGCAGATGTCCTATAGAAACCGCCTTGTATGTCTCCATAAGCTTTGGTGCTCGTTCGTGTAGTTTCGTGTGATGCGCGTGGATCGCATTCTTTGCGACGCAACCGATCCACGCGCATCACAAGAAATTACACGAAACTACACTAAACTTACCCAATTAGCCGTGGTGGTTTCTTTGAGAGGGCCGACCCTACAGATTTAGCCTCTTTAGCCCGTGTGGTGGTATCTCGCTGACTTAACGCTCAATCTTCCCGGGCGCAGCGTTCTTGTAAACGACACCACCCTTCATCACAAAAACCACGCGGCGAACGGCGGTAATATCCTGCAGCGGATCTCCATCAAGTCCGATAATGTCTGCCTGCAAACCAGGTGCGATCGACCCGATCTGATCCGCCATCCCCAGTGCTTCAGCGCCAAGTGAGTTGGCGGAAACCATCGCGGCCATCGGATCAACACCAAGCTCCCTGACCCGATCAATGAACTCTTCTGCGTTGCGGCCGTGCGCGCCGGCCAACGCGTCCGAGCCAAAAACGATCTTCAAACCCGGAGTCTTCACGGCTCGCCGCATCAAATCGTGATACATGGAGATTGCTTGTTCAATCAGCGGAAATGACTCGGGTGGAAATCCAGGTGTTCCCAGGAATTTCTCTTTGTGCTCGAGGTAGTTCTTCATCACCAATCCAGCCTGGGGATCTAAATAAGTGCCCTTTTCCGCCATCAAGTTGAGAATCTCTTCGTTAGCCAGGGTGCCGTGTTCGACTTGCGTGCAACCAGCCATAATGGCCGCCCTGACACCATCCTCGAAAACATGGACCACCGAACGCAAGCCCAGCCTTCTCGCCTCATCGCAGGCGGCGGTGAGTTGCGCTTGCGATAGCGTCATTTCGGGACGGCGAAAGCTTGTGGCCGCGAAGATCTTGATGACATCCGCACCTGCCTCCTTCTGCCTTCGAACGAAAGCACGAATCTCCTCAGGAGTGCCCGTTTGTTCACCTCGTCCGGTAAGCGGTTCGGCGGCGGTGAGAATTCTCGGACCCGGCAGCCTGCCGGCGGCAATAGCGTCGCGCAAGCTGATGTCTGCGGGTGACCCCAGACTTTGCACCGTAGTGAAGCCAGCCATCAACGTTTGCCAGCAATTGGCAGCGGCTGCATAAGCTGACTCAGGGTTAGTCACTCCGCCACCGGCATTTCTGCCATCAGGGCCAAAGCTCCAGGTGATATACACATGAGCGTCAATCCAACCAGGCAGGAGCGTCAATCCCCGTAAGTCATAGCTTACCGGCCCAGCTTTGGGATCGAGTGAGACTATCCTCGAACCTTCGATAACAATGCGAGTATTACGGGTTACTCGACCTTTACCATCCAGCACCCGGCCAGCCGCAATCACCGTACGTTTGGAACGCACATCACTGCGTGTCACTATGTCCTTTCCCAGCGCGCAGGTGACAAGAATTATGGCGATGCTTAGAATCGCCTTGGTAAATCGCATAACGTCGCCTCAACCAGGAAAAGCATCATACCAACGACAACTATTATAAAGGGACTAAACGATCTGGTGAGGGCAGCTCAGAGTCAGGCCCTGGAGCTCACCATAATGGCTTTGATTGTTTGAGGTTTTGATGGCCCGTTTAAGCCCTAACTAGGTGCTTCGCCTGGCCAAGCTTGCAATTACTGCTACCAACTCCGCCAATTCCACGGGCTTGGGCACGTGCATTTGATAGCCCGCACGCAGCGCCTGCATTCGATCTTCCACCCGAGCGTACGCCGTGAGGGCAATGGCTGGTACTTTTCCACCGCTTTCGGCCGGCAGTGTGCGTAAGTGTCGTATCAGCTCATAGCCATCCTGCAAAGGCATTCCGATATCACTGATCAGAACGTCAGGAATACTCTGTTTTATTGCTTCTAAAGCCTCTATTGTGGAGCCGGCTGCTTTAACCTCCGCACCGCATAACTCCAAACCCACTTTAAGCAAGTCTCGAGTGTCCCGTTCGTCATCGACCACCAGGATTCTGAGCCGGTCGATTCTGTCAACGGTTTCCGAAGCAGGCAAGAGCTCTCGAGCAGTTGGATGAACTCGGCCGCCGTCCGGATCCAATTGATAAACCGGCGCCACGGGCAACCGAACAGTAAACGTTGCTCCCCGTCCCTCTCCCGGACTTTCAGCGCTTACGGTACCACCATGTAGTTCGACCAAATGACGCACAATCGCCAATCCTAACCCCATGCCCCCGTGCTGGCGGCTAGTACGCTGATCGGCCTGGCGAAAGCGATCAAAAACGTGTGGCAAAAACTCCGGTACGATTCCCTGCCCCGTATCGCTTATGACGATTTCTACATGTGAGTTCACCCGCTCAAGTCGGACTTGAACCCGGCCACCGCGTGGCGTGAATTTGATTGCATTTGATAGCAAGTTCCAAACCACCTGCTGCAATCGAACCGGATCACCAGGCACCGAAACGATTCCGGTGTCCATGATCTTCTGAATGCGAACGCCCTTTGCTTCGGCTGCCGGCTTTAGGGCATCAATAGCCGCTTCGGTAAACGAGTTCGGATCAGCCGGCCGCACGTCCATGCGAAGCTTTCCAGTTATTATTCGCGAGACATCCAGGAGATCTTCGATTAGTTGGGCCTGGGCCTGGGCATTGCGCTCAATTGTCTCCAGAGCCTTGGCCACTTTCTCGCCGTCCAACTGGCCCAGGCGCAACATCCGGGCCCACCCCAGGATCGCGTTTAAAGGCGTGCGCAACTCGTGAGAAATCGTAGCCAAAAATTCCTCTTTGAGCTGACTCGATTCTTCTGCGTGCCGATAGAGTCGCTCATTTTCGGCAGCCGCTTGTTCGGCTTCGGCACGGGCCCGGGTGGCAGCTTCGTACAGTCTCGCATTGTCAACAGCCACCGCGGCCTGGGCTGCGAGGCCCGTCACAATCTGCTCGTGGCGCGCAGTAAAAACGCCCTTATCAGGATGGCCGAAAAACAGCCCTCCTAAAACCTCACCCGAGCGAGAGATTACAGGCACAGCCATATAGCTGGTTACCGGAACGTGTCCCTTCGGCATTCCGTAGTAAGGCGAGTTTTTTCCGTAACGAGGATCCAGGGCAACATCAGCAATGCGAACCACACCTTCACCCCGAAAGGTGGGTCCAAAAAGGTCCGTCGCCCGGGGCATTGGGAAATGCGCAAAAGCTTCCCGTGGTGCTCCCGCCAAGGTGTAAAGCATGAGGGAACCGCGATCTCGATTGATGATGTTATAAAAGAACGAACCAAACTGGGCTCCACTTAGTTCAGTGGCCGCATCCGTGACCGCCTGAACTGTTTTGTGGAGGTCTAGTTCAGCAGAAATCACATGGCCCAGCTCATTTAGTGTAGTCAAAGCCTCGGTCTGACGACGCAAGGTCTCTTCGATGGCTTTGCGATTGGTGATGTCGTGGACCACCCCGATCATTCCCAGAACTTCTCCATCAGACCCGTACACCCCGCGGCCTTTAGCTAAGATCCACCGTTCAGAACTATCTACACCTGACCTGATCCGATATTCGATATCGTAATCACTGCAATTTGCCAGTGCTTCTTCAACGGCGATACGCGCCCGCTCGCGATCGTCTTCGTGAAGCGTCTCTCGCAACTTTGTCCAGGTAATTTTAGAACCAACCGGAATCCCAAAGAATTCCGCGGCAGTTTCAGAGAATGTGACTATGTCTGTAGCCGCATCCCAGCTCCAGTCGCCCAGATGGGACGCAGCCAAAGCAAGGTTCAAACGTGTGGCAGTGTCTTCGAGTGCCTTGCTTGCTCGCTTCTGCTCAGTGATGTCTCGAGCGATCTTCGAGGCCCCGATTATTTTTCCGTCAGAACCCCTAATCGGAGACACCGTCAGGGAGATGTTTATACGCGTACCGTCCTTGCGAACGCGCTCGGTTTCGTAGTGGTCCAGGCGATCGCCGGATCTGATTCGCTCTAAAATGGACGGCTCTTCGTCAAGATGGTCTGGCGGGATCAGGATCGTCACGGACTTACCGACAACTTCCTCAGCCGTGTAACCAAAGATGCGTTCAGCACCCTTATTCCAGCTCGTAATGATCCCATCGAGAGTTTTGCTGATGATGGCGTCTTCCGCCGATTCAATAATAGCTGACAACCAGGCACGCGCCGTTTCTGGTTGCTGCAGTTTTTCAAACCAATCCTTTCCCTTGTTGTCGGTTAGATCGCGCCTGGAAGCAATAGACATAGAAGTATGCCGTTGAGCACAGCTGAACAAAAAAGCTAAGTCTCTGGGAACGAGTAGGGGATGGAACTGGATTATAGCGAATCCATTCCCATCTGACCACAAAGACGGCTCGAACCTTTTTTGTTTAGAATTTTATGAACTATCTGTGACTCGTATGCATCAGTCGTTAAAGTTGACGAATGATTGGGGCTGGGAAGTCAGCGGAACTTTGCGCCGAGACAATTCTTCAAGAATAGCGGACAGGGCCTGCAGGTCAAATGGTTTGGTTAGATGAGAGTAGAACCCGGCATGCTGGGCACGCTGGATGTCCTCAGTTCGACCAAAACCAGTTAAGGCGAGTACTGGAACGTCCTTCTTGCCCGGCAGTTCACGGAAGCGCCGCAGGAATTCAAAGCCGTCCATGCCCGGCATGGAGATATCTGATACAACGATATCAAAGTCTTTTTCACCGGCAATTCGCAAGGCATCAACGGCGCTGGTAGCCGTCTTTACACTGGCGCCACTTATCTCCAGTAGGTGGCGCAGCATCTCAGTCGAATCCTCGGAATCGTCAAGCACCAGGATCTCAATTTGGTCGAGTCTGGCTACCTTCAGGCCGCCCTCCGGTGAGGTGGCCAGCATGGCAGCGGCCCTGAATGGAAGTCTGACGGTGAAGCGCGAGCCGCAGTTCTTCCCTGTTGAATGAGCTGTAATTGAACCCTGGTGCAATTCCACCAACTGGCGCACCAGCGCCAGGCCTATTCCCAGACCACTTTGCACTCGCGTCGTACTGGAATCCGCCTGGGTAAAGTTGTCAAAGAGGTGTGGCAAGAACTCAGCATCAATTCCCTCGCCACTATCTTCCACTTCCACCAGAACGTGATCTGGTTTCTTCCACAACCTGACTCCTATCCGTCCCCCCGAGGGGGTAAATTTTACAGCATTATTAAGAAGGTTCCAGACGATTTGCTCGATTCTTAAGCTGTCGCCATTAATTAATACTTCTCCGTCGGGAGCGACCACTTCGATGACAATCAATTTAGTTTGCGCTTCGGCTTTGACCGTCTCGATCGCATTGGTTACGACACTTAATAGAGGTACGGTCTCGCGAGTCAGACTTATCTTGCCAGTCTGCAGTCGTGAGAGATCCAGCAGATCACGTATTAAGCCAGATTGATACTGAGCGTTACGCCTAAGCGCCTGAGCCATAGCGCTTAACTGCGGCGACTCGGTAATCTGGCTGTCTCGTAAAAGCACTTCTGAGTAGCCCAGTATTACGTTCAGCGGATTGCGAAGTTCATGGGACAATGTTGCCAGAAACTGATCTTTCAGTCGGTTGGCATCCTCCGCCAGCTGGCGCAGCTGTTGCTCGCTCTTTAAGAGTTGCTCGCGTACCTTCTCAGTCTGTTTCCGGTCCGTAATGTTATTGTTAGTCTCAAGTATCGATGCCGGATTTCCCGAGGCGTCCCGATCCAGTGACCAACGAGAAAAACAGGTAATGCGGGTTCCATCCTTGCAGGTATGTATGACTTCACCTGCCCAGCGGTCCTCAGTGAGCAATATCCTGTGGATGCTTTCCAGCGACTCAGGATACTCAGTTCGCAGCAGATCTTTGATCACCCTGCCGACGGCCTCTGCACGACTGTAGCCATAAAGCTCCTCCGCTCCACGATTCCAGTAGGTAATTCGCTCTCCAGCATCCCGCACAATGATCGCGTCATTACTTAAGTCAAGCAGGTGGGCCTGCTCAGCCAATTTCGCTTCATGACGTTTGCGCTGGGTCGTATCCTGGATGACTGCCACAAACCCAGTTACTTTTCCGTTTTTCTCCTTTTGGGGGACATAGATAGCGTGCATGTAACGCTTGCCAAAGGCGTAGGGGATCTCCTCTTCAAATTCGACTACCTGCCCGCTGAGTGCTGTTTCAACATAGGGACGGAACTTTTCGTACGCAGCCGTACCTACTACTTCAGGAATGCGCTTACCCACAATCTGGACCGGGTCCAACTTGAAGCGCTTCGCATAAGCGGGGTTTACAAAAAGGTAACGCCCTTCCGCATCGCAGTGCACCAGGAGAACTGGTACGTGGTCGGTGATGAAACGCAACTGCTCCTGACTGCGGCGCAACTCCCGGGTGACCCGGGCCTTCTCAAGTGCCAGCCAGATCCGGTCGGCGATTGTCCGCATGATTCCGATTTCGACCGGTGTCCAATCTCGAACGTCGTGGTCGCTGACCCAGAACATGGCCACCCACTTACCATCTCTTAAGAGAGGAATATTGATGTAGGAGCGAATCCTGAGAGGCGCGAACCTTTCTTCGTACATGGCAGCGGTGCGCGAGTCCTTGCTCAGGTCTGGCATGCTACTCGTCCGACCTGCAAGCGCATCTTCGACCAGATGCGAAGCATACTGGGAGATCGGAAAGAGGCCCTGGAGAGCTGGGAGGTTGTGATGATACTCGCGCTCCACGATGATGTTTCCCGAGTCCAGATCGACGCGAGCATACCCACAACGAGACACCTTAAAATGCTCCGCAACTCGACGCACCACCGCGCTGACTAACGAGTCTGGTTCGAGAGAACTCTCAAAGATCCCTCCGATATCGGCCATCAACCGTTGTTGGCCTTCACTTTCGCGCAAAGCCTCCTCGGAAGTTGAGCGTTTTGCCACTTCCACTACGGCTCGCTCGTTCGCGCGATGCATAGCTTCGATGGCCCCCGAGATACAAAGGCAGGCCAGCACAAAGGTAGTCAAGGCGATAACCTCGCTTGGACCTCCAGCTAAAATGCTGAAGCGAGGCCTTACAAAAAAGAAGTCAGCACTTAGTGCGCTTACGGCAATCGCCAACAGCGACGGCCTAAACCGGCCGTACCAGGCAGCAACGACAATGGCCGGGTAGAAAAAGATGAAAGGAAGCGCGGTCGGGCCCCAAAGCGGAGTCAGCACCTCGCGTAGCATCCAGGCAACTGCAACTGCCGCCAGGGCCACACCATACCTGGCCAACACTGGTCTGTGTCCTGGAGGCTTAATGACCATCTCTATTTCCTTCGCTAGTCTGAAGCGAAGACTAAGTTGCCGTTTAGGGTAAGTTTACTTGTTCATTCGTCTTACGGCCGTGAGAACTCCGAACCAGACTCAAAAGCGGGGGGAAGGAAATAATAGCACGATTCAGGGTAGGGACAACGGATGAATAGCAAACCAGTGTGAAGGACTGACGAGTCCTGGTGATTGATATCGCCAAAAAAGTCTTTCGGAAAAACCTTTTTATGGACCTCTTATATAGATCTTTTCCTCACGGTGGATTAGTCGATCGGGGAAAAATGCTTCAACCCGGAGAAGCTGTGAAAAATTCAAAATTGATGCCACGGGCTTGCCCCGTGGAGTCTCACGTTCGCAACTACAGAGGAGTTGCGCCCTGGGATCAGGATGCCACGGGCTTGTCCCGTGGAGGTTCACGCTGGCCACTCAGCCAAAATTCTTTCCCCGTAGGTTGCGGTTGAAAGCACCAGGCGGCTAAAGGCAAAATCACGCGAGACTTCACGAGTTCTTTGACTTCAACCTATGGATTGAAAAACTTTTCGGAGTGGCCAGCGTGAACCTCCACGGGACAAGCCCGTGGCATCAATCTTAGGTAGTTGCGAACGTGAGACGCCACGGGGCAAGCCCGTGGCATCAATCTTAATTTTTCACACCCCGAAAGGGTGGCCATGTTTATAGCCACCGGGACACACGTCTGCTGCACTCCGCTAGGAGTGCTATGTTCACCTGGCGAGTGTACCCGGCAGCCTGGTTTTTGCCCACATGGCACGCCTACCGGAGTGCGAGACTTTGGAGCGTCCACAACTATAAACATTCCACCCCTCCGGGGTGAGGACAGGCCGCAGGCTAGAGCGGATCCGCGTTTGGCGATTGAAACGTCACGACTGAGTGCCCTCTGCGGCGGGAAGCCTCCGGTCATATTCTGCTTCCAACTTCTCAAAAGTAGACCAGAAGGGTTTGGGATCTCGTCCACTGAGATGATCAATCAGAATACCGACATGTGCGTGCCAGCCACCTGCAACTCCGACCATCGTTTTTCTATCAGGAAGCTGCCGGTGCGTTACTATCAGGAGCACCTTATCGCCACGCGCGCTGAGTTCAAAGGTCACCTCCGATTCGCCATCTAACTCTTCCCACTTGAAGGTCAACAGTCTGGGCGGCTCGCTGCGAATGACCTGCCCATAGCTCATATCGCCGGCCTCGTATTTCTTAAAACGTTCCGGCGTGGGTTCGCTCGTTGGCGAGAGCTCGGCATGCTTGAAGTGCAATTCAACCCGCCCACCTGGGCGGAGTTCCATCGGTCCGGAAGCAAACCACTTTCCTCGTTTCTCAGATTCTGTCAGGTAAGCCCAAACCCGCTCGAGTGGGCCAGGCAGCAAACGTTCTAGCCTGACGGTAGCCGGTCCGGTAACCACTGCATAATCTTCGTTTTTCGGATCTGACTCGTTCGGCCCCTTACCGGTTGTAGGTTTCATGCGATCGTCCTTTCTTCTTAGGAGTCCGGGTTTTCTTATGGTCTTCAGCTTTCAGGATTGCCTCCAGGGTATCCAGCCGTGCGGTCCAAACCGCTCGCTGGGCCGTAATCCAGGCTGTGACCTCATCAACTTGTTGGCGATTAAAGGACAAGAAGTGTTCCCTTCCGGCACAGCGACGCCGCACCAGATTGGCACGTTCCAGTATGCGAATATGCTTTGAGACGGCATTGAGCGAGATCTCGAAGGGCTCCGCCAGCTCGGTTACCCGGGTCTCTCCCTTTGAGAGACGCTGTAAGATTGCCCTCCGGGTCGGATCCGCCAGAGCCAGCAAGGTCCTGTCCAAACTGCGCTCTTGCATGGTCATAATATTCAACCTTTTGGTTGAATATTATGAGGTGGTCAGCCGCCCAAGTCAAGACCAAACCTACTCTCTGGTCGGACAGAATTGTTTGGGGTTGCGAAACAGGCTGTCTTGGCCCGTCGCAGCTTTCAACTGCGAAGCAAGGCCGGAACCGAGTCCAGCCCGGTCCCGGGGTGCCGCGCATTGACTATTTAGGCAGGCCGAAACAGTACAAAGCACTCCGGGTGCGGATGTAGAGGTGGCCGTCAGCTATTGCTGGAGTGGCAAAACATTCGTCATCCAATTCGTTCACCGCCAGCACCTCCCAATCGCCACCGGCCTTTAATACAGAAACTTGACCCGACTGACCTATCAGAAAGACTTTGTCGTCAGCGGCCACCGGGGATGAAAAGTATTTATCGATCGCGCCCTGTAAGCGCCCCTGTTTGAGCACTTCTCCAGTGGTGGGAGAAAAGGAAATCATGATACCGCTATCGTTGATCATATAAAGGACACCCTTATAAAGGAGAGTGGAGGGTACCTGGGGTACAGGTTTCTGGTATCGCCAACGGATTGCTGCGTCAGTTTGGTCTCCCTGCCCTCCCAGTTTGATTGCCAGCAAGCCGTTCTCGGAGGCCATCATTGCGCGAAACACC
>Ga0187893_10003608_pt1 | contig 30965 bp, 27 predicted proteins | sample MA1701074metaG_FD_139574 | JGI IMG/M metagenome (GOLD analysis project Ga0187893, IMG submission 139574) | White microbial mat communities from a basaltic lava cave in the Kipuka Kanohina Cave System on the Island of Hawaii, USA - MA170107-4 metaG ...
CACCAGGGCGAGGGCCAGCGCGAGGCGCTGCTGCTCGCCGCCGGAGAGGGAGCCGAAGGGGGCGGCGGCGCGCGCGCCGAGGCCGGCGAGGGCGAGCAGCTCCTCGCGCCGGCGCGGTCGGTCGTGGAACGCCGAGAAGAGCGCCAGGGCCTCGGCGACCCGCAGTCGCGCCGGCAGCTCGGTCCGCTGCAGCATGACACCGACGTGCTCGCGCACTGCGCCGCGCCGACGCGCGACGTCCAGTCCGAGGATCTCGGCCCGGCCGCCGTCGGGTCGGCGCAGCCCCTCGAGGATCTCGAGCGTCGTCGACTTGCCGGCGCCGTTGGGTCCGAGCAGCCCGAAGATCTCGCCGGGCGCGACCGAGAAGGTGATCCCGGCGAGCGCGCGCGTCGCGCCGTAGCGCTTCTCGAGGCCGGTCACCGCCACGGCCGGGCGTGCGGAGGCCGACGCGCCTCCGACCGGCCACGGAGCTCCGGTCACGACGACGCCTGCGCCATGCCGCCGCTCCTCACCGGCCGCCCCTCCTGGCCCGGCCGGAACGCCCAGCACTCGACCCCGCGCAGCGCAGCCGCGACGAGGCCGGCCACGTCGATGCGCGCCTCGTTGGCCGCCGCCTCGGCCTCGTCGCCGCGGATGCGCGGATGGAGCGGTTGGAACAGCGTGCAGCAGTCGGGCTCGGGGAGGATCGAGAGGTCGTAGGTGCCGATCCGGCGCGCGAGCTGCACGATCTCCTCCTTGTCGAAGGTGAGCAGCGGGCGCAGGAGCGGCAGCTCCGACGCGGCCGCCGTGAGCGAGAGGTTCTCGAGCGTCTGCGACGCGACCTGGCCGAGGTTGTCGCCGGTCACCAGCGCGGCCAGTCCGCGCTCGCGGGCGATGGCGACCGCGATGCGGTGCATCATCCGACGGTAGAGGATCGTGCGGTAGGCGGCGTCGCCCGCCGACTGGATCGCCACCTGGACCGGCCCGAAGGGCGCCACGTGGAGCGCGAAGCGCGGCGAGAACCCGGCGAGGACGCGCGCGATCCGCTTCACCTTCTCGACGGCCCCGAAGCCGGTGAACTCGGCGGCGTGGAAGAAGATCCCCTCCACGGCCAGACCGCGCTTCATGGCGAGGAAGGCCGCGACCGGGCTGTCGATCCCGCCCGAGACCAGCGCGAGGGCGCGTCCGAGCGACCCGCACGGCAGGCCGCCCGGACCCGGCCGCCGCTCGTGGAAGATGAACGCCCCCTCGTCGCGCAGCTCGACCCCGAGCGTGAGATCGGGGTGCTCGAGGTCGACGCGCAGCGCGGGGTGGCGGGCGAGGATGGCGGCGCCGAGGCGGCGGTCGACCTCCATGGAGCGCAGCGGGAACGACTTGTCGGCCCGACGGGTGGCGACGCGGAACGTGGCGGGGCGTGCGGAAGCGAGGGCGGCGGCCACCGCCTGGAGCGCGGCGCGCTCGAGCGCTTCGGGATCGCGGTCGACCCGGACCGCGGGCGACACCGAGGTCACTCCGCACACGCGCGCGAGCGCGTCCACCGCGGCCGGCGACTTCCCGCCGTGCAGCGCCAGGAAGCGCCCCTGCAGCTCGAGCAGCTGGCTCCCGGGATGCGGCTCGAGCGCGTGGCGGAGATTCGCCTTCAGGCGGGCCAGGAACTCGCGCCGGTTGCCCCCCTTGAGCGCGATCTCGCCGTAGCGGACCAGGGTGGCGTCGTAGCTCACCGCGCCGCTCCCACCGCGCGCACTCGGGTCACCACCCGCGGCAGCGCGTCGATCGTGGCGTCGATCTCCGCGTCCGTCGTCTCCCGGGAGAGGCTCAGACGGAGCGTCGATCGGATCTCCTCCTCGCGCAGTCCGGCGGCGAGGAGGGCGGGCGAGAGCTTGTGGGCACCCGCATGGCAGGCGGCGCCCGCCGAGGCGACGATCCCCTCGTCCTCGAGGTGGTGGAGGACCACCTCCGCGCGCGCTCCGGGGACGACGAGCACGACGATGTGGGGGAGCGCGAGAGCGCCGCTTGCGAGCAGGCGCGCGTCGACGATCCGTGCCTTCAGCTCCTCGCGGAGCCGGTCGCCGCGGGCCCGCATGCGGTCGTGCTCCTCGCCGGTGAGACGGGAGAGCAGGCCGACCGCCGCTGCCAGTCCGGCGATTCCGGGGAGGTTCTCGGTGCCGCTGCGCCGATCGCCCTCCTGCCCGCCGCCTGCGAGTTGCGGGGCGAGCTGCGTGCGCGTTCGCAGGAGCAGGGCTCCCGCGCCCTTGGGTCCATGAACCTTGTGTGCGGAGATCGCGGCGCTGTCGATCCCGAGATGGAACGGAGGCGGCCCCGGCTTCCCGAACGACTGCACGGCGTCGAGATGGATCAGCGCCCGCGGAGCGCGTTCGCGCACCGCGGCGACGATCTCGGCGATCGGATTGCGCGTGCCGATCTCGTTGTGGCCCTCGAAAAGCGCGACCAGGCCGACGGTGCGGTCGAGAAGTCCACGGAGACGTCCGAGATCGACCACGCCCGACGGTGCGAGCGGGGCTTGCACCAGCTCGACGCCTGGACGGGCCGCGGCCGGGCGAGCGAGCGAGGGGTGCTCCGCGGTCGTGGTGACGATGCGCGTGGTTCCGGAGCGGAGCGGAAGACCGAGGGCGGCCAGCTGGTTGGCCTCGGTTCCGCCCGACGTGAACACCACGCCGTCGGCGGGGATCCGGCAGTAGTGGGCGACGGCGCCGCGCGCCTCCTCGAGGAGCGTGCGCGCAGCGAGCCCCGGACGATGCGACGAGGAGGGGTTCGCCCAGGTCCGGGAGAGCGCCAGGCCGACCGCCTCCTGGACCTCGGGGGCGGGTCGCGTCGTGGCGGCGTTGTCGAGGTAGATCATCGGCACGCGCTCGTTCCAGCCGCGTCACCTTCTACCCGCGCCCGCCGTACAATCCGTCCCGCCCGAGGGAGCGGATCGGTGCTGGTGTGCCGCGCGGACTTCAAATCCGTCGTGGGGCCCTACAAAGGCCCCAGGTGGGTTCAATTCCCATGCGCTCCCGCCATTTCGCGCGGGAGCGGGTCGACGACGCGGCGCTGAGGCGGGAAAAGAAAGTGGGCGGCCTCCCCCCGGAAGCCGCCCGCGACTTTCCGCGGAGGTCGGGTCAGCCAGGGATGCCGACCCCCGCCCAGTATCGCTTGATCCTTCGATTCTCCCCCGCAGCGAGGCCCCGCAGCCCTGGAGCGAGCAGCGGGCATTTCCGAGAACGCCTTGCAATCCGCGACAGAGCAACTCGTGGCCCGCGTCCATCCACCTTTCTGGACTGATTTGCAAGGTATTGCATAGAAACAAGTTACGTCAGATTCTCTGGACTGTTCTTCGAGGCTCTCTGCACGACAACTCTGACATCTACGACATCCTCACTTCAAACTAACTAGTAGTGATATGGCATAAGTTGCTGTGTAACAATTAGTTATGAACATGCAACTGAGTTCATTTACGAGACAAGTCAGTCCTGTCTAGCCGACTTCCCATGCGAGACACACGCATCCGCACCGTCAGCGGCGATCCTTGAGCGCGGCGAGGAGCGGCCGGGCACGCGCCGCGAACCGGGACTCGGGGTAGCTGCGGATCAGCTTCTCGAGCGCCTGGACGGCGCGTTTGGGGTCGCCCTTGCGGTCGGCCTCGAGGCCTTGGAGGTAGAGCTGTCGGGCCGCTCGATGGGCCTTGAGCTGGCCGAGGAAAGGCTTGGCCTCGGCGAGCTTCTCCCACGCCGCGAGCCGGCTCCCGGCGTCGCCGGCCACTGCGAAGCGTCCGAAGGAGGCCTTGACGTCGTCGAGCTCGAGGAGCGCGTCGCCATGGCGGCCCGCGTTCCACAGCTCCTCGGCGCGCTGACTTGCCGAGCGCCCCGCCTGATCGAGCTTCAGGCGCGCCGCCGCGAGCTCCTGCTGCGGCGTGAATGCTCCAGGGATCTTCTGCAATTCCTCGCTGATCGCGACGGCCAGCGAGAACTCGTGCAGGTCGGCGAGGCGACGGATCTCCTGGAGGCCGCTCTGGAGGCGGAGGTAGTCGCCCCGGGCGAGACCCGGCCCCAGCTTTCGGCTCGCCTCCTTGAGGAGCTGCGCGACGGCCGCCGGCCGCTGCTCGTGCTCGAGCCGTCCGAGCTCCTTGTGATCGGGATCGGCCACGCCAAAGAGCGGCGAGACGAGCTGCCCCTCGCGGCCGAAGTCGGCGAAGACCTTGGGGAGGACGTCCCGATGGCTGCGGCAGCTGATGCCGCCGTAGACCGGGCAGACCATCCGTTCGGCGCCGTCGACGCGCTGCGCCTTCTCGCCGTGATCGTCCTGGCTGGCGAGCACGAGTACCGCGCCCTCGGTGGCGGCGAGGAACTCCTTGTCCTCGTAGAAGAACTCGATGCGGTCGCCGCGGTCGGAGGACCAACCATCGAAGTCGAGGACGAGGACCGGTACGTTGCGCGCCTTGGCCTCGAGGAAGGCCTGGTCGTATCGATCGGCGAAGAGGAGGCGGGCCGCCTCGACCTGCATGGCGAGCATCACGCAAGCGAGCACCATGTCGCGACTCCGATCCACTCCTCCGCGCGCTGGCGCGGTTCCTTCGGCCCGCCGGGGTGCGCGAGCTTACCGGGTCGCGGGAGCGGTTCTCTTCGCGGCGGCGGCCGGCGGCTGCGCTGCGAGGTCGCCCGGACAGGTCGCGATCGGGAGGGAGGCGCGCGAGGAGTTCGACGAGGCGCGCCGCCTCGAGGAGGAGGGTCGGTCGGGGGAGGCGGCGGCGCGCTATCGCGAGATCGTGCGGAGCGAGCCGCGCTTCGTGGCGGCGCATCGTGCGTTGCAGAACCTGGGGATCGCCGAACATCGGCGCGGGGAGCTGCTGGTCCGCTATCGGGCGCTGCTCGACGGCGATCCCCAGCGCTCCGAATGGCTCTACCTGTGGGGACGCCTGCTCACCGGCAGCGAGGCGCAGCGGGAGGCGTTCGAGGCGGCGCGCCGCGCCGACCCGCGCTCTCCGTGGCCGTGGCTGGGACTGGGCGCGCTCGAGCTCGCGGCGGGCCGCGCGCCGGGGGCGATCGCGTCGCTGCGTCGCGCGCGTGTGCTCGCTCCCGACCTGCGCGAGGTCGAGCTGCTCTACGTGCGCGCCCTGCTCGCCGACGCCGGTTCGAGCGCCGAGTTGGAGCGGCTGCTCGCCGGCGCGCTCGACGCCGAGCCGTGGGACGTCGCCAGGGTCCTCTTGGTCGCCGAGCAGCGGGCGGCGCAGGATCGCCCGCGCGAGGCGATCGAGATCCTCGGCCGTCTGCTGGCGCGGGTGCCGAGGAACCCGGAGGCGGCGCGGCGGCTGCTCGGCCGTCTCGAGCGCGAGGGGACGGTCGAGGACGCGATCTGGCTCGAGCGGGAGCTCGAGGGGTGCGCGGACGAGCCGTCGATCCTCCCGATCCTCGCGCGCTGCCACGCGATGCGGGGCAATGCGGAGGCCGCCATCGCGGCATGGAACGCGCTGCCCGACCTTCGCGCCGAGGAGCGCGCCTGGCGCCGGCTGCTGCGGATCGCGCGGGGAGAGCTCGGCGAGGCGATCGCCGAGGAGGCGCCTCGTTTCCGCGCGCTGTCGCGGGTCGGCGCGCAGGCGCCCGGGTGGATCGAGGTCGCCGGGCTCGTCGCAGAGCGCGGCCGGGAGGCGCGCGCTGAACCGGTGGAGCTGGCCTCCGCGCTCAGCCGCATGGGTTGGGTGGAGGAGGCGATCGCGCTGCTCCGGCCGGGAACGCGCAGTGCGGCCGCCTCCGGAGCGGCGAACCGCCTCCTGGTGCGGCTGTTCGCGCAGCGGCAGTTCGAGGCGGAGCTGAAATCGCTCGCGCTCGAGACCTACCGCGCGTTCGCGCAGGGCGGCGACACCCCCGACTTCGAGCGATTCCTGGCGCGGATCGGGGCGGCGGCGCGCCGGTCGCTGGGCGACGACTTGCTCTCCGGCACGACCACGCTCTCGTTCTGGCCGGTCGGGCGGATGATCGACCCGACCGCGCAGGAGGGGCTGTCGGGCTACTTCCTGCGGTGCGGCCGGCTGCTGGTGGCGGGGCAGCGCCGCGGGAGGCCGCCCGAGCTGCTGCTCACCTCGGTGATCGCGCACGGCAGCGCCGGCCCGCGGGGGGCGCCCGTCTACTTCGTCGAGGGAACGCTCGTTCCGGGCTGGCTCGAGCACGAGGGGGCGCGCTTCGCCGGCGCAGCGCTCGACCGCTTCCTCTACGTCGACGTCGCCGCGGTCGAGGACGACGTCAGCCGCATCCTGGCGCTCGAGCGCAGGCTCGGCGCCGAACGGGAGCGCGTCCTCGCCGACCCGGTCCTCCCCGCGGGGGACCGGCGCTCGCGCCGCAGCGTCTCCGAGCCGGCGGAGGTGGCCACGAAGCTCGAGCTGCGCGCGCTCGACGACTGGCGCGACCGCGACCCGGGCGCCGACGCCGCCTCGCTGGTCGCCGAGGCGATCGACGGCGTGCTCGCCCATGAGATCGGCCACCTCGAGGACGCGGCGCGCTTCCTGCCGCTCTCGAGCAACCTCTGGCGCAACCTGGGCGAGCTGGTGCGCCTGGGCTTCTCCCCGCGCCGGGTCGAGGCTTGGCTCGAGATGCGGGCCGCCGGCGTCGCGCTCGCCCGGGCGCGCAACCCCCGCCTCGTCCTGGCGAGCTGCGTCGGCCACCGCGCGGAGGGAGCGACGCTGACGCCGCACGGAGGCGGCTACAAGGAGCTCCTCGATCGCCTGGTCGCGCTGATCGACGACTCCCCGGAGGAGTTCCCGGCCCTCGATCGCGGCGGCGTGCTGCTCCAGCAGCTCGACCGCCTCACGCCCGACGAGATCCGGAGCGCCGCGCGCCGCGTGCTCGCCGATCTCGGCATCGACGCCGGACAACCGGCGACCGCGCTCAGATCGCTCCGCGCCGCAGCGCGATCACCTTGAGCGTCCGCAGCAGCACCAGCACGTCGAGCCACACCGACAGGTTCTTGATGTAGTAGAGGTCGTACTGCAGCTTCGTGAGCGCGTCCTCGACGCTCGATCCGTACTGGTAGTTGATCTGCGCCCAGCCGGTGAGCCCCGGCTTCACCAGCAGGCGCTCCATGTAGTAGGGGATCCTCCGGCGCAGCTCGTCGACGAAGAAGGGGCGCTCGGGACGCGGACCCACGAACGACATCTCGTTGCGCAGCACGTTCCACATCTGCGGCAGCTCGTCGATGCGCGTGGCGCGGATCAGGCGTCCGATGCGGGTCACGCGGCTGTCGTTCTTCGCCGCCCACTGCGGCCCGCCCTTCTCGGCATCGGTGCGCATCGAGCGGAACTTCCACACCGTGAAGACGCGGCCGTCCTTGCCGACGCGCGTCTGGCCGAAGAAGACCGGACCGGGCGAGTCGAGCTTGACGGCGATCGCCACCAGCAGCCCGATCGGCGCGGCCGCCAGCAGCCCGAGCACGGCGAGCGCCACGTCGATCGCGCGCTTCACCGCGAAGGTCGCGCGTCCCTGCGTGAACCCCTCGGAGAAGACCAGGTGGCTCGGCCGCAGGCGCTGCACCGCGATCTTCCCGGTGAGCCGCTCGTAGAGCAGCTCCGACTCCTCGACGCGCAGCCCCGAGAGCCGGCAGTTGAGCAGCTCGAGGATCGGGAGTTTTCCGCGCCGCTCGTCCAGCGCGACCGCGACCCGGTTGGCGCGGTGCTTCTGCGCGATCGCCGCCAGCTCGTCGGAACGGCCCAGGCACGGCAGCGGCGGGTCGGACGCGGGAACGTCGTCGCACGTCACGTAGCCGATCAGTTCGTAGCCGGGATCCTTGAGTCTCTGCAGCTCCTGCACCAGCGTCTGCGCCATGCTGCCCGCGCCCACCAGCACCACGCGGTCGTTGAACTGCCAGTGGGCGAACACCCAGTGGAAGAAGACGCGGTAGAAGTGCGCGACGGGGAGCACCGCGATCAGGGCGAAGATCGACGCGAACGCGCCGCTGGTGAAGGTGGCGACCGCCGCGGCCGGGACGTACGCCGCCGCCGCGTGGATCGCGTAGTGCGCGAGCAGGACCAGCACGCCGGCGTAGAACACCGACTCGAGCAGCTTGACGCTGGTCTGGTTGGGGTTGCTGGTCACGCGCCAGTCGTAGAGATCCTGCAGCGTGAAGCAGATCTGGCAGAGCAGCGTCAGCGTGCCGCCGCGCAGGAGGAGGCGCGACCAGGGGATCTGCGGAGGCGAGGTGTTCGCCGGCGCGGTGACGAAGTCGAGGATCTCGCGGTAGCCGGTGATCGTCCCGCACACCAGCAACAGCAGCACGCTCTCGCCCAGGATGAGGGCGATGCGTCGCCGGGAGAGTGCGGTTCCGCTGGCGAAGGCCATCGAGCGGGGTCAGCGAGGGAGGCCGAACGGTAGCGGCGTACGCGCCGCGACGCATCGTGCCGGCCGGCTCGCTCCGGGCATCGGCCGGCGGCGCTCGCGTCCCGGAGCAATTCTGCGCGCGCATCCGGGCGGCGCGGGCGACGCGCCGCTCAGGCGGGGGGCCCGATCGACCGGCGCAGGAGGGTGATCTCGGGCCGGCGGCCGCCGTCGCGCGCGATCACCGAGGCGATCAGGAATCCCCAGTCGCCGCGATGGCGGGCGCGGTGCACGTACTCGCGCGCCGCCGCGAAGAGCGCGGCGCGCTTGCGCGCGTCGACGGCGCGGTGCGGCGGCCCGACGTCGTCGCGCCGCCGGCACTTCACCTCGACGAACCAGAGCCGCCCCCCGCGCCACGCGACGAGGTCGAGTTCGCCGCGCTGCAGCCGGACGTTGCGGGCGACGACGACGCATCCGCGCCGGGCGAGCAGGGCGGCCACGGCCTCCTCGGCGTCGCGACCGGTCTGGCGCCGATCCATCGCGGGCTCCTCCCGCCGCGGAACAGGCCACGGAGACCGGTCTCGCGCGCCGCCGGTGACGGCGCGACGGCTTCACTTGGCGTCGGCCTCGGCCGGCTCGGCCGCCGCCTCCTCGGCGTTGAGGACGCCCTGGATCGCGTAGCGTCGGAAGCGCATCCGCCGGGGATCCTTGTCGTCGAAGCGCACCAGGACGTCCTGCTCGGTGAGCGCCGCGATCTGCCCGATCAGCCCGCACGAGAGCAGCACGCGATCGCCCTTCTTGAGCGCCTTGAACATCGCCTCGCGGTTGCGGCGCTCCTTCGCCTGGGGCCGCCACATGAGGAAGTAGAAGATGAGCACGAACGCCCCGACCATGACCACCAGGTCGAACATCTGGAATCCGGCCGGACGGCCGGACGGGGAGCCGGCCCCCGGCGTGGAGGCGGGATTCGCGGCGGACTCCTGCAGCGCGACGAGGAGCGGGGTGAGCGACATTCGGCGGCCTCGGTGGAAAAAAGGGGTGGGGTATTGTCGCGGCGACCGCGAGGGCGGGCAAGCGCGAGGAATCGGGGCTGCATGCGCATCGTCGTCGCCATGTCGGGAGGGGTCGACTCCTCGGTGAGCGCGCTCCTGCTCCGCGAGCAGGGGCACGAGGTGATCGGCGCGTACCTCCGCAACGGCGTCGACGCGCCCGGTCGGGGCCGCGGCCACGGCTGCTGCGGCGCCGCCGACGCGGCCGACGCCGAGGAGGTGGCGGGAGCGCTCTCGATCCCGTTCTACGCGCTCGACCACGCCCGGGAGTTCGGGCGCATCATCGACGATTTCGTCGCCGCCTACGCGCGCGGCGAGACCCCCAATCCGTGCGTGCAGTGCAATCGCGAGCTCAAGTTCGGCGCCCTGCTCGACTTCGCCCGCTCGCTCGGCGCCGAGCGCCTCGCGACCGGACACTACGCCCGGCTCGCGGATTCCGGCGGCGGGACGTTGCTCCTGCGCGCGCGCGACCGCGTCAAGGACCAGTCCTACGTGCTCGCCACCGTGCCGCGGCCGCTCCTCGCCCGCGCGCGCTTCCCGATCGGGGAGCTCACCAAGGGCGAGGTGCGCGAGCGGGCGCGCGCCGCCGGCCTGCCGGTGCACGCCAAGCCCGAGAGCCAGGAGATCTGCTTCGCCGCCGGCCGCGATCATCGCGAGGTCCTGCGCGCGCGCCGGCCCGACCTCTTCCGCCCGGGACCGGTGCACGACCCGGACGGCGTTCGGGTCGGCACCCACGCCGGCGCGATCGGCTTCACCGTCGGACAGCGGCGCGGGCTCGGGCTCGCGCTCGGCGGCCGCCGCTACGTCCTGGCGAGCGATCCCTCGCGCAACACGGTGGTGATCGGGCCGCGCGAGAAGCTCCTGCGCCGCGACGCCGCGCTGGTCGCGGTCAACTGGCTGGCGGAACGGCCGCCGACCGGTTCGGCGCTGCGCGTCGAGCTCCAGGTGCGCGCCCACCATCGGCCGCGGCCCGCCGCGGCGCGCGTCGCCGCCGGGGAGCGGGTCGAGCTCGAGCTCGATGCGCCGGGCGAGGCGATCACCCCGGGACAGCTCGGGGCGCTCTACGTCGGCGAGCGGCTGATCGCCGGGGGGACGCTGGCGCCGGCGTGACCGGTCGCGCCCCGCGCCCACGGGCGGCGCTCAAGTCCCCCGCACCTCCGCGCCGATCGGTGGCTCGAGGAAGTCCGTTCCGAACCGGGAGGAGATCCGATGAAGTCCCTGAAGCTCCTGGCGGCGGGACTCGCCGTCGCCTGCGCGTCCGACCCGATCTCGAAGCATCCGGCCAACGCCGAGATCCAGCGCGAAGTTCGCGAGATCGTCAAGCGCGTCCGCGTCCAGACCGGCGCGATGCTCTACGACGACCTCAAGCGGCTGGTGGCGTTCGACGTCTTCGCGGTCGAGCAGGTGAGCGTGCTCGCCGAGGATCCCAACGCGCGGCTGCGCAGCAACGCGATGTGGGTGCTCGCGCAGATCCGCGATCCCGAGCGCAAGGAGGCCATGAAGACCATCGACCGCACGCTCCGCCGCGGCCTGAAGGACGTCGACCCGATCGTGCGCTTCGAGGCGGCCTCCGGCCTCGCCTCGCGCGGGGACTGGGACGTACTGCCCCACCTGATCGACGGCCTCGAGGATCGCGACTCGGCGGTGCGATACCGCTGCAACGCGCAGCTGGTCAGCACGACGTCCCGCGACTTCGGGTACTCGGCGGACGCCTCGGTCGAGCAACGCCAGACGGCGGTCGAGCGCTGGCGGAGCTTCTACGCCGACTGGAGGAAGAGCCGAAGCTGAGGAGCCGTCGCCCGCCGCCGACCCGGCGTATCATCTTCGGGGCCTCGCTCACCGGGCTCACGCTCCCTGGGAGGCCTCGATGCCTGCGCCACGGCTGGAACGGGTCCGGCCCTGCCTGAAGTGCGGCGCGCTGGTGCCGTTCTCGGCGCCGCGCTGCGGCGCCTGCGGCGGCCCGGTCTCGGGCGCCCGACCCGAAGACGAGCGCGTGCGCTCCTGCCTCGGCTGCGGCGAGATCCTGCGGTTCGACGAGGATCCCTGCCCCCGGTGCGGCGCGCCCGTCGCCCCCGACGGCGACCGCGTGAAACCGTGCGCCGCCTGCGGCGCGCTCCGGCCCTTCGCGGAGACGTGGTGCGGCGAGTGCGGCGGGTTCACGATCCCGATCCCGACCGGCCAGATCCCCCCGGCGGTCGACCTGGACGACCCCGGAAGGCTCGCCCACGGCTGGCCGGCGTTACTCGGCGCCGTCGCGCTCGCCATCGGATTGGCGACGCTCGCCGCGGCCGCCGTGGAGATCGTGCGATGAGCGCGCCGGAGCGAACGGAGAGGCCATGGCGATGAAGATCTACTTCTGCGACCTCTGCAACGAGAGCATCCCGCAGGAGGACCTGGCGAAGAACCGCGTCACCACGGTGCGCGGGAAGATGATCTGCGCCAAGTGCGTCCCGCCCGCGGCGGCGGGAGCGACGGCCGCGGGCGCCGCTCCGGCCGCCGCGTCCGGGGGCGCCGGCGCGCTCCTCGGGTTCGCCGCGCTGGTCGTCGGCGGCGCCGCGCTGTGGGTCGCGACGCAGACCCGGAGCCGCCTCGACGCGCAGCCCGACCTCGCCCCCCGCATCGACGACCTCGCGCACACCTGCGACCGGCTGCTCGAGGACGTCTCGTCGAGCGGCAAGCGGCTCGACGCGCTCGCCTCGTCGCTGGCGAAGCTCGAAGGCGAGCCGGCGGCGCTGCGCGAGTCGCTCGCCGAGCAGCTCCACCGCATCGAGAGCGAGGAGCGCGCGATGCAGGAGATGCGCACGCTGCTCGGATCGCTCCGCTCCGACCGAGAGCTGGTGCAGCGCCTCGAGCTGATGCAGGGCCGGTTCGAGCACGACCTCGCCGAGGTGAAGGGCGCGCTGCAGGCGATCACGGGGCGCATCGCGGCGCTCGCCGCGCTCCCCGTCGCCGCGGGAGGGTCGGAGGGGGGCGCCGCTCCCGGCGTGGAGGAGGGCCCTGCGTTCGACCCGGAGACGCGGCGCCTGCTCGCCGACCTCTCGAGCAAGGATCCGAGCGCCCGCTGGAGCGGGGTCGACCGGCTGGCGAAGAAGCGTGACGCCAAGCTCGTGCCCTTCCTCCTGCCCCTGCTCGAGGATTCCGACGCCTTCGTCCAGTTCCGGGTGATCAGCACCCTGCGCGAGCTCAACGCCCGCTCCGCGGTGAGCCGCCTCATCAAGCTGCTGCGCGACGGCGACGCCATCGTGCGCGAGGAGGCGCTCGACGCCCTGGTGACGCTCACGGGCAATCCGCTGCGCTTCGACGTCGCCGGCGGCGCTCCCGCCGAGCGCGAGAAGGGCGTCAAGGCGTGGGAGGAGTGGTACGACAAGAACCGCAGTCGCTTCGAGGAGGCGGGCGCCTCGTCCTGATCCGCCGCGTGCCGAGGTTGCGGACCGGCCGCACCCGCCCCGCGATCGGCCGCTAATCTGCTCCGCCGCCATGACCGCCGCCGATCCGCTCGCGCCCGCTTCCCCGCCGCCGAGGGTCTTCCTCGAGACGTTCGGCTGCCAGATGAACTTCCTCGACAGCGAACTGGTGCGCGGCCGCCTCGCGCGCGGTGGCTTCCGCTTCACCGACCGGCGCGAGGACGCCGACGTCGTCGCGTTCAACACCTGCGCCGTGCGTGACCACGCCGAGGAGCGCGTCCGGGCGCGGCTGCACGAGCTGCGCGCCTGGAAGCGGCGCCGGCCCGACGCGATCGTGGCCGTGCTCGGCTGCATGGCGCAGCGCGAGGGCGAGGCGCTGCTGCGCCGGTTCCCGCACGTCGACATCCTGTGCGGCACCCGGGAGTTCGGCGCCATCGACCGCCTGCTCGAGCGCGTACGCGCGGGCGAGGGACCGGTGGTGGCGCTGGGCGAGAGCGAGCCGATGCCCGACGCCGGGCGCGACCTCGCGCAGCGGCCGCGCCGCCACTCGGCGTTCGTCACCATCCAGCGCGGCTGCGACCGCGCCTGCACGTTCTGCGTGGTTCCGCGCACCCGCGGCCCCGAGGTCGAGCGCTCGATGGAGGAGATCGAGGCCGAGGTGCGCGCGCTCGCCGCCGACGGCGTCGTGGACGTGACGCTGCTCGGCCAGATCGTGAACGCCTACGGCCGCAAGAGCGGCGGCGACGCCTCGCTCGCGCGGCTGCTGCGGCGCCTCGACCGGGTCGAGGGGCTGCTGCGGCTGCGCTTCATCACCTCGTTCCCGACGCTCCTCACGCCCGATCTCATGCAGGCGATGCGCGACGGTCCGCGCGTCGCCTCCTACCTCCATCTGCCGGTGCAGTCGGGGGCGAACGCGTGCCTCCGCCGCATGGCCCGCGGCTACACGGCCGACTCCTACCTGCGCCTGGTCGACCGGCTGCGCGAGGTGGTGCCCGGGATCGAGATCGCCACCGACCTGATCGTCGGGTTCAGCGGCGAGACCGACGACGAGTTCCGCGCGACGATCGACCTGGTGCGCCGCGTCGAGTTCGTGCAGGCCTTCATCTTCAAGTACTCGCAGCGACCCGGCACCGCCGCCGAGCGCCACCTTCCCGACGACGTGCCGCTCGCGGTGAAGGAGCGGCGCAACCAGGAGCTCCTCGCCGTGCAGGGGGAGATCCAGCTCCGCCGCAACCGCGCCCGCATCGGGACGGTGGAGAGCGTGCTGGTGGAGGGCCCGAGTCCGCGCAACCGCGCGCTGCTGACGGGGCGCACCTCGGCCAACCGGATCGTCCACTTCCCCGGCGACCCCGACCGGGTCGGCTCCCTGGTGCCGGTGCGCATCCGCGACGCGACGGCGCTCAGCCTCGCCGGGGACCCCGTCCTTTCCGCCGGGTGAGCGGGCCGATGGATCTCGACCCGCACGATGCCGCCGCGCTCGCGCGAGCGGTCGCTCTCGCCGATCGGGGAAGAGGCGAGGTCGAGCCCAATCCCCCCGTCGGCGCCGTGCTCTACCGGGGGGCGCAGGTGCTGGCCGAGGGCTTCCACGCCGCGTACGGCGGGATGCACGCCGAGGCGGCGGCGCTGGCGGCCGCGGGCGGCGCGCCCCCCGACGCCACGCTCGCGGTCACGCTCGAGCCGTGCAGCGCGCGCGCCGCGCCGAAGAAGCAGCCGCCGTGCACCGACGCGATCCTGCGCTCCGGCGTGCGACGCGTGGTCCTCGGCGAGATCGACCCCGATCCGCGCCACCAGGGCGCCGCGATCGCCGCGCTGCGGGGCGCCGGCGTCGAGGTGGTGACGGCGCCCGCCGGGAGCGTGCCGGCGCGCCTGCTCGCCGGGTTCCGCGCCCACCTGCTGCGCGACCGCCCCTACGTGCTGCTCAAGTGGGCGCAGGGGCTCGACGGCCGCTGGCGCGACCCGCGCGGCGAGGAGCGCTGGATCTCCTCGCCCGAGTCGAGGCGCGAGGTGCACCGCCTGCGGGCGCACGTCGACGCCGTCGCGGTGGGGTCGGGCACCGTGATCGAGGACGATCCGCGGCTCACCGCGCGCCCCGCCGGCGAGCGGCCGCTGCTGCGGATCGTCCTCGATGCTCGGGCGCGCGTGGCGTCGGGCGCGCGACTGTTCAGCACTCCGGAGGAAGGCGCGGTGCTCTGGGTGACGGCGCAGTCCGCCGGCCCGCCGCCGCCGGCCGGCGTCGAGCGGCTCGAGCTGGCGCGGCCGCACGACCTCGCGGGAGCGCTGCTCCCCGAGCTGCGCCGGCGCGGCGTCGGTCGCCTGCTCGTCGAGGGAGGACCGACGATCGCCGCGGCGTTCCTCGCGGCGGGAGTCGTCGATCGCGCCTGGGTCTTCGTGGCGCCGGTCGTGCACGGAGGCGCCGGCGGAGCGGCGCCGGCGCTCGGCGCGGGGGGCGCGATGCTCGCGGGGACGATGCGACCCGAGGTGGAGAGCGTGGAGCGCAGCGGATGCGACGCCTGGTTCAAGCTCTGCTGGTCGTGAGCGCGGCGCACGGCGCGCTCGCGAGCCCGCGGCCGCAGGAGGCCGCGAGTCCCGCGCACGACGTCGATCGTCTGGTGGCGGCGCTCGCGGCGCCGACCCGTGCCGAGCGGCTGGCGGCGCAGGAGGCGCTGCTCGCGCTCCCGCCGGAGGCCGCGCCGCCGCTCGCCGCGGCGCGGCCACCGGCTGGATTCGAGGCGCGGGCCGCGCTCGAGTACGTCCGCGCCCACCGGCCGCGCGCGCCGCGGCCGATCGTGGTGGCCGCCGGTCGTTACCGGGTCGGGAGCAGCGCGGCGATCGACCAGAATCCGGCGCGCGAGGTCGAGCTCGCGGCGTTCACGATCGACGACGTCGAGGTGACCGGCTTCGAGTGGTGGCGCTTCACGCGCGCCACGCGGACCGCGCCGCCCCCCGACTGGAACGGCGGGCGCTACTCCTACGGCGGCGAGTCGCGGCCGGTCGGCAACGTCTCGCCCGAGGAGGCGGAGCGCTTCGCCGAATGGGCGGGGGGGCGGCTGCCGGCGTCCGATGAATGGGAGGCGGCCGCGCACGGCGGGACCGGGCTTCCCTACCCGTGGGGCGAGGAGTTCGAGGCGGGGCGGCTGGGCGCGGTGGCCGCGCTGCGCGCGTTCGTCGGAGGCGAGGCGCCGGAGGTGGCGAGCGATCCGGTCGACCGCTCGCCTTCGGGCGGCTTCGACTTCTGCTCGTCCCTCATGGAATGGGTGAAGCTCCCCGACGGACGGGTCGCCGCGCGCGGCGGCCACTACCGCACCGGGGCCAAGGAGGTATTCCGGCTCACCCGCGCGCCCGACCTGCGCGTGACGCAGCGGCGCCCCGTGATCGGCGTGCGCCTCGTGAATCGTCGGGGCTGAGCAGACGGATCGCGCGCCGTGAGACCGTGGCACGTTCACCTGCGCGCCGGGCTCTTCCTGCCGGTGCTCTGGACCGCGTGGTTCCTGCCGGTCGGCGCGCAGCGGCGGCTGGCGCGCTGGACGGCGCGCTTCGTCTTCCGGCTCGCTCCGCGGCTGCGCCGGCGCCTGGAGAAGAACCTCGGTCGTGTGCTGGGCCGCCACGATCCGGCCCGCCTGCGCGCGGCGGTGCTGGCCGTGCTCGCGCACTACGGCGACTACCTGCTCGACTTCTTCGCGCTGCAACGCGGTCGGCGCGACCGTCTGCTGCGCTCGAGCCGCGGCGACGAGCGGCTGCGTGCCGCGGCGGCGCAGGGGCGCGGCGTGATCCTCGCGACCGCCCACCTCGGGAGCTGGGAGATGGCGGCGCTCTTCCTCGCCGATCAGGCGCGCGCCATCACGGTGGTCTCCGCGCCCGAGGAGATCGGGTACCTGGGGGCGCTGCGCTCGTCGATCCGCTCGGGCCAGCGCCACGACGAGCTCCTGCTCGGGGGCGATCCGATGGCGGCGCTCGACCTCCTCGAGAGGCTGCGGGGGGGCGGCATGGTCGGGATGCAGCTCGATCGCGCGGTGGGATCGTCGTTCGCCAGCGTCCCGTTCTGCGGCGCGCGGCTGAAGATGCCGCGCGGCCCGGCGCGCCTGGCGCGCGCGAGCGGCGCGCCCATCGTTCCGGTCTTCGCGCTGTTCGCGGAGGGCGGCGGCTACGAGCTGGTCGTGGAGGAGCCGGTCGATCCGCGCGGAATCACGGAGGAGGAGCTGCAGATGCGGCTTGCCGCGGTGCTCGAGCGCCATGTGCGCGCCCGGCCGGAGCAGTGGCTCATGATGCAGGATCCGTGGGACGACGGCGCGCCGCCGGGACGTCCGGCGCCGTCCGCCGCGCACGCGGCGTCGGGCGCCGACGCGTGAGCGCGAAGCGGCAGTACCTGGCGCGCGAGCACCGCCTCAGCGGCCCTCCCCTTCGGCCGGAGCTGCGGGAGGCGCGGCGGGAGCGGGAACGAGCCGCTCGAGGAAGCGCTTCGCCACCAGGTCCTCGGGGTCGAGGGCGGCGAGCGCCGTGAACGCCTCGCGCGCGGCCGCCAGGTCGCCGGTGAAGTAGTTCTGCACGGCGAGCACCAGCCTGGCGGCCGGCTCGTCGGGCACGAGCGCCAGGAACCCGCGCAGCGCCACCATCTGCTCGGCGTGGTCCGCGGGCTCGGCGTAGCGCGCGCGCGGATCGTCGCCGACCAGCGGCCAGTCGGGCAGGACCTCGATCGTGCGTCGGACCAGGAACGCCGCGTCGGGATAGTTGCCGATCGCGAAGAGCGCCTGGGCGAAGGCGATCTTGGGCTGAGGATCGGACGGGGCGGCCAGCACCGCCTGCCGGAACGACTCGGCCGCCTCGAGGTAGGCGCCCTTGCGGAAGTGCTCCCATCCGGCGGCGAGCAGCGCCGCGGCGTCGGGAGCCGGCGCGTCCTCGGCTGCCGCGGCCGGATCGGCGTAGCTCGTGTAATAGGCGCCGTCGTCGTAGTAGTCGTGCACGACGTAGGCGGTGGCGTAGGGCGGGCAGTAGTCGGGCAGGTAGTAGCACGAGGGCTGCCAGTAGTAGCGGTAGGGGCGGAACCAGGGGTCGCAGCCGGGCCGGCTCCAGTACCAGAAGATGCGCGAGCCGCAGAAGACGTAGCCGAGCTCCCAGCCCGAGTAGCCGCTCCAGCAGACGAAGCGGTTGCGCGGGTTGCGGTACCACCAGTGCGGGTCGCAGTCGTCGAAGCGCGATCGATGCCAGGTGGACGAGGACGACTCGGACGACGACGACCGGGGGGCCGACGGCGCCGCGGCGCGATCGAAACGCTCGAGCGGCGGCGCCTCGACCGGCCGGCTCGGCAGCCTCGGAATGCTCGCCACTTCGCGGCCGGTCTCGGGCCGCGGCACCGGCGCACGCGGCAGCTCGGCGGGTCGCTCGATCGCGACCCCGCGGCGGGTGGGCGGCACGGAGTGGACCGGGAGCGTGGTCGCCGGACGTTCCGTCGGCGAGCTCGCCACCGGTCGCGCCGGAGCGGGCCGCGTCACGGCGCGCCGCTCGTCGCGCTCGACCTCGCGGGAGGAGTCGCGGGGATTCGGGATGCGCGGGATGGCGACCGGTTCGCGGGCCGCCGGCGGTCGAACGGTGGGGGCGCGCGCGGGCGGCGGCCGCGTCGCGACGGGCGGAGCGACCGGCTGGGAGCGCGCCGTCTCGGGCGCCCGGTCGGGGCGCGAGCGGTCGGGCGCGGGCCGCGCGGGCGAGGGCGCCGGCCGGACCGGCGCCTGACGCGGCGGAGCGGGCAGGCTCTGCGCCGGACGGCTCGGGGGCTGCTGGCTGGGGGACGGCCTGCTGGGCGCGGGAGCGCTCGGCCGCGGCGCGCTCGGCGTCGACGGGCGTCCGCCGCCGCCTCCGCTCGGAGCGCCCGCGGGCGGACGGCCCGCTCCCCCGCCTCCCGGCTTCCCGCCGCCCTTGTCGCTCGAGTCGGCGGCGAACGCCGGCGCGAGCCCGAGCGCGGAGGCGAGCAGCGTCACGATCAGTCTGGTGCCGTTCATTTCGAGCTCCCGGCGGCCGCCCCGGCGCGCGCGCGGATCGACTGCTCGATCCGTTCGAGCGCCAGGCGCTTCTCCTGCGGAGTCCGTGCGTCGGCGAGGCCGTCGCTCTCGACGATCCAGCTCAGGTAGAGCTGCGCGCGCGGATCGGGTCCCCGCTCCCCGTCGAGCAGTTCGAGATACCCGGCGAGAGGCGCGAGATCCCCGGCCGCGAGGCGAGCTGCCGCAAGCGGGACGGCGAGCCGGTGCTCCGGAGTAATCTGCGACCGGAATCGTTCTAGCACGTCCCGGGCCTCTCGGGTCCGCTGGAGCGCGATCTGCCGCATCGCCGTCTCGCAGAGGGGGGAATCCCCCGGGGCGAGCGCGCGCACGAGGTGCGGCATCGCCGCCGGGATCCGGCTCGCGCCGATCACCTCGAGCGCGCACACCCGGATGGCGGAGTCACGGTCCGACAACGCCGGGATAACGGCGTCGATGCAGCGCCGGCGCTCCTCCTCGGCCATGTCGTCCACCAGCCCGGCGAGCACCCCGAGGACGTGGCGCCGGATCATGAAGCTCGAGCCGCGCAGCGCCTCAAGGAGCCGTGGCGCCGCCTTGGGGCCGAGCCCCTCGAGGATGAAACCGGAGTTGTCGACGTTGCGGATCTGGAAGGTCCCGAAGCCGAGGATCAGGAGCTTCACGCGCTCGATCAGCGTCCCGTCCTCGATCGGCGGCGACTCCTGCCACAGGCGGACCCGGTTGGCCTCCCACCACTCCTCGATGCGCCGGACGCAGTCGACCTGCTCGGCGTCGGAGGCGTCGGGGGAGTGGCCGAAGTCGCTTCCCGCGGCCGCCGCGATGCCGACGATCGCCTCCTCCTTCCACCAGGCGGTCTGCGGCGAGGCGTCCCACTCCCGGCGCAGATCGTCCTGGATCGAGGTCTGCTCCTTGAGCGCCTTGATCAGCACGTGCATCCCGCCGTAGCAGCGGGCGCGCGCGAGAAGCGCCGCCGCGCGGATGCGCAGCACCGTCAGCCGGTGGTTGTCGACCTTGCCGAAGGTCTTGAGCAGGATCGGCGCGGTCCACGCGAACCCGGAGCGCGCGATCGTCTCGAGGTGCAGCAGCGCGACCTCGTCGGCGTCGTCGCGCAGGTGGCGCGCCGCCGCCTCGACCAGCCGCTGCGGGAAGGGACAGCCCGGCGGGGTCGGACGTCCGCTCATCAGCCGGAGCATCACGCGCGCCGCGGCGAAGCGCACCTCGCGGCGCGGGTCGTCGAGAGCGGCCAGCAGCGGCGCCGGATCGCGGCGCGCGTCGGCGACCATCCCCGGCAGCTCCTCCTCCGACTGCAGGACGGTGAGCGTCGCCACCCGTTCGAGCGCCTGCGCGAGCCGTGCGCCGGCCTCGACGTCGCGCGGCAGCGGCTCGGGAGCGGGCGCCGCCGCGAGCAGATCCTGCCAGTACCAGTCTTCCTCCGGGAAGGGGAGCGGCGTCGCGGCAGCGTGCCACGGCGTGAAGGGGCGGCGGTCCTCGGCCGCCGGCGGCGCCGCCGGCCGCTTCCCGCAAGCCGCGACGACGACCCCGAGTCCGACGGCAAGGACGCCCGCAACCGCTCGACGGCGGGTCGTCTCAGAGACGGACGCGCGCGTCATGGAGCCGGACCCCCTCGTCGTCGAACTGGATCGGAGTCAGCTTGTAGATCAGCTCGACGCGCGCGCTCTCCACCGCGCGCGGATCGAAAGGCACCTCCAGGGTGAGGGTCTCGCCGGCGACGATCTGGGTGTTCTCGCGCCCGTACCGCTTCCGGTTCTCGAGGCGCTCGCTCTCCTCGCGGTAGGGGTTGCGGAAGCGGCGGCGCTCGGTGCCGCGCTCGCGGCCGTACGGGCGCGGGGTGGCGCGCGGCGGCACCTCGACGCCGTCCGGCTGCAGCAGCGTCACCACCAGATCGAGCGCGCGGTGGCGCGCATCGGCCGGGAAGTTGTGGCCGGCGCCGCTGTTGGTCACCGAGACGACGAGCACCCTGCCGCCGTCGCCCGCGTCCCGGGTCTCCGTGCGCAGCGTGAACGAGCGCGCCAGCATCTCGGCGTCATGGCCGCCGGGGAACCGGTGCGAGCGACCGGTGCGCGTCGTCCCGTCCCGGCTGGTGCGCGACACCGGCTGCATGTGGCAGTCGAGGCAGGTGATCCCGGCCGCGCCGAACGAGCTGGCCTCCCACTCGTCGACGGTGTTGTGCTGGTTGTGGCAGGGAGCGCACAGCGCGGGCGAGGCGAGCTCCGTCCGGCCGATGGGCCGGCACGGCGCGTCGGCGCTGGACGCCGCCAGCCTCGCCGGGCCGACGACGCGGTCTCCGGCGCGGTGGCACGCCAGGCAGTCGACGCCCTCCTCGCGCGCGGTGACCCGCTCGACCACGCGCTCGAGCTTGCCGATGCCGTGCTCGAAGACCGGCGCGGGCGCGTGGCAGGGGATGCACTCCTCGCGCCGGAAGTTGTCGCTCTGGTTCGAGGCGAGGACCAGCGGATCGGTGAACGCCTGGGCGTGGAACGAGGTCTCCCACTCCGCAAACACGTCGGCGTGGCAGTCGCGGCAGGTCGCGCTGGTCTCGAGCGCGAGCGCGGGCGCCGCGTCGGAGCGCTCGAGCAGCAGCAGCCCGGCGGCGAAGCCGGCCAGCAGCACGAGCGCCCCCGCGACGCGCCACCGGCTCATGCGGAGCTCCCCACCTCGAAGCGGCGCTTGCCGACGTGCAGACCGAGCACGCGCGCGACCGCCTCGCCGGGCGGGTTGGCGAGCAGGTCAGCAGGGGGGCCCGACGCCCCGATGCGCGCCCCCTCCTCCCCGCGCACGAGCACGTGCGCCGTGGTGGCGAGCGCCACGGCGTCGCGCGGCTCGTGGGTGACGATCAGCGCGGTGATCCCGGCCTCTCCGATCCAGCGCACGAGCTCTTCGCGCAGCTCGGCGGCGAGCGGGGGATCGAGGTTGCGGAGCGGCTCGTCCAGGAGCAGCAGCCTGGCGCCGGTCGCCAGCGCGCGCGCGAGCGCGAGGCGCGCCTGCTCGCCGCCGGAGAGCTCGCCCGGGAGGCGGCCGGCCAGGGGGGCGATGCGCACGCGCTCGAGCCAGCGGTCGGCGCTTCCCGGGTCGGGCGCGACGAAACGCACGTGCTCGCGCGCCGTGAGATGGGGCCAGAGCGCGTAGCTCTGGAACACCATCGCCACGCCGCGCCGCGCCGGCGGGATCGCCGTGCTCGCGTCGGCCGCGATCCGCCCGCCGATCCGGATGGCGCCGGCCCGCGGCCGGGCGAGGCCCGCGATGCAGCGCAGCAGCGTCGACTTTCCGCTGCCGCTCGACCCGAGCAGCGCGGCGCGCTCCCCGGCCTCGAGCGCGAGGTCGACGCCGGCCAGCACCGCGGTCGCGCCGTAGCCGGCGCGCAGCCGCTCGATCTGCAGATGAGGAGAGTTCACGGCCGCTCGGGGTCCCGGAGGAGGCTGGAGTCGGAGGGCGCCCGGCGCCGCTGGCAATCGGCGCGCCCGGAGCGCGGCCGGGCGCCCGGCGCCGCGCCCCCTCCCAGGCCGTTGCGGGACGGTGACGACGCCACGGGGGAGGGCGGCTCACCGCGGCGGCGGGAAGAGGTCGCGATACTTGGCGTCCTTCAGCATCCGCTCGAGCACCGGGTGGCGCTTGAGCAGATCGGCGCACTCGTCGGCGGTGAGCGTGCGCAGGATCTTCTCGGCGGCGGCGTACTTGTCCATTCCGCACAGCGCCACCGCGCGCAGCGGCTCGATGCTCTGCGCGCGCAGCCCCTTTTCGTCCTCGCTCTGCGCCTTCTTCAGCGCCTCGACCGCCTTGTCCCACTGCTCGAACTGCACGCGGTACTCCGCGAGCGAGAGGTAGGCGTCGGCGTTGTTCCCGCCGCGCCCGGAACGGTCGTTGGCCCGGATCGTCGCGCCGATCTGGTCCTCGAGGCTCTTCAGCGCCTCGGAGTTCTGGAACGGTCCGAGCTGCCAGCGCGCCCAGTCGCGCACCCCGAACGAGGAGTGGCGCTTGAACACCTGCAGCAGGATGTACTCGGCGTCCTTCCGGGCGTCGACCTCGCGCAGGCCGATGCGCTGCACCGCGTCGACCGCCCGCTTGAGCGCCGAGTCGGGCGGGTTCTGCGTGCTGCGCGTCAACAGATCGGAGAGCGCGGGGAGCTGCGCCTTCCCCCCGAGCTCGGCGAGGTAGCGGATCGACTCGCCGAGGAGGAGCGGATCGCTGGTGCGGGCGACCCAGCCCTGCGCCGCCTCCAGGCCGCCGCGGTCGCCGAGCTCGAGCAGCGCCCGCAGCGTCTCGGCGAATGGAGCCCCCTCCTGGGCGAGCAGCGGCCGCAGGAGCTTGCCGACGAACTCGGCGCTGCTCTTCTGCCGTCCCAGCACGCGCACGACCTGCGTCCGCAGCGCCGGGTCCTGCTCGGAGAGGAGCGGTCCGACGATCTCGATCACCATCGGGTGGTCGAGGCTCTCGAGTCCCTCGAGGACGCCGGCGCGCACGGTCCCGCTGCCGGATCGCACGATGTCGGCCAGCCCCTTCAGGATCGCCACGCTCCGGGTGCGGTCGAAGATCCCGGAGAGCGCCCGCGCGCTCGGTCCCGCGAACGAGGCGTCGGTGGCGCCGCTGCCGACGCCGCGCAGGAGGTCGAGCAGGAGCGGGACGGCGTCGGCGCCGCTCTGCACGATGGCTTCGAGGTGGCTGCGTCCGCGATCGGCGGCGGTGTCGCGGGCGAGCGCGTAGCTTCGCAGCGAGCCGTTGATCCGCTCCTTGAGCAGCCGGCGGCTGCGCTCGGCCTCGATCTCGGCGATCGCCAGCAGGCTCCTCGGCGCGGCGCCTTCTTCGGCCGCCGGAGCGGCCTCCGGCGCCGGGGCCTCCTGCGGCGCGGGCGCCGCCGCGGGGAGCATGAGGAAGAGGTCGAGGATCATCCGCATCGGCGTGGCGTCCGCTGGCGAAGGTGGCCCGATTCTATGTCGGAGGGGGACGCGGCGCGCCCGGAGCCGCCGGCCTCCCGCGCCCATAAACCTGGCGCAGCCTCCGATGGTGACGCACGCAGTAGTCGCGCACCGCGACCGCCTCCCCGATTCCCGAGGGCCTGAGGGCCCGAGGGGAAGGATCGGCCGGACCAGCGTCGCGACTTGGGAGCCGTCGAGCGGGCCGGCGGGGCGCGGCGCGCGGCGGGGGGACGCTACCGTCCGGCGCTGCGCGCACGCAGCGCGTGGCGCAGCAGCGCCTCGATGCGCCCCTCCTCCGGCAGCGCCCGCGCGGTCGACCGGGCGCGCGCCGCGGCGTCGGCCCGGTCGAGCCCCAGGCTCTGCAGCGCCTGCACGAGCAGCGATTCGCGGTCGCCGGCCGCGACCGCGCCCGGCTCGGCCGCCACGCGGTCCTTGAGCTCGAGGACGAGCCGCTCGGCGGTGCGCGTGCCGATGCCCTTGATGCGCGTGAGCCCCTTCACGTCGCCGGCGGCGATCCTCGCCGCGAGCGCGGGAGCCGGCTCGCTCGAGAGCAGCGTGAGCGCGAGCCCCGGCCCCACGCCGCCCACGCTCTGCAGCACGCGGAAGAGCGCGCGCTCCCGCTCCTCGAGGAACCCGAACAGGCGCGTGGCCGCCTCCGAGACGTGCGCGTGCACCAGCAGCTGCACCGGGCCTCGCTCGGGCAGCGCGACGAAGCACTGCAGCGAGATCGAGAGCAGGTAGCCCGCGCCGTTCACGTCGACGACGGCCTCGGACGGCGTCTTGCGCGCGAGCTCGCCGCGGAGGAAGTCGAACACGTCGGCGGCCGCGCCGCGCCGGTCACTCGGCCTTGAGCGCGAGCCCGTAGGTCTCGAGCTTCTTCTTGATCTCCATCAGCGAAGTCTGGCCGAAGTTCTTGCAGGCCAGCAGCTGCTGCTCGGTCAGGTTGGCGAGGTCGCCCAGCGCGCGCACCCCCAGCGTGTCGAGCGCGCGGCGCGACCGCACCGACAGGTCGAGGTCGGCCACCGGCTTGTGGATGGCGCTGCTCGGATCGAGCTCCTCGACCGCGCGCAAGCCGATGATGGCGTCGGGCTTGGGGGCGATCATCCCGAGCTTGAGCCCCTTCTGGGTCAGGATCTGCTTGATCTCGGTGAGCGACGTCTCGCCGAAGTTCTTGAACGCGAGCAGCTCCTGCTCCGACAGCGAGATCAGGTCGCCGAGCGTGCGCACGTTCATGTTCGCCAGGCAGTTGCGCGACCGCACCGAGAGCTCGAAGTCGGTGACCGGGATGTTGAGCACCGCGGCGTGCTTGTCCTCGTTGCGCTTCTTCTCCTCGTCGTAGAACTGCGAGGCCGACGCGCTCACGTCGGCGAGGTAGAGACGCGCGCGCGGATGGGCCGGGTCGAAGTCGAGGATGCGCTGGAAGCAGTTCTGCGCCAGCTGGTAGTCCTCGTCGTCCTCGAACAGCAGGCCGAGGTTCAGGAGCGCGCCGAGCGGCGCCGGCTTCTGGTTGCACAGCCGCTCGTAGAGGTCGATCGCCGTCTCGGTGTCGCCGCGCAGCGATTCGTGGTAGGCCAGCCGGAACAGCGCGCCGGGATGGCTCTCTCCCACCGCCAGCGTCTGCTGGTAGAGCCGCACCGCCTCGTCGTAGGCGCCCTCCGACTCCTTGAGCAGCGCCTGGACGTAGGGGGCGTGCGACGTGTCGCCGAACTGCTTCTGGAACTCCTTCGCCTCGAGCTGGAGCGCGGCGGAATCGCCGAGCTGCGCGAGCGCCTCCACGCGCACCAGGCGAGCCGGCAGGCAGCTCCGCCGCGCCTCGAGGACCGGCGAGATCTCGGCGAGAGCCCGCCGGCAGTCGCCGCGCCCGAGGTGGATGCGCGCGCGCACGTAGGACGGGAGCTCGCCCTTCTGCCCGCCGAGCAGGTCGAGCGCGCGCGACTCCTGCCCGAGGAGGTAGCGGGCGACTCCGACGCGGACGCGCGCAGCGTCGTCGGCCGGCTCGGAGGCGGCCGCCTCGTAGAACGAGGCCTCGAAGGCGCGGTAGGCGTCGTTGTCGCCCAGCACCTGCGCGCGCGCGGCCTCGAGCTCCTCGATCGTGGAGGGGCCGGCCGGGGAGAGCTTCGGGGCGGATTCCAGGCCTGGCATCGCTGCAGTCCTCCCAGGCGCGCCGCGCGGGCCCTCTTGGACTCGCGTTCGGGGTGCGTGGCGGCACGACGGAAACCCGGGCAAGCTACCGGGGCGCCGGGGCGAGTCAAGGCGACGGACTCCCGCGCGCGCCGGCGACGAGTCCATTCCTCCTTGGAGCGACGTGCCATGCCGTGGTGTCCCGTCTGCCGCCAGGAATACGTGGTGACGGTGGCCCGCTGCGCCGACTGCGACGCCGAGCTGGTCGCCGACCTCTCGGCGGCTCGTGCGGCGGCGGGCGCGGCGGTGGAGGACGGGGAGGGGAGCGCCGGAGTCGCCGAAGGCGTCGTGCGCGTCCTCGGGCCGGGAGCGATGGTCGCGGCGCTGGTGCCGTGGCTCGAGCAGGCGCGCGTCCCCGTGCGCAGGCTGGCGGACAGCGACGGGGTCGAGATCCCCGCCGCGTTCGCCGACCGGGTGGCGGCCGCGCTCGAGAACTCGGCCGAGATCGAGCGTGGCGCCGGCGAGATCCGCGTGATCGGGCCGCCGCGGGACCGGGAGCCCGAGCTCCCCGACGACCCCTCGATCCTGGAGCGCAGCCTCGACGAGATCGCGGCCGACCCGGCCGGGATGGTGCCGCGCGTGCTGGCCCTCTTCGCGACGCCGGCGCCGCGCGCGCGGCGGTGGGCCCGCGAGCGGCTGCTGGAGCTCGAAGCGCGCGGCACCGTCACGCTCGCCGATCTGGCGCTGTGGCTGGCGCGCGAGGGCTACCGGAGCGCGCTGCGGGGCTTCGCCGGCGCCTTCGCCGAGGCGCCTCCCCCGGGCCTCTGCTCGCGCGTCGCCGCCGAGCTGCCGCGCCTGGAGACCGGCGCGCTGCACCTCGCCCTGGAGCTGCTCGGCCGGCTCCCCGACCGGAGCGTCGCCGATCGCGTGCTCCCGCTGCTCCGCCACGCCGATCCCGACGTTCGGAGCGAGGCCGACGACGTGCTAATCTCCCTCTCCGGCATCGACGTGCGGTTCGACGCCGAGGCCGAACCGGGCGCGCGCGAACGGTCGATCCAGCTCTGGCGGGAGTGGATCGAGCGCGACGCCCGCGGATGACGGGAGCGGGAGCGCGGCGACCCGCGTGGCGGCGGGCGCGGCGCGATCGGGCGGCGGCAGGCCGGCGTCCGACGGGAGGGGCACCACTTGGATCGCTTCGTCATCCAGGGCGGCAGGCGCCTGCACGGGGAGGTGACCGTCGGCGGCGCCAAGAACTCGGTGCTGCCGATCATGGCGGCGGCGCTTCTCACCGACGACGAGGTGGTCGTGCGGAGGGTGCCGAGGCTGCGCGACGTCGCCTCGCAGGTGCGCATCCTGCAGGCGCTGGGCGCGCGCGTCCTCCACGACGAGCGCCACGGGATCGTGCGCATCCGCGCCGACCACGACGAGTGCGTGACGGCGCCCTACGAGCTGGTGCGCACCATGCGCGCCAGCATCTGCGTGCTGGGGCCGCTGCTCGCCAAGCGGCGGCGCGCGCGCGTCTCGCTGCCGGGAGGCTGCGTGATCGGCGTGCGCCCGATCGACCTCCACCTCAAGGGGATGGAGGCGCTCGGGGCGACGCTCGACGTCCGCGGCGGCTACGTCGAGGCGCGCGCCGACCGGCTGCGCGGCGCCACCCTCTACCTCGGGTCGAGCTCCGGCTCGACGGTCCTCGGCACGGCGAACGTGGTGATGGCGGCGGTCCTCGCCGAGGGCGAGACGGTGGTCGAGAGCGCCGCGCAGGAGCCCGAGGTGGTCGATCTCTGCCGCATGCTCGCCGGCATGGGGGCGCGCATCGACGGCATCGGCAGCCACTGCCTGCGCATCACCGGCGTCGACCGCCTGCACGGCGTCGAGCACGAGGTGATCCCCGACCGCATCGAGAGCGGGACCTTCCTGCTGGCGGGCGCGATCGCCGGCGGCGCGCTCACGGTGCGGCGCTGCCAGCCGAACCACCTGCTTGCGCTGATCGAGCGGCTGCGAGCCGCCGGCTGCGAGGTGCGCAGCGGCGCCGACTGGATCGAGGTGAAGGCGCCGGCGCGCCCGCGCGCCGTCGACGTCACCACGCTGCCGCACCCCGGGTTCCCCACCGACCTGCAGGCGCAGATGATGGCGCTGCTGGCGAAGGCGGACGGCATCAGCTTCGTGCACGAGCGCATCTATCCCGATCGCTTCATCCACGTGGCCGAGCTGCACCGGATGGGCGCGCGGATCCGCAAGGAGGGCGCGACCGCGATCATCGAGGGGGTCCCGCGCCTCTCGGGCGCTCCGGTCATGGCGTCCGACCTGCGCGGCTCGGCGGCGCTCGTGCTGGCGGGGCTGGCGGCGGAGGGCGAGACGGCGGTCGACCGCGTCTACCACATCGACCGCGGCTACGAGCGGATCGACGAGCGGCTGCGCCTGCTCGGGGCGCGCATCGAGCGCGTCGCGGCCGGCGCGCAGCCGCTCGCGCTCCACGCCGCCGGCGCGTGAGCCCCCCGCCGCCGCTTCCGGCGCGCGCGCCCGCCGGATAGCATCCCCGCCCCTTTTGTGGCAGGGTCGTCGTCCCCTTGTTCGAAAGCCTCAGCAACGCACTGCAGCGCGTCTTCTCGTCGTGGGGGAGGGAGCGCACCCTCACCGAGGCCGACGTCCGTTCGGGGCTCGACGAGATCCGCATGGCGCTGCTCGAGGCCGACGTCCACCATGACGTCGCGCGCGCCCTGACCGAGCGGGTGCTCGAGCAGGCGGTCGGCCGGAAGGTGATCGAGAGCGTCCGCCCCGCCGACCAGATCGTGAAGATCTTCTCCGACGTCCTCACCGCCGCCATGGCGGGCGAGGCGCCGAGGATCCCGCTCCTGCCCGGCGAGCCGGCGGTCGTGATGATGGTGGGGCTGCAGGGGTCGGGCAAGACGACCACCACCGCCAAGCTGGCGCGCCGGCTGAAGCGGCAGGGGCGCCGCCCGCTGCTGGTGGCGGCCGACACGCGCCGGCCGGCCGCGGTCGAGCAGCTGCAGGTCCTCGGCCGCTCCCTCGACCTCCCGGTGCACGCGGCAGCGACGGGCGGCGCGCGTCCCGCGCCCGAGCCCGCCCAGGCGCCGCAGATCTGCGCCGACGCCGTCGCGCGCGCCCGTCGCGAGGGGCACGACGTCGTCCTGCTCGACACCGCCGGCCGCCTCCACATCGACGCCGCGCTCATGGAGGAGCTCGCCGAGGTCGCGCGGCGGGCGCGCCCGCACGCCACGTTCCTGGTCTGCGACGCGATGGCCGGCCAGGACGCCTGGACCAGCGCGCGCGACTTCCACGGCCGGCTCGCGCTCGACGCAGTGATCCTCACCAAGCTCGACGGCGACACGCGCGGCGGCGCCGCGATCTCGGTGCGCGAGGTGACCGGCAAGCCGATCGCGTTCGTCGGCACCGGCGAGCGCGTCGAGGACCTCGACGAGTTCCACGCCGACCGCATGGCCTCGCGCATCCTCGGCATGGGCGACGTCGTCTCGCTGGTCGAGAAGGCGCAGGAGGTGATCGACCAGGACGAGGCCGAGGAGGCGGCCGAGCGCCTGCTCAAGGCGCAGTTCACGCTCGACGACTTCCTGGGCCAGCTGCGCGCGCTCCGGAAGATGGGGCCGCTCAAGGGCCTGATGAAGATGATGCCGGGGCAGCTCGGCCAGGCCCTCGAGCAGGCGGGAGGGCAGGAGAAGCAGCTCACGCAGGTGGAGGCGGCGATCCTCTCGATGACCCCCGAGGAGCGCCGCCGCCCCGAGCTGATCGACGCCGGCCGCCGCCGCCGCATCGCCCGCGGCTCGGGCAACGACGTGGGGGCGGTGAACCAGCTCCTGCGCCAGCACGAGCAGATGCGCGACATGATGAAGCGCTTCCAATCGGGCGGCGTGATGAGCAAGCTCGGGCGCCTCTTCGGCGGCGGCGACCCCGCCGCCGGGCTGCCGGGCGGCGGTCGCGACGCCGGTTCGCAGCAGGAGATGCTGGCGAAGCTGCAGCGCGGGACCGCCACCGCGGAGAAGGACCCCGACGAGGAGGCGCGCCGGCGGGCGGCGCGCAAGCGCGAGAAGGAAGCCCGCAAGAGGAATCGCAGGCGCCGCTGAGGCGGCGACCCGCCGACGCCGCGCGCCGCGGCGCAAGGAGAGAAGATCTTGGCCGTCTGCATTCGACTCAAGCGATTCGGTCGTCGGAACCGCCCCGCGTGGCGGATCGCCGTGATGGACAAGCGCAGCGCGCGCGACGGCGAGTCGATCGAGGAGATCGGGACCTACGACAACGTCACCGATCCCAAGGCCGCGCGCGTGGTCGTGGATGCCGAGCGCGCCCTCTACTGGATCGGGAAGGGGGCGAAGCCGTCGCGCATCGTGCACCAGCTGTTCAAGCGCAACGGGGTCTACCCCAAGGCCGCCGCCGCACCGGCCGCTCCCGCGAAGCCGAAGTGAACGGGGTGCGGGGATGAGCGAAGCCGCCACCAAGGCGAAGTTCCTGGAGATCCTCCGCGCGCTCGAGAAGCCCTACGGCAAGGTCGTGGTGCTGCCGGAGGAGCCGACGCTCGACCACGCGGTCTTCCTGCTCCTGCGCGAGAGCTGGGACTATCGCAAGGCGCAGCGGGCGCTCCGCATCCTCCAGAAGGAGTACGTCGACTGGAACGAGGTGCGCGTCACGTCGCCGGCGGAGCTCAAGAGCGCGCTGCGCGAGCTCGGCGACAAGGACCTCGACGTGCGGGTCGAGAAGATCCGCGCCCTGCTCGCCGCGCTGTGGAAGGAGCGCAACGCCACCTCGCTCGAGTTCCTGAAGGAGATGGAGACCGACTCCCGGCGGCGCCTGCTCACGAATCTCGGCGTGCTCCCGCAGGGGGTCGTGCAGGTGCTGCTGCAGTGCATGGCGGGACGCGAGCCGCTGCTGGTGCACCCGAGCGCGGTCCGCACGCTCACCCGCATCGGGCTGGTCGACCGCGTCCACAGCGAAGGGGCGGCGCGCCGCGTCCTCGAGAAGCTGGTCGATCCCGACGAGCTCCACTCGTTCCAGATGCTGGTGACGCAGCACGGCGAGGACGTCTGCCAGGCCCGCTCCCCGCGCTGCGGCGAGTGCGCCGTCGTGGCCCTCTGCAGGTTCAAGCGCAAGGTCGGCCTCACCGGCGCCGCCGCCGGCGACTAGCCGGCGGAAGCGGAAAACCCTTCCG
>Ga0187893_10003609_pt1 | contig 30955 bp, 26 predicted proteins | sample MA1701074metaG_FD_139574 | JGI IMG/M metagenome (GOLD analysis project Ga0187893, IMG submission 139574) | White microbial mat communities from a basaltic lava cave in the Kipuka Kanohina Cave System on the Island of Hawaii, USA - MA170107-4 metaG ...
ACCAGGCGCACGAGCCGCTGCGCGAGCACCGCATGCAGGGAGGTCGCCACCATGTAGGCCGGCGCACCCATGTCAATCAGGCGGATCGGCGTGCTGATCGCATCCTTGGTGTGCAGGGTCGAGAGCACCAGGTGGCCGGTGAGCGCCGCGCGCAATCCGATTTGTGCCGTTTCCTCGTCGCGCATCTCGCCCACCAGGATGATGTCCGGATCCTGGCGCAGCGCGGCGCGCAGCACGCGCGCGAAGCTCAGTTCGATCTTCTCGTTGATCTGCACCTGGTTGATCCCCTCAAGGCGGTATTCGACCGGGTCCTCGACGGTGATGATTTTCTTGTCCACGGTGTTCAATTCAGAAAGCGCGGCGTAGAGCGTCGTCGTCTTGCCGCTGCCTGTGGGGCCGGTGACGAGCACCATGGCATTGCTGCGGCGGATGATCTGCCGAAACCGAACCAGCATGTCCTCAGGCATGCCGACATGGTCGAGGCCAAGCAGGCCGCTTTTCTGGTTTAGGAGCCGCAGCACCGCCGACTCGCCATGCTGCGTCGGCATGGTGGACATGCGTACGTCCACCGGCTGTTCGCGCACGATGACCGCGAAGCGGCCGTCTTGCGGCAGGCGCTTTTCCGAAATGTCGAGGTTCGCCATGAGTTTGAGGCGCAGGACCATGGCCGGGCCGATCTTGACGTCGGTTTCGGTCTGCGGCAGCAGCACGCCGTCGATGCGGAACCGGATCTGGACTTTCGCTTCCTGAGGCTCGACGTGCACGTCCGAGGCATTCACCTGGACCGCATCCTCGAACACGCTCTGCAGCAGCTTGACCACCGGCGCGTCCTCGGCGCCCAGCCCGGCGCCGAGCGCGCCGAAATCGATGTAGTCGCCCAGGTCGCGCTCGAGCTCCCGCGCGAGGCCGCTGATCTCTTCGGTGCGCCGGTAGACCCTGTCGATGGTCTGCACCAGCAGGCCCTCGTTCACCACCGCGGTCTGGATCTCGCGCTTTAGGAATCGCGTCAACTCGTCGTAGGCGAACAGGTCGGTCGGGTCCGACATCCCCACCAGCAGCTTGCTGCCCCGCTCTTCGAGCACGATGGCGCGGAAACGGCGCGCCTGGGTCTCAGACAGCCGGCGCACCACCTCGAGCGAGGTGTTGAAAAACTTCAGATTGACGAAAGGAATGTTGAGCTGGCGGGCGATCGCTTCGCAGATCTGATCGTCGGTGACGAAGCCCATCTCGACCAGCACGCGGCCGAGCTTGCGCCCGGTGCGCTTCTGCTGATCGAGCGCGAGGCGCAGGTCCTCCTGCGAGACAATTTTCTGGCCGACGAGGATGTCGCCGAGCCTGATCTTTTCCGGACGTCCCATGCCTGCTCCGCATTGTGCGCGAACCGCGTGGCGGCCATTATCCGCCTTTCCCGCTGGCCTCGCTCTGGCCGAGTCTCGGTAGAGCGCTTATGATTGCCGCTGCGTTGGCGCTGCTCGAACAAAAAGACAGTATTTTGCGATGAACCTGGTATGCACATGACGGCATCGATCGAATGAACGCCTACGCGCCATTCCTCAAATTCGTCGGCGCCATCGTCCAGCAGACGGTCTTCATCTTCCTGGCATTGGGCGCGGTGTTCGCGCTCGCGTTCGGATTGCTGCTGCTGTTACGCAGCGAGACCGCTTTCCGCATAAGCGCGGGCGTGAACCGCTGGGTCTCGACCCGCTCGGCGATCCGGCCGCTTGAAGAACACCGCAGCATCAGCCGGCCCTTGTACCGCATGCACCGGCTGGTAGGCGTTCTGATCTGCGGGGGCGCGCTCTTATCGCTGGTCGTGCTGGGCATGCCCTCGGGAGAGGCGGCAATCGTCAAGTCGCTCGCAGGCATCGGCCCGCCGCGGATGGCTGCCTGGCTTGCAGAGAGCCTGCGCGCAATCCTGCTCGTGGGCAACTTTGGCGCTCTGCTCTTTGGCCTGGTGTTCATCGTGCGCCCCAGCGCGCTCAAGTCGCTCGAAGCCTGGGCAGACCGGCGCATCTCCGCGCGCAAGAGCACCAAGCCGCTTGAAGAAATACACCTGCCGGCCGACAGATTCGCGCGTGCACACCCCCAGCTGCTCGGCGTCCTGGTGATTCTCGGCAGCCTGTACGTGATCGTGAACCTGGGCTACGTGCTGCTGCGCTAGGTTTGCGCATCAGACGCGGTCCCTCTCCGCACCGCCTTGCGGCAAGTGCGGAGGGGACGAACCCCGCCGCGGAGGAGGAGGGAGGAGACCGCGGAAGGCGCGTACTTGTGTTCCGTCCGCCACACCTGCCGGTCAAACCTTGCGGCGCCGGCGTCGCGTGTTGCGGTGCATCAAATTTACGTCTTTGCCGAACGATATACAATCACGGACGAAAGAAAAACACCTTTGTCTAATTTGCAATAGTTCTTTTACGCTATGGGCGACTCCCTCTACGAAATGTCCGTGTTCTCCAAGGTGGTTGCAGCCGGCAGCCTGTCGGCCGCGGCACGCGACCTTGGCGTCTCGACCGCCGTGGTGAGCCGGAGGCTCGCCACTCTGGAGGCTCGCCTCGGAGTGCGCCTGGTAAACCGAACGACGCGACGGTTAGCGCTCACTGACGAAGGCGCCAGCTACCACGAAGCCTGCGTTCGGATTCTTGGCGAGGTCGAAGATGCAGACGCGGCGGCGGCGGCCCAGCTCGTCGAGCCACAGGGAATCCTCAAGGTCGCGCTGCCCGCCTCGTTCGGTCACAAGCACATCGCGCCGCTGATTCCGCCGTTCGCCACGCGCTACCCGAAGATCCAGCTCGCGCTCAGCCTCTCGGATCGCACGGTGAACATGATCGAGGAGGGCTACGACCTCGCGATCCGTATCGGTGAACTGGAAGACTCCTCGCTCGCGGCACGCAAGCTCGCGCCCAATCGGCGCGTCGTCTGTGCGAGCCCCGATTACCTCAAACGGCACCCGGCGCCGCGCACGCCCGCCGAGCTGCAGCAGCACAACTGCCTGACGACCAACGACTTGCGCATGACCTGGGAATACAAGGGGCCTGATGGAAAACGCGGCGCAGTCCGTGTAGCCGGGCACTACGCCTGCGACAACTGGGAGGTGCTGCGCGAATGGGCCATGGCGGGGCTGGGCGTGGCGCTGAAATCCACCTGGGACGTGCGCCGCCAGCTGGAAGACGGCAGCCTCGTCCCGCTCCTGCCGCACTACGACTTCGGCACCGACGTCGCGATCTACGCGATTTATCCGCACCGTCGCCACCTGCCGGCGAAAACGCGCGTGTTCATCGACTATCTGGCCGAGTCCTTCGGTCCCGTGCCGTACTGGGACCGGCCAGCTGTCCGGCCTGTGGCGAAACGAACCAAGCACCGCACTACGGTCTAATATGATTCGGATGCCAGAGGAGACTGCTCCATGAACGCTCCGGTCGATCCCGCCACGCTCGCCAAGGTGTCTCTAGACGACAAGTACACGCTCGACAGGGGGCGCGTGTTTCTCACCGGTACCCAGGCGCTGATACGCCTGCTCCTGCTGCAGCGTGAACGCGACCAGCGCGCCGGACTCAACACTGCGGGCTTCGTTTCGGGCTACCGCGGTTCGCCGCTGGGCGGCCTTGACCAGGCGCTATGGCGCGCACAGAAGCACCTCGCCACGCACCACGTGAAATTCCAGCCCGGCGTGAACGAAGATCTTGCCGCGACCTCGATCTGGGGCTCGCAGCAGCTGAACATGTTCCCGGGCGCGAGGTACGACGGCGTGTACGGCATGTGGTACGGCAAGGGCCCGGGCGTGGATCGTTGCGGCGATGTCTTCAAGCACGCGAACTCCGCGGGCACCTCGAAGCACGGCGGAGTGCTGGTGCTGGCGGGCGATGACCACGCCGCCAAATCGTCCACGCTCGCCAACCAGAGCGAGCACATCCTCAAAGCCTGCTGCATTCCCGTCCTGAACCCGTCGAACGTGCAGGACTACCTCGATTTCGGCCTGCACGGCTACGCCATGAGCCGTTACTCGGGCTGCTGGATTGCCTTCAAGTGTGTGACCGATGTCGTCGAATCCGGCGCGTCCGTGGTCATCGATCCGGACAGGATCGTTTCAAGAATTCCCGCCGACTTCGTGCTTCCCGCAGACGGGCTCAACATCCGCTGGCCCGACGGCATCCTCGAGCAGGAAGCACGCCTGCTCGACTGGAAGGTCTACGCCGCGCTCGCCTACGTGCGCGCCAACGGTCTCGATCGAATCGTCTGGGATTCCCCCAATGCGAAGTTCGGCATCATCACCACGGGCAAGAGTTTCGGCGACACCATGCAGGCGCTCGCGGATCTTGGCATCGACGAGAAGGTCGCGCGCGACCTCGGGCTGCGTGTCTACAAGGCGGCCATGTCCTGGCCGCTCGAGCCGCAGGGCGCGCGGCGCTTCGCGCAGGGGCTGGAGGAAATCCTCGTGGTCGAGGAGAAGCGCCAGTTGATCGAATATCAGATCAAGGAAGAGCTCTACACCTGGGAGCCGGGCGAGCGCGCGCCGCGCGTGGTCGGCAAATTCGACGACAACGGCGAATGGAGCCACGCGGAGGGCCAGCCCGCCGGCAACTGGCTGCTGCCCGCGCACTACGAGCATAACCCGGCGATTGTCGCCAAGGCGATCGCGCGGCGGCTGGAAAAGCTCGGCATGGCCGCCGCGCTGGGCGGCCGCTTCAAGGAGCGGCTCGCGTACCTCGATTTCAAGGAAAAGGCCCTCGCCAAACCGCGCGTCACCTCGATCCGGCAACCTTACTTCTGCTCCGGTTGCCCGCACAACACGTCCACGCGCGTGCCCGAAGGCAGCCGCGCCACCGCCGGCATCGGCTGCCACTACATGGCGGTATGGATGGACCGCAGCACCTCCACCGTTACGCACATGGGCGCCGAAGGCGCGAGTTGGATCGGCCAGGCGCCGTTCACCGAAGAAAAGCACATCTTCGCCAACCTCGGCGACGGAACCTACTACCACTCAGGCCTGCTTGCGATCCGCGCCGCGGTCGCGGCCAAGGTCAGAATGACCTACAAGATCCTGTTCAACGACGCGGTGGCGATGACCGGCGGCCAGCACCATGACGGGCCGCTCGACCCAGCGATCATTTCGCGCCAGATCGCCGCCGAAGGTGTCGCGCCGATCGTTGTCGTCACCGACGAGCCCGAGAAATATCCTGCCGGCGTGAATTGGGCCCCGGGGGTCACGGTGCGCCACCGGGACGAGCTCGACGCGGTGCAACGCGAACTGCGCATGCTACCCGGCGTCTCCGCGCTGATCTACGACCAGACCTGCGCCTCCGAGAAGCGCCGCCGCAGGAAGCGCAACGAATTCCCCGATCCGGCAAAGCGCGCTGTCATCAATGAGATGGTCTGCGAGGGCTGCGGCGATTGCAGCGCCAAATCCAACTGCCTCTCGGTCGAGCCGCTGGAGACGGAGTACGGCAGGAAGCGCACCATCAACCAATCCACCTGCAACAAGGATTATTCCTGCGTCAAGGGCTTCTGCCCGAGCTTCGTCACCGTCGAGGGGGGCCAGCTCAAAAAAGGCAAGTCTGGCGCGAAGGCCGGGGATGATTTTCCTGCCCTGCCCGAGGCGCAGATTCCCGAACTGCAGGGCCAGTTCGGCATCCTCGTCACCGGCATCGGCGGCACCGGCGTGATCACCATCGGCCAGATCCTCGGCATGGCGGCGCACATCGAAGACAGGGGCGTGTCGGTGCTCGACATGTCTGGCCTGGCGCAGAAGTACGGCGCCGTGATGTCGCACGTGAAGCTCGCCGCGCAACCGGACCAGGTGCACGTGGCGCGATTGGGGACCGGCGATGCGCGCCTGGTGCTCGGCTGCGACCTGGTGGTGAGCGCGAGCGGCGACGCGCTCGACAAAATGCAGGCGCAAAAAACGCATGCACTGATCAACGGCACGACTTCGCCCACCGCCGAATTCGTCAAGAACCCGAACTGGCAACTGCCGGGGAGCGACCTGGCACACGACATTCGCGAGGCCTGCGGCAGCGGCAATGCCGAGTTTGTTCCAGCCGCGGAGCTCGCCACCGCGCTGATGGGCGATTCCATCGCCTCCAACATGTTCATGCTCGGCTACGCCTGGCAAAAAGGCTGGGTGCCGCTTGGTCGCGAGGCGATCGATCGGGCCATCGAACTGAACGGCGTCGCGGTCGATTTCAATCGCAGAAGCTTCGTCTGGGGGCGGCGCGCAGCGGTGGATCTCGAACGCGTGCGGCGCATCGCGATGCCGGCAGACGTGATTCCGATCGAGCAGCACTTCTCGCGCAACCTCGATGAGTTGGTGGAGCGCCGGGCGCAGTTCCTCACCGGGTACCAGGACGCGGCCTATGCTGCGCGCTATCGATACCTGGTGGAAAAGACCCGGCAGGCGGAGAACGAAAAAACCGGTTCCACGAAACTCGCCGAAGCAGTCGCGCGCTACTACGCCAAGCTACTCGCGTACAAGGACGAATACGAAGTCGCGCGGCTCTATACCGGCGGCGCGTTCCGCAAGAAGATCGAGGCGATGTTCGAGGGCGACTACAAGCTCGTGTACCACCTCGCCCCGCCGCTGCTTGCCAAACCCGATGCGCGCACCGGCGAACCCGGCAAGATGCAGTTCGGCGGCTGGATGCTGGGCATGTTCGGGATCCTTGCCCGCCTGAAATTCCTCAGGGGGACTGCCCTGGACATTTTCGGCCGCACCGAGGAGCGCCGCATGGAGCGCGCGCTGATTGGCGAGTATGAAGCGACCGTGCGGGCGCTGCTGCAGGGTCTCACGCGCGACAATCTGGCCCTCGCGGTCGAAATCGCTTCGTTGCCGGAGACGATCCGTGGCTACGGGTACATAAAAGCGAAGAGTGTCGAAGCGGCGCGCCGCAAGCAGGACGAGCTCCTCGCGCGCTACGGCTCCACTCCGATCCGCGCCGCTGCATGAGGCAGAGTCTTGTTCTGCTGGCAGTTTGTCTTTTCTCCACACTTTTGCATGCGCAGTCCGGTGAAACCCGCACGCTCGACATCGATGGCGGCGGGCGCGTCACTTACACGCTGCGCGCGCACGCAGCGAACGCCCACGCGGCCCGGCCCTCCGGGGTGCTCGCACCGACCAGCGCGCTCGATGCTGCCAAGCTTCTCAACTTGCACCTGTCGGCTGGGGACATCGAGGAGGCCGCGCTGCTCTCGAACGCGCCGCGCCGGCGCTTCGAGGTACTGCGGGACTATCGCGCCGCGGTGGGTGACGAGGAATTCAAGCGGGTCTTCGCGCAGTATTTCTATCCCGAGAACCGGCTGCTCGCCGAAATCGGCGTCGGCAGGCATCGCCTGCTGATCTGGGACCTCAGGGAGGGAGCGAACCGGATTGCGGGACAGTACTTCGTCGAGATCGACGGCCGCTACCTGATCGACGACGTTCCCAACGACGCACGCACCAGCCTGCGCTGGGTGCTCGAAGCCTACCGCAGCGGCAAGCTGCCCGGCCCCTGAGCGCCGCTAGAGCTTCACGCTGAATGGCGTGAAGTTCGTGTCCTTGTCGTAGTAGTCCTCGTTCTCGGCACGCTTGAGAAAGCCCACGATTTTGTACGTGACGGGGGTAAACACCACCTCGACCGCCACCTTGAGCCCGAACTGCGCCAGCATGATTGCGAGCAGCTTGTCGTTCGGAATCAGTCCCGAGTTGTAGAAAGCGAGCGGATAAAAAAGCGTGGAGTCGACCGCTTCGCCGACGATAGTCGAACCGATCGTGCGCATCCACAACCACTTGCCCGCCGTAAGGATTTTCATCTTCGCCAGCACGAAGGAGTTGACGAACTCGCCGCAGAAGTACGCGATCATCGAGGCCGCCGCGATGCGCCAAGTGCTGCCAAAAGCGGTCTCGTAGGCTTTCTGGTTCTCCCAAAACGAAGCCGGAGGCAGGCTCACCACGACCCACGCCATAAAGGAAGCGAACGCCAGGCCGCCGAACCCCGCCCAGATCACGCGTCGCGCGCGCGCGTAGCCATAGACTTCCGTGAGAATGTCGCCGAAAACGTAGGACACAGGGAAGAACAGCACGCCGGCGCCGAATGCGAGCGGCAACCAGTCAAACTGCACGATCTTCGCCGGGCCGATCAGATTTGAGCAGATCAGGATGGTGACGAACGCCGCCATTACGAACTCGTAGTAACGGTAGTTTTTCATGACAGCCTCGGCTTGTAGTCGCGCACATCCGGGTCCAGTTCGACGCGCATTGCATCCAGCACGCGCGACACCATTGCATAGAAACCCGCGGTGAGCGCGAGTTCGACGAACTCGCCATCGCTGAAGTGCCGTTTCACCTCGGCATGCACCTCATCGGTCACGCTGCACGCCATTACCGCCTCGGCCAACGCCAAAGCGGCTCGCTCCCTCGCATCGAACTCCTCCGACGTCCGCCAGGCCGCCAGCGCAGCGATCTTCGCCTCGCCGACCTCGGCCTTGCGCGCCATGCGCAGATGGTGAGCCCACTCGTACTCGGAGCGCGCAATCTGCGCCGTGCGCAGGATCATGATTTCCCGCAGCGCGCGCGGCGTCCTGCTGTCGTGCCGGATGGAGTTCGCGAACTCGGTCCACGCCGCGGTCAGCGCCGGATGGTTGCCGAGGGCGCGGTACAGGTTCACGGGCGTGCCCCACAGCTCCTTTAGCCGGGCTGCCAGTTCAGGGGGAAAACTGGCGTTCGGGACGCGTTGCATGAGCGGCATAATAGCCGAATGATCTCCGCTGCAAGCCGCCTGCGATGAGCCTGCGCGGCAGCTACGACCTCGCCGCGGCCGATTTTTCGGTGGTGCAGGATTGGGCCGCATACTCCAGCGACGAGCATGCACTTTTCCGGCGCCTGTACCAGCGCCAGGCGAAACTCGTGCCGCTCTACGCGTGTTCCGAATGGATAGAGGCGATTGCCCGCCTGGATGCCGGCGGCGGTATTCCGAAATTTGATCAGGTGTCGGCAAAGTTGCGCGCGGCGACAGGCTGGGAAATCGTCGCCGTTCCGGGATTGATTCCGGACGAAGCCTTCTTCACGCACCTCGCCGGCCGCCGTTTCCCGGTCACGGTCTGGCTGCGCAAGCCCGAAGAGTTCGACTACATCGTCGAACCCGATGTGTTCCACGATTTCTTCGGCCACGTGCCACTGCTGTTCGACCCGGTGTACGCCGATCACCTGCACGCGTACGGCAAGGGCGGCCTCAAGGCGATGCGTCTCGACGCCGTGAAATTGCTGGCGCGGCTCTACTGGTACACGATCGAATTCGGCTTGATAAAAACACCCGGTGGCGTACGTGCCTACGGCGCCGGGCTGATCTCGTCGGGCGGCGAGCTCGCCTACTGCGTGAGCGACCTCGCACCGAAGCGGCTGGATTTCGACCTGGAGCGGGCCTTGCGCACCGACTACCAGATTGATCGCTACCAGACGACCTACTTCGTGATCGATTCTTTCGCGCAGCTGATGCGGGATACGGCGCCCGATTTCACGCCGATTTACGAGCGGCTCCGGGGACTGGCGACGCTCGCGCCCTAAAGCTCGCCGTTGGCGTCAATTCCCTTGTAGAGCCAGTCGGCTTCCCAGGGATTGTCCGGGTCGCGCCGCAGCGCGAGCTCGTTCCTCAGTTCGCGCGCGCCGCCGCCGACATGGAACCACTCGCCGAAGAAGCGCGATGAAAGCACCACGCGCGCGGTGCGGTTCAGGCGCTCGCGCTGGTAGGCCATGAAGGCGCGGTTGTAGTCCTCGCCTGCCGCCGCGACCTTCTCGGCCAGCACCACGCCATCCTCGATCGCCATCTGCGCGCCCTGCGCCAGGTACTGCAGCGTCGGGTGCGCCGCGTCGCCGAGCAGCGTGACGCGCCCGAGCGTCCAGTTGGTCGCCGGCTCCCTGTCGTGCAGCACCCAGTTACGCTCGCGCGAGACGTAGCGCAGGCTGTCACGCACGCCCTGGTGCACGCCAGCAAAGATTTCTTCCAGTTCGTCCGGCGCACCTGCGTTCTGCTCGCCGCGCAAAAAACGGCGGCTGGCAATGGTGGCAACGTTGTTCATCACCGCGCCGGCTTGCAGCCGGTACTGCACCAGGTGCAGGTCCGGGCCGCCCCAGATGGTCATGGCGCCGGCACGGCTGCGGTCGGCGATCTGCTCGTCCGGCACCACGCCGCGATAGACAAAGTGCCCCGCCGCCCGCGGCGCGCCGTCGCCGATCACCGCCTGGCGCGTCGGCGACCAGAGGCCGTCGGCGCCGATGAGCGCTCCGCCTTCGCAGACGGCGCCGTTTTCGCAGGCGACCGTCACCGTGTCGCGTTCTTGCGCGAAGCTTTTCAGTCCACATGAGGATTCGAGGACAACTTCGCTCCTTTGCCTGCATGCCTCCAGCAGACCGCCGTGCAGGTCGCGGCGATGGATGACAAAGTAGCGGTAGCCGAAGCGCTTGAGGAATTCCTTGCCGAGCGCAATGCGTGTCAATTCCCGATTGGTAATGGCGTCGACAAAGATGAGTGCATCGGGAAACACCGCAGTGGCTTCGAGCGTCTTCAGCACGCCGAGACGCTCGAGCATGCGGCTCACATTGGGGCCCATCTGGATGCCGTAGCCGATCTCGCCGAACTCGGCCGCCTTCTCGAGCACCCGCACCTTGCGGCCCTTTCGTGCCAGCGCGAGCGCCGCCGCGAGGCCGCCGATGCCGCCGCCGGCGATCAGGATCTCCTTCACGGAATTTCCTTCATAAAATCATTATACTGAGCGCTTCTAGGAGCCCCGATGACCAATCTGTGGGACAACCCCGCCGGGACCGACGGCTTCGAGTTCATCGAGTACGCCGCTCCGGATCCGCGTGCGATGGGCGAACTATTCGAGCGCCTGGGCTTCAAGGCGATCGCTCGGCACCGGCACAAGAACGTGATCCTGTACCGCCAGGGCGGGATCAATTTCATCGTCAACGCGGAACCGGATTCGTTCGCGCAGCGTTTCGGCCGTATGCACGGGCCCAGCGTGTGCGCAATCGCGTTCCGCGTGCAGGATGCGAAGGCCGCCTACGAACGCGCCATCGGGCTGGGGGCCTGGGGCTACGCCGAGCACGCCGGCCCGGGTGAACTCAACATTCCGGCGATCAAGGGCGTCGGCGATTCCCTGATCTACCTGATCGACCGCTGGCGCGGCAAGAACGGCGCGCGGGATGGCGACATCGGCAACATCGGCTTCTTCGATGTCGATTTTGAGCCGCTACCTGGCGCGGCGCTCGACCCCGCAGGTCACGGCCTCCTGTACATAGACCACCTCACGCACAACGTGCATCGCGGCCGCATGAAGGAATGGGTGGAGTTCTACGAGCGCCTCTTCAATTTCAGGGAAATCCGCTATTTCGACATCGAAGGCCAGGTCACCGGAGTCAAGAGCAAGGCGCTCACCAGCCCCTGCGGCAAGATCCGCATCCCGATCAACGAGGAAGGCAACGAGAAAGCCGGCCAGATCACCGAGTATCTGGACAGCTACCACGGCGAAGGCATCCAGCACATCGCCATGGGTGCGAAGGACCTGTTCAAAACGGTCGACGCGCTGCGCGCGGGCGGTGTGAAGCTTCTCGACACCGTCGATACCTACTACGAGCTGGTCGACAAGCGCATCCCGGGGCACGGCGAAAACGTCGCCGAGCTGAAGCAGCGCAAGATCCTGGTCGACGGCAAGGCGGGCAAGCTGCTGCTGCAGATCTTTTCGGAGAACCAGCTCGGACCGATTTTTTTCGAGTTTATCCAGAGGAAAGGCGACGAGGGCTTTGGCGAGGGCAATTTCAAGGCGTTGTTCGAGTCGATCGAGCTCGACCAGATGCGCCGCGGCGTGCTGCAGGCCAAGCCGTAGCGTCCATGGCGCAGAAACTCAAGTACCAGCGCGGCTTCGGCAACAGTTTCGCCAGCGAAGCGGTCCGCGGCGCGCTGCCCGTCGGCCAGAATTCTCCACAGCGCGCGCCGCGAGGGCTCTACACGGAAGTCATTTCCGGCACCGCGTTCACCGCGCCGCGCGCGGAAAATCTCTCGAGCTGGCTCTACAAGCTGCGCCCTTCGGCGATGCATGCGCCCTACCGGCCCGCAGGCAACGGAAGGCTGCGCTCCGGGCCATTCGACGAAGCAAAAACGCCGCCCAACCGCCTGCGCTGGAACCCGCTGCCAATACCCTCCAAGCCGACCGATTTCATCGACGGCCTCGTGACCATGGCCGGCTCGGGGGGTCCCGCGTCACACGCGGGTCTCGGCGTGCATGTCTATTGCGCCAACCGCCCGATGACCGACCGCTATTTCCACAACGCCGACGCCGAAATGATGCTCGTCCCGCAGCTGGGCGGGCTCTCTGTTTTTTCGGAACTGGGAAAAATGGAAGTGAAGCCGGGGGAAGTCGCGGTGCTGCCGCGCGGCATGAAATTCAAGGTCAGCCTCCCCGACGGCAAGGCGCGCGGCTACGCCTGCGAAAACTACGGCCCGCATTTCCGCCTGCCGGAACTGGGGCCGCTCGGCTCGCAGGGCCTGGCGCAGAAGCGTGACTTCCTTGCCCCGGTGGCCGCGTTCGAGGACAGGAACGCTAGGTGCGAAGTGGTGCTGAAGTTCCTCGGCAAGCTGTGGGCGGCCGAGTACCGCCACTCGCCGCTTGACGTGGTGGCCTGGCACGGCAACTACGTCCCTTACAAGTACGATCTCGCGCGCTTCATGGTGCTCAACACGGTGAGTTTCGACCACCCGGATCCGTCCATCTTCACCGTGCTTACTTCGCCATCAGGCCACCCCGGCATCGCGAACTGCGATTTCGTCATCTTCCCGCCGCGCTGGCAGGTCGCCGAGCACAGCTTCCGTCCGCCGTGGTTTCACCGCAACGTGATGAGCGAACTGATGGGCCTGGTGCATGGCGAGTATGAATCCAAAGCGGAAGGCTTCCTGCCCGGCGGCGTGTCGATTCACAACTGCCTGCAGGGCCATGGCCCGGACCTGCCGACCTTCGAGAAGGCGAGCGCTGCCGAGCTCAAGCCGCACCGGCTCCAGAACTCGCTCGCTTTCATGTGGGAAGCCAGATACGTCTTCCGGCCGACGAAGTTCGCGCTCTCCGCGCCGCAGCTGCAGCGCAACTACGAAGCGGTCTGGGACGGGTTCAAGAAGCGTTTCAAGTAACCGGCGCGACGGCCGCTTCCGCCAGGTCCACGTCCGGCGCCAGGAATCCGCCTGACTGGTGCCGCCAGAGCTTTTCGTAGACTCCGCCCAGGCGCAACAGTTCGTCGCGACGAAAGGTGGCGAAATACGCCCACTGCCGGGAATCAGCTCCCGGTCCAGCCGGGCTTGCGCTTTTCCAGGAAGGAGCGGATACCCTCGCGCGCTTCGGTGCCAGCGCGCACGCCGGCCAGCACGCCGGCAGTGTGCGTGGCGAGCGCGGGCGAGATAGGGGCCTGCGCCACCTTCGCGAGCAATGCCTTCGAACGCGCCAGCGCCTGCGGACCCGCCTGCGCGAGCTGCGCGGCAAATTTCTCCACCCGGGCGTCGAGTTCTGCCGCCGGCACGCATTCGTGGACGAAGCCGATGCGCAGCGCCTCGCGCGCACCGAGCCGCTCTCCGGTGAGCACGTAGCGCCGCGCCTGCTGCTCTCCCAAGACGCGCACGATATACGGGCTGATCATCGCGGGCACCAGGCCGATCCTGACTTCGGGCAGGCAGAATTCGGCTTCCTCTGACGCGACCACCAGGTCGCAGGCCGCAACGAGGCCCATGCCACCCGCGAACGCCGGCCCGTGCACGCGCGCGATGAGCGGCTTCGGGTAGGTATGCATACGGTAGAGGAGCTTCGCGAAACGGCTCGCTTCGCGTTTCGACTTCGCCTTGGTGGACTTCGCGGCCTGCTCCATGCGCGACAGGTCGCCGCCGGCGCAGAACGCCTGTCCGCGGCCGGCGAGAACGATGACCCTGCAGGTCGAATCTTTTTCCAGTTCTTGCAGCGAATTCGATAGGGAGCCCAAAACCAGATCGTTCAGCGCATTCCTCAGCTCCGGCCGGTTGAGCCAGAGCCAGGCCGCCGGACCGCGCCGCTCGATTTGCAATGCGTCCATCAGTTGATCTGCAACCTTTGCCGTGCGGCAACGTATTCCTTGGCGAGGTTTTCGACCACCTGCGCAACCGGCATCACGGCGTCGATCTGGCCCACGCCCTGTCCCGCGCTCCAGATATCGCGCCAGACCTTCTTCTCGGCGCCGCCCTCGGTGCCGAAATTCATCTTGTTCGGATCGGACTTCGGCAGATTGCGCGGATCGAAGCCCGCCGCGACGACGCTGTGCTTGAGGTAATTTCCATGCACGCCGGAAAAGAGGTCCGTGTAAACGATGTCGGCCGCGGCGGCGCGCAGGATCTCCTCCTTGTAGCGCTCCGGCACGCTCGCCTCGGGCGTGGCGAGAAAGCGCGTGCCGATGTAGGCGAGGTCGGCTCCCGCGGCCTGCGCGGCGAGGATCGAGTCGCCGCTGGAAATCGCACCCGAAAGGATGATCGGCCCGTCGAAGAAGCGCCGCACTTCGCCGATCAGCGCGAAAGGCGACAGCGTCCCGGCATGGCCGCCGGCGCCGGCGCAAACCAGGATCAGGCCGTCGACGCCCGCCTCGAGCGCCTTCTCGGCGTGGCGCACGCTGATCACGTCGTGCAGCACGATGCCGCCGTAGGCGTGGATCTTCGGGATCACGTCGTCGGGCGCGCGCAGGCTGGTGATCGTGATCGGCACCTTGTGGCAGATGCAGACTTCGATGTCGTACTCCAGGCGGTCATTCGATGTGTGGCAGATCTGGTTCACCGCATAGGGCGCCGCGCCCGGATGCGTGGCAAGCGCCGCTTCGATGTCCGTCAGCCAGGCGTCGAGCGCCTCCTTCGGCCGCGCGTTGAGCGCAGGGAACGAGCCGACCACGCCCGCCTTGCATTGTTCGATGACCAGCTGCGGATTGCCGGCGATGAACATCGGCGCAGCGATGACCGGGATGCGCAGGCGCTGCAGGGCGGGAGGCAGGGACATGCGGAACTGTGTCTTTCGTGACGAACGTGCCAGCGTATCATGGGCCGTCGTGTGAACAACCTCTCCATCTTCGCGGGCTGCGTGCTGATCTGGGGCACGACCTGGCTTGCGATTACCTTTCAGCTCGGACCTGTCGCGCCGGAGATCAGCGTCAGCCATCGCTTCCTGCTCGCCGCGCTGCTGATCGCGGCGTGGTGCCGGATCCGCGGCCTGCCGCTGCGTTTCAAACCATCGGAGCACGTCGCGCTCGCGCTGATGGGCGGCCTGATGTACGGCGCCGCCTACGTCGCCGTGTACCACGCCGAGCTGCATCTAGCCTCCGGCCTGGTGGCGATAGGCTACTCGGCGAGCCCGCTCGTCTCCTCGCTCGGCGCGCGCCTGTTCCTGCGCCAGCGGGTAAGCGCGCGGCAGCTGCTCGGCTCCGCGCTCGGCCTCGCGGGTATCTGTCTCGTCTACTGGCCGGAATTCGGCAAGCTCGCCCCGGACCGCAACGTGGCGCTCGGCATCGTCTTCACCGTGGCGGCGGTCCTCTTTTCCTGCTCGGGCGGCCTGCTCGCGCAGCGCAACCATCAGCAGGGACTGCACGGTTGGCCGACCATGGCCTGGAGCATGGGCTACGGCGCGCTCCTCTCGCTCGCCGTCGCGCTCACGCTTGGCCGCGCCTACACAATCGACCTCGGCGCGCCGTACCTGCTGTCGCTCGCCTACCTCGCCGTGCTCGGCACAGTGATCACCTTCGCCGGCTGGCTGACCCTGGTCGGCCGCATCGGCGCGGCGCGCGCTTCCTACGTCGGCGTGATGGCGCCGGTAGTGGCGCTGTGCGTCTCGACGCTGTTCGAGGGATTTGCTTGGCACCCGCTGACCGCGCTGGGCATCGCCATTTCGGTTTCAGGAAATATTCTGGTGCTGGGAACGAGTCAGACCGCCAGCCGAAAATAAAACACGCGGTATCGCTTCACGGCGCGAGCAGCTGCGACCGTACCCCGTATCGCTCGTAAACCGGGACCGCACGCCGGTCGCAGGTGATCAGTTCAGCGTCGTTGGCGATCGCAGTCGCTGCCACCAGCGCATCGTATGTCGCCCCGCCTGTGATTTGCCGGTCGGGAAGGCCGAGGACGAACTCGCGGTATTGAGAAGAGCTCAATCGCAAAAACTGCTCCGGAAAACGCGCCGCCAGAAAATCGCGGACGATGTCGCCGGAAACCCGGTGCGGTGGAGGCAAGCGGGTCAGCACGGAGTAGGTTTCGAGCGCGCAGTGCTCGATCAGGCGAAGGCCGCTGTCGAGCGCACGGCGCGCGCGCTCATGCGCCTGGTGCCACGAAGCGAACGCCGCGACGACGAGGCTCGTGTCGGCGGCTCTCACCGCCTCGTACGCTCGAGCGTCTCGCGCACCTGTTCGCCGGAGAGCGGCGGCAGTTCTTCGCGCGGCACCGCGACGACGCCCTTGCCGCGTTTCGTCAACCGCATCGGCGTCGGCGCGACCTCGATCTCGAGCTTGCCGTCACCGGCTCGGATCTCAAGCGCCTGCCCGGCCTTCAGGCCCAGCGCCTGGCGCAGCGCCTTGGGCACCACCAGGCGGCCCGCACCGTCCAACGTCGCTTTCATGGTTCACATAATGCCATAAAAATGGCATACCTAAAACCAATACGACCGAGAATCATTCGATCGCCCGGTCGACGCGCAGCAGCACCGACTGCGGGATCACGATGCCGAGCGCCTTCGCGGTCTTGAGGTTGACGATCACTTCGAACCGCACCGGCTGCTCGACCGGCAGGTCTGCCGGCTTCGCGCCTTTCAGGATGCGATGCACGAAGCGCGCCGACGCCCGGTAAAACTCGGCAATGCTGCCCGCGGTATAGCTCAAGAACCCGCCGTCGATTGCGGCTTCGCTGTACGAGTGCAGAGCGGGCATGCGGGTTCGCGCAAGAGACTGAACAATCATCTTGCGATTGATGTTGAACAGCGCGTCCTGCGCGATCACCAGCGCGGCGGGCTGCTGCTTTGCGACGCTGGCCAGCACGGCGTCGAGCTCGTCGCGGCGGCTCGCCTCAAATCTCATCAGTGTCACGCCGAGCCGCTTCGCAGCTTGCTCGGCCTTGATCCAGATCATCTGCGCAGAGGTGTCGGCCGGACTCATGAGGTACCCGAAACGCGACGCTGTTGGAAAGACCTCGCGAAGCAGCTCGAGCTGCTTCGCCGCGAGAACCTCTGTCAAGGAGGCCAGCCCGGTCACGTTGCCACCGGGTCTTGCAAGGCTCGCCACCAGTCCCTGTTCGACGGGATCCGCCGCGATCGCCATTACGATCGGTACGGTCGAAGTCGCCTTCTTGGCAGCGAGGATCGCCGGTGACCTCGGCACCACAATGACGTCAGGCTTGGCGGCGAGCATCCCGGCGATGATCTCGGGCAGTCGATCGAATTGCGATCGCGCAAAATTCACGTCGAGGACGACGTTTCTTCCGTCGACATAGCCCTGCGCGCGCATTCCCTCGACAAACGCCGCCAGATTCACCTTGCCCGTGTCTTCCGGATTGCCGAGAAACAGAACCGCGACGCGCGGCAAGGACCTCGCCGGCTGGCCGAAAACGCGCGCCGGAACGGCAATTGAAACGGCGCAGGCGAACCGAAGTAACTTGCGGCGGCAAATCACGCCGCGAGTCTACCGCTCAAGCGAAGGACGCCCCCGCCTGCGCCTTGTCTCGCAAGAGCTTGGGCGGCGCGAAGCGCGCGCCGTGCTTTTTCGCCAGCTCATCGGCGCGCGCGACGAACTTTGCCGCGCCGACGTAATTGATGAACTGCAGCGCGCCGCCGGTCCAGGCTGGAAAACCGATGCCGTAAATCGAGCCGATATTTGCGTCGTGCGCGGTGGCGAGCACGCCTTCCTCCAAGCAGCGCGCGGTCTCGATCGCCTGGCGGTAGAGGATGCGATCCTTCATCTCCCCGATATCGAAATTCACCCCGTTGCGGCCGAAGACGCGGCCCAGCTCCGGCCAGAGGTATTTCTTCCCGTCCTTCGGATATTCATAGAACCCGCCGCCCGCCGCGCGTCCAGGGCGATTCAACTCCTTCACCATCTTCACGATCACCTTTTGCCCGGGGTGCTCCGGCGGCAAGGGTTTGCCCTCGGCCTTGAGGTCGGCGATGGTCTGCTCCATGACGTGCATCGAGAGCGACATCGAGGTCTGGTCGATCACTTCCAGCGGTCCCACAGGCATACCGGCCTGGCGCGCCGCATTCTCGATTGCCGCCGCCGGAATGCCTTCAGCGAGCATCGCGCAGCCTTCCTGCACGAACGTACCGAACGTGCGGCTGGTATAGAAGCCTCGCGAGTCGTTGACCACGATCGGGGTTTTGCCGATCTGCAGCACGTAGTCGTAGGCCTTGGCGAGGGTCTCGGCCGAAGTCTTCGCGCCTTTGATGATCTCCACCAATTCCATTCGATCCACGGGAGAGAAGAAATGCAGGCCAATGAATTTTTCGGGATGCCTGGACGCCGCGGCGAGGCCCGAGATTGGCAGCGTGGAGGTGTTGGAAGCGAAGATGCCCCCCGCGATCAGCATCGGCTCGGATTCCTTCGTCACCTCGGCCTTGAGATCCCGTTTCTCGAACACCGCTTCGATGATGAGGTCGCAGCCGGCGAGATCCTTGACGTCGGCGGTGGCCTTGATTAGCATCAGTTGGGTCGGGTCTTTCTTCCTGCGCTCGAGGATTTTCGCGCTGTACGCCTTGCCCGCTTCTGCCTTTTCCAAGAAAACGTCCTTCAGCACACAGGGCACACCGCGATTCATGTTGGCCCAGGCAATACCGCCGCCCATCATGCCCGCGCCGAGGATGCCGACCTTGGTCGCCTTCCATTTCGGCACGTCCTTCGGCCGCGACGCCCCGGACTTGATCGCGCCGCGATTGAAGAAGAGCGAAATCAGGTTTTTCGCCACGCCACCCACCGCGAGTTCGGCGAGGTAGCGCGATTCGATGCGCAGCGCAGTATCGAAATCCACGCAGGCGCCTTCTACCATCGCCGCCATGATCGCCTTGGGCGCCGGGTACAGGCCGCGCGTTTTCTCGATCAGCATCGCCGGCGCGGCCGAAAGCATCTGCGAGATCGCGGGGCTCGATGGTCCGCCGCCGGGCATGCGGTACTTCGCGTCGTCCCAGGGCTGCTTCGGCGACGGGTTGGCGACGATCCACTCGCGCGCCATCTTGAAGAGGTCTTCGCGGTTCGAGGCCAGACCCTGCACCAGGCCGAGCTTCGCGGCGTCTTGCGGCCGCAACGTTTTGCCTTCAACCAGGTAGGGAAACGCTGCCTGCAGGCCGAGCAGGCGCGTCATCTTGGTGACCCCGCCCACGCCGGGCAGGAGACCCAGAGTGACTTCCGGCAGGCCGAGCTGGATCGAAGCGTCGTCGAGAACCAGACGGCAGTGCGCGCACAGCGCGATCTCCCAGCCGCCGCCGAGCGCCGCGCCCTCGAGCGCCGCGACCACGGGGAGGCCGAGCTTTTCCAGCGCGCGCATCTGCTTCTTCACCGCCTCGAGCCAGCGGAACACCCTGGGCCCGTCGTCGGGCCCGTATTTGAGAAGGTCCTTGAGTTCCGCGCCGGCGAAAAAGGTTTTCTTCGCCGAAGCCAGGATCACACCCTTGGTGAGCGATTTCTCGAGCGCGAGGCGTTCCACTGCCGCCGCGAACGCCGCTTCCCAGGCCTCGGTCATGGTGTTGACCGGGACATCGGGTGCGTCGAAGCTGAGGGTGACGATTCCTGCCGGGTCTTTTTCGAACTTGATAGGCATCAAAGGCGTTCAACAATGGTGGCGATTCCCATGCCGCCGCCCACACACAGCGTCGCCAGGCCGTAACGCAGCTTGCGCCGCTCCAGCTCGTCGATCAGCGTGCCGATGATCATCGCGCCGGTGGCGCCGAGCGGGTGGCCCATGGCGATCGAGCCGCCGTTGACGTTGACAATTTCGTCGGCAACGTTCATTTCCTTCATGAACTTCATCGGCACCACGGCGAAGGCTTCGTTGACCTCGAACAGGTCGATCTGCTCGATCTGCATCTTCGCTTTCGCCAGCGCCTTGCGCGCGGCCGGCATCGGCCCGGTGAGCATGATGGTGGGATCCGCGCCCGACAGTGCAACCGCGACGATGCGTGCGCGTGGAGTCAGGCCCAATTGCCTGCCTTTCTCTTCCGAACCGATCAGCACCGCCGCCGCGCCGTCCACGATGCCGGAGGAGTTGCCGGGCGTATGCACGTGCTTGATGCGCTCCACCTGCGGATAGCGCTGGATCGCGACCGAGTCGAAGCCCAGCTCGCCCATCTTGTCGAAGGAGGTCTTGAGCGAAGCAAGCCCTTCCATGGTGGTCTGCGGCCGGATGAATTCATCGTGATCGAGGATCACGTCACCGATCGCGTCCTCTACCGGCACCACCGAGCGCTTGAAGTAGCCGTGCTCGCGCGCCGCGCCGGCGCGCTGCTGCGAGCGCATGGCGTAGAAGTCCACCTGCTCGCGCGAAAACCCCTCCAGGGTCGCGATCAGGTCGGCGCTGATGCCCTGGGGAATGAACGCGGTGTCGAACGCGGTCTGCGGGTCACAGGCCCAGGGGCCGCGGTCGGTGCCCAACGGCACGCGCGACATGGACTCGACGCCGCCCGCGACCACCAGGTCCTCCCATCCCGAGCGCACCTTCTGTGCCGCCATGTTCACGGCTTCCAGTCCGGAGGCGCAGAAGCGGTTCAACTGCACGCCCGAGGCGCGGTAGTCCCAGCCCGCGGCGAGCGCCGCGGTCTTCGCGATGCAGCTGCCCTGCTCGCCCACCGGCGTGACGCAACCCATCACCACGTCGTCGACCTGCGCGGTGTCGAGGTCGTGGCGCTTCTGCAGTTCCTTCAGTACTCCCGTAAGGAGCGTGATCGGTTTCACCTCGTGCAACGCGCCGCTCGATTTGCCTCTGCCGCGCGGCGTGCGTATTGCCTCGAAAACCATTGCTTCAGCCATCTTTGCCTCCAAGCCCGAGTGAACGGGAAATGACTTCCTTCATGATTTCGTTGGTGCCGCCATAGATGCGCGTGACGCGCGCATCCACGTAGGCCTGCGAGATCGGGAATTCCCACATGAAGCCGTAGCCGCCGTGCAGCTGCAGGCATTCATCGAGCACCTTGCCCTCCATGTCGGTGGCCCAGAGCTTGGCCATCGAGGCGGTCGCCGTGTCGAGCTTCTTCTCCAGCAGCAGTTCCATGCAGCGGTCCACGAACACACGCATCACCTGCACTTCGGTGGCGATCTCGGCCAGCTTGAAGCGCGTGTTCTGGAAGCCTGCCACCGGCTTGCCGAACGCCTTGCGGTCGTTCACATAAGCGATCGTCCAGCCGAGCGCCGCCTCGCATTTGGCCGCCGCGCCGATGGCGATCTGCATGCGCTCCCAGGGCAGCTCCTGCATCAGGTAGATGAAGCCGTTGTTCTCCTGGCCAAGCAGGTTCTCCGCCGGCGCTTCGACGTTGTCGAAGAAGAGCTCGGCTGTGTCCTGGCCCTTCAAGCCCATTTTCTTCAGGCGCTTGCCCTTGGAGAAGCCCTTCATCGAGGTGTCGACCACGACGAGGCTCGTGCCCTTCGCACCCTTCGCCGGGTCGGTCTTCGCCACCACGATGACGAGGTCGCAGTTCCAGCCGTTGGTGATGAAGGTCTTCGAGCCATTGACGAGGTACTTGTCGCCCTTCCTGATCGCGCTGGTCTTGACCGACTGCAGGTCGGAGCCAGCGCCCGGTTCGCTCATGGCGATGGCGCCGACCATGCCGCCCGCGGCCATCGCCGGCAGGTATTTCTTCTTCAACGCGGCGCTGCCGTAGTTGAACAGGTAGGGCGCTACGATTTCCGAATGCAGGCCCCAGCCGACCGAGGAGTTGTTGATGCGCGCCTGCTCCTCCATCAGCACCATGCTGAAGAGCTTGTCCGCACCCGAACCGCCGTATTCCTCCGGCATACTCATGCACAGGAAGCCGTTTTCTCCCGCCTTTCTCCACACGGACTTGTCGGCGTAGCCCTGCTCCTGCCAGCGCTCGTCGTGAGGCCTGACCTCGGCCTCCAGAAAGCGCCGCACGCTGTCGCGAAAGGTCTCGTGCTCGGGGGTAAAGAGGGTGCGTGGGATCACGGGAGGACGATTCTAGTCCAAGCCTATAATTCCCGGTATGCACGCGGGGACGGTGGTTCGCAATCTCAGGCTCTTTTCCGGCCTCATCCTGATGGCCTTCGTGACGGGCCATCTGGCCAATCTGAGCATCGGCATCCATTCGCTCGCGGCGATGGAAGCCTGGCGCGCGCATCTGATGGATCCCTGGCACTCGGCGCTCGGCCAGCCCCTGCTGCTCGCGGCCGTATGCATCCACGTCGCGCTCGGGCTGTACGCGATCTCGGTGCGCCGCTCCATGACGTTGAGCCGTACCGACGTGGTGCAGCTGGTGCTGGGTCTGCTCACGCCGCCGCTGCTGCTCAACCACGTCGTCGTGACCTACATGGCCGACCAGGTGACGCCGGACTTCGACTCCGCCTACGGCATGATGCTCGCGGTCTACTGGAAATTTTCTCCCGGCTACGCCTTCCAGCAATTGTTCGTGGTGGTGATCGTCTGGGTCCACGCCGCGCTTGGCCTGTATTCCTGGCTGGTGCTGAAGCCTGTGTGGCGGCGCATCGGCGGTTTCGTGTTGCCGCTGCTCTTCGCAGTGCCGATCGTGGCGCTGATCGGCTTTGCCGAGTCGGGCAAGGAAGTGCTCGCCAAGCTCGCCAACGACCCGGCCTGGCAGACCCATATCACCGACAACATCGGCAGCATCGTCAAGGTCACCTCCAAACTGGACGTGCTGCAGGGACAGATCCTCACCACCTACGGCGCGCTGCTGCTCCTTGCCGCCGCCGTGTTCGGCGCGCGGATGTTGCGCGACCGTTTGACGCCCGTGCGCATCGCCTACGACGGTGGCCTGTCCGCACAAGGACGGCGCGGACTCTCCGTCCTCGAACTCAGTCTTCTGAACGACGTTCCGCATGCGCATGTCTGCTCGGCGCGCGGTCGCTGCGGCACCTGCCGAGTGCATGTGGACGCCGGCGCGCAGGCACTGTCCCCCGTCAACGACATCGAGAGCGCGACCCTGGCGCGCGTGAGCGAGAGAAAACCCGTCGACCCCGGCGTGCGCCTTGCCTGCCAGGCGCGTGTACTTGGCGCGGGCGTCGCCGTCACGCGGCTGTTGCCGGCTTACGCCGACGCTTCGGCCGCGCGTCTGCCGCAGGACTGGCTGGCCGGCGCTGCGCCAGCACGGAACCCGGCGCCATGACAACGGTGCTACGCATGCTGTGTGGCGTGGCGTTGCTGTTCGCCGCGAGTTCGCCGGCGTTCGCGGCTGCAGAGCACAGCCTCGCCGAACTGTCGATGGGAGCGCTGGCCGAATCCAAGGCTCGCATCGAGACGCTGGCCGGAAACTTCGCCCAGGCCCCCGGCGAACTGCGCCAGCTGACGGAGCAGACGCGCAAGTCGATGATGAGCGGAACGGGCGTGCGCGGGTTCACCTACCTCCTCATCCTGCTGCTCGTCGGCGGTGCCGCCGAGTGGCTGTACTGGACCTACGCCTATTCGCCGCTGCGCGCGATCCATGCGACGTCGGTAGAAACACCCCTGCAGGCGTTGCGCCTGGGGCTGCGGCACTTGCTGCTGCGAGTGTCGGGAATGCTGCTCTTCACCTTCGCCGCGATCGGCGTTTCGGCGGCGTTCACCTGGCCGGCGGGCATGCATGAACTGATTATTGCATCGACGCTGCTCCTGCTCTCGCTGCGCCTTGCGTGGGTGGCGGTGTCCATCATCGTTGCGCCGGGACGGCCGCAGCTCAAGCTGGTCCCGGTGGACCCGGCCCGCGCGCGCTGGCTCGCCGCGACCGTCGTGGTGGCGCTGAGCCTGCTCGCGTTCGGCCAGTTCGTGCCCACGATCCTGGTGCGGGCGGCCGAGGCGCGACACGCAGCCGGTCTGCTGCGCTTCGCGGCCTACGCCGCGGCTACCCTGATCCTTCTCGTAGGTGCCTTCGCCTTCTTCAGCCGCCCGAGCGGACCCCGCGGCGCGGCGCAAATGCGCCTGCCGATCATTCCGCGCTCCTTCCTGCTCGCTTTGCTGGTCGCCGCGGTATTCGTCGCCTGGGTGATGAGCGAGCGGGTGGCCGCGGTGCCTGTGATCGTCGCTATCGTGATCGCGCTGCAACTCGGCCTGCGCGACATGGTTTACTTCTACTGGCGCGGCGACGGCGAGTCGGGCGAAGCGGAACGCGCGCTGCCTGCGATCGTGCTCTCGCTCGCTCGCTTCGTGGTCGTGCTCGCGGGCATAGGCGCGGCTGCGCTCGCGCTCGACACTCCACTCACCGCGCTCGCCGAATCTGTCAGCCCATGGGTCAGGATTGGACTGCGTCTGCTGGGCGTGGCGGTCCTCGCACTGCTCGCACATGGTGTCTGGATCGCAGTGAAAAGCGTGGTTGACCACCGCCTCGCCGGCATCGGGCCGGTCGATCCGCACCACACGCCGGACGCGAGCTCCCGGCTTTTGACGCTGTTGCCGCTGCTGCGCGTCACGACCGCGGTGGTGCTCATGGTGCTGCTGGTGCTGTCCTCGCTCTGGGCGCTCGGCATCGAGATCACGCCGCTGCTGGCCGGCGCCGGGGTCCTCGGCATCGCGCTCGGCTTCGGCGCCCAGGCCCTTGTGCGCGACGTGATCGCCGGGATTTTCTTCCTTGCCGAAGATGCGTTCCGGGTCGGCGAGTACGTCGAGAGCGGCACCAATACAAAGGGCACGGTGGAACGGATCACCCTGCGCTCGGTGGCGCTGCGCCACCACAACGGCCCGCTGCATTTCGTACCCTACGGCTCGCTCGGCACCGTGCGCAACCAGTCGCGCGACTGGGTGATCGACAAATTCAACCTGCCGCTGCCGATCGAGGTCGAGAGCGAGACGATACGCAAGATGATCAAGAAGATCGGCGAGGACATGAAGAGCGATCCCGAGCTCGGCGGCTTCCTGCTCGAGCCGCTCAAGGGCAAGCTGTATCGCGTCGACCCCGGCGTGAAAATCTTCCGCTGCAAGTTCCGCAGCCCGCCCGGCAAGCAATTCGACCTGCGCGCGAGCGCCCTGAAGCGCATCGAGGCGGCACTGAAGAAACTCGGCCTGGGTTTCGCCGACGGCAGGCAGACCGTCCTGATGCATACGCCGGCCGCCATCCCGCCGGCATAGCATCTGCCGCCTTTTCGCGCGGCGATCGACTTCCTGCGGATAGCCGTCCAGGTAGTGGACTCAGGCGACGCCAGCGCGCTCCAGCACCGCGTGCAGGAGCACGTTGCATCCCGCCGCGATGTCCTCGGGGCGGGCATTTTCGATTTCGTTGTGGCTGATGCCGCCTTCGCAAGGCACGAATACCATCGCCGTGGGCGCGATGCGGGCCATGTACACCGCGTCATGCGCGGCGCCGCTCACGATGTCGCGTTGCGAGTAGCCGAACTTCTGCGCGCCCTCGCGCACGCTCTGCACGAGCTCCGGAGCAAACTCGCTGGGCGGAAAATAGACGACTTCGCTCAGTGCAATCTCCGTTCTGCTTTCTCTTTCAATAAGCGCGATTTTAATTTTCAGCTCTTCCACCATCGCGCTCAGCGTCGCATCCCTGGCGTTGCGCAGGTCCACCGTCATGCGCACCTCGCCGGGAACCACATTGCGCGAATTCGGCTTCACCTGCATGAAGCCGACCGTGCCGCGCGCGTAGTCCGGAAAGACGGTCGCGATACGGTTCACTTCCAGCACCAGGCGGCTCGCGGCAAGCAGCGCGTCCTTGCGCGTCTCCATCGGCGTCGGACCGGCATGCGCGTCCTGCCCGGCAATCACTACATCGAACCAGCGCTGGCCCAGCGCGCCCATGACGACGCCGATAGTGGTGCGAGTCTCTTCCAGCACCGGGCCCTGCTCGATGTGCGCTTCGAAATAGGCGCCAAGGGCGTGCGGCTGCGCCTTCCCGGCGTAGCCCGTGCTCGCCAATGCCTCGCGGACGCTGATTCCGTCCGCGTCTGTCGCATCCAGGATTCTTTCCAAAGGGAAAACACCGGCAAATACGCCGGAGCCCATCAACGTCGGCACGAAACGCGAGCCTTCCTCGTTGGTCCAGGCCGCGACTTCGATGGGCGCCCGGGTACGCACGCCCGCGTCGTTCAGCGCACGCACGATCTCCAGCCCAGCCATGACGCCGTAGGCGCCGTCGAATTTCCCGCCCGAGGGCTGGGAATCGAGGTGGCTCCCCATCGCCACCGGCAGCGCATGCGCCTCGGTCCCCGCGCGCCGCGCAAAAATATTGCCGATGCGATCGACCCGGACGCTCATGCCCGCCTCGCCGCACCAGCGCACGAACAGGTCGCGCCCCTGGCGGTCGGTGTCGGTCAGCGTCAGCCGGCGCACGCCGCCCTTTGCCGTGGCGCCGATCTGCGCCAGGTCCATGAGGGACTGCCACAGCCGGCCGGAATTGATGTGCAGCACTAGGTTCACCTTGCGCAGTGCATTATGCTCCACGCCTGCAAAGCGGAAACCATGTGGAGAGGAAACCATGAACCAACCCGTCAGCCCTGAAGTCGCCGGTGCGCTGGTGAGCGCGCAGGGCGTCGCGCCAACCGTGGAAAGCGCCGCGGACGACGCGCGCTTCGTTACCATGGTGCTGGACAACTCGGCCAGGGCCTTCGCGCAACTTGCCTTCGAGGACGAACCCTCGGGCTTCGCCGCGGCGCAGAAACGACACGCGCCATGACGGAGCCTGAAATCCTCGGCCTGTCCTGCAGTGCGCTGGCCGAGGCGATCCGCGCAAAGCGCGTCAGCGCGACCAAGGCGATGGAAGCAACGCTCGCCCGCTCCCAGGCGGTGCAGCCGAAGCTGAATGCGTTCCTGCGCATCGACGCCGAACTCGCTCTCGAGTCCGCTCGTCTTGCTGATCGGGAACTCGCGCGCGGCCATCTGCGCGGCCCCTTGCACGGCGTGCCGATGGCGCACAAGGACATGTATTACCGCAAGGGCGTCGCCTCGAGCTACGGCGGCAAAATCGGACCATCTCGCCCGGCGCCGTTTACCGCGAGCGTGCTGGAGCGCCTGGACACCGCAGGCGCGATCCAGTTCGGCGTACTCAACATGGCCGAATGCGCCTTTGGCCCGACCGGGCATAACTACCACTACGGCCACTGCCGCAACGCCTGGAACCCGGAGTGCATCACCGGCGGCTCGTCGTCGGGCTCCGGCACTGCGGTCGCGGCGCGCGCGTCGTATGCAGCATTGGGATCGGATACCGGCGGCTCGATCCGTTTGCCGGCCACCTTCTGCGGCACCGCTGGCATCAAGCCCAGCTATGGACGCGTCTCGCGCGCGGGCGCCATGCCGCTGTCTTTCTCCATGGATACCGTGGGGCCGCTGGCGCGCACGGTGCAGGACTGCGCCCTGCTGCTGGGCGCAATCGCGGGTCAGGACGCACGCGATCCCGTGTCCGACTCGCGCCCGGTGCCGGTTTACGTTGCCTCTCTCTCGCGGCCGGTGGCGGGCCTCGTCGTGGGCAGGCCAAGCCGATACTTCTACGACGGCTGCGATGCGGAGATCATCGCGCTGATGGAAGCCTCCCTCGAATCGTTCCGCAAGCTGGGTGCCAGGGTCGTCGACGTGGACGTGCCCGACATCGACTCATGGAACGCTGCTGCGACCATGATCATCGCCTCGGAGGCGGCGGCGGTGCACGGCAATTGGCTGCGCACGAGGCCGCAGGACTACTCGGCGCAGGTACGCTCACGACTCGAATCCGGCCTGACCATTCCGGCAGCCGCGTACATCGACAGCTTGCGCTTGCGCGGCGTCGCGCTCGACATATTCTGCCGCGAGGTGTTCTCCAAAGTCGACGTGCTGCACGCGCCCGTGGTCGCGTTCCAGACGCCGACCATCGCCGAGACCGACGTCGGCGGCGGGCCCCGGCTACCGGCGTTGATGGCGCAGCTCACGCGCCTGACGCGCCCTGGCAATTTCCTCGGCGTGCCGATCCTGTCAGTACAGGCGGGCTTCACCAAAGCCGGCATGCCGATCGGCATGCAGTTGCTGGGCCGGCCCTTCGACGAGGCGACGCTGTTCGCGCTCGGGCACGCCTACCAGGCTGCGACCGATTTCCACACCAGAGCGCCGGCGCTCTAGCGCGCGACGTGCGAAGCATTTGCTTGGTAGAGTCTCGATCATGCCTTCGCGCTACGCATCCGTGTTCCGGCCCGGCCTGTTCGCCGGGCAGGCCGTCATCGTCACCGGCGGCGGCTCGGGCCTCGGCCGCTGCACTGCGCACGAGCTGGCGTCACTCGATGCCAGGATTGCCCTTATCGGCAGAAAGATCGAAAAACTCGACCGCGTCAGGCTGGAGATCGCCAAGGCCGGCGGCGAAGCGCGTTGTTATCCCTGCGACATTCGCGAAGAAGAAATAGTCAAGCGCGTCGTTGGTTCCGTACTTGCTGATTTCGGCCGCATCGACGCGCTGGTGAACAACGCGGGCGGGCAGTTCGCGGCGCCGCTGGAAAGCATTTCCGCCAAGGGCTGGGACGCGGTGGTGCGCACCAACCTCACCGGCGGCTTCCTCATGGCGCGCGAGTGCTACACGCAGTGGATGAAGATGGAGGCCAGCAAGGGAAATGCGGGCGCCATCGTCAACATCATCGCCGACATGTGGCAGGGCATGCCGACCATGGGCCATTCGGGCGCGGCGCGCGCCGGCATGCTCAACTTCACCGAAACCGCGGCCTTCGAGTGGGCGCCCATACGCGTCAACGCCGTAGCGCCCGGCTGGATCGCTTCCAGCGGGCTGGACAACTACCCGCCGGAGATGGCGGCGCACATCCGCTCGCTGCCGGCGCACGTGCCGCTGGCGCGCCTGGGAACCGAATCCGAAGTGTCGGCCGCAATCTGCTACCTGCTCTCGCCCGCCGCCGCATTCATTTCCGGCTCCTGCATCCGGGTGGATGGAGCGGTGCCAAACGCGAAGCGGTTGCGGGTAATCGCGAACAGGCAGCCCACCGCCGCCTACGACGGTTTCCACCTTGCGTCAAAACCCAAGGTGCTGGACTGATGCCGGCAATTCAGTCAAAGCTGGACCCCGATTCGGCATCCTTCCAGGCCAATCGCCGCCGCATGCTGGAGCTTGTAGCGCGCCTGAGAAGCCTAGAAGAGAGAACGCGAAAGGAATCCGAAAAGGCGAAGCCCCTCTTCGACAAGCGCGGCCAGCTCCTGCCGCGTGAACGCATCGCGCGTCTGCTCGACGTCGGCGCGCCCTGGCTGGAACTTTCCTCGATGGCCGGCTATTGCCTGGACAATCCGGATCCGGAGAAAACCATTCCCGGCGGCGGCATGATCGCCGGCATCGGCTACGTCGGCGGCGCGCGCGTGGTGGTGGTGGCGAGCGATTCGGGCATCGACGCAGGCGCGATCCAGCACATGGGCCGCGAGAAACTGCTGCGCGCCCAGGGACTGGCGCTTGAGAACAGGCTGCCGTTCGTGCACCTGGTCGAATCCGCGGGCGCTAACCTGCTCAAGTACCGCGTGCAGGGCTTCATCTATGGCGGCGCGATTTTCTACAACCTGGCGAAGCTCTCCGCCGCCGGGCTGCCGGTGGTGACGGTGGTGCACGGCTCCTCCACCGCCGGGGGGGCCTACATGCCGGGACTCTCGGACTACGTGATCATGGTGCGCGGCCGCGCCAAGGCCTTCCTCGCCGGGCCGCCGCTGCTGAAGGCCGCCACCGGCGAGATCGCGACCGACGAAGAGCTGGGCGGCGCGGTGATGCACACGCATGTGTCGGGGCTCGGGGAGTACCTGGCTGAAGACGATTCCGACGGGGTTCGGCTGGCCAGAGAGGTGCTTTCCCGCCTCGACTGGGAAAGCAAGGATCTTCCCAAGGGAACCCCGCCCAGATACCCGGCGGACGAACTGCTTGGCGTTATTCCCTCGGACTACCGTAAACCGGTGGACATGCGCGAACCGATTGCGCGTTTCGTCGATGACTCGGACTTTCTCGACTTCAAGGCCGACTATGGCATGGCCACGGTCTGCGGCCACGCGGCCCTGCAGGGACACAGGATCGGCATCGTCACCAACAACGGGCCGCTCGATCCGGCCGGCGCCAACAAGGCGACGCACTTCATCCAGGCCTGCTGCCAGGCAGGACTGCCGATCCTCTACCTGCAGAACACCACCGGCTACATCGTCGGCAAGGCCTCCGAAGAGGCCGGCATGATCAAGCACGGCGCGAAGATGATCCAGGCGGTCACCAACGCCAGCGTGCCGCAACTCACGCTCATGTGCGGCGCCTCCTTCGGCGCCGGCAACTACGGCATGTGCGGGCGCGGCTACAACCCGAGGTTCCTCTTCTCCTGGCCCAATGCGCAGACCGCGGTGATGGGCGCGGAGCAGGCGGCGCTGACGATGGCCATTGTCATGGAAGGGGGAATGAAGCGGAAAGGTCTGGAAGTTGATATTGAACAAATAAGAAAGATGAAAGCGAAAATAGTAGAGAACTTTGAAAGTCATCAGAGCGCGCTCGTCACCAGCGCGCTGCTGCTCGACGACGGCATCATCGATCCGCGCGACACGCGCAATGTGCTGGGTTTTGCGTTGTCGATCTGCAAGGACGGCGATGCGCGCCCGCTGCGACCCGTTCAGTTCGGCGTCGCCAGGCCCTAGTTACAGCGCCGACTCAGCGCAGCTCGTAACCCGGCGTCACCTCGGTCTCCATCTCTGCGGGCGAGACAGGACGGCCGTCGAAGAAGATCGCGATCTGGTCGCCGAGGCGGCGCTTGCGGTTGAGCCTCACCACGATGTTCCATTCGTCGTGCGCGCCGGTGGAGTAGCCTGCCGAGGCGCGGAACGCGTAGTAGCGCACGAAGCCGGCACGG
>Ga0187893_10003610_pt1 | contig 30951 bp, 24 predicted proteins | sample MA1701074metaG_FD_139574 | JGI IMG/M metagenome (GOLD analysis project Ga0187893, IMG submission 139574) | White microbial mat communities from a basaltic lava cave in the Kipuka Kanohina Cave System on the Island of Hawaii, USA - MA170107-4 metaG ...
CCTGACGGCATTCGCCAACCTGACTATCTTCTCGCTCTACGGCCAGCACTCGGACCTTGCCGACGGTCATTACTCGCTTGCCACCCGCTTCGGAAGGAACGCCACACGCCGGACATCACTTTTTACTGCTGATTCTCTCTTCAATTTTTATAATCAGGCTGGGCCTATACGACGTAAGTCTCGTCCCCTTGTTGACGCTCGCACTGATGAATGTGGCCCACTTTGTGATTTTGTTTTTGCCCGGATATTTTGCCGCGAACGACCGATACCGCCTCATCGGTGATGCAGTGTTCCTGTTCCCGGCGCTTACTTTGTTGGTTTGACCCCGGCTTTACTTTTGGGTCCCGGCAAGGTGAACTTATCGCCAGGCAGGTAAATGGAGATCCTCAACCCCTCGGCGCCCAACTTGTTGCTTTGCTCGCGACGTGACTTAGATGGATTGGAAATGGTCAACACCTGAGAAGTCCCGATCACTTCAGCCTGTAGCCCATTCACCACGATCGCCGTGGATTCGTCAATGCCAATCCCTAGGTAATCCGGAAAATCAATGATGCCGGTCAGCAATCGGTTGTGCCGGCTGCGGATCAGGAAGTGTTGGTCAATCAGAACCTGCTTTACAAGTCCGAGTCCCGGTTTGGTTTCCAGGTTTCGAGGTGCAATGGCTCTGAACGTTGAGGTATAAGCTGTGTCCTGAAGCTGGTTGCCAGTGATCATTGCCTCGCTCATAACTGCCGCACCCGCGCTGGTGCCTGCCACCAATGCTCCCCTCTGAAATGCCTCACGAATAGTCTGTTCCAGCGGCGTACCACGGACCACCCCCATAAACCGTTCCTGGTCGCCTCCTGTAATGTAAATGAGTCGGGCATTGCGGACCGAGTCAAGCCTGGATGGAGTTTGCTCTACGCCCTTCCGGAAGTTCATTCCGGCAAGCGACGTTATGCCTGCAGTCCAGAAGGGTTCGCAGGCATAAAAGACTGCAGAATCCGATTCGCTCGACATGGGCAGCACCACTCCATAGCCCCCAGTTCTCAAACCGGATTCCAGTATGATACGCTCGATGATTGCCTCCGGCCGCGATCCGCCGCCGATGATCACAAGCGTACCCTTTGACTGTCCCCATGCCGGAGCTATCAACCACAACCAGGCAATTCCGATTGAAAGCCTTATTGTTTTCATGAAGTGGTGTCTGGTCTGTGTAGTTACTGATCACCTTTTAGCATTTCAGTGGTTTAAGTAGGTGGCAGCTGAGAATTGACCTGTGAAAGGCGGACCGCCGAATCCTGGTTCGCATTCTACTTACCCACATGACTGACAGCCAATGAGGCGGGCTAAAAATACTACCTTCATTCAAAACCTAACCCTTCATTTTATGAAATGACTGTTTTTATTCCCGTTAGCTGCCTTTCTATGCATGCTTGTCATCTCTGCATGCGAGAAAAAGGATGAGACACCGGCTAACCCGTTGGTGGGAACCTGGAAGTTTTCAAGCTTTACCAGAAGCGGTTGCACCGATCCCAATGAGGATGGTACGGAAACCTGCACGCTCACCCTGGATGAGTGCGGCTACCTTGTGCTAACCGCTACCACATACGAATATCATCCGCCTGTTGGTACAGGAAGCGCCGAATCCGGTACTTACACAGTTAGCGGCAGCATTCTTACGTCGACACCCACGGGCGGTGCAGCCGATGATCCAGTTATGTATGCAGTTTCCGGCAGTACGCTCACACTAACAGGTTCAGACGTCTCTTCCGGCTGCACCGAGGTTCAAGTCCTTCAGAAGCAATAGGGATTCAATCCGGAACAGTTGCTAGTGCCCAGAGTTTCAGGGTACCGCATACCCTGTTGCCCCATCTTATGACCGCTTCGCCAGGCGGGCTGCTTCGCGTTCAAGGAGACCAAGCAAAGCGTCCACGGTGCTACGATGGGTTCTGAAGCTGAGACATGCGAATCGAAGTGTGAACTTTCCGTCGAGCATAGTGCTCGAAATGAATACACGGCCATCGGCTTGCACGGCTTGAAGCAGATTCTTGTTGAAGGCATTTGCATCTCCCTGCTTTGGGACGTACCGGTATGTGACAACGGATAATTCCGGTGGTGGACCGGTTTCAAAGCCAAGCTTCCTGATTTCACGGTAGAAGTACCGGGCCAGCAAGAGTTTTTCCTGCAAGCACGCCCGAAATGGCTTCACGCCGTGCATCTTCAGCGGCAGCCACATCCGCAATCCGCGGAAGTGCTTAGTGAGCTCTGGTGACAAGTCAGCGGGTGATGCTTCCTCTAGTGCGCTTGCTGCATCCTGCATGTAGTTGGCCTGGTAATAATGCGTGGCAGCCAGGAGTTTTGAGTCCTTCACCAGGACCACACCCAATCCGTATGGCAAGAACAACCCTTTGTGAGGGTCAATCACCAGGGAATCGCTCAACTCCATGCCTTTTAACTTCCGCTTGCCTTCCCTGGTCAACGCAAAGAAGCCGCCGTAGGCCGCATCTACATGGAACCACATGCCGGATCTTTTCGCTGCATTCCCCAGGGCAGGCAGCGGATCGATTGCGCCTACATCAGTAGTTCCAGCAGAGGCAACTAATAGAAACGGATTCAGGTGTTTACGCTTGTCAGCTTCAATCTGTTTACCAAGTTCATTCGCATCCATCTGCCACCGCTTGTCGGTAGGAATATAGCGAAGGCGACACTCTTTGAGCCCCGCGATCCGTATTGCTTTCTCCACGCTATGATGTGCCTGGTGGGTCAGATAAATGACGGAACGCTTTATTTTCACAGCGGAGATTCCTTTTGCGTCTCTTGCCGCACAAATCGCGATCAGGTTTGCAATGCTGCCGCCTGAAGCCAGGTTGCCGCCTGCAGTTGTTGGATAGCCAACGCACATTGCAAGCCAACTAATGAGCATGTTCTCCATGCGGACGGCGCCAGGTCCGGCGAAGAACACCCCGGCGTACCGATTTGTTACATCGGCCATGTAGTCGCCGAGCGCTGAGTAGTAGATGCCGCCTCCCGGGATGTAGCCAAGGTGGCCGCCTGAGGCGGGGTTGAGTGATGGAAAATCAACACTCTTTTCCAGGATGCCCAGCAATTCTGCAATGGAAGCCGGGTCTTCAGAGATTGGCGACTTCAACACTCCACGGCCACCGTCGCTATTCAATTCGAACGCTTTTCCGCGCTCGAGTGACTCAAGGAACTTCTCCGAATAGGTCAGCACTTTATCGCGTACCGACTTTCTTTGTGTGGCATCGGGCTCGAGTTGACGAGCAAGTTTTTCGCAGGCTGCAATCTCAGATTCAAGGGACATTGTCAAAAATAGTGGTTAATGCTCAGGTGGAGAGTGCCTGCCGAACGAAAAATGGAGGAAGTGCTGGAGAATAATCCGTAAGTTGGCGATATACAGCGTCTCGTGGCCAAAGCTGCTCCAGATCCCGACTTCTCGTCGACAGGTTACACGAGCCATAACAGGGTGTCGCTTGTTCATGGCGGCGCAGAGTACTTCTCAATTGCTGAAGAACTCATAGATCAAGCGATTCATTCGGTTCACTTGCAAACGTACATTTTTGAGAACGACGAGACCGGCAGACGTATATCGGAAGCGCTGGCCAGGGCGGCGCTCCGCAGTGTTTACGTATATGTGATGCTTGATGCATATGGCTCCGCTGACCTTGACCCGGCACTGATCGATCGGCTCCGTGAGGCCGGAGTTCACTTCCGGTGGTTTCAACCAATTGTAAGGGGCAAGGATTTCTTCGTTGGTCGTCGTATGCACCATAAGATACTGGTTACAGACGGACTTAATAGCCTCGTTGGAGGCGTGAATGTAAGCAATCGGTATAATGACCTTCCCGACCAAATTGCATGGCTGGACTTTGCCGTAAAGATTCAAGGTGAGGCCTCGATTGAACTGTTTAACCGATGCGTTGAGATGTGGTCCAGGATGATCTGGCGAAAGATCGGGGCACCCCCCAGTTTCAGCTGGCGCTCAGTCGTATCTCCGAGCGAAGAGGTGCTTACCCGCATCCGCGTAAACGACTGGGTTCGCAACAAGAATCAGGTATCAAGATCCTACATGGAGATGTTGGCACGGGCCAGAGATCAGGTCACCATCCTGTCGTCGTATTTCATGCCTGGCAGGGTCCTTCGCAGAAACTTGAGCAGGGCCGCGAAGCGCGGTGTTGCTATCCGTGTGATCCTGACCGGGCGTTCGGACGTGCCATTCTCCAAAGCAGCAGAACGATTTCTGTATCCGTGGATGTTGTTGAGAAACATCGAAATATACGAGTACAAGCGCACTGTACTTCACGGCAAGCTGGCTACTTACGACAGGCAGTGGGCCACTATTGGCTCATACAACGTCAATAACATAAGTGCTTATGCCAGCATCGAACTAAACGTAGATGTCCACAACGCAGCGTTTGCCGGCGCAGTCGAGGATGCGATGGACAAGACTATTGAGCGAGACTGCGTCAGAATAACTCCGGCCACCTATGTACTTAACACCAACATACTCCTCCTGATAAAGAGAAGACTCTCTTATGAGTTCATCCGGCTGGCGTTTTACCTTTTTACTTTCTTTTTTCGTCAGGAAGCCCGCGGTCGGTGACATTTTCGCCAGCGATTCGTCGAAGAAACGAGCCGACGGCGTCACCATCCCAGCCGGCAAAGCGACCGCGCTGCACAACCATTTTGTTACCGTCAGGATGACTGAGAAAGTAATGAAACACAAACCTTCCACGACGGTCCCGCCAGCCAAACACCTGGCCGAACCGCAGGTCGTTGAACACAAGCGTGTCACCCCATTGCTCAGCAGTATAGTAACCCTCTGAGAATCGTTTTAAACGCTTCATTTCATCCTTGTCCGACCATGCAGCCAGAAGCTTTTCGTTACGTGGGAAATACTCGAAGGCAATTTGCTCCTCTTGATCGAAGACAGAGCAAAAACCGATGTAACTTCCCTCCGGCGTGTTTGCAACAACATACCACAGCCAGGTATTGAGGGGCGTGGGTGTGGACATGTAGCGATCAGGAGCAATCCGCTGCCGCGCCAGGTCGCTGGTCACGACCTTGTTGATGGCAAGTTTGTTCATCACACCATAGGACATGTAGAAGGCAGCCCAGATCCACGCGAGATGTGCTGCCAACCGACACCGAGGATGGTTCGCACCAGCAAGGGCAAGGAAGCCAAAAGCCGCCGCCACAGGAATAGTGAGAAATGGATCCACTACGAACAAAGCGTTGAATGAGATTCGAGTCTGACTGAATGGCTCCAACCAGGCTACACCGTAGGCATTGAAAGCGTCAAGAAAAATGTGAACAAAGATTTGCAGGCCGAAGAATCCTGCCCACACCCCCAGCCTCATAAGACCCGGATAAAGCCTGTCGAAGATATAGGCCAACGCCGGCGCACACACGACTACGAACAGGAATGAATGGGTTATTCCCCTGTGTGCAAGGAGGTCGCGCGCCGGGTCGAGCCAGAAAGAAGCTACAAAGTCAATATCGGGAAGACTTTGTGCGACAGCGCCAAACACCAGGGCCTTGTTGCCGAGTTTCTTGCCGGAGGCAGCCACTCCCAGGCACCCCCCAAGGACAACGTGCGTCAGGGAATCCATGAAGCGTCAACTCACGAGACCGGCCTGTTGAAAGCCAGCAGCGGAATACGGGTCTGAAATGCCATCGAGCGGGTAACGCTTTGTCCCAATAGTTTTTCGAAGAAACTTCGCTGGTGCGTAAACATGACCAGCATGTCGGCACCAGTCTTCTTTATAAACTGGCCGATGGCCTGGTCTACGTCGTCGCTGTTAACCTGGTGGAACGTGATCGCGCCATACTGTGCTTTGTTGATCAACTCAGGTTCGATGTTCCGGTCCTGCCGCTTTGAACTCTTTGATGGGAGGCAGTGCATTACGAATATGCTGGCGTTGAAAAGCGCGGCAATTTTCGCCAGCCTGCGAGTCTCCTCGAAAGCGTTCTTGAAGTCAGTTGCATACACAATCTTTTTCATGCCTGTATACACAGCTTTCGCCGGAACGCCGATTACCGGCACCGGGCTTATCTCCATTAACTGCGCCGTATTGCTTCCCTCGAAGATCTTCTTCAATCCCGATGCGCCCTTGGTTCCCATAATAATAAGATCGATGGTCTTTGCTTTTGCGTAGCGTGCAATAGCCTCTTCAAAGGGAATCCCATCAGTGATCTCGCATTGTATATCTGCAGTTTTGGCAACGGCTCGCAGTTCGGTTCTTAGTTTTTCAAGGTCGCGTGTCGCTGTCTTCCTCATCTGGGCTTCCAGCTTCTTCCAGTTGCTTAGGACCGTCTCGGAGGTATCCATTTCGATTACCGACAACAGCACGATGCGGGCATGGATTTGCGACCCCAGCTGAACGGCATAATGTGCCGCATTCCTTGCGGCTGCCGAGAAGTCGGTGGGCACAAGCAAGGCTACCTTGCTCTTGGAAGAATGTGCAGCAGGCTTCATTTGCCCAAATTACGAGGATTTGGGAACATAAAACCATGACCTGTGTCAGGTGTGATTATTCGTACCGAAGGGCTTTTACAGGGTTTGCCCTTGCCGAACGTAACGTGTGGTAAGAAATCGTGAGAAGGCCGATGGTCAATGCCAGGAGGCCACCTGCGAGGAAAAGCAATGGATTCAGGCTGATTCGGAAGGCAAAGGTGTTGAGCCAATTGGTAAGCAAGTACCAGGCCAGGGGTGTAACAAGGACAAACGCGATTACAATCAGTCTTCCGAACTGGTTGGACATAAGCATGGTAATCTGTAATTCCGTTGCTCCAAGCGCCTTTCGGATTCCCACTTCCTTGATTCTTCTCTCTGTGGTAATAATGGCAAGCCCGAACAGCCCCATGCAAGAAATCAGGATGGCCAGCACGGCCATGATGGAGACGACCGAGCTCATTTGTTGTTCTGTGCTGTACAGGTCGGTCATGTGTTGGTCAAGAAAAGTGTAAGTGAATGGAAAGCCGCTCACCTGGCTGTCCCATACTGCCTTGATCCCGGCTATTGTCTCGCTCATGTTCTCGCCAGCCAACTTAATAGTCATCTCATCAAAACCCCAGTCCATGTGGCTCACGATAGACAATGTGTTCACGGTGTGGTGCAGCGAATTGAAATTGAAGTCCTTGACAACGCCTATAACTGTTCCCAGGGAATCGTTGTCGTACCAATTGTGTCCAACTCGCGTACCGAGTGGATTCTTAAGCTGCAGGTGCTTTACAAGCGCCTCGTTGATGATAAAGGACAATCCGTTGTCGAGCGGATTACCTTTGTCAAAAGTGCGCCCCTCCTTTAATTCCATTTCGTAAACAGTTAGAAAATCCGGGTCAACGTTCACATTTGAAGTCGACATGTTTACAATCCCCGTGTCAAGCATGACCTTCCACCCCCACTGGTGAAGATTGTTGCCTAACCGTTGGCCCGATGCCGTAACACCCAGCACGTTTGGCTGCCTGGAAATTTCATTTTTGAGCGTTTCGTACTTCCTGTTTGATTCACGATCGAGCTGCACCAGAAGCATGCGCTCTGTTTCAAAGCCGTTGTCGCGGTTCCTGATGAATAGCAGTTGCTGCACTACAACGGCTGTGCTCACCATCATTCCGACAGCCAGCGCAAACTGCACCACCACCAACGAGCTCTGGAATACAGACTTCCGTCCGCCGGTTCCACCCTTCAATACGCGCGCCGCATTGACAGAGGTCATGTATAAAGAAGGATATATGCCAGTGAGCAGGCCAAGCACGATGGCCATACTGAAAGTGGTAAACAGGTTCACCGGTGAGAAGAAAACCGGTTCCAACGTCAGGTGTCGATTGATGAGCTGGTTGAGCGCTGGAAGCAGGAGGAAGTCGATAAGGAGCGCCAGCATAAGAGCTATCAGGGCCAGCATAAGCGATTCGAGAATGAACTGACCGAAAAGTTGGTGCTTCCGTGCACCTACGGAGGTGCGTATGCCTATCTCCTTCCATCGGTGCGAAGCGCGCGCTGTGGTAAGGTTCATGAAGTTGACAGAGGCAATCAGCAGGATAAAGACTCCGGCGATGGCGAAGATTCCCAGGTATTTGCCATTGAACTTCCTGTAATTCTGGTAATCGTGCTCGACATCGGCAGAGCCCAGGTGGACTTCGTTGAAGGGCTGGAGGTAAACTGAGGTTTTTTCGTTGACATTCGGGTCTCCGGTCCAGCGCACAAACCACTCAGGCAGTTTACTTTCAAAGGTCCTCCAATTGATGTTCGGATTGAGCTGGATGTATGTCGTAAGGAAATTGCCGTTCCACTCACGGTTGAAGCCGGAATCAAGCCTGACATAAGTTTCAATGGACTCCAGGGCCTCGAACTGCAGGTGGGAGTTTTCGGCAACGTTTTGCAGAATTCCGGTGATCTTAAACTCCCGGTCACGCTTCGTTACGGTCTGACCAATGGCATCTTCCGGATTTTCAAAGAACATGCGCGCAGTCTTCTCGGTTAGTACCATGGTATTAGGTTCATCAAGCGCGGTCCATTTGTCGCCATGAAGCAGATTGAAATCAAACATGGTCAGGAAGCTGCTGTCAACGGTTGCCACCTGGTCGACTAGAAACTGCTTCTCGCCCAGCCTGATCACTCGCTTTGCGCCGCCCCAGAAACGGCTGTAAGTGACTATCTCGGGGAACTCCTCCTTCATCACGGGGCCGAACGGTCCTCCTGTAAGTGCCACCAACTGTCGCTTAGTGCCCGTCCAGTTCTGGATCTCGTTAACCCGGTAAATATCCTTGCCATTGCGGTGCCAGGCATCAAAACTACGCTCGTCGTAGATAAAAAGATAGATGGAAATGCATGCCGCCAACCCAACCGAGAGGCTGAAGATGTTGATGAAGGCGTAGATTGGGTTCTGCCGGATGTTCCTGAGGGCAATGTGAAGGTAATTGGCCAGCATGACAGAGGTTGATCTTCAGGTTATACTAAGTTTCATTGAAAAGGTTTCCCGTTTATTCAAACAATCGGGCGAAGTCAAACTTCAGACCGTCGAAAAGACCTTTGTCGGACAACTTTAACTCGGGGATCACCAGCAATGCCATGAAGGACATGGTCATGAACGGGGCGCCAAGTTTCGAGCCCATGGACTTTGCAGTCTGATCAAGGTGCTGGTATTCCCTGGCCACAAGGTATCCATCGGCATTTGACATAAGGCCGGCAACGGGTAACGGAAGCAGCGTGGTACGCCCGTCCTTCACCGTCACAATCCCGCCCTTGCAATTCATTAATGCGTTGACTGCAGTCGCTATCGAGACGTCGTCTGACCCAACTACTACGATGTTATGGCTGTCATGGGCTACCGAAGAAGCGATGGCTCCTTCGTTCAATCCGAACCCCTGGATAAATGCCGTGGCAGGCGGTACTTCTGTGTACCGATTGATCACCGCGATCTTGAGAATGTCATGATCCATATCTGCGACAGCGAGCCCACCCTTCGACTTGCAGGGCAGAAATTCCGACCTGGTGATCAACTGTCCATCCTGAGCCACGATCACCCGCATGCGGCCCTCTCCCGCTTTCACATGGAATTGGGATGGATCTATTGTTCGACTATGGAACTTGTTGGGGGCATCGGCCCGGACTGACTTGATGCGAGTTTGTCCGTTTTCAGCAACCAAATTCCCGTTCACGTAGGTTTTCAGGATTTCAAACGACGCGAGGTCTTTCACAACGATCATATCTGCCGGGTCGCCGACCATTAGCCGACCAACACCAAGGCCGTAGTGAATGATCGGGTTGATGCAGGCAGCTTTTAACACTCTGAATGGGTCAATCCCTTTTGCAACCGCACGCCTTACGAGTTGGTTAATGTGACCATCAACCAGGCTGTCGGGGTGCTTATCGTCAGAGCAGAACATTACGCGGTCTTCAAACTCCGGTAGCAGGTCTACCAGCGCCTCAAAATTCCGGGCGGCACTTCCTTCCCGGATGATGATCTTCATTCCCAGATCAAGCTTGTGCCGTGCTTCATCGAAGCCCACACATTCATGATCCGTTGTGATGCCGGCGCGCGCATAGGCCTCTGCCTGGACGCGGTTCAGACCTGGCGCATGACCATCTATCGGCTTCTTGTGATTTCTCGCTACTGCCAGCTTATCCATTACCTCGGTATCGCCATTGACAACACCAGGCCAGTTCATCATCTCTGCCAGATAGAGAATCTCCTTTCGCCCCATCAGCATGTCCATATCTGCTGTCCCCAGCCGAGCTCCCGCCGTTTCGAAGTTTGTGGCAGGCACGCAGCTTGGCGCCCCAAAGTGGAACTTGAAGGGTACCTTCTCTCCGTTTGCAATCATGAACTCAACACCCGGAATACCAAGCACGTTTGCGATCTCGTGCGGGTCAGAAACGGTTGCAACAGTGCCGTGGACAACGGCAAGCCGGGCAAACTCGCTGGGCACAAGCATCGAGCTTTCGATATGAACATGTGCATCGATGAAACCTGGCATTATGAAGACGGATGGCGCTGATTGCCCGGGAACAATGCCGGTGATGAGCCCCTCTTCCACGATCACCTCACCAGGATACACGTGACGGCCTGGAATGTCAACCACCTGGCCAGAAATTCGGAAGGAGGAATCGCTCATTTCAAAAAATCAACGCAAGAATCAGATGAAGTGACCTTAATGGGCGTAATTTATGGAATACTTGTTGTTGCGCCTCAACCATGCTTCGTTCCGGCCTCCCGATCACTTTCGTTGTATTGGCTGCGTTACATCAGCGCGCTGTTGCTCAGCCCATTGGGAGCATTACCTTCCGCGACGTGTACGTTGTGCCTTTCGACTATCGCTTCCAGGGTACCCAGGTTGGCGGGCTGTCCGGAATTGATTACGACGCGAAGGCTGAAACCTACTACATAATCTGTGATGACAGGTCGGCATTGCAGCCGGCGAGATACTACAGGGCCTCGATCAGGATTTCTGAAAAAGGAATTGACACAGTCCTCTTCACAGACAAGGTTGATCTGCACGGTCAAAATGGAAAGCCATATCCAAAGAACTCAATTGATCCTGAGGGCCTGCGGCTCAATCCCATGACCGGTGAAGCGGTCTGGACCAGCGAAGGTGAGCGAGTGGTTAAGGAAAAAGACACGGTTCTGAATGACCCCGGCATCTTCGTCATCCGTGATGGCAAGTTTGTTGGTCAGTTTCCTACACCGCCAAACGCACGCATGTCGCCACACAATCAAGGCTCCAGGAACAACGGCGCCTTCGAAGCGCTGACTTTCGCCGATGAGTACAGAACATTATGGGTGGCTCTGGAAGAGCCGCTGTATCAGGATGGTCCACGGGCTGATGTGGAGCAAAACATTTCGCCCGTTCGATTCTACAAATTCGACTTCAAAAGCCGGGAATTGATTGCCCAGTATGCCATTGACCTTGAACCTGTTGCTCACAAACCAGTTTTACCAACTGCTTTTCGAGTCAATGGAGTAACGGATATCCTCGATTCCGGAGGCGGGAACTTGTTGATCGTGGAGCGATCATTTACAACCGGGAGGTTGCCGTGTACCGTGAGGCTCTTTTTGGTTGACTTCACCAAGGCCGACGATGTACGGGATGTGCCCTCACTGAAAGAAAAGGGCGGTTGGCTTGCCGTTAAAACGCTCCTTATTGATCTTGACACGCTTGGCATCTATGTTGACAACGTGGAGGGGATCACATGGGGGCCTCTCCTTCCCAACGGCAACCGCACTCTCCTTTTGATTACCGACAATAACTTCCAGTCATTTCAAAAGACCCAGGTTTTCCTTTTTGAAGTTGCAAAAGGTAAGTAAGTCAGAATTTGAACTCTACCCCAGCCATCACATACCGGGGGATTAGTTGGTTCACGGTGGTGGTGATGGCCTGGTAAGAGACATGGCGCTGGCCGAACGTGGTTTCGTTGAGCAGGTTCCTCCCCTTGAGCATGAGCGTAAATCTATTCGCTGGTGTAACCGAGTAACGAGCTGACAAATCCAAAAAATGAAACTTGGGTTGTCCGTCGATCGAATTCAATTCGTAGCGCTCCGCATGAAGGGTGATGCCCAGTCGCCTCTGTATAGCTGCGAAGTAAACGTCGAAATAGACAAGTGAATTCAGGTTCCTCGCTTCAATGAGGCTGCTGGATGAAGATGCAAACTCAAGTACACTCCCAATGTGAAAATTGAAAGGGTCTGTCAGCCCCGTCCTAAGAGAAATCTCCACGTAGTGGCCACCCGCATTCGTAGAAGCTTTCACCGATTCAGTCGAAGTGAGAAAGTCCATATAGTTGAATGACCAGCGGAACTTCAGGTTTGAATGAAGTGATTTCAGGAATTTGTCCAATGTGAAAGAAAGTGACGAAAAGTTGCGATCCGCAACCTGATTTTGGGTATTGACAACATAATTCGGTTCAATGTCCGCATTCACCAGGTATGCTGAAGGTGTTTCATTGTGAAGAAAATTGACGAAGAAGCTGAAGCCTGCACCCCAATCGGCGAATTCATACCCAGCCAGGAGGGTTCTGGTATCAAACTTTCTGAAACTGGTGTCATTGACTGCAAGCAGGTTGTAATCGTGCAGCAAGGGAGCTTTGGTCAATTGGACTAAGGTAGATGTGGTTCGACCAGCAACGTAAACTGCTGTAAGGCGGCTCTTTTCAGTTAGCTGCCAGCGCAACCCCAGCCGGGGATTGAAAAAGACGAGTGGATCAGTCCCGCGATCGCTTAGCGTGAAATCAAGCAGCTGAATACTCGCACTTGGAGTAAGAATAATTCGGCCTAATTTCCAGGCGTAGTAGCCTTCGACGTAGGTCTTGTGCTGTTCACTGACGACATAGTTGCTGGAAAGCGCCGATTGTGTTGACGAAAGTGCGGATGTGATTTCCTGGTCGAGTCCCTCGTAGCCCAATCGAATTCCGATCTTGCCGGACTTTGCCTTTCGATACAGATTCAACTCACCTCCCCAAAATCGGGTCGGGATATCTGCAAACTGCGTCAACGAATCCGAAGCTGGGCTCGTAATAAAGTAATCACTCAACAGGTTTCCATCAATGAAGTATTCCTGCGGGCGACTATCAAACAGGTACCGCAGGTCCAATGTCAATGCGGTAATCTCTGACAGCCGGTGTGTTAAAGTCAATAGATGGTCTGTTTTGTGGGTGCGTGAATCCAGTATCTCTGAAACGCCGTTCTGGTTGAGGTTGCTTTGTTGATTGATGGCGCCTTGGTGGGCCTGGAACCGGGCGCTGTATCGGATATTGAAAGCGGCTGCAGGGTCAAGTTCAATGACACCACGGAGGAACCTGTGGCTGTCAGCGCTGTGGGCATTGGCCGCCTCGTCGAACAACAATGTATCGGTCGGGGCAAAGTACTCCCGCCTGTTGGCAACAACGAGGTCGGCGCCTTCATTGAATGAATACCCATGGAAAATAAGTTTGACGTTCTTTGAGGGCCTGTAAATCCCTTGAAGCGACCCCAGAAGCGCGTCATTGAAGTAGTAGCGGTTTCGCTTGAACTGTGCGATTGAGGGTCTCTCCACCGGGACCAGATACTGGGATGAGACGTCCCTACCCGGAATCCGCTGCGAGGGTGGTTCCTGTATGAGTTGGTCCGCATTTCCGGTGGGATCCTCACCTGTGTTGTTAGTGTTCGCAATCCCATAGAGCCTGAGGCGCCCTGAGAATGAAACTACATTACCCTGTGCCTCGTACCGTTCGTGCATATCAGACTGCACACGTGCATCGCCAAATAAGGTTTGCTTTCTATCCTTTTTCAGTTTGAGATTGATGGCAACGTCCTCTGAGTCCTCGATATTCTTCAATAAGCGGTTGTCGCTGAAGTTCTGAAGCACCTCAACCTGCTCTACAAGGTCGGCCGGGAGGTTCTTGGTGAGTATCTGGTATTTCTCATCAAACAAATCGTCGTCTTCAACCTTGATTTTCTTCACTTCTTTCCCCTGGAATTTCACTTTGCCGTCATCCTCAACGGTTATTCCAGGAAGTTTTTTCAGCAAGTCTGAAAGCGCCACTTCGTCGCCCAGGGCAAACTGGGTTGCGTCGTAGACAACGGTATCGCCCTTTACCTGGACTGGACCTGGGCCACGTATAATCACCTGATCCAGCAAGACGGTATCAGGAAGAAGATTGATTTCCACGAAGATGACGCTTACATCAAGCCGGAGGTACTGAACATGTTTGCGAAAACCGATAGAGGTCACTGACAGTTGGTAATTCCCGGTGTCAAGTGGTGCGAGGTCAAATCGGCCCAGTTTATCAGTTGCTGTGAGCTTTACCAACACGCTGTCGCGCTGAACAAAGACGTTGCAGAATGGAACTGGTTTCTTTGACGGGTCTGTTACAGTGCCACGTACGCCGGATTGAGTACAACCAGGCAGGCTTGCTGTTCCAAGTAAGAAGACGAGCAGAAGGCGCAGCACGACGCTCTTTTTACTACTTTTTTACAACGTCACTGAAGTCAGTCTCGAGGTTGTTGTCTCCTGTACTAACGCCGGTAATTTCTGCGCCACGGGGAAGTGCAGCAGCAAGACGGTTGATAAAGTCGGTGACGGCTTGCTCCTTTTTCGTGACATACTCGCCCATGGCTACTGGTTGCGCATCCGAAGGAGGCTTGATCTCTGCATCCTGCAGGGAATTGATGCTGATGAGCGTGAACAGGTGACTTCTGTCATCTGTATAGACCTCAATAATTGCGCCTGGAAGTCCGGCGAACTTCCACGGACCGTGTGTAACCGGGATGTCTTCGGTGTACCAGGCAACATATTTGCGTCCACGGAATTCCGTTGAGGCAGAACTACAGCGGTACTTGCCGATTTTCTTTACTTTTGATGAGAAGCTCCAATTCAGGGGCTTCATCGGGTCAGCAACAATGCAAGGCACGAACTCGCCGTCGCGAGGCATGAAGTCTCTGAAAATCACCTGACCCGTTATCGAGTTCTTGTAAACCTGTCTCCCTTTGTCATCCTCGCCACCGATATCAAAGTCTTTAGGCTCTCCAACTATCGCTGTATCCTTAGCAGAGAAGCTGGTAAGAGATTCCTGGTTCCTGAAAATTAGCTTGACCTTTCGCCTCTCCGCGTTGCCAATATTCTCATAGGTATAGTTCAGCTCGAGGGCCGGCTCCTTGGATTGTGCATAAATTAGGTCTACACTTGTCAGAATGAGAATTATCGGAATAAGATTTTTCATAGGATTTCTGATTCGAGTTTTCAAAAAGGGCCCGGCTAACCCCGGGCCCCTCTACCTTACTTCTTGGGTGGCTCTAATGCCTTCCTTGCAGCCGCTTTCATGACGGCGCACTCGAGGGCACTTACTTCAGAGACAGTAATAGTGACGTTGACAACAACACCATTAAAGGTTCCATTGACAGCAAAAGTGCAGCTCCCCAATACTTCCTTGGTCGTTGCAGCCGGCGCAGACAATGCATCAGCCTTTGACTGTGCGGCGCCGGTCAAAAGGAATATGACAAGAACAAGTACTGCTTTCATACTATTTCTTGCCCATTAACTCCTTAAAAAACCTGGCTGCTCCTACGGCACAGTTCTCCGCCTGAAACGTTACCGACACATTGACCGGTTTGCCATCAATATCGCCCTTGATGGTGATGGTGCATAATTCCGGCATCCCGGTAATCGTTGTCGGCAGAGCGACTGCTGCTGTAACCGAAAACACGGCCACCATCATTATCACAATTATCTTCTTCATCATTAAAAAAATTTAGGTTGAGTGATTCGCTGGTTAAACCCTGCTCCAGCTGCAGCTGCTTTGCAAAACATATGTGAAAGTAGCTGTGCAGTGAAGCACCTACCCTAAATCCGGCTGACGGTTTCCGGGACGACCTTGCGCCGGAATTCCGGCTGCCACAATCTTAGCACGTTGCCAGGTTGTTAAGATGGTTAGTTGGTAAATGATCCGGTAATCCGGATCATCCACTGTACGGTTTTCCGTACAGACCTACCGGATAGTGTACACGGCCCCGGCGCAGAAGACTGTGGGCGTGATCCTGAACCGGTCATTCGGCTCGGGGAACTGCTGAACTGCAGTGTCGGTCGTGTATTCCATGAAAATGTGCTGGATGCCTGCCTTAATGGACCAGCGCTCGTTGAGGGCGTATGAAACAAAAAACTCTGAGTTCAGGTTGCCCAGGTCGTTCTCTCCCACCAGCAGTAAATTAAAACCGCTTGGAGAGCCGCTTGTCGGGGTCATCACACTCCCATTGATGTACGTGCCCGTCTTTGAACCGCCAAACGATGCGCCGATCACATCGATGTTGAATCCGGCGCGGAATTTCTCGCTGAAGGCGTAGCCGATGTGCAGGAGGATATTGACCGAGTACACCTGCGCACTGGAGAAAAGCACAGAATCCATGTTGGCGGGGATAGCTTCCTTAAAGAGGGCCTGAGGACCCGCCTCTCCCTTGACAAGCTTCGCCGGGGCGGTAACAAAGTACTTGTCGCTGGCAAAGAATGCATTGATGCGTCCGCCAACACCCATGAGCACTTTCTGTTTCTTGCCAAATTTCCAGGCCACCTGGTAAGAGGTTGAAATGTTGGTCTGGCCACTGCCAAAACCGAGCATCAGATCAGCCTGCATGGAGTTGGCCGATTCGTCCTGCCCATAAGTCGCGAGTGCCGAAAGGGCTAAACAAATGATGAAAGTAAGTCGCATTGGCGTTACGTGTTGGGTTTTATGATCCTTTTATCTCTGTCACAGCTTCTCCTGCGGCCGAATCTGCCAGTTTCAACATGATGGCCGCAACACGATCCGGGTGAACCCATCTGCTGCGATCGGCTTTTGGCATTGACTCTCTGTTCTGCGGTGTGTCGAGCGCCCGGAAAACAACCACGTGCGCCATGGTTCTTTCTGCGGCAGCGTTCAGGTATTCGGCGAGCTTAAAGAGCAATGACTTCGACAAGCCGTAGGCCACCAGCTCCTTTCCTGCTTTTGGGTCCATCGCCGGCCTGGCGCCGATTAAAATCATTTTCCCATGCCCCCTCATATGTGTGCTAAGTGGTCGTGCAAGGTAGTAAGCAGTCTCAAAGTTTAAGGAGTACATCCTTCTGAGCGCTTCAATTCCCGTTTTTTCAATTCCTCCGGCTTCAAATCCGCCCACAAGCAGCAAGGCCGCATCAATCCTTCCGAACTCGCCTATGAGGCTGGAGATAAGTTGTGACCCAGCCGATTCCAGTGAAAGATCTGCTTCCCGATACAGGACAGAACCATGATTTTCTGGAAGTTTTCCAGGCGACACCACAGCGATCACTTTCCACCCGGCAGCGCCAAATGCTTTAACAGCTGCCGCTCCCAGGTTGCCGCCTGCGCCGGTAATCAGTACGGTCTTCATTTTTTGTCAACGATATTTTCTTGCTGCGCTCACAAAAGCATCACGCAAACCAGAGCTGAACGGACTGTTTTGCGGGGTCATACGCTCGGGGTGCCATTGCACCAGCATAAGGAACGGATACTCGTCGGGGTCTTTCACTTCGGCGCCCTCAATCACGCCGTCAGGAGAAACACAATTCATGGACAAGCCTTCTCCCAGCAGGTCGATGGCCTGGTGATGAGCGCTGTTCACCTCTCCCCTGATGGTCCTGGCAATATCACCCAGGCGTGTCTCCTCTCGGAGCCAAATCTCATGACTCCTGTCTTTTCCCTCTTCGAGTTTGGTGTGGTTGGAGCGGCCAAATGTGACGATGTCAGGGATGAGGGTGCCGCCGAGGAAGACGTTTGCGATCTGCATGCCGCGGCAAATACCGAGAATCGGCATACGTTTTCGGTGCGCGGTGGCCAGTACTTTCAATTCAAATGCATCGCGTGCTTCGTCAATGTCGTCAAGGCGGAATTGGTCAACATACCCCGCCCTGCCGAAGTGCCTGGGGTGCACATCTTCTCCACCTGTGAGCAGAATTCCCTTGCAGCCGGTCACCTTTGAGAGATTGTCTTCTTCATAGCTCAACTTCACCAATTCAAGGTCAGGAGATTGATTCATCCACCTCGCATAGTTGTCGTACTTCCTGCCGGCGGCCACTCCGATTACCAACTTGCTCATCTCTCAGGGGTGCAAAGCCAAATCTACGAATAATACTGAACTGCCGAACATTCGAACATTGAGCATTCGAACAATCTGAACATTCGAATATCCAATGCAGAATAAAACCAGGGAGTTCCTAATGTGACTTGTACGGATCTGCTTATGCAGATAGTAACACTTTCTGTATTGGCCTTGTGTCAGTTTCATTGATAGGTTTGCGAAAAAGAAAAATGGCACGCAAGGAATTTGATCTCGACAACCGTCTTTTCCAGCTCGCTTTCCGGATAATTGACGTCGTTGAGCAACTTCCCGATACAAGCACTTGCAAAATCCCGGGAAACCATTTGCTGAGATCCGGCACCTCTGTCGCCCTAAACTATTGTGAAGTGCAATCAGCAGAATCTGGCAGGGACTTTATTCATAAATTCAATCTGGTCCTTAAAGAGCTTAGGGAATCATTCGTTAATCTCCGAATTTTGAACGCACGGTCACTGCTTAAAGATGCTGAATTTGACGGAGAGACCGATGAACTGATTGCCATCGTTGTTACAAGCATAAATACAGCAAAAAGAAATGGGGAAGAAGTAAATCGGACTTTTGTCTTTCGCTTGCAGGATTCTCAAATTTCGGCGATTCAAACTTAGAACATTCTAACAATTGAGTAACCAAATGGAGAACGAATATCAGGATATTGGAATGTTGGATGATTTCAATCTCGAATGTTACAATGTTCGATTTGTTCGAATGATCGAATGTTCAACTCTTCCGCGGCGGTCCATTACTTAGCCCTTGAGATGCAGCGCCTTTGGCCGTGTAAAAGCTCGCAGTCCAGCATGACTGAGCGTGGCTCCAAAGCCGGAGTGCTTCCGTCCGCTCCATGGTACTGCAGCGCTTACGCGGTCGCAGCAATTCCAATAACCGGTACCCGTGTTCAACTGACCAAGGATGTGCATGGCGCGTTGCTCATCGGAGGAATAAACGGCCGCTGTAAGGCCGTATTCTGTCTCCGACATCAGCTTCACGGCCTCTTCGTCGTTCTCTACTTTCATGATGCCGATAACCGGTCCGAATGATTCGTCCTGCATCACTTTCATCCGGTTGGTTACATTGGTCAAAACGGTCGGTTCAAAGTAGTAACCCTTTCCGGCACGGCGCTTCCCTCCGGTATTCACTATGGCCCCACCGTGTACGGCCTCGGCAATTTGCTGTTCAAGCACAGCAAGTTGATCTTTCCTTGTAAGCGGTCCAAGATAAACGCCTGCCTCCGTCGGGAGTCCCGTTTTATAGCCGCTCACTTCAGAGACAAACTCCCTGACGTATTGGTCATACACTTTTTCATTGACGTAAATCCGCTCAACCGCACAACAACTCTGTCCATTGTTGTAAAAAGCGCCGTCCGCCGTTGCTGCGGCTACAGCTTTAATGTCGGCGACGTCATCTGCAATATACAGGGGGTCCTTACCGCCAAGTTCACACTGGCACGGGATCATCCGTTTGCTCACCGTCTCGTAGATGTGCTTTCCAGTTGCGTAGGAGCCGGTAAAAAAGAACGCGTCAAAGTCCAGCTCTAAGAGTCGCTCGCCGACTTCACGACCACCAACTGCACATCGAAAAGCTTCAGAGGGCGCACCAGCCGAATGCAGACACCGCTCGATTTCAAGACCCGAAGTCGTGGCATACTCTGAAGGCTTGTACAAAACTGTATTGCCTGCGAGCAGTGCCGGGACAAACACATTCACGCCGACGAGGTACGGATAGTTCCAGGCAGAAATGTTGCAGACAACACCAAGCGGCTCATACCTGATCACCTCGCGCATGCCTTTTGATTCGCTCATCACTTCATCACGCAGATATTGTTCGGCATGGCTTGTCAGCCAGTCTATTCGTGCCCTCGCCCCATTTAGTTCATTGCGTGATTGAGTCAACGGCTTGCCAACCTCGGATGTGAGGACAGATGCGAGCGACTCAGCTTCCGTTTCCAGCAAGACTGAAAATCGTTTTAAGATTTTGATTCTCTCTTTGAGCGGCCTGTTGGCCCATGCTCTTTGGGCAGACCGAAGCTGCCGCAGCTTTGATTCAAGGCTATTTGCATCGTCTTCGCGAACCTCGCGTATAATTTCCTCGGTGGCTGGATTAATTACTTTCATGGCATTTACATCATGTTCCTCCCACAAATCATTTTCATCCCAGCCTCAGAGTGCTTTTTCATACAACATCCTGAAATCCTCGCGACTCACCGGTTTGGGATTGTTCGGGTGAGCAAAGTCGGCGAAGGCAAGGTCGGCGAGCGTATCGAGGTGCTCGGTCTTCACCCCGATGTCGCGGAGCTTGTGTGGAATGCCAATCCTGGTGTTGACATCGAAGAGATATTTAACAACTGCTTTCCCTGTTTCCTCCTTCAGTTCCAACGCCCGGGCTATCCGGCGGAACCTGTCCTCAAAGCCGGCGATGTTGAATTCCATGCCGTAAGGGATATTGACTGCGTTGGCCAGACCATGATGCGTGTCGAGCAGGGCCGAAAGCGGATGGGCAAGTGAGTGGACAACACCCAGTCCCTTTTGAAATGCCACTGCCCCCATCATCGAGGCGACCAGCATCATGCTGCGCGATTCAAGATCAGGTTTGTTGACGGCCCGCTCAAGTGATTGGTTGATCAGCGATATCCCTTCCAATGCAATTCCCTCAGCCATCGGGTGAGGCATCCTGGCGAGGAAAGCTTCCATGTTGTGGGTGAGCGCGTCCATGCCCGTGGCCGCCGTCACGGGCGCTGGCAGTTCCATCGTGAGCATGGGATCGGCAAGGACTACTTTGGCAAGCAGCTTGGGTGAAAAGAGGATTTTCTTCTGATGCGTGGTATCATCGGCGATGATGGCGCTTCGACCAACCTCGCTGCCGGTGCCGGCAGTCGTTGGAATCGTGACAAAGAAAGGAACATCGTTAGTCACGTATACGTCTCCGCCGATCAGGTCGTCGTATTTGAACAGGTCCTCGCGATGGTGTACCCGCAGCACGATGGCCCGGGCGACATCCAGCGCTGCGCCGCCGCCAATGCCGACAACCGCGTCGCAGGAAGAGCTGTCATATGCATCAGTGCCCTTGTACACATCAGACTTTACAGGATTTCTGTGAATGTCACAGAACACGACCGGGGAAAAGCCCTTCGAAGCCAACTCAGCGATGATCTTTTTGAAGAACCCCAATTGCGCAACAGCCGCGTCTGTCACCACCAACGGATTCCTGATCTCGTTTTTCTTCAATAAATCGCCCAGTTCACGGCTTGCGCCGGCTCCGAAACGGATGGTGGTGGGGAAGTTGTATTGATATACAGCGTCAAACCGCATCAGGCCCTGAATTCTATCTTCACAAGTCAGATAATTTCAAAATATCTGCGATACTCCCAATCCGTCACTGCCTTCAAATGCTGGCGCCACTCCCACTCCCGCGTGCCGGTAAAATGGTTTACGAAATCCACGCCGAACATTTCCTTTGGCAAGGGTGATTCCTTCATCCGCTGTGTGGCTTCTTCGAGGGTACGCGGCAGGGTTCCGTTTGAAAAATCAGTGTAGCCGTTGCCCTTGGTTGGCGGCTGCTTCAGTTTCATTCTCTTCCTGATTCCGTACAACCCTGAAGCCAGCGCTGCGGCCATCGCCAAATATGGATTTGCATCTGAACCAACCACCCGTGTTTCCAGCCTGCAGGCGCCGGAACTGCCGGTGATCGCTCTCACGGCGACAGTGCGATTGTCCACGCCCCACGTGAGCGTCGTCGGTGCCCACGCTCCTTCAACCAAACGCTTGTAGCTGTTGATAGTGGGCGCATACATAGGCAGAATGTGAGGAAAGGCATAGAGCTGTCCTGCGAGGTATTGCTTCATCACTTCACTCATCCGCAGTTTGTCCTTGTCGTTGTAGAAGAGGTTCTTCCCCCCCCTTCTGTCCATCAGGCACTGGTGCACGTGCCCGCCGCAGCCGGGAAGGTCGGGACTGATCTTAGCCATGAACGTTGCCATCACACCATGTCGGTAAGCGATTTCTTTCACTGCTGTCTTGAACAGCGCCGCCCGGTCGGCAGCTTCGACCCCGTTTGACTTATGTATCGCAGCTTCAAGGACACCTGGCCCGGTCTCCGTGTGAAGGCCTTCTAATGGTATGCCGAACTTTCCAAGTTCATCGAACAGGTCCTTGAGAAATGGATTGTTAAGTGTTGTCCGAAGGATGGAATAGCCAAACATCCCCGGTGAAAGGGGCTTGAGGTCCTTATAATTCTTCTCTCTCGCCGATGCCGGCGTCTCCTGAAAATTGAACCACTCGAACTCCTGTGCAAATACTGGCTGAAAGCCGGCTCTATTTGCTTCTCCAAGGACCAATTTGAATAATTGTCGCGGACAAACGTGGGAAGGCTGCCCATCAGCATCCAGGAACTCGCCGAGAAAGAACGGCAAATTGTGCTCCCAAGGAATTTTACGGAAAGTATTCAGGTCAATCCTTGTCTTCGCATCAGGATAGCCTGAATGCCAGCCGGTGTACGATGCGTTGTCGTATGTAACATCGTTCGCATCCCAGCCGAAGGCCACGTCGCAAAACGACGTGGTGTCGCCAGCAACCGCAAGGAACTTCGCCGCCGAGATGTACTTTCCCCGCAAAATGCCGTCGATGTCCGCGTAAGCGATCTTCACCTTCCCTGAAGGATGTTTGCGAACGTAGTCGAGAATTCCCCTTATGGTCATACGGGAGACGTTTTGCGCAACCTAAATATACCAAAGCAACCCGCGATTAACAGTACGAAGACCAAAGCAACTTCCGTATTGTAAACTGCCAAAGCGAGGAAGGCAACGGAAGCAATTACCAGGGCGATGATCGGAAAAGCAGGGAAGAATGGCGTAAGGAATGGTCGTTGGAGTTCAGGCTCCCGTCTACGAAGCGCCAACACGGCGATCATTGAAACAATGTAAAGCATAAGCGCTCCGAAGACAGAAAGCGTGATGATTTCTCCTGTCCTCCCGGTGAACAAGGCGATAAGCCCGATCGCAGCATTGAGTACCAGTGCATTGACCGGCGTCTGAAAGCGTTCATGAATTCTCCCGGTGACCGCGTGCGGAAAACTGACCCTCGAAAACTCCAGGGTCGAACGGCCTGCTGCCAGCATCAGGCCGTGAAAGGACGCCACCAGCCCGAAAAGTCCGAATAGCAGCAACAGCCCATACTCCCATCCTTCGCTTCCCCTAAGCACAGACAAGGCCATAGGCAAAGGTGCGTCGGAGGTTGTTCCGTCGGCCTGAAGCACCACAGCCTCCCACCCACCTGCACCCACAGAACCAATGAACGTGGTCATGCAGAGAATGATCAGCGTGAACAAGGCGGCGAGGAAACCTCGCGACATTGTTCGCCTGGGATCGATGGTTTCTTCGGCAAGATTGGCGATCCCTTCAATTCCGAGGAAGAACCACACCCCAAAAGGAATTGCGGCAAAGATTCCCTGCACCCCGCTAGGAAGCGCGTTGCGCGACATGTTCTCCAGGGATGCGGCTGGCAATACTGCCGAAGCAAAAATGAGCAGACCGGCAACGGCAACAACTGTAACACCGAGCTCGACGAAGGCGGCCAACCGTACTCCGTAGATGTTCAGCCCCGTGAACAAGGCATACGCCACAACCGAAAACACGAGGCCGTTGACGGCTGGGAACACCAGGTTGAGGTATGACCCGATGGCCAGCGCGATCGCCGGTGGCGCAAAGACAAACTCAATGTTTTGTGCCATGCCGGCTATGAATCCTGCATTCGGCCCCAATGCCCTGAAGGCATAGTCAAAGGCACCACCTGCCTTGGGTATCGCGCAGGCAAGTTCTGCGTAGCTGTAAGTGAAGGCTACGTACATGATGATTACCACGAAGGTCGCGATGGCAAGTCCAAGTGATCCACCAGCCAGGAGACCGAGGTTCCATCCAAAATAGTTGCCCGAAATGACGTACCCAACGCCAAGGCCCCAGACCATGACGGGGGTTAGGATTCTTTTTAACGCTGGAGCTGTGGAAGACAAGGCTTGTTGGTCAATACCAAAGATACCCAAGATAGCAAGCACCAAATTCCAAGCACCAAATTCCAGCGTATGGCACCGCAATAACCTAGTACCTGGTACCTGGTATCCAGCGAGCAACGAGAATCGAATATCCCCAGTGGATTAATCAATTATATTCGATCACCGCATCACCTGCCACGGGGAACGACTGGCAGACCAGGATGCGACCCGCTTCCACTTCTTTGTCTGTGAGCACCTCGTTATAGCGAATCCAAATCTTTCCCTCAACACATTGGGCAATGCAGCTGCCGCATCGCCCCGATTCACAGCTGTATGGCAACTCGATGCCCCGTCTCTTTGCAGCTGTTAAAATGGTATCAGGGTACTGGACTCTGAACTCGTGACGTCGTCCGCCAATAAGCAAGGTCACATGGTGGGCATCCGTGTCCGGAGGAAGATCGTTCACCTTGATCACATCCGGTGTAAACACTTCCCGGCGGATGTTGTCGGAAGGCATCCCCATGGATTGAAGCACGATCGCCGCTGTTCTCATGAAATCAAACGGACCGCACAGGTAGGCCAATGTTTTTGTGATGCGGACTTTAAGACGTCGCTCGAGCAGCGTCCCGATGGTTGTCTTGCTCAATCGCGCCCGAAGCAAGTCCTGCCGTTCACTAAAATACCATTCGATCTCGAGTTTTCCCTCCTTCTCCAGGGCCTCCAAAGGTTCCCGGAATATCGTTCTGTTCGGCGATTTGTTGCTGTAAGCCAGCAGCACAGACGGCGCCCTGGGTAGTGCGGCAAGTGCCTTGATTAGCGAAAACACAGGAGTAATCCCGCTGCCTCCTGCAATGAAGACAATCTGCTCATAATCCTGCAGATTGTCCGGCAAGGTGAAGAAGCCTGACGACCTTCCTGCCACCGTGAGTCGATCGCCAGCTGCGCCAGACTCCAACAGCGGACGGGATAGGACACCATTGGCCATTCGCTTGACGGTGACAGCCGGAGCTTCAGGTGGAACAGAAGAAAAAGAGTAGCTGCGCCGCACATGACCTTGAAGCGTCGGAATGACAAACGTGAGAAACTGGCCTGGCTTGTATTTGAGTTCCCATCCGACGGGCCGGAGCACAAAGGTTTTGGCGTCGGCCGTTTCTGCGATCACCTGCGCAATCTCGACTTCGTGATAGAGTTCGCTCTGTTCAGTGAGGGTAGCAAAGGGCAGCATAGGGTAAAAATACAAATAGCAGGTGGACCTATATTCAGGAATCTCCGCCGACCCAACCTGACTTAGCAGGTAAATTGTCAGCCCACGCCCGGATTAAAATCCGGGCTAAATAAACTGGCCGAGCCAAGGTAAGTTCCGGATTTTAATCCGGAGGATAGGGTAAAAATACAGATAGCCGGGGTACCGGCTATCTGCAAGGAACTATATCAAGTTTCGGTCAGTCAATATCCTCTCCCAGCGCCTTCAGCCTCTTCTTGATGCGGGCAACTTTGGGCTGGTCATCAAGGTCGGTGTAGACGTTAAGGAGTGAGTAAAGGGTCGTCACATCGTCGGGGCTCAGTTTTTCGCAGGCTTCGACATAAGGAATATAGGTCTTGAGCGCTTCCACGTACGGGCCGTCAAGCGCTTGTTTCTTCTTCAGGTCTTCTTTGGAGTTTCCGAGCCTGCCCATTTCGTCCTTGTACTTCTTGGCATCGAGCCAGTACAGGTTCGCAAGTTCGCTGGCAGCTTCGAAAAACTTGGCATCATACTGAAGCGATTTCTTGAAGGCATCCTTTGCCTTTTCGCTATCACCGAGTTCGCGGTTAAGCTGGCCATAGAGGAAGTAGTTGTCCCTGTTCTTGTCGGCCTCAAGTTCTTTTTCAACCATAATCTTTGCCTGGTCGTACTTCTTCTCGCTCAGGTAGATGTTCATCTCCAGCAGGCGGAGGTCTCGATAACCGGGGTATTTCGCCTGGCCTTCCTTGAGCCACTTGAGGGCTGTGACGTTGTCCTTCTTAGACTCGACAAAGATATTTGCCATCGAGGCGTATGCTTTGGGATCCTTTCCGCCTTCCTGAAGATACTTTTCAATGTAGATAATCGCCTTGTCGGGTTCGTTCGCGTTTAATGCAAAGGCGCTGGAATAAAACAGCAAGGTTGTGTCTTTAGGGATGAAGTACTGCGTCTTTTCCGCCATTTCCAGAGCTTTCTTATAATCACTTTCTTCGTTGTAGGCGTTGATGGCCTTATTGAAATAGTGGTTACCGATGGTCTGGTTCACATTCGCATTCAACAACGGAAATCCATTGGGTTCATTGAAAAATGTTACGGACTCTTTGTCGATGGCCTTCGATTTTTCAAAAGCGTCTTTGCCCTGCTCGAAAGGATTGGGATCAAGCTTTTGGTGAACCGGATTTTTGGTTGTATCCATGGCGAAATAGATCAGACCGCGCAAGTACCAGGCCTTGGCGGCATTCTTCGAGGGATTACCTTTTTTATCCACCATAAACTCCTGGCTGGAGGTCGTGGCGTCAATGATGGTCTTGGCCTCATCGATCTTCCCTTCGCGCAAAGCCTTTTCCGCTTTAGGTATGCTGGGTTTTACCTGCGCAACCACCACCAGGACAGGCGCTGCAACAAGCAAAGTGATCAAGATCTTCTTCATTTCAGTTGTAGTTTATGTATGTATTACGGTTTAGGTTCCTTCTTATTGCCTACCTTAATATTCCCCTGCACGTCGTCAATCTTCTGAATTTTCTCTACCGAAGATATCGAATCCTTTTCGTTCAGCCGGATCAGGCGCACGCCCTGCGTAGCCCTGCCCATAACGCGAAGTTCTTCCACGCGGATGCGGATGCTGATCCCGGAGCGGTTTATGATCATCAATTCGTCGTTGTCTCCGACTTCCTTGATGGCAACAAGCTTGCCAGTCTTTGGGGTGATATTGATGGTTTTCACCCCTTTCCCCCCCCGACGAGTGATCCTGTAGTCATCAATATGTGACCTCTTGCCATAACCATGTTCCGAAACGACGAGCAGGTTGGCATCCTTTTGAGTGATGCATACCATCCCCACGGCCCGGTCGCTTGATCCCTCGAGCGTGATGCCGCGCACCCCTGCAGCCGTCCGGCCCATCGGCCGCACATCAGACTCGTTGAAATGCACCACTTTGCCGCTCCGCTTGGCTATCACGATGTGATTCTTGCCGTTGGTGAGCGCAGCTGTGAGCACCCTGTCCCCTACGTGGATGGAGATGGCCGTAATGCCGTTGGCACGCGGTCTTGAGTACGCCTCAAGCGAGGTCTTCTTGATAGTGCCTTTTTCTGTGCAGATAACAACAAAATTCTTGTTTATGTAAGCTTCGTCCTCGATGCTCTTCACATTGAGAACTGCACGTATGGTCTCCGTTGATTCGATATTCAACAGGTTCTGGATGGCACGCCCCTTGGATGCCTTGGAGCCTTCTGGAATCTCATACACTTTTTTCCAGAACACAGTCCCCTGCGCAGTGAAGATCAGCAAGTAATTATGAGCATGCGCAATAAAGAGGTGCTCTGTGAAGTCGTCAACCTTTGTTGTAACGCCCTTGGAACCAATTCCGCCCCTGCCCTGCGTCCGGTATTCTGAAAGACTTGTCCGCTTGATGTAGCCTTGATTGGAAATAGTAATCACCATTTCCTCGTTGGGAATCATGTCCTCGACGGTGATATCCTCATCACTGGCCACAACCTCGGTACGACGCTTGTCGCCGTACCTCTCCTTCATCTCCAGCAATTCAGTCTTGATGATGTCCATCCGCAGCGACTCGTTTGCGAGAATATCTTTCAACCTGCCGATCAATTCCATCACCTCCCTGTATTCCTCCTGTATCTTCTCACGTTCCAGGCCTGTCAGCCTCTGAAGACGCATTTCGAGGATAGCTTTCGCCTGGATCTCTGAGAGCTTGAACTTCTTCATTAAACCGGCCTTCGCGATCTCCGGATCACGCGACTTGCGGATCAAGGCGATCACCTCGTCAATGTTGTCCAGTGCGATGAGGTACCCTTCCAGGATATGGGCCCGCTTCTCAGCTTCCAGGAGTTCAAAACCAGTCCGGCGAACAACCACCTCGTGACGGTGGTCAACGAAATGGGCAATGAGCTCTTTCAGGTTAAGGGTCTGAGGTCTTCCTTTTACAAGTGCGACGTTGTTTACACCAAATGAGGATTGTAACTGCGTGTACTTAAAGAGATTGTTTAATACGATATTCGGTATTGCATCCCGCTTCAGGTCATATACCACACGGTAGCCATCCCGATCGCTTTCGTCGCGGATATCGGAGATCCCCTCAATTTTTTTCTCGTTGATCAAGGCCGCTGTCTTCTCGATCATTTGGGCCTTGTTGACCAGGTAGGGTACCTCTGTCACTATAATCTGGTCCTTGCCAGCTTTGCTGGTTATGACCTCAGCCCTTGCACGTACTACAATTCTGCCGCGACCGGTCAGAAACGACTCCTGGACACCTGAGATCCCATAAATGATGCCCCCCGTCGGAAAATCCGGTGCGGTGACAATCTTCATCAATTCCTGTACGGTGATGTTTCGGTTATCGATGTAGGCGCAAGTCGCATCCACCACCTCGCTGAGGTTGTGCGGCGCCATGTTGGTCGCCATCCCCACGGCAAAGCCAGCTGATCCATTAATCAGGAGGTTAGGGATTTTTGCGGGCAAAACCGTGGGCTCGGTTAGACTGTCGTCAAAGTTTGGCTGGAAGTCAACAGTATCCTTGTTGATATCGGCCAGCATTTCTTCCGCTATTCTCCTGAGCCGCGCCTCGGTGTAGCGCATTGCCGCCGGGAAGTCGCCGTCGATAGAACCGAAATTTCCCTGGCCGTCTACCAGTGTATAGCGTAGCGACCAGTCCTGTGCCATCCGCACCATGGTATCGTATACAGAGGCGTCGCCATGCGGGTGGTACTTACCCAGCACCTCCCCCACGATACGGGCCGATTTCTTGTATGGCTTGTTGTAGTTGACCCCAAGTTCCTGCATCCCGTAAAGGACCCTGCGGTGCACCGGCTTTAAGCCGTCTCTTACGTCCGGGAGGGCCCTGGAGACGATCACCGACATCGAATAGTCGATGTAGGCGCCTCTCATTTCGTCCTCAATACTGATCGGAATTATGTTCTGACGGGGAGGTAAGCCGGTTGTCTCTTCAGCCACGGAATTAGGTTCTGGTTCTGTTCACTAAAAATGGACTGCAAAGATAGGGAAAATGCAAGAACGAACCGAGGCTGAAAGGCTATAAAATGCACGAAATTGGTGGCGCTGAGGCCGTTTTATCAGCTATTCACATAGTTGTCTGAACTATGATTTACAGAGGATTCTATATGATTGCCCTGGTCGTTTTGTATCAGGCCTCAAGTCAAGAGTTGACTATGAAACTCCGGTTAGAAATGCGATTGAATTCGAGGCTGGTGGACCCAGAATCTGAATCGTCATTTCAGCCTTTATTGATTTCGCGGTTGGTGCAGAGTACTTGTAATTGTCTTCTGCAATTGCCGTAACCGCCAGCGATAAAAGTCGATGGCAATTTTAAGAATCCAGACGAATCGGACGCATTCCGGTTTTCCATACAAAATTCAAGCTGCCGCAATTTGCCTTAACAATGATTTCCAGGTGATTTGTTTGAATGCACCGACATGCCAGCCACTGGCGACCAGAGACCGCAACCAGCTACTAGTACGGATTCAACATCTTCTTATTCTTCCCCTTGTATTTGATCAAGGTAGGATGATTCTCACCGTATTGCGGGTTCTGTTTCTTGTAGATCGGGTGTACACGGCTCCGGTACTCCTTGTCACCATGGGCATGATTCATCTGGATACGGCATTCCCTGTGGAAGCATTTGGGCAACTCTGGAATCCTGTAAGTGACTCCTACATTCAGGTAAAATGCATTCATCCCATGGCTTAAGGGGCTGCCTCCTTCCGGAAGGTTCAGGGTGTAAGACTTCAATTCATAAGATGGCCGTGCCCATACGCGCAGGTATTCTGAGAGGTCTCGTTCAATGGCAACCCCGGCGTTGAAATACACATCGGTAGTGGCCAATGAGCTGTCGAAATTACCGGGTGTAAAACTTCCCACCTGGAGGTCGGCAGTGAACACATAGTAGCCCAGCCTGTAAAAAGAAGCGCCGGCCATTCCGAAGAACCGGCTCATCATTCCAGATGCATTTGTCGGCTGCATGTTGCCAATCTGGTCGCCGTAGGCAGTAGGCGAAAACTCGCCCATGCTCATCAATTCATACGAGTAGCCGATGCCGATTCGATACCGCTTCTTGAATTCAAAATGAATGGTCGCTTTGAGCGGGATGTTGAATGCACTTCCGCGAAAACCCAGGCCCGCAGTGCCGGCAGGGATGATCGTGGAACCCGGGACGGCGGCTGTATTGTCCAGTACGCGCTCGTTTACCCAGTTGCCGTAACGGGTTCCGGTCGACGGCCCCGGGAAAATCTGGGGTGCACCACCCAGCGCCTGGTAAATGCCATAGCCGGGAATTTCATGACTGAAAAATGTGCTGCCATAGCCGGTGCTAAGGCTGAATCGGAAGTGACGGAGAAAACTCCTGGTGCGTTTTTTCCGCTCCGCGTAGAAATTGTCAAGCGGGAATGATGTCTTGTCCTGTTCTTTCTCCTCCCCCAGCTGCAGAGTCGTTGTACGTCCGGTGGTATCCGGGGCGACGCCGATAGCTTTCGGGGGTGGTTTGGGGACAACCGTTGTATCAGCAGCAGTCCTTGGCTTGGGTGCACCTGTCGTATCAATGGGTGTGTTTTGCCTGGGCTGCTGTGCCATTACCGAGCTGACCAGACCAAGCAGGCAAAGATTCAAACCTATGACGCCACCTATAGACATTCTTTTTGAAACAGGTAC
>Ga0187893_10003611_pt1 | contig 30944 bp, 39 predicted proteins | sample MA1701074metaG_FD_139574 | JGI IMG/M metagenome (GOLD analysis project Ga0187893, IMG submission 139574) | White microbial mat communities from a basaltic lava cave in the Kipuka Kanohina Cave System on the Island of Hawaii, USA - MA170107-4 metaG ...
ACGGGCGACTGGTCTGCAGCGACCCGGTGAAGCATCGTCGTCATCACGATCCTGACACCTCCCCGCCCTCAACACTAATTTCCGAGAGGGAAAGTGTCTCAGCTATCTTGGCAGGGAGGGCTGTCCGCTTCCCGCATCAGCATGATGCTCAACATGCTGTAGTTGGAAATGAGGATATCCGGGGGTGCGTCCTGCATATCCCACCGGCTTCGCATTTCTGAGCCGTCCAGCCGAGGGAAGAAATATCGCGCTTCGTCTGAGCCAGTTTCAGCGTCGTGCTTCTGGGCTGCGCGGCTGGCCCGCTCCGCGAATCTGAGCTGCTTGATCAAGCTATCAATCTTCAGCTGGTTCGGCTCACCGTCTTCGTCATACTCATGCCCAGGTACTGGGGTATTCCCGTTGTAGCGGCCGAAATAGATCCGGTTGCCTGCGCGGTGATCCTTCAGCCACTTCCAGGTCTTGTGGCTGTCTAATGCCCGCCGGAGACGGGTCATCTGATCCTCAACGAGCGCGTTCATCGGATAGAGTAGAAGCGCTCGCACCCCGGCCGGCCGTACTTCTCCTCTGCGTTGCGGCACGCGGCTGCTTCGATCCGATTGCGCGCTGCTTTCCTGCCACGGTTCGTTCTTCCACCAGTCGTTCAGATGCTGCGGTGTGGGTCCTGGAGGCTGCCATTGACGCGATTCCCTCGCCAGGTAGGCGAAAATCGGCAGCAGGAATGCCTCCGTCTTGCCGGAGCCCGTTCCCGCGGTGACGACGGCATTCTTGCCAGCGACGGCAAGGCGCAGCATTTGGAGCTGGTGTGAAAAGAGCTCGTAGTCACCGACCAATCCGCATGAAGCGAGTGCTACGAAGTCTGCGATTTCGGCGGGCTGGTACCCAGGGAGTTCGTTGCCTGTGAATTCCGCCAGCCGCGTCGCTGTCCGGTATTTCGGCAGCGCCTCGATCCACGGCTCCTGCCGGAACACGCCAGGTTTCCTGAGGAGCGCCTCTCTCTCTGCTTCTACGCCAGGGAACTTCGTCGCGAATGCTGTCTTGACGTAGAGCAGGAAATTCGCCTCGATCTCGTCAAACGCCTGAATCGGATCTCTCACGACGCCTCCGTCACAAGTCCAGCCGGCTTGCCGCTACATCCTGCCGCAGTCTGTCTGCAACGAGATCTACAACCGCGCGCGGCACCATTTGAAACACTTCGAGCGCTGACGGATCGGTGAACGGTGATCGGCGCGGAGCTGACGGCGAATAGCCGGAGCAGAGCGCAAGTGCCCGCGCCAGCAGGCGCGGGAGTGCTGCCGTCCGAGGTACACCCAGCAGTTGAGAATTGCGGTCGTAATGAAGGACGCTCCGCCCAGCGTCTCGGAAGGCACAGTAGCGTCCCCAGTCGGGGTCGACATCCGCGGCGGTATCACCACGCCAAAGCCAGTACCGGTATGTGCCCTTGACAGGATCCAGATAGCGCGTCAGACCTTGATCCGGCCGGGCGCCAACGCGCGGACGAAACGTCGCGCGGTGGACATCGAAGTCTGACCGCTGCCACTGCAGCTCAGCCGGGGAACTCCAACGTAGAGAGCCGACCACGTCGTCAAGGCCATCACTCAAATGACAGCATGACCAGCACGCTGGCGTCGGCTGATAAACGACGCCGATCGACTTCGCGCACTGGCCGAGCAAGTCCTCTGAATTTGCATAAACAGCGACGCGGTCTGGAACGCACGCGGCGAGTTCGCCTCGTTGCACGTTGATGGTCATCTCCAGACCAAGATGATTCACCGCGTCCGCAACGAGTGTCTGTAAATTCCAGGGCCGTGCGCCTGCAAATACCGCGGCGGGAACGTCCGTGGGCAGCCGAACCAAACATGATGGCGCCGCCACAATTCGCGCCGCCGCCGCCGTTCGCAGGACGTCCAAGTGTCCTAGTGCATCGAGCCGCCTGAGGAGGCTCGTGCGCGCGGGTGTTGCCTTGACGCCCGACAGATCTGCATCAGCAATGAATGTGTCGACGCACTTCTTGAAGACGGACCAGGAGACCTCCTGCCGTGCCGATATCACGTGCAACAGGCGGTCCCCTGAACTCATCCGCCAATCCCTGTGGCGAGCAACCGGCGCACAGCGTTCTCGACATGGGCATCGGTGAAGATGTACTTCTGCGTCAACGTCATTCTCACCGTGATCGGTACGCGGTTTCCGGCGGGCAACCGGGCCGTTCCCAGTTCCGCGACTGGCTGCTTGAGAGCCTCATGCACGATCACTTCAAACGGTTGCTTCAATATCTCGTCGCATTTGCGAATCAGCTCAATGTCGATCAGAACCGTCCGTGCGGAGTACAACGCGATATGGCATGCCTGCCTTGGACATCTAAACTGCACCTCAAGTTCACCATTCGCTAGCACGGGGCCCTCGGGAAACGCACCACAGGCGCCGCATCGCGTCTGCCAGGCCGCCTGAGACAGCTGCTCACGACTGAAGTACTTTCGAGCAGCATCGACCCGATCGCCCCCGGGCTCCAAGCGCCGCAACAAACTCTCCAACGCCGACCGTCCGCGCACTTGCGCGACGAAAGCGCTATCCTCGCGGACGTCTGCGGTCCTGCGAACGAAGACGTTCGAACGAACGGTTACGTTCGACTTGATCATGAAAAGCGGTACGCGAACAGGAGCTTGCCGTATTCATGCCTCACGACATCCGAGGCGGCTAGTGAAATGCTGCCGGCTTCCAGCCTCAGCATCAAATCGGAATTTATCGAATAGGCAAGGCGTATTTCTTCGAGGTTGAAACCCAATGTGTTCACGCTGAAGGCCGCAACGCGATCAGATACCGTACTCTGCGGATGGGGCCGCTTTTCCACGATGATATTGGCTTGCTTGGCGTCTTCCACGAGTGACAGAGCGATGGACCGCGGTTGACTCCAGATGCGCTCGCCCCTTCGTACAATTTCGTAAAACGAGTTGTCGCTTAGGACAACTCCGATTGATTCCGCGAGCTCGTAGCCGCCAGGGGATAGCTCCACGATCGCTGCGCCATGCGCGACGTCCCATTCCGCATCATCGGAGATGTGAAGTGATGCAGAGAATCTGGGATCAGCTCGCAATCTGTCGCGAAGCAATGTGAGCTTGCTTGATCCCCCTATGATGAGCACTCGGTCGATCGAATCGACGCTCAGTTTGCAGGATTCGATCGCGTGCGTCAGCCTCTCGAGCGCCAGGTCCACATGGGGCGCGATGATGGAATGGAACCAAGCCACATCCATCTGCACATTAACGGGGGAACCGCCATAGGAAGATAGTAGGATGTCCCAGGCTGGACGACTCGATAGTTGGCGCTTCGCCTCTTCACACTTGGTTCTGAGGTTGTCTCGATCAATAGACGACATTGAATCGAATGACTGAGGCGTTCCGCGGCGCTCCATCACACGTGTGTGCACAGCTCGTGCGAGATCGGCGTCGATTTCATCGCCCGCGATATACATGCCCTCAGTAGCCAGTTCGAAGACCGTCCCCTCTCTGAGCTCCAAAATACTTATGTCGAGAGTGCCCCCGCCCCAGTCAAACACCGCTGCATACCTGCAATGACGCAACTGCGGCAGGTACCGCATGAACGCCGCCGTGGATTCCGTTATGAAGGTCGTCAGCTGTATCCCTGCACTCGCAGCGGCCATTCGTAGATCGGCACGAGCGGACGGCGGAAACCCGACTGGAATGGTGATCGCAGCCTTCTGAATAGGCTCAAGTCCCCGGGTCGAGGCCCGCCGTGACAGTGCAGCCAAAATAGAACTCGCGATGTCTCGCGCAGTCCTAGGCCCGGCTTCCGTTTGCCAAGTGTGATCCGTGCCGAGATGCAATTTGACAGATTCGACGATGTGGTAATTGCCGGTGTCGCGGACCTTTTCGCGGTGCTCCCAAATGTCTCTGCCGCCACTGATCTTCCCTGTGGCTCGATCAATGGCGACGATGGACGGATACGGCGCCCCGGCCTCGTCGCCGTATTTTTGCGGCTCGGCATGCTCCGCTAGCTTGACGGCCGCGCTGTTCGTTGTACCGAAGTCGATCCCGAACACGCTCATTGCGGCCCATCACCTGCGCGTACGGCGATGCCATCCTGCCTCAGCGCGTCCAGAAATTGGTGAAATTGAAGTAAGAGTATTTGCCCAAGCTCCTGCGACACCTCGGTATGCTTCGCCGGCAGGTCCTTGACCAGCCTAGAAAGTGAGTAACCGAGCCTGTTCTTGTACTCGTCGAGCCTTCCCGAAGCATTCGCGGAGATCTGTTGAGCAAGCCTTCGACGCTCAGTCTCGGCGTCCTCGGCTAGCTGCGTCAGCTTTGCCGCGAGATCCTCCGCTCTCGCCCGCTCTCGAAGCAGGTCTTCTCGGCCGCTGTCTCGGTCGTGGGTTGCGGCGCTGAGGGCCGAGCGGAGTTCGGTGACTTCACGCTTAACTTCTACTAGCTCCTGCTGCCGCAGCTCGTACGCCTTCTTCTCCTCTGTATATCGTCGCAACTCGGCCTGAATGCCACGCAAGAGGGCGAGTTCCTCGGGAAGCCGGGCAATCCGGTCTTCGAGACCTGTCGCTAAGTCACGAGGCTTCTCTGGAGTCTTCAGCAATTCAGGCCCGGCATTCGCCGGACCGAGATGCGAGCCCGAGGATGTTGCGGCACGGGTAAAGCTCTCCCTTGATGCGTCACTGGATCCGGGGGTGATGGCAACTGTGACCGGCTCCGGACGATCGCCAGTCACGCCGACTCGACTGATGCCCTCGGGCAGCGCGACGGCTGCATCGGGTTGAGCGGAAACCCCGAGCTCCGTCCGTTCACCGGGCAACTCAAACTCATTTCGCAGCGCGGTGGGCCAGCTGGCGGACTCTGTGCGGATCTGCGAGTACAAATGCTCAAGAGCGGGGTTCTGCGGGACCGCTTGTCTTCTTCCAAATGCAACAATGGCTCTTGCAAGGCGAACACGGGCCATCATCGGCACCGCGAAAGCCGGATCCATCGCGACGCTCCAGAGAATGGCGTACAGGCGGAGGGTCTCGTTCGGCGCCAATGTTTCTAATGCAAGGCCCGATAGATCGAGACTGGTGTCGAGCAGGCCCGCCGCAAGATGTTGCCGCGTTTCCTTTGTGGGACTCTTTCGGTCCGGCGGCACGAGACGGCGGAGCCACCGGACTGCGGTAGCCGGATCGGTCGCAATGACAGCACCGATCAAGAACGCTAGGCGGCGGATGTCCCTTTCTGTAGCAGGCTCCGGAAGCCACCGCTCAAAAAGAGATCGGCGCTCGCCATCCATCTTGAGCCAACTCTGCGCAATCGCGTCCGCTAATGCCTCCGCCTTGAGATCGGGTAAGTATGGTAGCGTTGCGCTTGGATCCTGGACGGGATCGGTCCAAATCAATTGCAGCAAGGCTGCGGCCTGCTTGCGGCTGTCCGCATCCATCCGTCCCTTCTTCGACCTCGCCTCAGCCGAGAGTCGCTCGAGTTCTTCCAACGGCCCGCTCATGCTTTACTCCGTGTGCTCCACCGGTGCGCTGCGAACCGAAGCGAACAGTCGCTTCTCCAGTTCACTGTCATATTCCAGGGGAGAAATATCGGTTATCCCAATTCCATCGTCCAAGGCTCGGCCGCCATCTAGAGAGTTCGCCAAGAGCTTCATGAACGATTCAAGCCGCCCAAATCCATGGGGCAGCAGCGAGCCGCCGAGTGCGGCGGCGTCCTCGAGCCGTCCGGACTTGTAAAAGGAAAGCTGCAGCAGCGCGACCGCCAAGGTCGATATGATTGGATCCGCCGACTGGTACGCCTCGGTCAGCTCTCTGATAGCCCGCGACCAGTTCCGCGCTGTATTCGCGCCACGGCTGCCGATCAAATATTGGATGGCGCCTTCAGTCAACGCTGCACCACCCGGACGCGACGACACCGACTCCGGCTCGAACGAGTGTTCATCACTCAATCGGTGCTTCCAAGGCTCAATCAGCCGCCTCAGTTCTGCTTCTGATGTGAACGAGACGACAGGCGGTGCCAGTGGTGACCCGGATGGCTGCGGATCAGACCCAACCGTGTTGTCGGCGCGATCAGTGACCGGTGGCGGTTTCGAAGCGCGGTCGGATGGGACCCAATCGGAAAAGACATCGGCGAGGTCCGCATGCACTACGGCGCCGGCCGCTCTCCGCGGACTATTCTCAACAGTCACATCGCCTCGACCATCGAACCAAGCGATTGCGCTAGTTTGAGGCCAGCGGATGTCGGGCTCTACGTATATTGATCTGCGGCTAAGGGTGTTTGGCCCATCGCGCAGCTCCAGTTGAAGCCGTGCGTCAGCGCTCATCCCGCCGGGTAGCGCAAAACTTGCTGTGGTGCAGTTGCCAAGGGACTTGCCGTTGCAAAACAACTCGGCGCTTGGCGTCACTCCAGCGACTATTACATCTGGAAGCGCGAAGGCGAAGTACGTGCTGGGAGCAGCAGATAGGCCTCCTCTAAGAGAAATGCGTGCGGTGTGCGGAAACGAGAGAACAGGAAACAACGACCGGACGCCGTCATCGTTGGCTGCGGCGTCAGCGAGGTATGCGAGCCAGCCGGCCGGTAAACCCGAGAGAAGTGTCACTCTAGCGAACCCAGCGCAGCCGGTGTTGCCCCAGTGCTCAATCAGCGGCTGGTGTTCGTGACGGACAAGCAGAAGGAATGGAGTTCCCTGGGTGAGACCCTGCGTCTCAAGATATCCGCTCAAGCCTTCGCGCGCTGCATCGACGAATAACCGAACCGACGACGCGGGCAAATAGAAACGCCAATTCCGGCTTGTCTCACGCAACCGTAAGCCAGCCCGCCAATCGACCGTGGCCGCATCGAAGGGCTCGCCCGAGCTGCTTGCTACAGCATCAGACCAGCCATCTCTAAACTCATTGCACGTGTAGATGCCAGCCTTGTGTGTAATCTCAAGGGACAACCCGTCGTCGGGGTAATCATGGTTAGTTCTGCAAATGAGGCGCATCTGGATCGTACCGGAAACGCGGTCCAGTTCCTCACACCACAGCCGCGCACTACCTGCAACTGAGCCCCCCGTCCGCTCATGGTCCAATGCGGGAACGCTTCCGTCCCAAGTCGAAAGCTCTTGGGCGACCGCCTCGAGAAGCGATTCAAACTCCTCTTCGTGGGCGCTTTGAGCTAATACGATTTGGCGGGTCCGCGGCCGCAGCGCGTCAGCATGATCGACGAGCAGCCGCTGAAGAACGGCATCCGGCGGCCTCTCTTGAGCATCGAGGCCTCCGGCGGCGAACATTGCTGACAACGATTGCCGTTCAGTTTCGCTCAGAATGGTTTGCGAGATTGGCAGCCCCACGTGCACGAACCGGCTGTTTAGGTCGGCCTGGAACACGCCGAGACGCCCCTGCCGATCTTGCTGAGTCCAGACCTCAAGGTCGTCCCACAGAGCACGCATTTTCGAGAAACCAGGGTATGTCCCAGCCACCGGAGGCTCACCGAGCAAAGTCCTCAGGCGCGGGTAGTACGCGTGATGCGCGAAGTCGCCTTCAATCCCCGCTGCGAGTGCAAAAAAACCTAGGTATCCAACATAGGGCGGGTAGGCCAGTTTCCGATCCCGCCACTTGTAGAATGCCGCTTCCGCGTTTCCGCATACGTCGTGGCCGGGCGCCCAGTTCGGACCGCAGCGCAGGGCGGCAATGAATCCTGCCAGGTCTCCGCCGAGGTTGGCTACAAGCTCTCTAGTTACGAATAGGTAGATGCGTCGGCCCTCATTCGCAGGCGTGAAAAATGTCGCGGCAATGCGGTCATTCCAGGCTAGGTAGTCCATGGGTCGACAACCGCTCTCCGAGAGTTCAGTACTCCTGGATGCATTCGCTGAGCACGATCGGCTACGCCTGCGTTTGCGATTTCCACTTTCAATCACGCCTACGAGGTCCGCTGACATCCTCAGATGCCGGTCCACCGCCGCGGACCCACGCGTCCACTTCCGACAACTTGAATTTCAGTAGCCTGCCGATTCGCTGTGCCGGAAGTCCTCGGCGCTCGATCCAGCGGTAAACGGAGTCCTTCGCGACACCGAGATGTGCCGCCACGTCCTCAACCGAAACCCAGCGCTCAAGTTCGTCAGTCAAGCGGGGCCGCGGCGGAATTGAACACGGTGAGTCAAAACTGGCGACAAGCTCATCAATTTAAGCAGGCTATCACAGCGTAAGAAGCTCTCCAATAGTCGTCTAAAGTCGACGAAAAGCTGTTTCGTGGGTGGCCGGGTCTGAAGTGCCGTTTTTGGGGCGACGGCAACGTGAAAATGATGTCCAGCTCAGGCGGACCAAGCCGACGAATGGCGCCCTCATCGAAAACTGATGCGCTGGAACGAGGCCTTGCGCCGCACTGCATTGCTTGACAGCTCGACAGTACGACACCAGGATCCCGCCTTGTGGGAAAACGCCTTGGGGGGATCCACCAAAGAATCCTGCAGATTCTGAAGCGTCATCCTGACGGGGTCACAAGCGGCCAAATCCGGCGCGAGCTACGCTTGAAACCGCACGAACAGGCGCAGTTGGATCGTCGGCGCCGCGATCTTCGCACCTATTACTTCATCGAGACGTTTGCAAAACACGGTAAGCACTATCACCGCCTTGCCGGAAAGCGCCCACAACCGCTCGATGATGCTGGAGTTAGTCTCAGACTTCGGGCCGAAGTGCTTCGGGAGGCGCATGGCCGGTGCCAGATGTGCGGCGCCAGTGTTGAAGACGGAGCGAGACTCGTGATCGACCACAAAGTTCCCCGCGGGTGGGGCGGCAAGACGGAGCGGGAGAATCTGTGGGCACTTTGCAGCGAGTGCAATGCAGGCAAGAAGCATCACTTTTCCAGCCATGACGCCGACGTCATGAAAAAGGTGATGCGCTACAAGAGCGTACACGTGCGCCTGGGCGAGCTGCTGAAGGCGTCACGGCCGCATGGTGTTCCAGCCTACGTGATGGAATTCGTGGCTGGTCAAGCCGACTGGATGAAACGTACGCGCGAATTGAGGTACTTGGGATGGGCCGTCGAGACCGAGCGACGGAAGTTGCCAAGCGGAAAGGTAGTTGCGCAATACCTCCTACGCCGTTCGCGTCCGTGGCCCACGGATCCGACGGCGGAGATCCGACGCTTTGAACGCCGCCGAGCCCTTCGGAACCGCGCCCGGCGGTCCTAGAAAGGTAAGGATTCGTCGAACAGCCCGATCGAGATTTTTGAGCTCGCATTCCCACACAACGAGGCTTTTCCAGCCGAGTGCGCGGATGGTGGCTTGACTCTGGCGGTCTCTCTCGACATTGCGGGTGAGCTTTGGGTACCAGTAATCCTTCCGTGAGTGCGGCAGACGTCCTTCCCGGCACTCTGAGTGCTGGTGCCAGAAGCATCCATGCACAAAGATTGCCTTACGTCGAGGGCCGAACACAAGATCCGGTCGGCCTGGCAATCGCGTATTGTGCAAAGAGTATCGATACCCCATGCGGTGCAGAAGGCTGCGCACTAAAAGCTCAGGCTGCATCCCCTTGCTGCGAATGCGCCTCATGTTCTCGCTACGCCGTTCCGCGGAAATCTTATCCACAAGTGTGACCGCGAGATTAAACGCTAGACAGCGAGATCGAGTGGAAGATCCGAAATGTCTCGCAGCCTCTTCCCGTCGACCATGATCTTAACGAGATTCCTCGCCTCTTCATTGTCGAGGGCGTCGACCGTCGAGATTAGCTCGGCGAGGGCGAAGTGATAGACGCAATCGATATCGCCTGTCCCAAGGGCGATCGAGGCGATGCGGCTGGGAAGCGGCTCGCCTGTAACAACGACGATGTGCGGCACTCGCCCTTTGCGATTCCGAATGAGGTTCAACGCTTCGGACCGGGCGTTCTGCACTCGGTCGCTGCGGATTGTCCACTTGCAAGAGATAGTTGCGTGAAGGAGGAGGTCTTCCTGGTTCGCCCGGCGAAGGCTAGTCAGCCGCGCGGATGCAGCATCGACGATATTGCTGCCCGTATTGATGCGTTCATCAGACTCCGGTTCGCGGGCGATGACAATATCGGGGCGGATCGTGTAATCCCCGCGAAGTGCTGCTGCGAGGTGGGGGTCCTTTTTTGCGGCCAAACTGAGCATTGCCAGATGGGAGTACTGCTCGAATTTGGCAATGTTCAGACCCGCTCCAGTTGGGGCATCTTCCCGCTCCTGCTCCGAACTTCCAACGCGGAGGACATGCCAGCGGCCGGGCCTGAGATGGTCGAGTCGCAAGAACGTTTCGCGCAAGAAGGTCGTGCAGATGTCCTCAAACTGGTTGCCAGACATCTGCCCAGCGAGACGTTCGCGTTCGATTTCCTCACCAATTCTTGAAACGATCCCGCCTGCAATCGCAACGCTGGTCTTGCTGCTTCTGTCGGCATTGCTCGGGACGCCCTTGTGAACCGTGAGGACCCTTTCGAGCAACGTCGCGAGGAATTGCCCGCGCGCCTCACTAAACAGAGCACTCATTAGCCCGCTAAGCTGATCGATTGTCGGCGTGTGAGGCACTCGACGAGCTTTTCGCCAACAGCTTTTGCGACTGGCGGTGGAAAGGCATTTCCGACCTGGCGGTATGCGATCGTTTTCCGACCTGCAAACTCCCAGTCGCTCGGGAATCCCTGGAGGAGCGCTACCATTTGAACAGTCAGGCACGGCATGCCTACGAAGTCCGGATCGGGAGGTTCCGCTGCGAGTTTCATGGCGTTCACGCCGAGTTCGGCCCAAGCGCGCTTCGCCCGGGTGGGCCCTAGATCTGGTCCGCCATGTTTGGTCGAACCTCCAACGATCGTGGGCGCGATTTCATTCGCCTGATCTCTCCAACGGTCTGCGCCTTTCCATCCCCGCGCTGCCATCAATTTGTGAAGCGTCTCGCCGACCGTTCGTGGTTTTCGCTGCGGCGGGGAGGGCCAGTCGAAGTAGTCAGAAAGACTTCGCCGCACGGCGACAAAAACGACCCGAGGGCGAAGTTGAGGGACGCCGAACTCTGAAGCGTTTAGCAGCTTCCAGTCGGCGATGTACCCAAGCTTGGTGAGCTGCCTCTTGATGTTCCTACGGTAGTCTTCGAAGACCGCATCGAGAATGCCGCGGACGTTTTCTATCATCACGGCCCTCGGACGGCACTCGTCAATCACGCGGATCGCAGCCGGAAACAGGTTGCGTTCGTCGGCTTTACCCAGCTGCTTGCCGGCAATTGAGAACGGTGGACAGGGCAAGCCACCGGCAAGTAGATCGATACCGCGAAAACTTCTCGCGCGAAACTGGGTCAGGTCGGCTTCCCGGACATTCCATTGCGGTCGGTTCAGGCGCAACGTTTCGCAGAACGCCTTTTCCTTCTCCACCAGCGCGAGGTGCTCAAAGCCGGCTTGCTCGAGTCCCAACGCCTGGCCGCCACCTCCTGCACAGACTTCCAGCGATGTGAGGGTCATTTCGTCTTGTCCCCTGCTCTTCTGAGATGCGTAGGTTTTGGCCCTCCGGCTCCAACCCACGTCTCGAAATTGACGATGTCCTTTATCGCCTGGTCAGACACGCCGAATTCTTGCGCGAGCCGATCTGCGCTCTCGCCAGCGGCAAACCGCTCCCGGATCTCGCGTGCCTTGTCCCGATTGAGCTTCGTGCTACCGCGTCCGTTCGGCATCAGTCCGTCCTAAGCTAAGGGCGAATGGGCAAAGCCGGCTGATGCGGTTGGGACTGAATCCTCGCCGCGATTTCCGCCAGCGCCTCGATTTCGCCTTTCGTGAAGATCCGCTGACCATTCCGGTCACGGTTCTGCGAGTCTGGGATGCGTCCTGCGGCGAGCCACCGGTAGAATGTGGCTCGGCTGATGCCGACCATTTCGAGAGCTTCGGCCGTCCGATAGTACGTCGTTCCTTTTAGCCGGACAGGCATGTGTCTTGAGACGTCTTGAGACGCGATGAGACGCCAGATTATGAGCCAGCGCCTGCGCTCAGGTCAAGGGTAGACCTAGCGCCGTGTTGGACAGCGGGATTCTTGACGTTTTCGGCAAAAGGGCTCGGTAGGTAGGGTCGGCTGACCGGGCCACGCCACACCGACTCCCGGACGCGAGCCGGAGATAACAAACGCCTAACTGATGGAGAGATCGTGTCTGACCATCAGATCTAGAAATCGCAGAGCCTGGAGTGCGCATGGCAGAAACGTCGTACTACGTCTACTGTCTCAAGGATCCGCGGACATCGCCGGCCAAGCCGTTCTACATCGGTAAAGGAACGGGAACGCGTTCGCATGATCACTTGATGCGTCCCGACTCCTCGCCAAAAGGACAGCGCATTCGGGAGATTCTTGCAGGCGGACACGAGGTCCTTGTTTCGAGGCTGATCGAGGACCTGTCTGAGATCCAGGCCATCAAGCTGGAGGCCGAGTTGATCGCCGCGTATGGTACAGAGTCCACAGGCGGCCTACTGACGAACACAGTTGTTCCTTCTGGTGTCGCCGGAAAAATTCGGCCGAGCGTAATCGTGCCTCAAGGGGCAAAAGAGAAGGCTCAATTGGGCCTACAGTTGCTCAAGGCCGCTGTGCTGGAATTTGCGCGAGCAAACAAGAATGGCATTAGCAACTCGGACATTGCGAGCGTCCTGGGTTTGCGAAGCGATTACGGTGGCGGATCCAAGGACTACTTGTCGTACAGCGTGCTTGGACTGTTGATGCGCGACGGCCTTATCAGGCGAAAGGGGGGAAGTCATCAGCACGTCGCGACCACAAAGTGAATGGATCGCGACGTCTCACGAGCGCAACCAGTAGTCGCCGTGAGGTGTCATATGGGTTGAAAGCGCAGGCTCGACGAGCGACTTCTGCCGTCGAAGTGCTTGCCTTCCCGTCCGCTTTGTGTCGGGTGGCCAGTGACGTCAAAAGGGATGCGGCAAAGCGAGAAATCTCCTAGTTCAGCAGCTCGCGAACGATGGCCTGCATCCAAGCGGGCAACGTGCTGATGCCGGCGCGGAGGTCATCTCGAAGAGCCTTCCCGTGCCGGCGGTCTTTCAGGATGACGGAGAGCTGAGCCAGGATTCGATTGCGGTCTGTCGGCAGGGTGTCCTTGAGCCACCGCAACGCCTGCACGATCCGCATCGCAGGTCGTCCGGCCCAATACAACTTGCTGGGAGCTGCCTGCTTGAACTCGATCACCAGGTTGTCGATGTGAATCGAGCGACGGCGAGCATCGGTGTGAATGATCACGTGCGCCGGAACCGCCGTCGTCAGGCCGAGATCGTTGGCAGCTGTGAGACCGTCGACTAGCACGCGGAGCTGGTCGCGTCGGGCGAGGGCAACGATGACCTGGCGATAGTCGGCGACCGCCGGTCGTCTGGTCAGGCTGTTGATCCGGGGCGCGTCGTACAGGCCTCGGTCGATGCGTCGCAGTTGGCCGGTCTGGACCAGACGCTGAAGAGTCTTATCGATGGCGTCTCGATTGCCGAGATCGAGAAAGTCCACAGGCGTCCAGACTTGAGCTGTTGGAGCGCTCGAGATCCGGTCTGCAACAGCACTCTTGATGTCGGCCATCGTCCGATATTTGTACACAAATTTCGGACAGAAGCGAAGAACCCAGCGGCGCTTCAGGATCTTGGGGATTTACCGTAGGGCGGCGGTGAAGCGCGGATGGTACTTCGCGCTGACGACGCGGAGCGCCACCGCGGAGGGCGCGAATTGTACGCCCTCGCCGACGTTCCCGGCGGCTATACTGGAGCGGGTGCGAAGCAACGCGCACAGCCGCAAGTGATCCTTGGAGATTGAGAGACTTATCACAATTTCTATCACAAGCGGGGTTTTGGGCTCAGCCACTAGCCTGTAAACTACTGATTCTAAAGACACGGAGAGATGTCCGAGTGGTTGAAGGAGCACGCTTGGAAAGCGTGTGTAGGAGAAATCCTACCGTGGGTTCGAATCCCACTCTCTCCGCCAAAACTTCCATAATATTCGATAAATACGCTCAACGAGGCTAGATGCCCCTCGTTTCACCCCTCATTCATGAAGGGCTGAGCGACCGACGAGTCCACGTCGCCGAGACTCAGGGTCACGTCCTTCTGGTCCTTGATGAGTTCATCGAGTCCCTTATCGATCACGTCGGGATCAACGTGGAAGGCCCCTACGTCGCCGTTTCACGGAGGGGGTGACGCCGTCGGCGTCGGCGGTCCTGTGCGACGTGGGAAAGAGGGTCCCGGATCGGGTGACATCGAGAGGATCGCCCACCAGACGGCTCCAATGACGATCAGCCAGAGCAGCAAGACCCCGACAAAACGCCCCGCGGCCGGCACGTCGCGCCACGACGAAACCAGTTGAACGCGTCGGCTATCGCGGTCGTGATCGCCGATGCCGTCATATGCGGGCACAGTGCCGCGCCACGCGCCGAGCGCACCCGAAGCAATGAACAGGAGAAGCGCTACATCTCCGGTCCGCCCTTCAAGGTCAGCAAAGCTCACAAAGCACCACGCCACCACAAGCGCAATTCCCACGGCGCCGATAACGGGAAACGACGGACGTTCCTTCGCCGCGAATTTCAGCGCCATGAAGGCGAGCCAACAACCGACTGCCACGACCACCCAGACTTCTGGAGGAGGCATCGTTAGCAGAGCCTCACCAGTGTAAGTCACGGCGCCACGTCGGGTTCGACCTAGCCTGCCGCAGCGCCACAGGCGAGCACGTCCGCCCCGGCGCGTGCCGCCTTTCGCCGCGGTAAGCCAGGACCCGACAACTCGGCCTGCTCGGCCGCTGCCAAGACGCCAGCTCACACGCCAGGAGCGTCGATTCGCATGAAGCGTGGGAACGGCTGAGAAATGGCTCTTGGTGCCCTGGAAGCGGCTCCACGACCGTTCCAGCCGGCGATCTTGCCCCGGCCCGGCACAGGGGCCTTCGGCCAGAAGATGGGCCCGCCAAGGCCCCAAGGCGGGCGACGGCCAGCCGATCGGCCCCTACTCGCCCCTTTTCGCACCGGAGCGACTTTCGCCTCCATCGGCGTCAAGCCGTCCACCGGTGCCTTGACGGGGCGTCGGGATCGCGGTCGGCCTCGATTGCGTCAATGAAGGCGCGCGGCAGCCACCCGCCGAGATCCCGGAGGCCGGGAGGTTCTTCGCTCGCCACGCTACACGTCCCCGTTGTCGTCGGCTTCAGCAGCTAGCGCAATCTCTTCGACGGACGGGACAGGAGCCTTCACAGCCGCTCGACGCTGACGCCATTCCTTCGCAAACCGCTCCATCGCCGTTTGACCCATCGGGTGACAGTGCTTGTGAACGAGCGCCCCGTTCTGAAGCGATGTTCGACCACCTTGCGAATGCGGATCGACGTGATGGATCTCAGCCTCGGGCCAAATCACGTCGGCCCCGCATACGGCGCATTTCTTGTGATCGCGGTAGTAGATGATTTCCCGTTCCAGTGTCCCATAGAGTCGCTGCGGGTCTTTCATCTTCGGCTGGAGGATTTCCCACATCTTGCCCGCGAACAATTCGTGCCGCCGTTGGATGTTCTCGGCGCGGTCGCTGTTGACGCGGGCGTGCTGACGCGCCGATAGCCGATGGTGCGTGGTGCGTGGGCACTCATCGAACACCGCCGCGCTCGCGGTCGTCTAGCCGGAGCCGCCGCACTGCACGCACGGCGCGTTCGACGGCGGCTTCGAGGCTCAGGGCATCCTGCGCCAGATCGCCCAGGACGCGCCGCTGACGGGTGGCCAGCGGCGCCGCGGTCTGTAGCGCGTTCGCCAGATTGGAAAGAGCTTCCTTGAACTCTTCATCACGGTGGGGCATGTGGCCTCCCACGAGAGGCCGGCGGGCCTGCGCGATAATGCGGGCAGCCTGCCAGCCTGCTAGCACAGGTTGACGGGTTAGGGCCGCCTGCGGGTGCCAGCCCGCTTGCGGTCCGCTTTGAGAACGCCCCTCGTTTCCAACCACATCCGAATCGCTCGCCGGGCCTGTTCGGACGGCGGCACGCCGTCGCGTTCCTGCACTGCCTTCAATCCTTCGAGCAGATCGTCGTCGAGTCGAAACGTGGCGATCTTGCGCTCTCGCGCCATGTGCGAGATTGTATTACAGTCACATACGGTCGTCAACAGGGTCGCATGTCCCAGGCTCAAACTATCCTGGTGCCGTCTACATCGGTCCGATCGCGTAGAATCCGACCACGGTGCGCATTAGGAAAGTTGCGCAGTCCCCATGGACGGGCGCTATCGGTGCTCTGTTGAGCATTGGTTGGGAGGCGTTTTGGTTGATCGGCCCGCCCATCGGAATCGACAACGCCAACCGCCGCAGCTACCTCGTATGGGGGCTACTGGCGCTCGCGATCACGGCCGTTCAGACGTTCACCGTGCAACGTCTTCGCATCCGTGAGCTGGAAGTTGCGATGGCGCCGAAACTCGAAATCCTCTTTGAGCCTAAGAACGATGAAGACAGCCGGCCATACCTGCAAACCCTCGCGTTCCAGCAACTGGTTGAAGTGCCGTCATTTCGGTCCAAGCAGGTTGCGGTCAACATGATCGACCGCCGTTATCGAGTTGGCGTAAGAAACTTGAGCACGGTCGTGGCTCCCGACGTGGCGTTGCTGCTTCAAAGCTGTCAGCCCGGCGGGAACTTTGTATTCCCGGAACATCGATTCGCCGTGCAGGACACGAACCCGCCAGACGGGGTCTGCGACATCCCTGCGGGTCAAACGCGATGGTTCGATGTCGTCAATGAACTGAGCTGGGTTGCTAGCAAGCAACCGGCTGCCGTTTTCCATTTGTGCTACCAAAATCCCGATTTCCAGCAGTTGCCCGTCCCTGCGGGCACCTATGACATTGTGGTAAGGGCCGATGGTGGAGGCGCGTCGGTCACACGCAGTTTTCAGATTTCCAAGATCGTGGTGGACGGAAAATCATCATCGCTCCGATTCCGTGCAACTTGATGTTCTCGGGGCCGGCGACGCAGTTCACATCTGCGGACGCATTCGATCCTCGTCTGACTCCCAGGACCAGAACGCCGGCGGTTCACTTGGGGGCGAGACGACGCCGGATCAGTCTTCCCGTGATGGTAACAGCGTTAGACGACGCCGCAGCGGGTTAACGAAAGTCGTCCAGCCTTGTAAAGCACCACGCAGCGAAGAGACACGCGTTGCTCGCGGCGCAAGGGCTGAAGCGACCTCTGCTCGCTTTCATCGGGGAATCGCGCCTCGACCGAAACGAATTCGTCTGCCGTGCCGAGCCTGATGTAAGGGATTCCCTTGTCATCCCGTCCCATATCGCGAATGGTGCCAGAGGCTTCGACAAAGCGGCATTTGTCGAGTGGAACACTATCGAGTGGGTCACTACTGAAAGGGACGAGGCACCCGCGCCCAACGTTTTCATACTTGGCGGCTGCCGCGAACTCGTTCTCACGATACTCGGCGAGCAGCGCGTCTATCGAGAGGACCGCGACGGGCGCGATGCGAGTTCTGTCCAACATGCTGCGCAGGATCTCATCGTATGGGTTTGTCGTCGCAGATTCGTCCCAACCGGAGTCTTGTGGCTCTCCAGTCGCTACGTATGGTTCCTGCCAGTAGTGACCCACAAGGAACCAGCCCAGACCGGATGCCGCCGAGACTGCGGTGACCGCAAGGAGCGCAGCTATCCGCCTTCGGTTCAAGTGAGTCGTGGCCTCGTTCTGGGCAGGTAGCAATGCGACTTGGCTTCGTGTGGATGAGAGGCGAACAAGGGCTCGGCTGACGACCCACGCCACCATCACGGGCGCGAAGTTGAACGCTGCCAAGGCCGCCGCGATAAAGACACCCGTCCAGTTTGGAGTGCTCAGCGCAGAATCCGCCGTGAACAGTGTGAACAACGCCTGCATCGACAGGCTGACCGCCAGTGTGGGCAGGGCCAGCGTGAGCAGTCCGATCGCGAACGAGATGAAGCCGCCCGTGATGCCGCCTACTGTCACAGCAGCCAACCAGATCGTAAGTCGGCTACGGAGCGAAAGGTCCGTGGCAGACCGCACCTGTAGGTGGGCAGCTATTCCCATGAACCAGAACGGCAGGCCATTCTGTGCCCCGACAAGGCCACTGACGACTGCGGCAATGGGGAGCTGCACGAGCGCGACAAAAAGCAATGTCCAGAGTCTCTTCAGCGAACTGCGCACGGCTCTACCTTTCCGTCGGTCGAATCATGCTCGGACGCCCCGTGTCGCGGATACCGCTCGTAGCCGACCCGAGCCGTCCGGCGCAGGTAATTCGATGACCCTTATGAGCTGAGTTATCGGTCAATCGTCATCTCGTCTGCACAACGTGTTGTGTAGACACCGTGTTGTGCAGCCCGTCAGATTCGCCGTGTGCACGGGTATGTGCTGAAGGCGGTCGGACGGCGGGTCCGCGAACTGCGGACAGAAGCCGGTCTATCACAGGAAGCACTGGCGGAACGTGCTGACTTGCATCGGAATTCCATCGGGAACATCGAACGCGGGGAACGGGATATTCACATCAGCGCGGTAGCGCAGCTTGTTCGTGCACTCGACATCAGCCTTGCGGAATTCTTCGCACCGTTTCATCGTAGGCGCTGACCAAAGGAAAGAACTTCGCTATCGTAGGGCGGGCGCTCGATGAACGTCTTGCAGAACTCGCGGATCCTGCGTGTGACCTTGTCCGTCGCGTCCGCGACTAGAATGCCTCTCAAGTGGCAAAGCGCCCTCCCACGACACCTGCACAGGATGCCGACTTCAGACGCCGCGCGAATATGCCCTGGCTGTGGCAAATGCAGGCGCACGTTCTTATCGCCGCTGCGAACGTCCTCTTGAAGCGATACCGGTCAAGGTCGGCGCGGCTCGTAGGACGAAGACGCAGGCGTTTGTTCGGAGGCGATCTACAGCCGTGGCCGGCAATGATGCTGAACGGCTTCGCTATCGAGAATCTGCTAAAGGGAATCCTGCTCGCCAGCGGCGTCCAAGCAACACGAGGCGGGAAACTCGAGAAACGATTGAAGACACACAACCTCATATCCCTGTGCGGGTGGGCTCAGATCATCCTCAGCCAGCGTGAGGAAGAACTGCTGGAAAGAATCCAGCGGATGATGCAGCTCGGTAGATACCCGGTCGGAACCGATGCCGCCATGGACGTGTCGCTGCGGCTGGAGTTGCCGCGCGACTTGGACACGATAATTGGTCTGATGCAGCGCATTGACGACCAGTTCAAACAGACGGCCGCTGCCTCTCTCGACGAAGACCTCCGCAACCTCGGCGTGAAGGTAACATCTATCAGCGAGGAGGAATGGCTCCGCCGCATCGCAATGCTGCACGGTGAGAGACTCGACGGGTCAAGAATCATCCAGGCCTGAACCTCTGAGCGTCGCGCTGCCGGCGCTTGTTTCAGACCTGCGCCAATCGCGCCGGCGCCCGGTTCGTCGTGGACGCCCGAGGAAGCAGGGCTCAGCGCAGAAATAGGTTGGGAGGGCGCTCGTGTCGCTGTCGCTGGAACCGCCGATTCCCTGAAGTCGGCACGGTCTTGAGCCCGATAACGCTCGCGCGGCCCTTCTGACGACGGTTGATGAATCATGTTGTGGACGCCCGAGAAGCACTATCGTGATGAACCCTTTGAGACCGAAGCGGATCTCGAACACGCAATCCTCTCCACTGCCCCCGTGGAGCGACGTGACAATGAAGTCGTATGGATGGGTGACGAGCTTGCGATCAGCAGGCGGGATGTCTAGAGGCGGGCGTTCCCCTTCCGGCTCTTCGACGAACACTTCGTCGTTCAGTTCGGGTTCGGCAGCAGCAAGTTGAAGAACTGGATCTGTAGCCATCGGCGCTCTTCTTTCCAACCTAGGCGCGCCAGGAGGAGGGCATGGAGGGATTTTCCCGGAGAGACGGCGTTCAGTTTCAGCCTGTCATCGTTGCACGAAACCGGGCCAATCACGCGTCGGCGTCGTCGATCCCCAGGTCGCCGCGCAGCGCCTTCCCGCTCGAAGCTCGGGCGGCTACACTTGAAGCGTGATCACTCCCGCAACCGAGAGCGTCGGGCTTGTCTACATCATTCGAGCCGGTGAGCGCGTCAAGATCGGATGGTGCGCCGGGAACGTCGAGAAACGTCGCTCGGAACTTCAGACCGGGTGTCCTGATCGGCTCGAAGTCGTCGTGGTGTTTCCCGGCTCGCGGGCCGAAGAGGCCGACTGCCATCGGCGCTTCACTCGTGATCGCTGTGACGAAGGCGGGCAAGAGTGGTTCCGACTCTCTGACGACATTCAAGAGTTCATCGTAGAACAGCAGCGGATACACGCCGACCTTCAGCTCTCAATCGAAAACGGTGCGCGCTATCGGGCGCTCTGGAGCTATTACGCCCGCTGGCCGTGGGACGTGCTCGACAAGAAGGGCCGGCGCTCGGACACGATCCCTGAATCACTATCGGCCGATGACATTCATCGGGCGATCATGACGTTCGATTCGCGGCCGGTCAGACTCACGAGGATGATTCAGGCGCTCGATAGCGGGGAAACGAGCGTGCCAGAATCCGAGCGCGGAGAATGGCCCGTGATCGTCTTGATGACTTACCTTGACGTGGAACCCGATCCGCTCGACCGACGCGCTATGAATCGGTTGTTCGACGTGTATCATCCGCAGAGTTTGGAAGTCGTCGAGCAGGTTGACCGCGCTTATGCACTTCGGCGTTTTCGCGAACTGAAGGCCGAGCAACGCGCGAAAACCAGAGGCTAGAATGGCCGATACACGCTGTCAGCTCGAATGCGAAGATTGGGTGCGCTTGAACTACCTTCCGACGAAGTTCGGGCAACCGTTCCATCGTGAGCGGCTTCGATTGTCGTCGGGCGGCGTGTTCGACTTCGACGCGGTGAGCGCCGATCAGACAATCGCCGCGACGATCTCAACGAGCGGCGCAACAACGGCAAGCGGAAAACACGCGGTCGGCAAGGTGATGAAACTGCATTCCGACATGCTGTTTCTGCTGCTCGCTGAGCGGCCGAAGTCGCTGATCGTGCTCACGGAAGAAGACATGTATCGGCTCTGCCTGAAGGAACGACAGGGCGGGCGCGTGCCCACGGCCATCGAGTTCCTATACGCCGAACTGCCGTCCGAATTGGCACAACTGCTTCGAGACGCCCGCCGTGCATCCTCAGTCGAAGTATCGCCGCGACGGTTCCCGACCAGCGACGTTGAGCCGGTGTAGTCGTGATCGAGATCGAGGGAGAAGGCGAAGAGATTTTCGCCATTCGTGTCAGCGGTGAACTTTTAGATTCCGATGATGGCGAAGTGTGGCACTTGCCGAAAGGTTTGGTGATGCCCGATCTGCTCGTGAACGAGTTGCCGGAGCACGCGACGTTCGAGCTTTGCGAGCGAGTCGAAGGCAACATGATCACGATGGATACGATTCCGATCCGTCTCACCCGGATCGGCAGCGACCGGCTGCATCTCGACTTCGAGGATTCCGGCACGCGCAAGTATTGGGATGGCGCGGTAGGCTTCAAGCCTTACATGGAAGCGAAGAAGGCGGTTGTCGAAGAGCGGGCGGCCGAGATCGGCGATCTGAAGCTCGATCACTACGAGGATGACGGCGCGTGGATTCATCTCGCCTACTCGACGGAAATCGACGTAGAGAAAGTGCAAACGGCGGTGCAGCTAGCTGAGCAAATCGTCGCGGAAGTGGACGGGGCAGCCGACATGCGGCTCGGCGTCGAGCTGTGGAAACCCGGCGAAGCGGAGAACGAGAAGGATTTCACGCTGCGGATGGTCCTACCGATCTTGCGAAAGCTCGCATTTCAGAATGTGCGGTATCACCATGGCAAACGAGAGTTCGGCCGCGACGTGCTCTTTGCTCGATTTACGGAATTTCAAGAGCTTGAGCATTGGGGTGCTCAAGTCAAGTTCGGCGACGTGAACGGCGGCGCGGCGTCCGAGATCGACGGCATGCTCGGCCAGATCGACGATGCATTCAAGATGCCCTTTTACGATCTCTACACGCGGCAGCAGCAGCGGATCTCGAAGCTGGCGATCATCGTCTCGGGCCGGTTCACGGAGAACGCCATCGAGAAGATTTGCGAGAAGATCGAGAGCCACGCGATCCGCAACAACATCGTGTTTCTCGACGGCGAAAAGTTGCAAACATTGGCGGAGCGATTCGCTTTAGGACGGCGGCGATGAATGCAATAGTTCTCGCTCTGCTCACGCTTCAGACTCTCAGACCACAGATCGCGCCGACATGGGGCCAGTTCGCGATGCGAGTCCTGATCCCCCTGAACAAATAGCTGAAGCCGCGCTTGAGAGGTTCGGAAACCGACGCGCGTTCCGTCGTGCGCGGCACGCGGCTGTGTCACGCGTCGGCCGCGTCTTCGTCCGAGCTTCCGCACGTCCGCCCGAGCATCGAGTGCCACCCGCATCAGCGCTTCGTCAGCGTCCATGTGCAGGCGCTTGACGCGCGCACGGTGCTCCCGCTCGGTGAAGGCACGCGCTGGACGTGAGCATCGAACCGCAAGCGGCCCAACGCCGCTGAGCGCGATTCGTTAATCAGGGTCCGGTCTCAGCATACCTGGAAAAACTAAGAGTGTTCGCAGCGACTCCGCAAAGCCAGCAAGTCCTGGGAACAAGGACGCCCTGTTCATGTTCATCCGATGAAGCCGCTGGAGGATGTCGCGTCTGACCTGCGCATCATCAACTACGTCGATTTTCATCAACGCGTCCGAGCGGCCTGCGAGACTCGCTGCAAGGTTATCCTCAAAGGGCCTCGATATATCCCCTGGACAAAGGAAGGTTCCTTGTTGAATGGTCAACCGCTCATTCAACCTGTATGGGTTGAGCGCACATGCAAAGAGTAACGGACGGGCCTTCCGCCAAAGGATGCGGTCAAAGTTGTCTTCCTTCATAAGGTTTGGGTCTTTCTGGTCAGGGTAGCGCATACGTGCGGCCCTGACGACACGTCTACCGGCGTCAATTAGGACCTGTCTATCAACGGCCCACACGGTGCACGCCTGTTCTGCCTGCTCAACCGCAAAAAACAAGGCGACAAAGAAGGAATGAGTCCAATCGAGGAGCCTGGTGGGTCCGCCATAATGCTGCATCAGGGCCAACCATTCGGGTCGGTTGTCCGCGTCCGGCGTATCGGCGACGTAGTGGTGGGATTGTCGCTTGAAGCGTCGGACGAGGCCCTTTTCAATCTCCAGCACCATCTTGCCGTTCAGTCCTCGCTTCAATACTGTGCGCCGCAGAGCCGCCAACTTGGTCTCGTAGTCCGGGTCTTTTTTATCTGGCATTTCTCCGGGTCGCACACCAAACGCAAACACCGCCCGCTCCAGACTGGATTCGAGCCCCCAATATGCTTCCTTCTGGCCTCGGAACATCCATTCGTGCCCGCTCTTCCTGGTCAAGTTCAGAAGGTTCTCGTGCACGCGTGCAACGTCGCCCCACTTCTTGACCTCGACCCTCTTGAACAGCGACGTGCGAATCATTGGCCGGCTCCTCCTAGTGATGCTCGGGCCGACGCGGTCACCAACTGATTCCCGGACAGTTGGTGAACGAAGCCGGGGGGCGAATTCAGGTGATGGCATCCTAGCGCATCGGATAATCTGCGGTTGCATGGCGACGGTCCGTGAGCTATACGACACCGACTTCACGGGCGACCTCAACGTAGGGAGTGTTTTCCAGCTCCGCGTGGACGGTGTGGAGGTCAACGTTCCCGTCCGCCTCCACTTCGATTTCACCTCATACGCGAAATACGTCTCTTGCTACTTGGAGACAGCAGCCTGCCGCGGCGATGTTTGCAAGGGCCTGGTCGGCTTGATTGACCGATTCTTGGCGCTAGGCGACTCGGTCGAAGTGAGCAGCGGTTTTGGAAGCGAGCCGATGGTCAATGGGGTAAGCCTGGTATTCACCGGCCGATTCTTCGTTTACCACGAGGCTGGCATCGATGACCCTGCGATTCGGGACGCGGAAGCCTTCGGCACAGCTCACCGGGTGGCTGTGCGCTTTCGCGGCCCCATGTATGCCGCTGAGAAAACTGCCCTTGAGCGTCCATTGGCGTTCATCTCGCACGACTCGCGGGACCAAGATGCCATCGCCCGACCGCTTGCCATCGAACTCGTCGGATTGAGGTGTCCAGTTTGGTTCGATGAGTTCTCGCTAAACGTTGGTGACCGCCTGCGCGAATCGATAGAACGCGGGATTCAAGAAGCGCGAAAATGCGTTCTCGTGTTGACGCCGAACTTCCTCTCCAACACCGGATGGACGAGGGCCGAGTTCGATGCGGTGTTCACGCGAGAGATGGTGGAGCGCGCCGATGTTGTTCTCCCTGTCTGGTCGGACGTGACTGCTGCACAGGTTTATGAATACAGTCCGACTTTAGCAAACCGCGTCGCAGTCCAGTGGACTCTCGGGTCAAAAGAAGTTGCGCGTAGGCTGCACCGGGCCATTCTGCGCAGTTCGTGAGCTGCACCCTTTTGAGAACGTGTCATCGAGCAAAGTGAACACGGCCAACCTTATCGCGGCGATAAACGACGCCTTGCCGCTAATCCCTCCACCAGGCAGTGCGCCGGCACATCTGCTGTCGCGCCAGATTTATTCAGCTCTCACGAATCCCGCCGCCGCGGACGCGCGTTTCGTAAACCTCGCGCGTCTCGCCGCCTCTTCCACGCGAGTCCTGTGGTCATCGTCGGGACACGGTGTCAATTCTTCACACTCTGACCTTCGGAACAATAGAGCGAACGAGAGAGGTGTGGTATACCCTCTTAGATCCCGGGTCAACTTCGCGTGTTCCAGGAGGCGCCTATGCGACGGATTTCGGCGGCCCTCGTAGCTCTCAGCTTGTTGGTGCCGGCGGTGGCGCAAGCGGTTGACGGTGACAAGGCCGCGTATATCGGCGGCACGCTGCAGGTGAAAGAGAAGGCAGAAGGACCATTCTCCACGCAGGACCCCACACAGGTCGTCTTCACTCCGAGAAATACTTCGCCAGTGCTGATCCCGTATACCTCGATCGAGTCGCTGGAATATGGGCAGAAAGCCGGTCGGCGCGTGGCCGTAGCGGTGCTCGTCAGTCCGCTGGCGCTGTTCTCTAAGAAGCGGAATCACTATCTGACGATCACCTACAAGGACGCGCAGGGTGTGGATCAGGCGGCCGTCCTCGAGCTCGGGAAGGACATCGTGCGGACGACGCTGACGGTGCTCGAATTGCGGTCGAAGAAAAAGATCGAATTCCAGGATGCAGAAGCCCGGAAGGCGCTCGGCGGGACGTAAACAGCATGACTGAGGAAAGCTGAGGTTGCGCGTTCTTATCGAGTGAGCAGCGCTATCGAGCCAGAAGGGCCGGCAGTCAGGCGTCGGCCCCGTCTTCGTCCAGCCCGAGATCAGCGCGCAGCGCACGCGCCAGGGCGGAGATGCCGCCTTCGAGCGGTGCCTTGAGCTTGCCGGTGTGTTCGAGGATGGTGCGCCGAGCGGCGGTTTTGTTCGCGAGTCTGACCTTCATGCCGCCGTCCGGCTTCAACTCGAAGGCTTCCACACTGTTGCGTAGCGCCGCCGGCCACTTCTTCGGCTGCAGCATCTTGCCCTCTTCGTCGAACAGATCCGTGATGTCCGCCCGTGCATCCATCGCAATCCGCGCCAGGGCAATCGAACAGTCAGCGAAGCATCCATTGGCAGACCCTTCGCCATCCAACGATCAGTGAGTGATTTCTAGCAACTCAAGCAAGAACACGCCGGTAGCTTCATACGTCATGATGGCAGCACGGACCCAGGCGACGATGATGCTGCCACGGGACGACTCTGATGGACTTTGTGGTCGTCACAACTGCAGTTGTCAGCGCTATGTCCAACGTCAAGAGATTCCTCCTGGCGATGGAGTGTGTTTCTTCACACGTTCGTGTACAGGCTCACCGAGCCTGCGCTGGCGCCGAGAAGTCCAGCCCCCCAACCGCTGGGAGCACCCTGGAACTGTATATATCAGCCTTCCTCGCTCGGACATTCTTCGGTATGTCAGTATCGATCTTGAAATTCCACAGCCGATCGTGAGGCTTCTCCCGCGTAGCTGATGGTGTCTAGCCCGATTTCTACAGCCCGCTGCACCGGTCCGGAGCTTGCTGAGACATGCGTGATGCTGTGTCGCGTGGCCCGCTGTATGGTGTGGATTGTGACCGGAGTCGCACTGACCGCTGGATTCGCGTCTGCGCAAGACCTTCCAACGGCATGTGAGAGGTTACCCAACGCTGACACCGTATTTTCCGGCATCGCTGGAACGCCGGTCCGCCGCACCGTTCGAGAGGGCCACAACATGCCGCCGGAGGAACTCGTCGTTACTCCGATCACGGTTACGCGCGACTACCGCGGCGCCACCCGCTCCACGCTATACCTCGACGTGTATGATCTGACGCTCGAGCCTGGAGAGGAATATCTGGTGTACGGGGCGTGGATCGGCGCGACCCGTGCAATTTCTGGCGAACTCTCTCCACAGACGGGCTATCGAACGGGACCGGCGCCGGATGCCGTGAGAATTCATGGAGATCCTGTCAGAACCGCGGACGCCGCGGAGGATCTGGCTTTTCTCGAATCGACGCTGTTGTCGCCCGCCGGCGGCACTATTTTCGGGGCGCTCGAGTTTGGCGATCCCGCGACCACCGATCGCACGCCACTGTCGCGAATTCCTGTGCACGTGCTGGATAGCGAACTCCGATTGATTCGCGAGGTAGAGACACGAGAGGACGGACGCTTTGTTGTGTCAGATGTACCGGCCGGCAGGGCCATCTTGGAGCCCATACTGCCCGACCACCTGTGGGTCCGACGCGCTGGCGTGAACGTCGTCGCGGCAGGCTGTTCTCGGCTGCATATGCTGGCAACATTCAACAGTCGCATTCGTGGGCGCGTGTTCCGCGATGTGCCAGGCCCCGCACGCGTGGACTTAACGGTGGTCGATGACGGTCGCGCCACCGACACGAGAGAACAGCGGTGGGTCGAGTCAAACGACGAGGGCGAGTTTGAGTTCACCGGGGTGCCAGCGGGTACCTACTACGTGGGTGTCAATCTTCGTCACCCGCCAAGCTACACGCTGCCGTATCACCCGACCTACTATCCCGGAACGATGAACTCCGAGCTCGCGACGCAGTTAACGGTCGGAAACGGGACAGAGCACGATCGGATTGATTTCGCACTCGGCAGCCCACTTCGGCAAGGGATTCTGGATGTTCAACTCCAGCTCGACCGCGTGAGCAGGGCAACGGTCTGCTTGTGGGACACAGCCTTCGCATATCCAGGGGGCGTCCTTCGCGAGAGCCCAGGTCACACGAGTCTCCATGGGGTGCTCGAGGGCCGACGGTATCGTGTCGCCGCGCACGTGGAAGGACCATCAGGGCACACCGAATCGGCGATTGTGGAGTTCCTCGCGGTCAGCGGCGACCAGTCACTTGCGCTCAGCACGAACCGTCGTGCGCCCGCCCTGGACCCCAATGACATCTGCCAGGATTTCTTCTCGCGAACGAGGCCTATATCCACTGATCGGTAGCGTACGGACCGTCAAGGTGGAGAGCCAACGTCGGCAATGAATCAGTTCGCGTTTCTCGTAACGTTGAGCTGTGATGACGTTGGTCCCTTAACTTGGGCGCGACACTGCCGGCGCTCCTGTCGGGCTGCCCCAAGTCGAAGGAACCGCTCGCGCCGCTGCTGAAAGCTCAGACGCTCGACGACGTGTCCTGATGACGGGATACGTCGAGGGGAACTTCAGGGGGAGGAATCCGACTGGCTACTCATCATCCATGCCGAGATCGGCCCGGAGCGCGCGAGCCAGCGCGCTAATGCCACCTTCGACCGGCGACTTCAGCTTGCCGGTCTGTTCGAGGATCGTGCGTCGCGCCGCGCTCTTACTAGCGAGCTTCACCTTGATGCCGCCGTCCGGCTTCAGCTCGAACACTTCAACACTGTTTGCAATCTCGTCGGTCCACTGCGACGGCGGCAGGATCTTGCCGTCCTGGCCAAACAGCTTCCGCAGATCGGCGCGCGCGTCCAACGCGATTCGTGCCAACGCCTCGTCGCCGTCCATCTGCAGCCGACGGAACCGCTCTCGCCGCTTCTGATCGATGAACGCAGAAACCGCAGGTTTCCTCAGGGTGCGGCTCCCCTCGACTTCGGCCGTGCGCTGGCTGCATTTGGGATGGACCGAGCGGTAGGCGGCAGTCGCGTTGTAGCCGTTCGCCAGGTATTCGAGCACGAAGAGTTGCTCGCGGTGCGTCAGGTTATCGAGATTCCAACCCCGCGCCCCGAGACTCGCGGAGTCGCCCTTGACACGCCGGGATTGATGGCCCCTCACAGTTGATTCGCCGACGATCACTTGCCGGCACTCGCGTGCGGGGCGCCCGGTCCGACTTGGGCCGCCTGCTTGGTGTCGTCGTCGTCGTTCTCGGATGACGGTCTTACACGCTCGATCACCACGACGACCGACGACCACGTTTGTCGACCCGCCTCCCGCATGGCTGTTCTCGCCGCCCGTGCCACCAATGTGGGCATTCCAGACGCGGACATTTCCCCGTGAAGGGTTAGGGGTGGCTTCGTCTCGAACTCGAACGTGACGGCATATCTGGCGGTCATACGGTCGTCATCATGGCTGGCGCTCCCCGTATTTCGATGCCTGCCCAGAAATGCTGCCCGGCCATGTCGACAGGATGCTCGTGAGCGAATCCCGCTCGGCTTGCTCGGCGACATCGGCGCGCTGCCAGGCGACCAAATCAAGCCGATCGACGATCGCCTGATCGACACGCTTGCGGAGGACTACCGGCGACAGGGCATCCAGCTCCCAGCAGCGAGCACCGAAGCGATTGACAAACCAGCGGTGTCGAGGATCTCGCCGCTTCGTCTCAGCCCGGAACGACGGAAGACCGCTTTGCGTATCCGGCTCGGTCAGTGCCAGCCGAACGACATGCACGTTGCCGCCGTAGCGCAGCAGGCGCCGCGTCAGGTCCACCTCGCTCATGTGGAGCCCGCTCGGGTCCCAGTCCCCGACGTAAAGGATCGTGAGTAGCTTCTCGGTGTGACACGTCTCCCGAGCGGCGGTATAAAGGGCGGTGGCCGACCCGTAGCCGTGCATGACGCGGAAGGTGACGCCATACTCGTGGAGCACCGGCGCAAGGGTTCCGCGCACGGTCCCCTTTTCGCTCCACACCTCGACCCAATCCGGTTGATCGGTCCAGCGATCGCGTCGATACGAGCGCGTCACCGTCTCCACGTATTCCGCCGGGTTCTCCCACGCGTTGACGCGCTCGGCCTCTCGCGTTTCGTCCACAACCCAATCCCACGGAATTACACCGTGCTCGCGTGCCCAGGTGAGCTGTGTGCTCACGCGGTTCGTCTCGGACTTCGCCATCGAGCGGATCAGCTCCATCGTGAATAGGACGTAGCACACGGCGCGGACCGTGGCCGGCTGGATCTCCGCGAGGATCTTGCGTGCGGCCTCGATGAGCTCGAGGTTCCGCGGCGACTTGCCACGCCCGCGGCGTGTCGCGACGCGCGGTGTGTCGACGTGCCGTGCGTCAAGCAACTCCTCGGTGTTTTCACGCGCGAACCTCTTCGCGGCTCGCCTGGTGGTCATGCCTGCAACCTTGCGGCATCGTCGCTTCGTCGGCGTCCACTGCGGCGGAGCGCCCGTCCGCCGAGTGGCAGGGCGTCACGTTCCAACACCGTCGTCAGCATGGTCGTCGCCATGTATCGATCCAGCAAGATCGGGCTTTTCAGGTCGTGTTTCTGATCACTACCAACTGATCGAAGAAACAGCTTGCTCTTAAGAGCTTGTAGATCCTCCGCGCTGAAGAAGAAGTCTTCATTGCGCGTGTGTTCTTTCTGTTCTTTAGAAAGAACACATATCTGCTTCTGCCTCTGCCTCTGCTTCTGCTACTGCTATGTCGTGACATTTCGTGACAGCCGTGACATGTCACGCCTGTCACGCTCTCGGTTGCGTTGGCGGCGCTTCCGTTCCGCAGCTTTTTCCCGGGCGTCTTCCGCGGACCCGCGATAGCGATACTTCTCGTAATTCACGATGCGCCAGCCACCGTCGACCGGTTCGATCCGGCGACCCTCGTGTTCCAGAGAGCGCGAGTATTCGTCCGGCGCCGAGAGTTTCTCGATCGCGGCGAGCGCGGCCGGCACCGACACGCGGGCGAAATCGGCAAGCCCTGGCACGCTCCCTTCCACGATGCCGTCGCGGTCGGCCATCGCTAGGAGCGTGATCCACACAATGCGTGTTTCGTTGTTTTCGCGCCAGACCGTGGATGCGAGAATTGAGTTGAACAACTTCGTGTAGCCACCCATCTCCTAGCCGCCTTCAGGTCAGTCGATCGGCGCTGTTCGAGCGATCGCCCTTCTGCTCGAAGCGCGTTGCGGCGCGTGCGGCGATCCAGTCGTCGATCTCCGACTCCAGCCAGCCGCGCGCGGAGCCGCCGAGCGAGAACGCGCGCGGGAACTCGTTCGACGAGATCCGGTTGTAGATGCTGCTGCGGCGCAAGCCGGTTCGCCGCATCACTTCAGGAAGCCGAAGAACTGCCATCGCCATCACGCATTCTCCATGTGGACCGAGATCGCTTCAGATGGAAACACAGACTTCGGGCTAAGACGCTGAACATCGGACCAGTTCGGTCCCCGGGGGAGCTTCAGTGCTTGGCGGGAAAGCGTGCGATGGCCTGCCGAACCGCTGGTTCGTTAAGCCGGTAAGGGTCACCGTTCGGCTGTCGGACTACGTCAGTCCTCGTGAGCCCCTGAACGATGGCTCTGGCTGCCTTGTGGATGTTCCAGCCGATGTAGGTTACAGCACCGCCCTCATCGCACGTCTGGTGAAGGAAGGGGAACACAAGGCTGCGGTAACACGTTTCACGGGCGGGATCGTTCGGGCACTCGTCTAGCTGCAAGCACGGGCCGGTGCAACGTCTCGCGGGGTCATAGATGCTCGTCTCAAACAACCGTTGCGCCATCAACCAGTAGGTCCAGTGCAACCGCGCCGTGAACGCGTCCACCGGACCGAGAAGCCGGCGCCCGGATCTCAAGAACTCATCCAGCA
>Ga0187893_10003612_pt1 | contig 30933 bp, 20 predicted proteins | sample MA1701074metaG_FD_139574 | JGI IMG/M metagenome (GOLD analysis project Ga0187893, IMG submission 139574) | White microbial mat communities from a basaltic lava cave in the Kipuka Kanohina Cave System on the Island of Hawaii, USA - MA170107-4 metaG ...
CGACGGTTCCCGGTCGGAACAACGAGACGCGAAGCGTCAGCGACGGTTCCCGGTCGGAACAACGAGACGCGAAGCGTCAGCGACGGTTCCCGGTCGGAACAACGAGACGCGAAGCGTCAGCGAGCGTTCACTGCGCCGCCGGCGGTCCCGCGCCGGAGGTCCACCACCACGCGAGAACGGCCGCACCGAGCAGCACGCGATAGATCGCAAACGGGCGGAAGCGATGCCGTTCGACGTATTGCAGGAACGACCGGACCACGAGCAGCGCGACGACGAAGGCCGCTGCGAACCCGACGAGCAGCAGGGCCGCCCCGTCGGCGTTCAGTTCGTGCCGGTGCTTGACGACCTTCAGCATGCCCGCGCCCAGCAGCGTCGGGATCGCCAGGTAAAACGAGAACTGCGTCGCCGCCGCCGGAGACAGCCCCGCCATCAGTCCGCCCATGATCGTCGCCATTGCCCGCGACGTGCCGGGGATGATGCTCACGCACTGCGCCAGCCCGACGAACAGCGCCTGCCGCAGCGTGACCGACTCCACCGCCGTCGCGGACGGCCGGCGATAGCGGCGCTCGATCAGTTCCATCACCGCCGCCCCCGCCACCAGCGCCGCCGCCACGGGCGCGGGATGCTCCAGGTGCCGCTCGACCCAGTCGTTCAGCGGCAGGCCGATCGCCGCCGCCGGCAGCGTCGCCACCACGAGTTTGACCAGCAGGTGCTGCGGCCAGCCGCCCGGCGGGCGGTGCAGCAACTCGCCCAGCAGCGGCCGCGCGAAATAGACCACCACCGCCAGGATCGCGCCGATCTGGATGAAATAGAGGAACGCGTGCCACGGCGGACGATCCGGGTCGATTTCCAGCAGCGGCATGGCCAGAATCATGTGGCCTGTGCTGGAGACGGGGAGAAACTCGGTCAGCCCCTCGATGACGCCCAGGATCGCGGCCTTGATGATGTCGCTCATAAGTGCCCGGGCCTCGGCGGCACACGGCGGTTCGCGGCGGGCGGCTCAGGCCCGCGACTGCTCCGCCAGGATGTCCCGGGCATGGTACAGGTAGGCGATGAGCGACAGCGACGTGATGAGCACGGTCGCCCAGATCAGGCAGTCGCGGAGCGTCAGCCATTCGGCCCACGCCCGGCCGTGCGTCAGCCCCAACAGGATCCAGCAGACCGTCACCGACTGCACGACCATCTTGACCTTGCCGAAGACGTTGGCCCCATATTGCCGGCCGCGGGCCTCGGAGAACCCGCGCAGCCCGGTGACGAGCAGTTCCCGCCCGAGGATGATGACCACCATCCACGCCTCGACGCCGGTAAGGTTCATCCCGCGCTCGTTGACGAAGTTTCGTCCGAGCATCAGGACGAACGCCCCGCAGACGAGCACCTTGTCCACGAACGGGTCGATGACCCGCCCGAACGACGTGACCTGGTTCCGCCGCCGGGCGACGTAGCCGTCCACGACATCGGACAGCGCGGCGACCACGAACAGGACGAAACAGACGTCGATGATCCACGCCAGCCGCTCATGTTCCCGCCAGTCGTATCGCGTCAGCAGGACGCAGAATGCGATGGCCAGGGCGAAACGCAGGAGCGTGATCTGGTTCGCGACGTTGACGCGCATCGAGTTCACCGCCGGCGATGGGACCGACTGGGCGCGGCTGGATTCGAACCAGCGTAGGCATAAGCCAACGGGTTTACAGCCCGTCTCCTTTGGCCACTCGGACACACGCCCGCGTCTGGAAGAATATTGGCGGTGCGACTCCGCGGCAAGCAACCCGCGGCCGGCTCTTCACTCGATCCGCGCCCCAAAAATCCGGATCAACCGCGCCACGAACGGCCCGAATCCTGTTCCGAGCCGCGGGCGCAAGCCCGCGATCCGATCGCCGTTACCGATCGAAACTGCGGAATCTCCTTAACGCCGACGACGGAGCAACCCCGCCCAGGCGAGCGCCATCAACACCAGCGACGCCGGCTCCGGAACGCGTTCCCACGACACGGCGTACTCCTCGCACTGGCCGAACGCGAGACTCGGACTGTAGACCCGCAAAAGATAATCATCCGCCGCCGCGCCGCCGACCGGCAGCGCCGGCCACCAGAGGTGTTCCACGTTGTCGATCATGCTCTCCGACCAGTCGAGCCGCGTCGCCATCGCTCCGTCCCATTGATACAGGTCCAGGTTGAGGTCCGCGAGCGGCAGAGGCGAGTAGGCACTACCGTCAAACAGGACGTGCCGGAACCAGTTCAGCGTCGTGGTCAGCGGCGAGCCGTCCAGCAGCGCCCTCAGCAAATACACGTGTCCGGACAACCCCGGTATGCCGCTGGTGTCGCCGCCGCAGAGTTCGGCCCAGTTCCACGCGTTCTCGAAGATGGGGTTCATCAGGCCGTGGTCCCGCGGTCCGGCGGCGAGCAGTTCGTAGGCCCCGATCGGGTCCAGCAACCCCGCCCCCTGCGAGAAATCCAGGGGAACCATGTGATCATCGCCCTCGGCGAGTTCGCCCTTGTGCCAGTTCTCCGGGCTGCCGGGCAGGCCGGGATACAGTTTGTCCGCCGAGGTCATCAGCACGCTCTTGAGCACCAGCGGATCGTCGGCGCGCTGGAGGGCGGGCGGGCTGAAAGGATGGTCGCTGCCCATCAGCCGCGCCTGTTCGACGAGCAGCGCCGCCACGCCGGCCACCGTAGGCGCGGCAAAACTCGTACCGGCGACGACGCCGTCGACATCGTTTGGATCCTGAGTCGAATACAATCCGCGTCTGCCTTCGTAGCCGGGGGCCAGAACATTAAGGTTGGGAGGAATATGGTATTGGAAGGCACTCAGGTTTCCCACTCCTTGGGCGATCAGGTCCGGTTTCGCCCGTCCGTCCAGCGTCGGGCCCCGACTTGAGAAGTCCGCAACGATAGTGCCTGCGAGTCCGAAACCGGAGGGGAATTCCATCGGCCCGGGTAGACGCGCCGCCCCCACCACAATCGCATTGTACGAACCGGCCGGGATCGTCAACGTTCCGAAACCGGGACCGATATTGCCCGCCGACTTCGTATAGGTGATGCCTCGCGCCTCGGTCCAGTGGTCGATCGCGCGTTCCAACACGTGCGTCCCGTCCGGACTCGGGCCGAGGCCGCTGCTTTGGTTGATCACCTTCGCCGGCTCACCCGCCGTTGCCAATGTCTGAAGACTTGCGGGGTTTGACCCGGCCTCGGACGACAACTTGGCCCTCGGCGCACCGCCGGTAAACGCGTGATGATAACGCCATTCCGGACGCTGGAGTTTTTGGTCTACGTCAACTTCCAAGGCCAGCGGGTCATACCCAATCATGATCGAAGCGACGCGCGTCGCGTGGTCGTTGACGCATTGCCCGGCTTCCACCTCCAGCCGCAGGCGCGACGCGTCGGTCGCCGTCCAGTCCGCGAACGCGCCGTGCTCCCCATACGGCACGCAGAGTTCCAACTGCCCCATCTTCACGTCCCGCCCCGACAGGCCCAACCCGTGCAGCGCCGCGATCCGCGGGTCCTGGTGCATCACCGCGTCGCTGATCCCGCGCACGCCCACGTCGAAGTCGTCGTGAACGTCCTCCGCCGCGCCGTACACGACCTGGTTCACCCGGTCGATCCGCGGTGAGCCGTCGGCGTTCACGTCCGTGATGTTGCGGACCTCCCCGTCCTGAAACTGAAACAGCCGCAACCGCTTCTCTACGTCCCCCGCCGTCAGCCAGTCGTTCCCGACGACGCTGGCCGGGTTGTAGGGCACGGCCACCTCCGGCTTGGCCAGCGTCGGCGCGCCGGCGGGGTCGCGGTAGTCTACGTCTGCCGGGTCGGGTGCGTCGCCCCACTTGATGGAGAACGTGTGCGACCCCCCCGGGTCGTTCAGCATCTTGGCCGTCAGATAGCCGACGTTGTCCGCGCTGCCGGTGTTGGGCACGGTCAGCGCGGGCGTCACCTCGTAGGCCGCGCCGCGCGTGAGCGAGTCGCGGTCGAACGCCACGTCGACCGTCTGGTCGCGCTTCGCCCCGTAGAGCGGATCGGACTCGTACGTCACCTTGATGTCATACGCCCCCGCGCCCACGATGCGGGCATTGCTGCCGTGCGCGATCATCCGCGCATCGTCGGTCGTGGCCGTGACCGTGCCGGCGTTCATCACGAAGCGGCCGCGCGGCCGGGGATCGACGCCCGGGCTCGTATTGCCGACGTGAACGCGATCCGCGACCCTCAGCGAACCCGCGCCGCTCAATATGTAAACGCCGCTACCGAAGGACCGCTCGCCGATCTTCAGCCGCTCGGTGGTGTTGACGCCGCCGGTATGGAAAAACGAGCCAATGCCCGCCGCACCGACGCATTCGTCGCGGGCGATCAGTTGGCCATCGCCAAGGGTGTACCGCCCGCCTGAGTTGCGTGCGTCGCCAATTGAAATGCCCAGGGTGGCGGTATTCGTACCGCCCGTCTGCGTGAATTCTCCCCACCCGTAGCCGCCGATGATCTCCTTGGCTGCTACTAGATCGCCACCCTCCAAATTGTAAATGCCTGAACCGCCACCGATGCCGCCCAGGACGAGCGCGTCGCCGACAGAGTTGGTCCCGCCGGTCTGGTGGAGGTCAGTCACGCCGAAATCCGCAATCCGGAGGGTCGAACTCTGCGCCGTTCCACCGCCGAGTGTTACGCTTCCATTGATCCGCACGATGTCCGTGGCGTTGGGAAGCCGGTGAACGTCCGGCGGCTGTCCCGGAAGCCGCCAACTCTCCGGTACCTGCCAGTCCCCGCCGGTGCTATAGATCGAAACGGCTGAGTCGTTCCAGGGAAAGCATTCCTGCTGTGCTGGCTTGGCGCCGAGTCGGGCGTCGGGCTCGAGCGACCTGACCGCACCCTCGCCGAGGGGCGCCATGTAGAAACCCGTGCCCGTGCCGGGATCGATGCCGTTTGCGGGCGTTTGCTGGTCCGGCCCACCGTACGGATCAAATCCGAACCCGCCGACGGCTACGCCGTCGTAGTTGAACGCACCAATGGCCCCGCCGTAAGGGATTCTCGATGTATACATCACTTACCTCGCCACCTAGCCAGCAGATGTCTCCGCTGGCAATGCGGAAGAGTCCGACGAACGTCGCGTCATCATCTGCCGATGCCGGCGTAACTCCCGGAGGACTGAACTGGAGAAAATGCATGCCCTGGTAATCCGCCAGTGCGGGCGCATTGGCCGTGAAGGCCCAGCGCGCGGCCGGGTTGTTCACGGTGAGCGCAATGCTGTGCGTTCCAGCGCCGACCACGTCCAGACCGCCGCCGATGACGCCGTACGTTCCGCCAGCGCCGGTCCCGGCCATCATCTGGGCCGAGTCCAGGTACATCCACAACTCAAGCGTCGCACATCCCGGCCCGCCGGACGTATCGATCGCGGGGTTGAGCCCCGTTGCCAGCGCACCGGCGCCGGACGTCGCCGCATTGATCGACGCCGGCGACGACAGGAAGAACAAGACCTCGGCCCCGCACGCGTACGACGCCGCGGCCAAAACAGCCGACGCAATGAGAAAACATCGCTTCATCACAGCGCTCCTGTTCGAACGAAAGAAAAAAAAACCCTGGATTCTTTGCTCCTCTGCCCAAATGCGAGACTGGCGAGGGCTGCCTATACGATCTTGCGCCATCGCATTCCCGCGCCGCCTCTACGCTGATTCGAGTCTCCCGTTATTCATTGCGAACACGGTGCGACGTTCACCTCCCCGGCGCCCGGCGGCCTCGAATCCGATGTGTCAGAGAGTCGACGCCTCCGTGCTGGACGGGGGCTGTCGCGCGGTTCGCCCCGCAACGGGTTCGGCGGCTTTTGATGTGTCTTACGCCGCCCGAAAGCCGGGGTCTCTTGAGCAAGATTACCACGATCACTACCCCCAGTCAAGCCCCAACCCTTTCATTTGCGGCGCGGGGCCTACACCCTGAGGCGTAACCCGATACAATGCAGAACACCGCCGCGGACGGTAATGTCTAATCTTCTACCTGACAACGGGTTGCCCGGCCCCCCGGGTCGAGCGGGCTTCTGGCCGATCGCTGTCCTCGCGGGTCTGGCCCTGCGGCTCGCGCTGCTGCCCCTCGGGCCGGGGTTCGGCTACTTCCCCGACCACGACGACTTCACCCGCTGGGGCATCCAGGCCGCCGACCGCGGACTCGCCTCGCTCTACGTCTCCCCGCCGCCCCGGGCGGACGCGCGCACGTTTGACCCGAAGACCCGCGAATGGCGCATCACCCGGCGCGACTACGACCGCGTCTGCAACTACCCGCCGCTGACGGCCATGCTCTTCGCCGCCTCCGGCCGGGCGTTTCAGGCGCTCAGCACAGACCGGCTCATCAACACGCCGCTCGCCTGGTACCTCGTCCAGTGCTGGAGCGTACTGGCCGACCTCGTCGCCGCCGCGGGCGGAGCCGCGCTCGCCGCCGCCCTGCGCCCGGGTTCGCAGCGGGCCGCGTTCCTCCTGCTGCTGTTCGCCCCGCCGTTCGTGTGGGACTCGGCCGTCTGGGGCCAGACCGACGCGCTGCTCCTCGCCCACGCGCTGTGGATGGTCCGGGCGATGACGCGCCGACGATGGAAACTCGCCGGCGCACTGCTCGGCATCGCCGCCGGCTTCAAGCCGCAGGCGGTGCTCCTGGTGCCCCTGTGGGCGCTCGCGCTTCTCTGCCGCCGTGAGCGCCGGCAGGTGGCGGTCGGGCTGGCGGTTGCGCCGCTCGTACTGTTCGTCGTTTCGCTGCCGTTCACGCTGCACAGCGGCGACGCGTGGTTCCGGCGCAGTTACGTCGAGAACCTGTTCGAGGCCCACCGTGCTCAGACAACGCTCGTGGCCTTCAACCTGTGGTACCTCGACCTGCTGCGGACCGGCTCCGACAATGCGCACGCACCCCTGTTCGGCCTGTCGCGAAATGCGTGGGGCGCGTTGCTGCTCGCGGCCGCGCTGGCTGCCGGGCTGGTCTGGTCGTTTCGCCGCCGCACCAACGACGCCGACCGGCTCGTCGCCTGGGCGGGGCTGAGTCTGCTGGCCTGCGTGATGCTTCCGACGCGGGTGCACGAGCGCTACCTGCTCCTGCCGCTGGCGTTCCTGCTCGTCGCGGCCTTCAATCGTCGTCGGCTGCGCGCGGGGGCGATGCTGATGCTGCTGGTCGCCTCAGCACAGGTCACGTGGCCGCTCTGGATGAAGGCCGACGCCGGACTCTGGCACGAAATCCGCGAACAACTGGAGCAACAGTACGCCGTCAGGTTGCAGGCCCTGCCGCCGGATCAGCGGCTGCTGGTCCCGCCGTTTGAGGACCTCCTGAAACCCCATCGCGCGCGATTTGAGCGCGAGCGGGCGCAAACAATCCCTTTCGAGTGGGGCTGTACGATCGTCGCGCTGCTCGGCACGGCGCTGACGGTCCGTGGCCTGGTCCGCCCCCGCGAATCACGCGCCGGACCGGCGAGTCGGTAATCCTCCGTCGTCTATCTCGGCAGAATGACGATATCCAGCAGCGCCTGCGCGTCGTCGCCGTTGATCCCGCCGTCGTTGTTCACGTCGGCCAGCGCGCGGTCGCAGTCGGGATAGGCCGCGGCGTATGCGTCCGCATCCAGCAGGGCGAGGATGAACGCATCGATGTCGCCGGTGTCCACCGCGCGGTCGCAGTTGAGATCGCCCTTGCGCGGTATGGGCACCCAGGTGGCTACGCTCCGCGGCGCGATGCCCTGCGTCAACTGGATCGCGCCGTTCTGCGTCAGTGAGCCGTCGCCGCCCAGCGTAAACGAGTAAATGCCCGTGATGCCGTCGATCGCGGTGGAGTTGTCGGTGATGAAGACCAGCCCGCGGCGGACGTGCACGTCGCCGAGCGTTCCTTGTAGACCCACGTCAAACATGTGCCCCAGCGACGAAAGCGCGCCGGTGTCCGGGTCGATCGAGAACGTGCGCGCGGTCGCGTCCGTGCCGTGGCCCACCACCACGATCTTGGAGTTGTCGTTCACGAACACGTTCGACGGCGACGCGCCCGGCGAGACATACGGCGAGCCGGCCATCGGGCTGAGCGTGCCGTCGGGCGCGATGTTCAGGCCGATCACCTTGTTTCCGCCGTTGCTGATGCCGCCGGCGGCGTAGAGGCGCCGGCCGTCCGGGCTGATCGCCAGTTCGAGCGGAAACGTCGAGCCGGTCGACTCGGTGTCGATGAGCGTCAGGACGCCGTTGGTGCTCACGTCGAACGCGCGGACCACGTTCGAACCGGAGTCGTTCGAGTAAATCGTTCGGCGCATCGGGTGCTTGACGAGGTATCCGAGCGAGTTGCCGCCGGCCGGGGTGGTCCCGATCTCGGTCAGCGACGGACCGTTCGGATCCAGACGATAAATGACGATCACGTCCGGGTTCGTGTCCGTGCGCGTTACGGCGAGGTATTCGTCGTCCACCCAGACCAGGTCCAGCGGCGCGCCGACCCCGACCGGCAGCGACACGATCAGCACGAACGAGATGGAGGCGTCCGCGGCCACGCGGTGAATGCTCACCCCGTCGAGATCGCCGGCCGGGTGGCCCACCGCCAGGTGCCGCCCGTTCGGCGTGATGGAGATCTCGTACCCGTTGCAGCCCGCGCAGGGCGTACTCGTGTTCGGCCGCGTCCCGGTGACGACGCGATTGACGAACGAAAGCGTGCCGTTCGGGTTGACCGTGAAGGCCGACACGCTGCCTTCCAGATTGCCGTTATTGGATACGAACACCGCAGGCAGATCGGACTGCGCGAACGCGGCGGTTTCCGGCACTGCGATCCCGCAAAGGGCCGCAAACAGGCCGACCAGCGTCCGTCGACAGAGGCAAACGAATCGAACTCGACGCTTAACCGCGTCCCGAACCTGCATTCTCGCCGTCCCTCCTGCTCCCCCGGTCCCGAGTCTCACGAACCCCATTGTACCATCGGGCGAGGGGCGATTGCGACCCTTTCTGCCGTTCGATACGCCTTCAGCGCCCGAGCCCCCGAGGCGCGTGCAGACAATGGCGTATTCGGAAGGAAAAGGCGCGCGACCATGGTCGGGGCGCGCCGTCCGGAAGGACGCCCCCACGGCGAATGTCTTCCCCTCCGTTTCCCGGTCCCGTCTCCGTCGTCTAAAATACCCTGTCGCGCGCTTGAAGGCGGTGCGGGCGAGAGATCCGGGGCGCGCTCCGGGGGAGGCGGGCGGATGGAACCGAAGACCATCGACATCAAGCGCGCCCGCGAGCACAACCTCAGGAACGTCTCGCTCTCGCTGCCGCGCAACGCCCTGATCTGCTTTACCGGCGTCTCCGGCAGCGGCAAGAGTTCGCTCGCCTTCGACACGCTCTTCGCAGAGGGCCAGCGGCGGTACGTCGAGTCGCTCTCCTCCTACGCGCGGCAGTTCCTCGGGCAGTTCCCCAAGCCCGATTGCGACCACATCGCCGGCCTCTCGCCTTCGATCGCCATCCAGCAGAAGACCGGCGGCTGGAATCCGCGCTCCACCGTCGCCACCGTGACGGGCATCCACGACTTCCTGCGCGTGCTCTATGCCCGCGTCGGCGTGCAGCATTGCACCAGGTGCGGCCGGAAGATCAGCGCCCAGTCGCGCGAGGAGATCATCGCCGGCATCCGCCGCCTGCCCGCCGGCGCGCGGTTCCTCATCCTCGCGCCCGTCGCCCGCAGGCAGAAGGGCGAGTTCCGCGACCGGTTCGACGACCTGCGGCGCGACGGCTACGTCCGGGCGCGCGTAGACGGACAGATCGTCGAACTCCGTGATGACCTCGCGCTCAGCCGCAATCAGCGCCACGACATCGAGGTGGTCATCGACCGCCTGACGCTCGACGAGCACGTCGGCCCCCGACTGGCCGAGGCGGTGGAACAGGCGCTGCGCCTCGGCGAGGGGACGCTGCTCGTATTGCCCCATGACGGACGGGCGGCGGATGCGCTCGATCGACCATCGTTTCGGCAGGGTGCGAAGCATCCGGGCGCCGGACCGCGGCGCGACATCGTCTTCTCGTCGCGGTTCGCCTGCGCCGCCTGCGGACTCTCCTTCGATCCGCCGTCCCCTCAGTTGTTCTCCTTCAACTCACCGACGGGCATGTGCCTTTCCTGCGACGGGCTGGGCGACCGGATGGATTTCGACGAGTCGCTGTTGATCCCCGACCCGTCCCTCAGTTTTTACGCGCCCTGCATCGTGCCGTGGCGCAAGCCGCCGGGGAAGTGGCGGCGCCACATCTACGACGGCGTTGCGCGGCACCTCGGCGTCGATCTCAACAGGCCTTGGAAGGACCTGTCGCAGGACGCGCGGCGGGCGATCCTGCACGGCACGGGCGACGCGCGGATCGAGTTCGACTGGCGCGGCGCGGGCGGACTCTGGCGGCACCACGAACGATTCGACGGCGTCCTCGCCGAATTGCAGGACAAGTACCGCCGGGCCGGCGGCGCGTTCGTGCGGCAGTACTACGAGCAGTTCATGCGCCGCGGGTCCTGCCCGAATTGCCGCGGGACTCGGCTTAACGACCAGGCCCGCGCCGTCCGCCTCGACTTTGCCGGCCCCGCCGCGCCCGACCGACGCACCCGGCGCGGCCCGGGGCTGACCCTCCCGGAACTGTGCGCCCGGCCCATCGATGAGGTCCTCCGTCTCCTCACCAACGTGAAGTTGACGCCCGTGCAGACGATCATCGCCGCCGACGTCCTGAAGGAGATTCGCGCCCGCCTCGAGTTCCTGCTCAACGTCGGCCTGCATTATCTCACGCTCGATCGCCCTGCCCCGTCGCTCTCCGGCGGCGAGAGCCAGCGCATCCGGCTGGCCGGGCAGATCGGCGGCGGGCTGACCGGAGTGCTCTACGTCCTCGACGAGCCGAGCATCGGCCTCCACCCGCGCGACAACCGGCGCCTCCTCGATTCCCTCCTGGCCCTGCGCAACATGGGCAACACGGTGATCGTGGTCGAACACGACGAGGAGACCATGCGAACGGCCGACTATGTCGTCGACTTCGGCCCCGGTCCGGGCGTCCGCGGCGGCGAGGTCGTCGCGGCCGGAACGCTCGACGACGTGGTCCGCGCCCCCGGCTCGGTGACGGGCGCGTACCTGTCAGGGAAGCGGCGTATCGCCGTCCCGCTTCGGCGTCGACCGGTTCTGCTTCCGACGAATGTGGATCGGCGACAGGCACGCCCGAAGTCCCGACCCGCGAAATAACGGAGGCATGAGCGCCGCCCGGGAATGTTTGGTTTCACGATGAATGCGATTGGGTCACAGGTAAGGTCTCGATGCGAAGATGAAGTGAGTCCCCGCGCCGACTCGACGAACTGGCTCATCATCCGCGGCGCGGCGCACAACAATCTCAGGTACATCGACGTCGAAATCCCGCTCGGCCGCTTCGTCTGCGTCACCGGCGTCTCCGGCTCCGGTAAATCGTCGCTGGTCAATGACATCCTCTACGAGCGCCTCGCCCGCGACCTCAACCGCGCCGAAAACACGAACCCCGGCCGACACCGCGCCATCCAGGGGCTGCAGCACCTCGACAAGGTCATCGCCATCGACCAGTCACCCATCGGACGCACGCCGCGATCCAACCCCGCTACCTACGTCAAGGTCTTCGACGAAATCCGCGACCTGTTCGCCCGCCTGCCGGACGCCCAGGTCCGCGGATACAAGCCCGGGCGCTTCAGTTTCAACGTCAAGGCCGACGGCGCGCCGGACTCCGCCGCGTCCGCCGGGCGTTGCGAGGCGTGCGAGGGCAACGGCGCGAACCGTATCGAGATGGACTTCCTCGCCGATGTGTGGGTCGCTTGCCCGGTCTGCGGCGGCAGGCGCTTCAGCCGCGAGACGCTGCAAATTCACTACAAGGGCAGGTCGATCGCCGACGTGCTTGAAATGGACGTCCAGCAGGCCCTCGAGCACTTCGCCAACATCCCACGCATCGCCGACATGCTCCGCACCCTGCACGACGTCGGGCTGGACTACATCAAACTCGGTCAGTCCAGCACGACGCTCTCCGGCGGCGAGGCCCAGCGCATTAAACTCGCCCGCGAACTGGTCAAGCGCTCCACCGGCCGGACGCTCTATATCCTCGACGAACCCACGACCGGCCTGCACTTCGAGGACATCCACCGGTTGCTCGACGTATTGCACGGCTTTGCCGACGCCGGCAACACCGTCGTCGTCATCGAGCACAACCTCGACGTCATCAAGACGGCCGACTGGGTGATCGACCTCGGTCCGGAGGGCGGCGAGTCGGGCGGTTACCTCGTCGCGGCGGGCACGCCGGAAGAGATTGCGGCCAACGAACGATCCTTCACCGGACAGGCGCTGCGCCCGGTTCTGGGGGGCGATCATCGAACAGCGAGCAGCGGGCAAGGCAAGGCGCGTCGCGCCAAAAAACCGGTTGAGACTCGCCGCTTGCCGGATGCGACCTCCGTGATCCGGGTCGAAGGCGCGCGTGAAAACAACCTGAAAGATGTGACCTGCGACGTGCCGCGCAACGCCATGACGGTCTTCACCGGCGTTTCCGGCAGCGGCAAGACCAGTCTTGCGGTCGACACCATTTATGTCGAGGGCCAGCGGCGGTATGTCGAGTCGCTCTCCGCCTACGCGCGCCAGTTTCTCGGTCAGTTCCGGAAGCCCCGGGTGGACCGGGTGAGCGGTCTTTCGCCTGCCATCGCCATCGACCAGAAATCGCCCAGTCGCACCCCGCGCTCTACGGTCGGCACCGTCACCGAGGTTTACGACTACATGCGCGTCCTCTGGGCCCGCTTGGGACAACCCTGGTGCCCCGCCTGCGAGCGGCCCGTCGGCACGCAGACCAGCGACGAAATCGTCGACGCCCTGCTCGCGCTCGACCACGGCAGCCGCTGGCTTCTCTGCGCGCCGCTTCAGCGCTCACCCGGAGAATCATACGACGCGCTCTGGACGCGCTGTCGGTCGGCCGGCTACGCCCGCGTTCGAATCGACGGTCAGGTCTACCCGATCGACCCGCCGCCCGCGATCGACCCCCGACGCACTCACTCCGTCGAGGTGGTCGTCGATCGCATCCTGATCCGGCCCAAAGACCGCTCCCGCATCGCCGACAGCGTCGAGCACGCCCTCGCCGTCGGCGACGGCGTCGTCATCGCGGTCCCGGGCGGCTCGGACGGCGGAAAGGAGTGTCCTGCCCCCGAGGTCGCGCCCGCTTCACGTTCCGCCGGATCGGCCGCTGATTCCAACGGAAAGCCCCGCCGCTTTTCGGTCCACTTCGCCTGCGACGAGTGCGGCCGGAGTTTCGATGAGATCACCCCGCATCACTTTTCCTTCAACAGCCGCATCGGCTGGTGTCCGACGTGCGAGGGTCTGGGCGTGCAGCGCGGAACCCGGACGGAATCGATCGTCCTTCAGCCCGGCGCGTCTGTTCTGGAGGGCGCCATCACTGGCTGGGGTCGCGCGGCCGACAAGCCCATGCTGGCGGCGATCATCACGGCCCTGGCGCGGCACATCGGCTTCGACCCGCGACGCCCCTGGACCGGCCTGGACGAGGCCCAGCGGCACGCCCTGCTTTTCGGCACGGGCGATGCGTGGATCGACCTCGGACTGCCTGCGGACCGAACGGGCGGCGCCGACCGCGCAATGCGCGTTCAGTTCAAGGGCTTCTTCCCAGCCATCGACGAGGCGACGCGCGTCTCGTGGCAGTACCGAACCCGGCTGGAAACCCTGGTCACCGAGGTCCCCTGCCAGGCGTGTGCGGGAAGCCGCCTCCGCCGCGAACCCGCCGCGGTCCGCCTGGCCGGGCGGACGATCGTCGACGTGGGCCGCCTGCCGCTGGCCGAATCGCTGCGATTCTTCGAACGGTTCACCCGCGATCTCAACGCCCGCTCCCGGACCGTGGGTGGCGAGTTGCTGCACGAGATCGTTTCACGGCTGCGGTTCCTCGTCAACGTCGGACTCGAGTACCTGACGCTCGACCGCGCCGCGCCGACGCTCTCGGGTGGCGAAAGCCAGCGCATCCGTCTGGCCGCCCAGATCGGCAGCGGCCTGACCGGCGTGCTCTATGTCCTCGATGAGCCGACCATCGGCCTTCATCCGCGCGACAACCAGCGGCTGGTCGCCGCCCTGAAGCGCCTGCGAGACCTCGGCAACACGCTTGTCGTCGTCGAACATGACCGCGAAGTGATCGGCGCGGCCGATCACCTGCTCGACTTCGGCCCCGGCGCGGGCGTCGACGGCGGACGCGTCGTCGCCGCCGGCGCCCCGGCCGATGTCACTGCCGTGCCGGAGTCACTCACCGGCCAGTATCTCTCCGACCGACAAACCATCCCCGTACCTTCTGCTCGCCGTATGGGCCGTCGCGAGACGTCCGCGGACAAAAAACGAAGGCCGGCGGGCAAGTCCGGCCGCCAGGCGGCGCCGGAACGCCTCATCATCGTCGGTGCACGGCAGAACAACCTCAAAAACCTGACGGTTGAAATCCCGCTGGGCCGATTTGTCGCCGTCACCGGCGTTTCGGGCAGCGGAAAGAGTTCGCTGATTACCGACATCCTCTGCCCGGCCCTGTTGCGGCGCATCCATCACGCCCGCGTGACCGTCGGCGAACACGAGGAGATTCGCGGCGTCGACCTCATTGACAAGGTCATTCACGTTGACCAGTCTCCGATCGGCAACTCACCCTTGTCCAACCCCTGCACCTACGTCGGCGCGTTCGATCTGATCCGCGAATTGTTCGTCCGACTGCCGGAGTCCCGGGTGCGCGGCTATACCGCGAATCGATTCAGTTTCAACCGCCCCGGTGGCCGCTGCGAAGACTGCGACGGCCTCGGCCAGGTCTGCTACGAAATGCACTTTCTGCCCGACGTGTGGATCACCTGCGAAACGTGCGGCGGCGCGCGCTATAACGCCGAGACGCTGCAAGTCCGTTACCAGGGCCATTCCATCGCCGATATACTTAATCTTCGCGTCAATCAGGCGCTCGAACTCTTTATTCACCAGCCGCGCATCCGGCGGCTTCTCGAGACACTCGACGACGTCGGTCTGGGTTACGTCGCCCTTGGTCAGGCCGCGCCCACCCTGTCGGGCGGAGAGGCCCAGCGCGTAAAACTCGCCGCCGAACTCGCCCGTCCCAGCACCGGCCGCACACTATATGTGCTCGATGAGCCGACGACGGGCCTCCACTTCGACGACCTGCGAAAGTTACTCGGTGTGCTGCACCGGTTCGTCGATCGGGGCAATACGGTTGTGGTGATTGAGCATAACCTGGATGTGATCAAGACCGCGGACTGGGTCATCGACCTGGGTCCGGACGCCGGCGACGCCGGAGGTCGCCTCGTGGCCGCAGGAACGCCCGAGGAGATAGCGGCCCGCGCGGCATCGCATACCGGTCGGTTGTTGGCGGAGATACTGAATCGCGCGCGCCGAGTGAACAAGAGGGAGTCGGCGAAACGCAGTCCCGCCCGCAAGTCACTCGAGTCCGCCCCCCAATCACTCAGTGCCCGCCATTCGACGCTCGATGATTTCCAATCACGATCTACCGCTGCGACGCCGGATGCGCAATCGGACGCAACCGATCCCGACGCCCGCTCGTGGGGCCGTCGCCTCGGCGTTACGAGTCCCGCCGATGCGGCGGCGCCGCGGATGCCCTGGCAGCGCGACGGGCGGCGGTGGCACACGCGCAATCGAATCGGACGTAACGGCGAGCCGGTCGAGTGGGAGTGCGCGGCGCTCGAATGGATTGTCGACGAGATCGAGCGGCTCGGCGGCGATGCGCTCGCGCCGACCGACTGGAACGACCGCGCCCGGGTCGAGATCCGCACCGCCGGCGCCGCCCGCACACCGCTGCCCTGGTTCCTCCATGCTCGGACCGGCGGGCGCTGGCTGCTGGACCTCGGCTTTCGCGTACCGGCGCGGACCTTTACCGCGGCCGGCCTGGTCCGGACGCTGGCGCTGAAGCCGCTCGACCAGGTCCCGGGCGTGCCGATCTCGGGGACGCCGCCGCCGCGCATCCAGATCCGCCGCGTCTCGGCCGACACCGACGAGGTGCGCATCCTGCTGCGCGGCCGCGCCGAGGCCTCCCGGCCGCCATTCCGCGCGTTCCTGCGCACCGCGCTGCGTCGCTACCTGGCGCAGGTCCGCGCCCTGGTGCGCGACGACGCGATCGGCCGGCCCTGGGCCGCCGACGGCCGGGCCTGGCACCTTTCGCAGAAGTCCATCCGCCCCTCGAAACCGCCGCAGTGGCAGCCCGCGCTGCTCCTCGAACTCATCGGCGCATTTCGCCGCATCGACTCCACGCTGACGCCGGACTGGGATCGCAAGTCGCAGGTCCTGTTGCGCGAGCCGGTCGGGGCGGCCGTCGCGCGACTCGCGACGAACGAAGCCGAGGGCATTCGCGTGAGTTTGGTCGTGCCGGCCGGCCGCTTTACGCCCACGCGGATTGAAGCGCTGGGCCTGCATCCGCGCCTGCTGATGCGAAAAGATCGCTGCGAGATCGAATTCCGCGTGCAGGAACTCTCGCAGGTGCCGCCGGCGCTGTTCCGCGAGGTCGTGCGGGCATGCTCATCCTCCGGCCACGATGCCGTCAACGCTCGCGCCCGCTGACCGCTGCTGCGAATCCGCGCGCAGCACCTCGCTCGAAGAAGCCAATGCCGCGTCGGCCGCCGGCCGCGACACCGCTCCGGGGAACGCAAACAATGCGAGCATCGATGCCGCGCAGACCGCCAGCCCGGCCCGCAGCGCGCCGCAGCGCAGGATGACCCGCGGCGAGGTCGCCGTTCCGAGGTAACACGTCGCCACGATCCGCAGGTAATACGCCGCCGCAATCGCCGTGTTGATGACCCCGAGCACCACCAGCCAGACCAGGGCCGCACCATGCGGCGAACCGTCCGCCGCCGCGTAGGCCGACGTGAACACGTATAACTTCGCCAGGAACCCGGCCGTCGGCGGGAAGCCCATCAGCCCCAGCACGCACACCGCCAGCGCCAGCGCCGCCGCCGGATGACGCTCGGCCGCACCGGACAATTGGTCCAGGTCCTCGACGCCCTCGGAATCATCCGGCCGCCGGAAGTACGCCAGCGCCGCGAACGCGCCGAGGTTCATCAGACCGTAAACGGCGATGTAGAACAAAAGGGCCGCCACGCCGTTCCGCGCCGATCCGTTTGCCGGGCCTCCGCCCGGCCCCACCAGAAGCCCGATCACCATGGTCCCGGAGTGCGCAATGCTGGAATACGCGAGCATCCGCTTGACGTTGTTCTGCATCAGGGCCATGACGTTCGCGGCCGTCATGGTCGCAACCGCGATGGCCCACAGCGTCCAGAACAACGCCGCGCCGGTCTGCCAGCCGGTCAGCGACAGCAGGCGGATCAGCCCCACGAACCCGGCGAATTTCGGCACGAACCCCAGCAGCCCCGCGACGGGCGCCGCCGCGCCCTGGTACACGTCGGGCACGTAAAAATGCAGCGGGACGGCCGCGATCTTGAACAACAGCCCCGCCGCCGCCAGCAGCAGCCCGACCGTCACGAGCGAATCGGTCCGCCCGCCGCGCATCGCAAGCGAGACTGCTCCCGCGACGCTGCCGCCCGCCGGTCCGCCGTCGCCGAACATCGTCGTCGCGCCCGCCGCGCCGTACAGGAAACTGAAGCCGTACAGCATCAGCGCCGCCGCGAACGCGCCGAGAAAGAAGTACTTTCCGCACGCCTCCTGCGCCGCGGCGTCGGTCCGCGACAGGCCTACGAGGATGTAGGTGGGGATGCTCACCAGTTCCAGCGCAAGAAACAGGACGATCAGGTCGTTCGCCGCGGCGGCCGTCAGCAGCCCCGCCAGCGAAAAGAGCAACAGCGCGAAGAACTCATGTCGCTCCGGCCCGGAGGGCACGTGCCGATTCACCATCACGATGACGACGCCCACGCACAGGCCGATCCAGCGGGTGTACCACGTCAGGGCGTCGTGGCGCAGCGAGCGCGGCGCGTGCTGCGGCCCCTCCGTCAGGATCAGCACCGCGAGCGCCGCCGCGATCGTCAGCACCGCCGCCAGCGGCGCGAATTCGGAACGCGGCGCCGGCCGCGCGTCCGTGGGCTCGTCGGCTCGCCGGCCGCGCGCCAGCAGCACGACGCACGCCCCGGCGGCGAGCACGATCTCCGGCCCCAGCGCGGCGATCATCGGGTGCAGTGTCATCGCCCGGCGACCTCCGCCGTCTCCGCGCTGGGCCGGCGCACGATGTTGCGACCGTCGTCCCGTCCGGTCGCCACGGACGACTCGCTGCGGCGAGCCGCACCGCCGTCGTCCCGCCCGCTCTCAACAAGTGAGACCGAAGTAGCGAGTGGTGGGTGACGAGTGGCAAGGGGGATGGCCGCTATCGCACCGGATGTCGCTGTGTAACCTAACTTCCTTAACTCGCAACTCCCAACTCGCGACTCGCTGCCCGATAACTCACTACTCACTACTTGTGACTCACTGCTTATCTTGTCCCGCAGCGCCGACTCCACGCGCACGAGCACCTGGCGCTGAAGCGGCGGCTGCATCATTTCGAACAGCGGCCGCGGATAGACGCCGAGGAACAGGCACGCCGCCGCCAAGGGCGTCAGCACCCCGATCTCCCGCGGACCCAGGTCGGGCGGCAACATCGCTGCGGGGGGCGAATGTACTGACTCGTCCGGCCGGCGCAGCGGTCCGAACAACACCGCGCCGCACAGCCGCAGCAGATAGACCGCACCCAGTACGATCCCGCTCGCCGCCACGACGGCGTAGGGCACGCCCAGCGGTCCGGCGGGTCCGCCGCCGGGTGCGGGCGACGCCGACGTAAACGTCCCCAGCAGCACGAGGAATTCGCCCACAAACCCGTTCAGCCCCGGCAGCCCCATGCTCGACAACGCGAAGAACACGAGGAAAAACGCCGTCCACGGCATCACCCGCGCCAGCCCGCCGATCTGCGACAGTTCACGCGTGTGATACCGCTCGTAGATCATGCCCACGACGAAAAACAGCGCCGCCGTCGACAACCCGTGGTTCACCATGTACATCAGCGCGCCGCTCAGCCCAGCCATTTTCATGCTGAACATGCCCAGCAGGCAGAACCCCAGGTGTGAGACCGACGAGTAGGCCACCAGTTTCTTGATGTCCGTCTGCACCCACGCGGCCAGCGCGCCGTAGAGGATCCCGATTACCGAAAGCCACGCCACCAGCGGCGCGTAGTACACCGCCGCCTCCGGCAGCAGCGGCAGACTCAGCCGCAGAAATCCATAGGTTCCCAGTTTCAGCAGGACGCCCGCGAGGATCGCCGAACCCGCCGTCGGGGCCTCCGTATGCGCCAGCGGCAGCCAGGTGTGAAGCGGGAACAGCGGTACCTTGATCGCGAATCCGGCGAACAGCGCCAGAAACAGCCAGCGCTGCGCCTGCGGCGACAAATATCTTTCCGCCGCCAGCCGGTAGAGCGCATCGAACTCGAAGGTCACGACGCCCGCGCCCGTCGCAGGGTCGACCAGGTGTCGTCCCGCCAGCCAGCCGAGATACAGTACGCCCGCGAACGTCAGCACGCTTCCCGACAGCGTGTAGATGAAGAACATCCCCGCGGCCCGACGCCGCTGCGGTCCGCCCCAGATGCCGATGATGAAGAACAGCGGGATCAGCGTGAACTCAAAGAATACGTAGAACAGCAGCAGGTCTCGCGCGCAGAACACCCCCAGCATCGCCCCGTGAAGCAGGAGCATCAGTCCGTAATATTCCCGCACGCGCTCCCGGATGGCCGAGTAACTCGACCAGATCGCCAGCGGCGTCAGCAGCGCCGTCATCAGCACCAGCGGCAGACTGATCCCGTCCAGGCCGACGTAATACTGCGCCCGGATCGACCATCCCTCTGAGTCCGCCGCCGCGCCCATCCAGCCGAACCGCTCCACCAGCCCCACGCCGCCGCGCACGCGTACGTGCGGCGGCGCCGCGTAATAGAGCATCACCGCCGAGACGCTGAACAACAGCGTGGCGAGCGATGCGATCAGGGCGTTCCGCCGGATGGCCGCGTGTGCGTCCGCCGGCGTCAGCCAGATCAGAAGCGCAGCGGCCATGGGAAAGAAGATGATGACCGTCAGGATGTGTTCCGAGAGGAACGTCATCGCCGTCTCCGGCCCGCCGCGCGGGCCGTCCGCTCTTCTTCAACCACGCCGTCGCTGCGACGGCGGTCGAACTCACTGACTTCCACTTGCAACTCCGAACTCACTCCTCGCCACTCGTTACTCAACATTTACCCCCCTGCCAGCACCGCCACCACGATCACCAGCAGCCCGACCACCATCCCCATCGCGTACCCCTGCAACGCCCCCTGCTGGAGCGATTCCTTCAGCATGAAGCCCAGCGAGCGCGGCACGGCCGTGATGAGCCACAACACCGTGTCGATCCCGAACCGGTCCGTGCCGTAACAGACTCGGCCCAGCCGCCGCAGCGGGCGAACGATGAGCGCGTCGTAGAACTCGTCGATGAAATACTTCCCCCGTAGCACCCGCGCCGCGCGGGGCCACAGGACCGCCGCCGCCATCGCGAGAATCGGCCGCCGACGATAGACGAACCACGCCCCGCCGATCCCAAGCACGGCCAGTCCGCCCGACAGCGCCATCAGCGGAAAACTCTCCAGGAGTTCGTCCCGGGGGGCATGATTCATTGCGACCAGCACGGTTCGCAACTGCTCGTGCAGGTTCAGGTCTCCCGGAATAACTCCCGCCGCCCCGGCCCCGACCGCCCCGAGCGACAGCAGCAGCAGCGGCACGATCATCCAGCGGCCCGATTCGTGCGCGTGTTCCACGCCCTCCGGCAGCCGCCGCGGGCCGTGAAACGCCAGGAAGATCATGCGGAACGTGTAAAAGGCCGTCAGAAAGGCCGTAACCTGCGCCGTCACGCCGAGCCACGGCGACCGCATCAGCGCCGCGTGGATGATCTCGTCCTTGCTCCAGAACCCCGACAGGAGCGGAAACCCGGCCAGCGCCAGTCCGCCGATCCAGAACGTCGCGGCGGTGACGGGCATGCTCCGCCCCAGTCCGCCGAACCGCCGCAGGTCGATCTCGCCGTGCAGCGCGTGCATCACGCTGCCCGCGCCCAGGAACAGCAGCGCCTTGAAGAAGGCGTGTGTGAACAGATGGAAGATGGCCGAGTCCGACGCCATCGCCCCCAGCCCGAGAAACATGTAGCCCAACTGGCTGATCGTGGAATAGGCCAGCACACGCTTCAGGTCGGTCTGCGCCAGCGCGATGGTCGCCGCGAACAGCGCCGTTGCCGCGCCGATCGTCGCCACGACGGCCATCGCCGTCGCCGACTCCGCGAAGATCGCCCCGCAGCGCGCCACCATGTACACCCCCGCCGTCACCATGGTCGCCGCGTGGATCAGCGCGCTCACCGGCGTCGGCCCCTCCATCGCGTCCGGCAGCCAGACATGCAGCGGCAATTGCGCGCTCTTGCCGACCGCGCCGCACAGCAGCAGCAGCGAGACGAGCGTCTCCCGCCCGTCCAGCCGCGCCAGTCCCGCCTCCGAAAACACGGCTTCGTAGCGCAGGTCGCCGCAACTCAGGTAGATGACCAGGATGCCCAGCCCGAACCCCAGGTCCCCGACCCGGTTGACCAGAAACGCCTTCTGCGCCGCGGCGGCCGCGCTGGGCCGCGGATAATAAAACCCGATCAGCAGGTAACTGCACAGGCCGACCAGTTCCCACCCCACGTAGAGCAGAATGAAATTCCCCGCCAGCACCAGCGTGCACATCGAAAAAACGAACAGCGCCAGAAAGGCGAAAAACCGTTCATAGCCGTGTTCCCGCCGGCCGTGGTGGTCGCGCAGGTACCCGACCGAGTAGATCACCACCAGCAGCGAGACGCTCAGCACCGTCAGGAGCATCACGCACGTCAGCGGGTCGATGCGAAAGTCGATGTCGAACCAGTGCCCCCGCTCGCCCACGTCGGCCCGGAACCACGAGTAAACCGTGTGCGTCCGCGCATACTCCTCCGCCCGCGCTTCGGCCGGAACCGCCCGCACCTGCTCGAACAGCCGCCACGACAGCGCCAGCGCCGCCCCCACGGCCAGGATGACTACCCAGTGGCTCCGTCCGCGCAACAGGCGCGGCCCCAGAAGGCCGACGAGCGCCGCTGCGCCGGCCGGCAGCAGAAGAATCGCGGTGGCAAGTGTCGCGCTTGAAGTCATCCCGCTCGGTTCAGCCCCGCAGGGTCATCCACGACTCGGCGTCCAGCGTGCCCCGGCGGCGATACAGCAGCACCACGATCGCCAGCCCCAGCCCCGCCTCCACCGCCGCCACCACCAGCACGAACAACCCCAGCGCCTGGCCGGACACGTTTCCACGTTGCAACCCCATCGCGATCAGGTTCAGCAGGATGCCCTGGAACATGATCTCGGTGCACAGGAACATCACGATCAGGTTGCGGCGCGTCAGAAACCCGACCACGCCCAGTGCGAACAGCACCGCCCCCAATACCATCAACTGCGGAGCATACGTCATCGCGACATCCACTCGCCGCGCCGCCGGATGCGGCAATCTTCCTCTTCCGCGCTACAGGTACGGCAAAGATTCTCTTGGCCGTTCGGCCGCCTGGCCTGCGCTGCTTCAGAACGGCTCCGCCGTCCGGCCCGCCTCGCCGGGCGGTGCCGCGGCCATCCTCGCCGCCCGCGACGCCGGAAACGCCGCCTCGTCGTCCGCCGGCAGCCTTTTCCGCGCGATCGCCAGCGCCCCGATCATCGCCACCAGCAGCAGCACTCCCGCCAGTTCCACCGCCACCGCGTACGTCGTCAGCAATTCGCGTCCGACCGACAGCGTGTTTCCAGCATCCGTCTCGACCACCACGGAGGCCGGCCACCGCCGCCCGACGATCGCCCCCGTCAGCGTCGCCAGCAGCGCGAATCCCGCCATCACCGCCAGGCCCGGTTCGCGGGCGTTCGTGTCGTAGTGAAACTTCGTCCCGGACTCGCCGCCGCCCGGCGACTGTTGCGCCAGCATGATGACGAACACGTACGTCACGAGGATCGCCCCCGCATACACGATCACCAGCGCCGCCGCGACAAACTCCGCCCCCGCCATCACCGCCAGCCCCGCCGTCGTCAGCACCACCAGGACGAAGTACAATGCCGAGTAAACCGGTCGCGGCTGCGTCACGACGCGCACCGCCCCCCCGACCGTCAGAAACGCCAGCAGATAGAAGTACACGTTGCTCGCCGCCGCCTCGCCCAGTCCGTAGCGCAGCGTCGCGAGCAGCCCGCCTGTCGCCGCCGCCCCGCAGATCAACGGCACCGCCCGCCGCGACTGCCCCGAGCGCGGCAGCGCCAGGTACAGCCCGATCGCCCCGATCGCGGTGAACGCATAAGTCAGGTAGGCCCAGTGAACCCGCGTCATGGCTTGACGTAGCCGGTAACCGGCGGGTTCTTGCGCGGCTTAAGGTCTTTCGTCTGGTCGAAGACCATCAGCAACTTCTCCTTGTCGAAGATCATTTCCTCGCGGCTGCCCCCGACCAGCCGGAACTCGGGCGTCAACTCGATTGCGTCCACCGGGCACGCCTCCTCGCACATCCCGCAGTAGATGCACCGCAACTCGTCGATGTCGAACTTGACGGGGTACTTTTCCCGGTCCGGCCACGGCGACGCCGCGCCCTCGATGTGAATGCAGTGCGCCGGACACGCCGCCTCGCACATGAAGCACGCTACGCACGCGACCCGCCCCTGCGCGTCGCGGTTCAGCCGGTGCACGCCGCGGTAATTCTCAACCCGGATCGGCCGTTGCGCCTCCGGGTACTGCACGACCGTCTGCTCCCGCGCCGCCTTGTTGAAAAGGTGCCGCAGCGTCGTCTTCATCCCGCCGAACACCTGCGGCAGATAGAGCCGCTCCGCGGCCGTCAGGTCCGGCTGATCCACGTACACAACGTCGGTTTGCTTCCAGTCCGTCATGGTCCCGGCGGGCCTTCCGTCCGGCGCGAAACCACGCCGATCCGCCCGCGGCCCGTACGTTACCACAATGCGGCCGGGAGTAAACCGCTCGCCGCGCGGCCGTCCCCGCGCCTCAGATCTGAAAATCCCCCGCCGTCTGGACCGACCGGCCCTTGCGAACCTTCAACTCCGGCGGCGTTCCCGTGACGGTGCATCCGGGCGGTACACTCGACGTGAGAAACGTCGAGCCGCCGATCGTGCACCCTTCGCCGAGCACCGTATCGCCGCCGAGGATGATCGCGTTCGCGTAAATGGTCACGTTGTCCCGCACCGTCGGGTGACGCTTGTATCCGCGGACCATGCGGCCGCGCTCGTCCTTCAGAAATGACAGCGCCCCCAGCGTCACCCCCTGGTAAATCTTCACCTGGTCGCCGATCTCCGTCGTTTCGCCGATCACGACCCCGGTTCCGTGGTCGATGAAGAAACTCCGCCCGATCCTCGCCCCCGGATGGATGTCGATGCCCGTCGTGTGGTGCGCCCATTCCGACATGATCCGCGGCAGCAACGGCACGTCCATCCGCCATAACTCGTGCGCGAATCGATAGACCGAGATCGTCAGCACCCCGGGGTACGACAGGATGATCTCGTCGCAGTTCGTCGCCGCCGGGTCGCCGTCGTACGCCGCCTGAACGTCCAGCGCCAGCATCTCGCGGATCGCCGGCAGCCGCTCCAGGAACCGCAGCGACAACTCGCGGGCCTGGGCGTCGAAGGGCCGCGCCTGTTCCGAGTCGCCGCGCGGGTCGTAATGCCCCCCCACCTCGTTGCGGTAGCACAGCGCGCGAAACATCTGATGGTACAGCCGCTGGGCCAGCCGCGGCAGCCGCTCGCCGACGTGGTAGCGGATATTCGTCCGCGACAGGTCCTGCCGGCCGAAGTAGCCCGGGTACGCCAACTCCAGCAGCCCGTGCGTAATCTCGATCATCTCGTGCCGGCTGGGCAGGTAGCCCCGCCCGATGTGCCGCGTCCGCGGGTCCGCGTCGAAACTCGCGCAGAGTTGATCGACGAGCCGCTCGATATGATCGTCCAGGTCGAATTCGCCCAACATGGCGGGGCATTCCTCCTCAGGGCCGGCAAACCCGCCCTTCATCCTAGCGACCCGGTGCGGGGTTGAACATTGCCGCCACGTCCGGAAGTTCTCCGCGCCCCGGCTGGCGGACGGATGCCCACCGCGCGTATCATCCTGCGGGTCGCGTCGACCCGGACGAGACTGCTCGGGATTCCGTCGATGATCCGGCGCGTCATGTTCCTGTGCCTGGCCGTCGCCGCGGTTCCACCGGCGTTCGCCGTCGCCGATCCTCCGCGACGACCTCAGTCCGACACCGCCGGCCTGGGCGGGCGACCCGGCCGCTGGGACGTTCGCCTCGAACCCACCACCCGTCCGGCGCAGGGGAATCCTGCCTTCAAGCACGCCGTGGCGACCGGCGGGCTGGAACTCGGCCGCTGGCGCTATCGCGTGCAGCGCAACGTCGGCGGTTTGGCCGGCGTGCCGTGGACCCTGTTCGCCGAACCGCTCGGTGATGAGGCCCGGCGCTGGCAGCCGTCCGCGACCTTCCAGACCGCGGGCCTCATGCGGGAAATGCCCGTCGTCCAGATTCCCGATGTCCTTTGGGAGCAGTGGTTCGACGGTTCGATGCAGGACGTCGTGGGCATTCATTACCACGAATTCGTCACCTCCGACCTCGCTCGCGTGCTCGTCACCATCCACAAGGAACCGCCCGACGGCCCGAACGGCCGTTTGCCGGCCGACAAGGCCCCGCTGGGCACGCGCCTCGAAGCCACGCTGATGACGCCCGTGACCTACGGCATCGACCAGACGCTGATGGTGCGCCGGCAACTCCGCCAGGAAGGCGCCATCCCGTCGCGGATCGCCCACGAACAGGCGCACGCCGAAGTCTCGCTCAACGTGCTTCTCGAAACGCTCGCCGGTCCCCAGGATTGGAACCCGGAGTCCCGCGCCGGGAGGAGATCGACCCTGGCATGGTATTGGCGGAAAGAGCGGATCGGGCGCGGATGGGACGGATGCCGCGACGGACGGCAGCAGTTCAGCGCCCTGCGGACCTCGATCGCGCTCGTGCCCCCGACGCGATGGTCAAAACTGTTGCCTAAGCCGCCGCAGGACGTGTCGTTGGCGGACCTTCAGGCGTTCAACGACGAGGTCGTGCACCTTGACGCCGCCTTCGCGGCGCGGGACCGCGCCGCGCAGGACCGGCTGCACCGCTCGCACGGCGCCTACGAAGCGGCCCGCGCGCCGTAACGGCGCGACGCGGAGTAACGGTGTTTTCCCCTCCCGTGACGAGCAACACCCGGTGCATGACGATCGTGGCCGCCGCCATCCTGGCCTCGATCCCGACGGCCTGCCGCGAGTCGTCCTCCGTGGCGACGCCGACCGCCCCCGTTGACACAGGCAGCCGACGCATCGTCTGTACGATCCTGCCGACCTATCTGTTTACCCGCAACCTCGTCGTCGACGTGCCGGGCGTCGAAGTCCGGCTGCTTCCGCTTGCGGCCGCCGGCTGCCCGCACGACTACGAACTGTCGCTTGCCCACGCAAAGTTGATCGCCGCTGCGGACGTGGTGGTCCTGAACGGCGGCCTGGAGCGCTTCGCCGGTGAGGGAATCCGCCGCATCAACTCCGCCGCCGTGCAGGTCGAGGCCTGGCGGGATTGCATCGAGGCAACTCGACACCCGCCACGCGCCCCCCACAACGCCCCCTCCGACGCCCATCATGCCCACGACTCGGACGACGCCGGCCACCCAGTGCATGGTTCGGAATCGGTCAATCCCCACGTATGGCTCAGCCCGTCCTTGGCGATGATGCAGGTCCGCACCATCGCGGCCGCGCTCGCCGGCGTCCTGCCCCACCACCGCGACCGGTTGCGAAAAAACGAGGAGGCGTATATCCAGCGGCTCGATGCGCTGCGGCTGGAGGTCGAGGCCGTCCGGCATCGACTCCGCACCCGCCGGATTGTGACGACGCACGACGCGTTCGAATACCTGGTCCGCGACCTCGGTCTGGGCGTCCTCGCCACGATCCAGCCATCGCCGCGGATCGAACCGTCCGCCGCGGAGATCGCCCGGCTGGTCGATATGATCCGGGGCGGCGGTGCGGCCGCCGTCTTCGCCGAGCCGGGCGGCAGCCGCGTCCTGGCCGAACGGATCGCTCGGGATTCGGGCGTGCGGGCACACCTGCTGGACCCGATCGTCAGCGTCGAGGGCGAGCCGGCGCTCGATCATTACGAGCGCGTTCAGCGCGCGAACCTGGCGACGCTCGTTGAGGCCCTGCGATGACCGTCCGCGCCGCGACCCCGACCCTCACCCGCTCCGCCATTGTCCTGCGCGACGTGCACGTGTCGCTCGGCGGACAGGAAGTCCTTTCGAGCGTCTCGGCCTCGTTCCCCGCCGGAGAGATGTCGGCGCTCATCGGCCCCAACGGCGCGGGAAAGACCACCCTCCTGCGCGTCATCCTGGGCCAGGTGCAGTACCGGGGGTCGGTGCAGGTGCGGGATTCCGACGGCCGGACCCCGCGCATCGGCTACGTCCCCCAGTCCCTCGACTTCGACCGCGGCGCGCCGATCCGTGTCATCGACTTCCTCGCCGCCGGACTGCAGCGCCGCGCGCTGTGGCTGGGGATCGGCCCTTCCGTTCGCCGCGCCGCCGCCGACGCCCTCGAACAGATCGGCGCGGCCGGCCTGCTCTCCCGGCGACTGGGGGCCCTCTCGGGCGGCGAATTGCAGCGCGTGCTCCTGGCGCTGGCCCTCATGCAGTCGCCGCGCATCCTCCTGCTCGACGAGCCGGTCGCCGGCGTCGACTTGGCCGGCCGCGGCATGTTCTGCGACGTGGTCGGCGCATTGCAGCGATCGCTGGCCTGCACCGTGATACTCGTATCGCACGACCTGAGCGTCGTCACCGAGCACGCCTCCTACGTCGTCTGCATGAACCGCAGGGTCTTCTGCGAGGGCCGCACCGTCGATACGCTCACCGCGGACAACCTTCACGCCATTTACGGTCCCGGGGCCGCCCTGCATCATCACGTCCATGCCCATGAAGGTGCCGGCCACAGCCACCCCACCGACGCCCATCCGGACCATCACGGCCACTCGCACTGAACGGTGAGCGAATGGACGCACCTGAAGCCGTTTACACCACGCTGCGGACCGTGCTGCCGTTCGAATGGTCGCGGCCGGCCTTCATGATCCACGCCCTGCTGATCGTCGCGCTGCTCGCGCCGCTCTGCGCGGCGCTCGGCGTGCAGGTCGTCAACTTCCGCCTGGCGTTCTTCTCAGACGCCGTTTCGCACTCCGCCTTCACCGGCGTCGTGCTGGGCTATCTGCTCGTCCCCGTCTTCACCGCGGCCTACCCCGCAGTGCCGCACTGGGACCGCATCCTGCCGCCAATCACGCTCGTGCTCTTCGGACTGCTGGTCGGAACGGGCATTACCCTCGTCCGACGCCGCACCGACCTGTCCAGCGACACCGTCATCGGCGTCTTCTTCGCGGCCGTCATCGCCACGGGAATCGCGGTCCTCTCGCGCCTGAATCTCCGGGCCGATTTTGAGCGGTATCTTTACGGCTCGATCGTCACGGCCGGCTGGGCCGACGTCTGCATCGTCGCCGCGCTCGCGGCGGCGGCGGCGGTTTATCTCGCGGCGACGTTCAATTCCCTGCTCCTTTTTGGTCTGCACGAACCTCTCGCCCGCAGCCGCGGACTGCGCACCCGCTTTCATGACGTCGCGTTTTCGCTCCTCGTGGCGCTGGTTGTCTGCGTCGGCATCCGCGTTGTCGGGCTGCTGTTGGTCACCGCCCTCCTGATCGTCCCGGCGGCCGCGGCACGTAATATCGCACGGTCCGCCGGCGGCATGTTCGGGTGGTCCGCGCTCTTCGGACTCGTGGGCGGTACTTCGGGACTGATCGGCTCTTTCTACGCCGAGACGGCCCCCGGCGCGAGCATCATCCTCGTCGCCTCGTTGTTCTTCGTGGTCACCCTCCTGATCGCCCCGCTTCGCGGCCGTCCTTCCCGCCTGCTTTTCTCCTCTTGAATCTGAAATCCCGAATCTCCAATCAAACACCCCGGTCGCTTCGCCCCGCCCCCCCCAACCCACTCCACTGCGCTCCACCAACCAAGCAACGCCTCTGATGTCTGCAATCGACAATCCAACGTCCCCAAGTTCCGAAACACCCGCTTCTGCGACAATCCTTTCTCGCACCCCGTCCGCTGAATTCGCCGCGCCGCCGTCCTGTGGCATGCGCCGCGGCGGGTGCCCGCACTGCCCGCCTGTCCCGGAACGCTGATCCAGATATCCATTTGGAAACGCCGCGCCGCCGTTTTGTGGCCCAGGCGTCTCGCCTGTCCGCGGGCCGCCGTTTTGTGGCACCCGCCGCGGCGGGCGCTCTACCAGCCCGCGGATTCCGCGCGCCCCCCCCGCCGGGTGGCATGGGCGTCTCGCCCGTGAACGCCGACTCCGCGCGCCGGCGACACGAGCGTTTCAGGGAATTTCAGGGAATTTCGACTTCGTGCGCAAGAACGGATGTGAGCCGCCCCGCCGCCGCTCGCGCACCACAATCGGCCGGAGAAGCGCGGGGCCCTCGGGCGCGGAACGAAGGGACTTCTCGAAAACGACGAAGCCCCCGGAACTGGGTCCCGGGGGCTTCTGAAGTCGGGTGCAAGACCGCGCGATGATGCGATGCGACGGCGAGTTACGGCCGGGTCGGTTCCCCCTGCGCACCTCCGGGCGCGGCCCACTCGACGGCGGCCGTCGCCGCCTCACCCTGCCGGGCAACCCACGCCGCCAGAACCCGGTCGATCGGCCCGAATGCGTACTCGCTCAGCAGCGCCCGCAGTTTCGGGGTCGTCGCCTTGCGGCGCCGCAGTTGGTGGTAGTTGAAGAACCGAAATTTCAGCCGCTGCCGCCACGTGTTCAGCCCGGGGATCGCCGCAATCCGCGGCCCGACCTCGATCTCGTAGGGATGCAGGTAGATGTTGGCCGGAATGCCCTCCGCGTTCAGCCGCCGGATCCCCCACCGCGTGTACGCCAGCGGAAAATGCCTCAGGTATCCCCCTCCGCAGACCGGCCAACGCCGCCCCAGGGCGTCGACGGTGCTCAACGGGAACTCCCACAGCGACCGGCCGCCGAGGTCGATGCGGTGCGGGCCGCGCGGCGCGTCGGCGATGCCGTACCGCCGCCCGCGGAACGGAAAAATGCTTGAATCGTACTCAATTCCCAGATCCGCCAGAATCGGAAGGGCCCAGAGCGTGTGCGGCGTCAGCGAGAAGGCAACCGCACGATGGGCGGTCACCGGCCGGCCCGCCGCCTCCTCGATCGCCTCGATCGCTCGGCGCGTCACGGCGCGGAACTCCGCCGGCCCGTGGCGCCAGATCTGGTGATGGTAATACCCGTGCACGCCCAACTGGTGCCCCTCGTCCGCGATGCGCCGGACCAGCGACGGAAAATGTTCCGCCATCTCCCCGAGAATGAAGCAGGTCGCCCGCACCTGCGCCTCGGCCAGCAGGTCGAGCATCCGGTGCGTGTCGCGCTGCGACTCCGGGCGCGGCGGCTCCACGCGGTCGCAGAAATCGATCGCCAGTTGGTTGTAATAGTCCTCGACGTCGATCGTCAGCGCGTTGAGCATGATCCCGCCGCAACTCGGTCAGATCGTGTCGAAATCCGCCAGCGTCAGATGCCAGTTCGCGTCGTCGGCGACGTACGCGGCCGACGCGGGGTCGCGCGGGTGGGGGCAGACGGCCGTGTGAAAGCCGCGCCCCGCCAGCCGCGCCGGCACCTGGCGAAACCCGAAGGCGGCGAACTCCTCGATGGGCACGCCGCCGGAACAGATGAGCGTCAGGAGCGTCGCCCCGTCCTCGCGGGCCGCGCGGGCCGCGGCGGAGAGCAGGTCTCCCACGATGCCCGGCCGCTGCTTCGCAAGCCAGTCGACGACGTGCGCCAGCGTGGTTCCCTTGCGGCGTTCGGTCGTCGTCACCAGGTAGCCGTCGATCCCGTCGCTGCCGCGCGACACGATATAGCGGTACCGATACGACCGATTCTGATCAAACCGCCACCCGAGGAACACCCGGTCCCGCCGGCAGATGATCC